>Ga0213835_100545_pt1 | contig 33167 bp, 32 predicted proteins | sample SWPATP01_FD_160576 | JGI IMG/M metagenome (GOLD analysis project Ga0213835, IMG submission 160576) | Coastal seawater microbial communities from Marineland, Florida, United States - SWPA TP0 #1 | ecosystem: Environmental > Aquatic > Marine > Coastal | place: USA: Florida | collected 2016-08-05
AAGCGATCGCCTTTCGCACCGACCTTCCGCAGATCGTCGTGCCGACGACCTATGCCGGGTCTGAAGCGACGCCCATTCTGGGTGAGACGGAGAATGGCCGTAAGGTGACGAAATCCGACCCGCGCATCCTTCCCGAGGTCATCGTCTACGACGTGGACCTCACTCTCACCCTGCCGGTTGCCATGTCGGTGACAAGCGGCATCAATGCCGTGGCGCATGCGGTTGAAGCGCTTTATGCCCGCGAGGCCAACCCGATTGTTTCGCTGATGGCGGAGCAGGGGATTGCCGCGATAGCCCGCGCATTGCCCATCATTGCCCGGCAACCGGAGGATCCGGATGCAAGGGCGGACGCGCTCTATGGGGCCTGGCTCTGTGGCGTGTGCCTTGGATCCGTCGGCATGGCGTTGCACCACAAGCTTTGCCACACGCTCGGCGGCATGTTCAACCTGCCGCACGCCCCCATGCATACGGCACTTCTGCCGCATGCGGTCGCTTATAACGCACCGGCCGCGCCGGAAGCCATGGCGCGTATTGCGCAGGCGCTCGGCGCAAAGGATGCGGCAACGGGGCTGTTTGATTTGGCTCAAGGACTGGGGGCTTCGATGGCTCTTAAAACTATGGGCATGCCGGACGACGGCGTCGATCCTGCCGTCGAGCAGGCCATGGCCAACGCCTATTGGAACCCGCGAGTGCTGGAAAAGGATGGTTTGCGCCAGCTCCTGGCCGGGGCTTACGAGGGCCAGCGACCGGAATAACGTCTTATAATGAACGGCCCTTGGGAGGGGGTAGCGATGAGCAAGTGGCTTAGTGAATACTGGCAGGTGATATCGGATTGGCTTCGTGAACTGGGCGCGGCCCACGTCGTGGACGACGGCTCATCCGAGCGAAAAGACAAGCCATGATCAGGCACATCGTCATGTGGAACATGCGCGGCGAGACGCCCGAGGAAAAACTCGCCTCTGCGCGTCTGATCAAGACCAAATTCGAAGGCCTCAAAGGACAGATCCCCGGTTTGAGTACGATTGAGGTGGGGTTGGACATCAGCCGCATCTCCTATGCCTGCGACGTAGTTCTCTACTCCGAGTTCGACGACGAAGCCGCTCTCAAACTTTACGCGGACCATCCGGCGCACGCGAAGGTGCGGGCCGAGCTCGAGGGCATCCGGATCGCCCGCCATCAGGTCGATTATATCTGCTGACCACACGTGTCGCCTGACCGCGCGATAAGCGCTGCGCGGCCCCCCCCTTCATGCCCTTCTAGGAGACCATCGCATGACCTCCCATTCCAGCAAGACGCCGAGAATTGCTTTTCTCGGAACCGGCGCTCAGGGCGCTTCGATCGGGGCGGACTTCGTTCTCGCCGGTCATGACGTGACCTTCATCGAGCAATGGCCCGACCATGTGAACGCGATCCGGGAAAATGGGATCACCGTCAATCTGCCGACCCGGACGATCAACGCCAGGGTCAAGGCCTTGCATCTCTGCGAAGTCGCGGAGATCAAGGAGCCGTTCGATCTCGTCTTCCTGGTGGTCAAAGCCTACGACACGAAATGGGCGACCCAGCTGATCGAGCCGGTGCTGGCCAAGGACGGCCTTGTGATCGGCCTCCAAAACGGCATGACCCACGAGGATGTTGCGGCCATCGTCGGGCGGGAGCGGACTATCGGCGCCGTCATCGAAATCGCTTCCAACATGTTCGTACCCGGCGTCACCAACCGGCAGAACGACCACGATACCTCCTGGTTTGCGCTCGGCGCCCTAGACCCGGAGACCCAGGAGAGGGTGGAGTCGGTGGCCGATCTGCTGCGCTGCACCGGGACCGTCGAGGTGACGGATGATATCCGCTCCGCCAAATGGATGAAGCTCGTCGTCAACGCCGCCGAACTTATTCCGTCTGCCATCGTCAACCTGCCGCTCGGCGATGCAGCCCGCAGCACGGGAATGCTAGAGGTGATGCGGGCGGCCGGCTATGAGGCCATGCAGGCGGCGATTGCCGATGGCGCAAAGATCGTCCCGATCATCGGCATGCCACCGGTCACCACAAACCATCCAGAGCGCTACGTCGACCAGATCTTCGAGGAGGTGCTCACCGTCTTCTCGCAAGCCGATACGCTCACGACCTCGCTGCAGGACTGGCGGAAGGGCCGGCGGGCCGAGATCCAGGAGGTCAACGGCTGGGTCATCGACACGCTTAAAGCGCATGGCCGGACGGCCCCGATCAATCAACGGGTCGTAGACCTGGCCTATGAGATCGAGGCGAACACGCTTGAGGCGAAACCAGAAAACGCCGCTTTGCTGATCGAAACCTATGCGGCCAGCATCCCGGCGGGCTGAGGGTGCACTGATATGTTTCCCGTCTCGAATACACTTATCCAAAGCGGATATTTTCAGGGTTTTCGTAGTCTTCAAAATACATACAGTTGATCGGAAGGAGTTCGGAGGAGAGAATTTCCTGACGTATTTGAATCGCCGGATTGCGTACTTGTTTTAGCAAGAGATGCCGACCGGTCAGAGTGACAAATTCTTGGAGGAGCAAGAATTTGGGCAATCCGCAAATCATCGTGCCTTGTGAAGTTCTGACCGCGCAGCGGTTCGGAGCCAGCTACAGGCTTGCCGAAGCTTGAGGCTGAGGCCGACGATGCTAAGGATCTGTCCAGCAGATTGCTTCCTCCAGGTATGAACCATAACCGGCTCTGGGAGGAGGACGCGATGCCTGATTTTGCTGACAAATCGACGTGTCTCTTTGCAGACTTCAAGGCGGCGTCCGGCGCCGCCGAAGAGATCGGCTTGCGCCGCCCGGCCATCGCCTCGGGTGAGGTGCGATCATCAAAAGGAGCCGACCGGTGAGTGCAGTCTCAACAATCCCCACACGGGCGGACAGCTATGCCCCAGGCCGGATGAAGCTGACGCGGAGTTTCGTGACCGTGGTCTTCTCAACCATGGTCCTTCTGGTCGCCTGCCTGGTCTTTGCGCCCTCAAGCGTATCCTGGGGTGCCCTGTCAGGCAGTCTTCCGTTTGCGGCGATCATTGCCATTGTCGGTCTTGGCCAGTTGATGGTGGTTCAGCAGGGCGGCTTTGACCTCTCGCTTCCCGGTGCCGTCTCTCTCGCCGTCGTGGTCTCGACCCATTACCCGCAGCAGAATGACGGATTGCTGTATCAGGCGGTGCTCTTGGCGCTGGCCTTCAATCTGACGATCGGCTTTCTCAATGGCGCGCTCGTCAGCATCTTCCGCCTGAACTCGATCATTGCGACGATTGGCACCAACGCACTGCTTTATGCGACCGTCTTTGCCATGTCGGGCGGGGTGCCGTCTGTTACGACGGGCCTGCTTGCCAATATTGCCGGCGGCGAAACCTTCGGCCTGCCCAATGCCGTCTACTTCGCCCTCGGCGCCACCGCGCTGGTCTCCTTCATGCTGAAAAAGACCGTGGGCGGCCGCCGGTTCGAGGCGATCGGCGCAAGCCCTGCTGCCGGAGAGGCCGCCGGCCTGCGCGTGCGCTCCTATCAGATGATGGCGTATGTCTATGCCCAGCTGTTCTATTGCCTGGCCGGCGTCCTGATTGCCGGCATCACCCGCGAACCCACGGCCTTCCAAGGCGATAGCCTGCTGCTGCCGTCGGTTGCCGTCGTCGTGCTGGGAGGCACGTCGCTGCTCGGCGGGCGCGGATTTCCCATCTCGACGGTGCTGGCGGCCTTCTTCCTCAACCAGCTGAGCCAGTTCGCGCTGTCGGTCGGTGTGCCCTATTCAGCACAAACCATCATCCAGGCTTTGGCCCTTGGTTTCGGCATCGGCGTCTACTCGCTCCGGTGGAGCGGGAAAGTCAGAAAAACAACCTAACAATAACAAGTGGAGGAGCAGACATGAACTATGCAAATTTGAAGAAGGGCCTGGCAGTCTCGGTAGCGACTGCGGTCATCGCACTGGGAGGTGCGGGTCTGGCCAAGGCGGAGACACCGTCCTGGTGCGGGCCGAAGAAGGCGACGCTTGCCCTTCTTGACGGTTACGGCGGCAACAGCTGGCGTCAGGTGACGACGGCATCCGGCAAGCAGACCGTCGAACTGTGCCCCAGTATCACCAAGTATGAGTATGCCGACGGCCAGGGCGACACCCAGAAGGCAATCTCCGACATCAAGGGTATGGCCGCCAAGGGCGTCGATGCACTGGTCGTCTTTGGCGACGCCGGCCCGGCCATGCTGCCGGCCATCACCAGCGTCTTCAAGGCCGGAAAGATCATTGTGCCCTACCGCGTCGCTGTTGGCGGCAAGGAAGGCATGAATTATTCGAAGTTCATCGGCTCGTCCTTCGAAAACGACGGCGTCACTTGGGGCAAGTGGATCAAGGGTGTGCTTCCCAAGGGTGGCAATGTCCTGTTCCTCAGCGGACCTGCCGGCAACAGCCAGGGCCTGGATGAGCTGAAAGGCCTGAAGAGCGTGCTCGGGCCTGAGTATGTCTTCGTCAATCAGGCGCCCTTTGCCGTCACCAATTGGGATCCGGCGCTGACGCAAAAGGTGCTGACCGCCGAAATCGCCAAGAACGCCAAGATCGACGTCATCGTGTCCGATTTCGGCCCGTCGCTGGTCGGTGCTCTGCCGGCCTTCACCAAGCAGGGCAAGTCCATCCCGGCGCTTGCCACGTCGGACGGCAACTCGCTCGGCTGCTTCTGGCAGGACAATCACGCCAGCAACCCGGACTTCAAGCTGTTCACCGTCGCCACCGGTAACGACAATGTCCGGTTGGCCGTGCAGTGGGCCGTCGCGCTTGCAACCGGCGGCGAAAAGCCGAAGGAGCAGATCTTCGAGGCGCCTGCTTATGAGGATTCCGTATCGGGCAAGCCCAATGCCGTTCAGTGTCGCAAGGATCTGCCGGGCGCCATCTACATGTCCTCGGCGCTGAAGCCGGAAGACCAGGCAAAGGCCGTCGGCCAGTAACTGAAACTTACGCATCGCTGACCCCGGAGGGTTTACCTTCCGGGGCTCTGTCACCAGGACGGATTGCAAATAATGTTGGCACGAAACAGTCAAGACGTGGCGCTGGACGCTCGGGATGTGGTGATCCGCCTTTCGGGCATCTCGAAATATTTCTCGGTTGTCGCGGCACTGGCCGATGTCAGCGTGGAATTCCGGGCCGGCGAAGTGCATGCCCTTCTCGGCGAGAACGGCGCCGGCAAATCGACCCTGATGAACATCATTTCCGGAACGCTGCAGCCGACCGAGGGAGAGATTCACTTCGAAGGCCGCGCCGTTCAGCAGATGACCCCGGAAATCGCCAAGTCCCACGGGATTGGCATCTGCTTCCAGCATCCTGCCATTCTGGACGATCTGTCGATCCTGGAAAACCTGCGCGTGGCCTTGCCGGCCTCGGTGTTTGCGGGCGCAAAGCCCGACGATGTGGGCCGGCGCGTGCTTGCCAAGGTCGGCCTGCATCTCCCTCTTGGCATGCGCGCCGACGGTCTGACGGTTGCGCAGAAGCATTTGCTTGAGATCGCCAAGGCGCTGGCGCTCGAGCCGAAGGTGCTGATCCTGGACGAACCCACCGCCTCGCTCGACCAGGATTCGACCGACATGCTGTTTGCCCGCATCCGCGAGGTGGCGGCCGCTGGCACATCGGTCATCTACATCACCCATCGCCTGGCCGAACTTCGCCAGATCGCCGATCGGGTCACCGTGCTTCGGGATGGTCGCGTGCGCGGCTCCGCCGTCATCGGCGAGATCAGCGATTCCGATCTGGTCGGGCTGATCGTCGGGCGTACTCTGGAATCGGCATTCCCGCCGAAAGCGTCATCGGCCGATACGGAGACCGGTCTGTCCGTGGTGGGCATCACCAACAGGGACCTGAAGAACATCAGCTTCGACGTGCCGCGCGGGCAGATTGTTGGGATCGCCGGTGTCGCCGGCAACGGTCAGCCGGAACTGATGCGGGTTCTTGCAGGGCTGAGGCCTGCCGAGGGGCAGATCGTCTTACGCGGACGCGCACTCGCCCAACCGGAACTCCTCCATGAGGCGGCCTTCATGCCGTCGGATCGCCACGTCGAAGGTGTCGCCGGTAGTTTGACCGTTCGGGAAAACGCAACCTATTCCGCGCTTGAGAAGTTCGCGGTCGGTGGCGTGATGAGCCGCAAGAAGGAACTGGCGCAGGTCGGTGCGATCTTCAGTGAGCTGGCGGTCAAGACGCCCGGGATCGAAGCGCCGATTTTTGCGCTGTCGGGCGGCAACCAGCAGAAAGTGGTCATGGCCCGCGCACTTTTGTCCGAGCCGGGACTGATCATTGCCGACGAACCGACGCAAGGTGTGGATGTCGGAGCCCGGTTTGAAATCTACCGAATTCTGCGCGAAGTCTCGGAGGCAGGGACGCCGGTTGTGGTGAACTCCTCCGATGCCGTGGAGCTCGAGGGGCTGTGCGACAAGGTCGTCGTGCTGTCGCGCGGGCAGCTCGTCGAGATCCTCGAAGGCGACGACGTCACCGAAGAACGCATAGTCGCTGCGGCCGTCGGGGCGCAGACGCATGGCGACAGCAGTTCGACGGTGGCGCAGCCAAGTGCCGGCAGCCGATGGCGTGACCTGTTGCGGTCCGACAATGCGCCGGCCGTGCCGCTCGCCATCGTGACGGTGCTTCTCGGACTGTATGTCTACGGCCAGAACGAGAACTTCTTCTCCGTCTACAACGTCTACAACATCCTGCTTCTGGCGACCGCACTCGGCTTCATTGCCATGGGCCAGACCGTGGCGCTGCTGATGGGCGGGATCGATCTGTCGGTCGGTCCGCTCGCCGGATTTCTGGTCGTGGTCGCCTCCTTCTTCATCACCGATGACTCATCCACCGCCATGATGCTGGTCGGCTTCCTGCTGATGTTTGCCGGCGCCTTTGTCACGGGCGCCATCAACGGAGTGCTGATCCGCTTTGCGAATTTCACCCCGATTGCCGCGACGCTTGCGATGTATATCGCCATCCAGGGCTGCAGCTTCCTGCTGCGCGACAATCCGGATGGCTATATCAGCGCGACGGTCACCGACTGGGTCAACTGGCAATTGGGTCCTTTCCCGGTCGCCTTTCTGGTACTGGTTGTTGCAGCGGTCGGCGCCGAATTCTTGCTGCGCCGGACACGTGCAGGCTGGCGTTTGCGGGCGGTCGGATCCGACGAACAATCTGCGCGCCGGGCCGGCATTCCTGTCGAACTCACCTTCATCGGCGGCTATATCGCCTGTTCGCTGCTGACCGCTGTCGGTGCCATCATGCTGATGACGCAGATCGGTGTCGGTGACCCGCGCCAGGGCGTGAACTACACGCTGGCCAGCATCACCGCAGTCGTTCTGGGCGGAACGAGCCTTTCGGGCGGGCGGGGAACCTTCATCGGAACCCTTCTCGGAGCCGTGCTTCTGACCGAAGTGCTGAACGCGGTGACATTCCTGGGGCTGACCCAGACCTACCAGTATCTCTTCCAGGGATTGCTGGTTGTGGTGGCAGCGTTGATCTACGCAAGCGCTGGCCGGCGGAAATCGCACTGACCTCCTGGTTCTGAACAGGAGTACCTACCGTCGATCGTGAGAAGACGACCCGGAACGCGCATCTTGACTGATTCCATAAATCCAGTATTCTGGATATATGGAATCAGAAGTCGCTATTCTCGCCCTTGCGGCGCTTGCTCAGCCAACCCGGCTCGAAGCTTTTCGCCTGCTTGTCAGGCATGAACCGGATGGACTGCCCGCAGGTGACATAGCGCGCGCGCTCGCGGTGCCGCAAAACACGATGTCTGCGCATCTCAACATCTTGTCACGCGCGGGTCTTGCTTCTTCGCAGCGCCAAAGCCGCGTCGTTACCTACCGTGTGGAGATGGAGACGTTACGGGAACTGGTGCTCTTCCTTCTCAAGGACTGCTGTGGCGGAAACGCAGAGCTCTGCGCGCCGCTGATTGCGGAACTCACCCCGTGCTGCCCTCCGGAAAAGGCGCTCTCATGACCGACAAGACATTCAACGTCCTGTTTCTGTGCACCGGCAACTCTGCGAGATCGATCCTCGCGGAAAGTGTTCTGCGAAAGATTGGCGCTGGGAAATTCAATGCCTACTCGGCGGGAAGCCAGCCTAAAGGCAACGTCAACCCGATGGCGCTCGATGTGCTTGTTGGCCACAAGTTTCCCACGGAGGGACTTCGGTCAAAAAGTTGGGACGAGTTTGCGGGTGCCGAGGCTCCGCAATTGGATTTTATCTTTACGGTCTGCGACAACGCTGCTGGCGAATCCTGCCCGGTCTGGCCGGGAAAACCAATGACCGCCCATTGGGGTATCGAGGATCCTGCTGCAGTCGAGGGTACCGACGCGGAAAAGCGCATCGCCTTCACCACAGCGCTTCGCCACATGAAGCTGCGTATTGCAGCTTTCGCCGCGCTGCCTTTGGAAAGCCTCGAAAGGATAAGCTTGACCGCCAAGCTTCAGGAAATCGGTCAGCTCGAAGGATCGACAAACAAAAGGCCTGACGTTGCATGACTAACCCCATCGATATCGTCATCTACCACAACCCGGACTGCGGGACCTCGCGCAACACGCTTGCGATGATCCGCAACGCCGGCATCGAACCCCATGTGGTCGAGTATCTCAAAACCCCGCCAGCGCGCGCGCTGCTTAAGCAGTTGATCGACCGGATGGGAATATCCGCGCGCGATCTTCTTCGCGAAAAGGGAACGCCATTTTCCGAACTCGGTTTGGGCGACCCTTCCTTGTCCGATGAGCAACTGGTCGATGCCATGATGGACCATCCCATCCTGATCAACCGCCCGATCGTCGTCACGCCTGCCGGTGTCAGGCTGTGCCGACCATCGGAAGCGGTGTTGGATATTCTTCCAGCTGGCCAGCAGGCTGCGTTTGCCAAGGAAGATGGCGAAGTCGTCGTCGACCAAACCGGCCGTCGCGTCGTCTGACGCACGCCATTCAAGCCGAACCCGTGCGGCCCAGTCTTCATGGCAAGGCTGCGGACGATGTCTATCTGCCAAGGAGGCCGCAAATGCGTCCCGAAGAACCAACACTGCGTCTGTCGTTCCTCGACCGCTATCTGACCGTCTGGATTTTTGCCGCCATGGCACTGGGTGTGCTGCTCGGAACTGTCTTTACCGGCCTGCCCGCAGCGCTCGACAGCCTGTCCGTCGGCACCACCAATATTCCGATTGCAATCGGCCTCATCCTGATGATGTATCCGCCTCTGGCGAAAGTGCGTTTTGAGGAACTCCCTCAGGTGTTTGCCGACAAGCGGGTTCTGGCGATTTCTCTCCTGCAGAACTGGATTATCGGTCCGGTGCTGATGTTCGCGCTGGCGGTGACCTTCCTGCGGGACTATCCGGAATACATGACCGGCCTCATCCTGATCGGTCTTGCCCGCTGCATTGCAATGGTTCTCGTCTGGAACCAGCTTGCCCGGGGCGACAACCAGTATGTCGCGGGTCTCGTTGCCTTCAATTCGATTTTCCAGATCCTGTTTTTCAGCGTCTATGCGTGGTTCTTCCTGTCCGTCCTGCCTCCGCTGTTTGGTCTTGAAGGCAGTGTGATTGACGTCTCGTTCTGGACGATTGCGGAAGCGGTGTTGATCTATCTCGGTATTCCGTTCCTTGCGGGATATCTGTCGCGCCGCTTGCTGACCGCGAGCAAGGGCAGGGACTGGTACGAAAATGTCTTCCTCCCGAAGATCAGCCCTATGACCCTGGCCGCCCTTCTGTTCACGATCGTCGCCATGTTCAGCCTGAAGGGCGGAGACGTGGTCCGCCTGCCGGGCGATGTGGTGATGATCGCCATTCCGCTGACGATCTACTTTCTCATCATGTTTCTTGTCAGTTTCTGGATGGCGAGGTCGGTGGGGACGGATTATCCGCGCACGACAGCGGTTGCCTTTACTGCGGCCGGCAACAACTTCGAGCTGGCTATCGCGGTTGCCATTGCCGCGTTCGGCCTGGCGTCCCCGGTCGCATTTGCGGCCGTCATCGGCCCGCTCGTCGAGGTTCCTGTGCTGATCCTTTTGGTACAGATGGCACTGTGGATGGGCCGCAGATATTTTACCAAATCGGCAGGAAGCCCGGCCGTGTAGCGCTCCCAGCGGGCAACCAAGGACGCACGGATCCCGGCGTACTGGTTCAGGCCGGACGGCTCGCGAGATGATCGCCAGACTTGTGGCGGCGCTCCAGTCGCGCAATCCCGACGAAGGCGACAATCGCACAGGCCCCGAGCGCTGTTGTGATGGTCAGTGACCACAGCGTACCGATATGGGCCATGGCAAACGCCAGCGCAAACGGTGCGGTCGCGGACAGGATCAATCGTGCGGCCATGACCTTGCCCTGCAGCCTGCCGTAGCCAGCGCTGCCAAACAGCATCAGCGGCAGGGTGCCGGTGACGATGCTGAAAAGACCGTTGCCCAAACCGAAGACAACGGCAAACGCCATGGCGCCTGTCACCGACGGAGCGGTGAGGGTGAGGATCAATACACCCCCGGGGATCAACGTGGCAGCAATCGTTGCCAAAGCCAGCGGCGGCAGATTGCCGCCGAGCACCATATTGGCAAACCGGCTCAGCACTTGTGACGGACCAAACAGCGTGCCGACAATGGCGGCAGTGGCCCCAAGGCCAAGACCCGACAGCAGCGGCACCATATGCACCAAGATCGCCGCACTGACGAGAGATTGCAAAGAGAACCCCACCACCATCAGCTTGAACCCGAACTGCCGGACGTCCGGGCTGAGGCACCCTTCGACGACTTGCGCCGTGCCGTTCTGTTTCTGCGACTTTCCTTGGGCAAGGCCGTAGGACAACCAGGCGTGCAGAGGCAGGCAGACGAGCAGATTGAGCCCGGCAAACACCAGGTAGACATTCTGCCAGGACAGATGGGCGTGCAGAGCCGTTGTGATGGGCCAGAAGATCGTCGAGGCGAAGCCGGCGATCAAGGTCAGATAGGTGATGCTGCGCTGGGCGGTGCGGGGGCTTGCCTGCACCAGCAGCGCAAAGGCCGCGCCATATTGTACCAGATTGGCGGCGATCTCGATCACGATCAGAGCGGCGACGAAGCCGCTCTTGCCCGGCGCATAGGCACAAGCGACCAGCGCTGCCGCGGCAATCGCGGATCCGGCCGTCATCACCCGTCCTGCGCCAAAATGATCAATGGCCCGGCCGAGCCAGGGAGCGGTCAAGCCGCCCAGAAGAAGTGCCGCCGAAAGTGCGGCAAATATCCACTCCGTCGACCAGTTCAGGTCTCGCGCCATATCGGGTGCAAGAATGCTGAAGCTGTAATAGAGAGTTCCATAGCCGATGATCTGGGTGAGGCCCAGGGCAAGGATAGTGCCGATCGGCGGCCGCTCGCTCATATCGACTTCAGATCCACGCGCTGTTCGAGCTTTGCGGCCTCTTCCTTCCTCTCGCTATAGCGGTCTGTCAGGTAGTCGGACGCATCGCGGGTCAGCAGTGTGAATTTGACCAGTTCCTCGCAGACATCGACGACGCGATCATAGTAGGCCGAGGGTTTCATGCGGCCATCCATGTCGAACTCCTGCCATGCCTTGGCAACCGACGACTGGTTCGGAATGGTGATCATCCGCATCCAGCGACCGAGAATGCGCAACTGATTGACGGCGTTGAAGGATTGCGAGCCACCGGAGACCTGCATGACGGCGAGCGTCTTGCCCTGCGTCGGTCGCACCGAACCGGTCGTGAGGGGGATCCAGTCGATCTGCGCTTTGATAATGCCGGTCATCGCACCGTGCCGCTCGGGGCTGACCCAGACATGGCCTTCCGACCAGAGAGAAAGCGCGCGCAATTCCTGAACCTTCGGATCCGTATCCGGTGCGCCATCTGGAAGGGGCAGACCTTCGGGATTGAAGATCTTCACCTCGCATCTAAGGTGCTCGAGGAGCCGTGCTGCCTCTTCCGCCAAAAGACGGCTGAACGAAATCTTCCGCAGCGATCCATAGAGGATCAGGATCCGCGGCTTGTGCTGCGAATAGGGTGGTCGAAGTGCCTCAAGGTCGGGCTGGGAAATGAGATCAAGCGAGGCGGCTGGCAGATCAGCCATTTGGATACTCCGTCGGATGAGATTGAAACGTTCGCATTTGGGGCTCCTATGACCCAGACCCGGCGAGTTCTGTAGGCCCGCAACCGGCGTCAGATTGGCCCGAACAACAGTTCTCCATCAGGAAATGGGCGAGGCCGTTGAGGGTCTCGAAATTCGCGCTGTAGACGATGGAGCGTGACTCCCGCTGAGCGCTGATCAGGCCCGCATGTTCCAGTTCTTTGAGATGAAAGGAAATGTTGGAAGGCGACACGTTCACAGCTTCGGCAATCATACCCGCCGCCAGTCCGCCCGGGCCGGCGACGACGAGCTTGCGAATGACCTGCAGTCGGGTCTGCTGTGACAGTGCGCCGAACGCATCAAGGACCTGTCGCTCGTTCACCAGTTCATTCCTTGTCCAATAGTGACCAGGCGCGGGCGCTTGCCCGGCCTTCAAAGCCCTGTAAAGGCTATAGAACAACAATTATTCAAGACTTCAAGGATTATTGAAATATTGGCCGAAAACAATATGCGTGACGAAGCCCGCACGCTCGATCCCATAACTCCATCCGGTCTCTCAAGCTGGTCGCAGGGTAGGGGCCGAGCTTTATAAAACCAAGGCTCGAAGCCGCAAAGAAGCTCGCGTTCCGAACGGTTGTCTTGTCGCGTGGACGCCAAACCGTTCGGACGCTTTCCAGTCAGCCTAGCGGGCTGGCGGAAATTCCAGCTTCTTTACGTCGTAGCCGAGTTCGCTCGCCTTGCGCACCATGCGGTTGAGCTTGGATTTCGATGGTACGGTTCGCGAATAGATCCACAGGTCCGACATCGACGGGTTGGCGCTGATGAACCAGGATTTATCCGGCGATTTGTAGAGCACGCGGTAGGTGAAGGTGATGAACAGTGGATAGCGGACGCGCATCGTTGCGTTCGTCGTTCCGTAATCCTGGATCTTCCCGGTCCCATTGATCGTTTTGAGGCGACCGTTTGGAGTATCGACACGACAACCGTCTTCGACCATGACCGTGTCAGGCGTTTTGCCCTTGCGGTAGGTGGAATAACCGGCAACACAGCCGTCGGTCAGGAACATCGGGGTCCTCCCGATTTCCAGCCATGTCCCCTGGTAATGATCCGGCCCGACTTTGACGACATCGGGAGCGGCGAGGGCCTGCGATACGACGCCGATCGCGAAAAGGCATGTGATTAAGTGCAAGCTGAGATGTCTGATAAGATTGTGCATATGCTCATCCTGTCGGTTGCCGATCCCGCGTGATCTCGAGGCAACCGTACTCCCCGCGGAAGTACTCGCAGTTGCCAAACGGAACCACACATCAGCCGCATCCAGGGTCGCCGAGACATGCGCCACAGGCACAACCAGTTTGTTTGCCGGCCAACGATGTGGATCTATGGCTGCGACGGGCAAAATCAAGCGCGTTGCCACGCGCGAACAACTGCTCGGCTGGTCTCAATCCAATGGCGCGTCTTATCGGGTTGGCCCTGTCGCTTGGGAAGCAAGATTGCTGCAAAGGGCTCCGAGTTGACGTTCGTTAGAGGTTGACTTAGGAGGGGCCGCCGTGACGCTTGATGTCCTCGTCTTGCCCGCTGTCACAGCGTTGCTGCGATCAGACCTGCCTAGTGGGCATCCTGTGGCCAGACCATCATAAAGCCGCGCCAGTGCAGGCGTTTGACAAGCCGGATTTTACACCATGAGTGCCCAACCCGAAGTCGCTGGTTTTTACGACGCGCGTAGCGGCAGCATCCAGTATGTCGTAAGCTGCAAGGCCACGAAGAAATGCGCCATCATCGATCCGGTTCTCGACTACGACGAGAAATCCGGAAGCACGGCCACGCGCCACGCCGATGCGCTCCTTTCTCATATCCAGATGCAGGGACTGGACGTCGCGTGGATCCTCGACACGCATCCCCATGCAGACCATCTCACCGCAGCAGCATACCTCAAGTCGAAGACCGGCGCGCCGACCGCGATCGGCGCCGACGTGGTCAAGGTCCAGGCGCTATGGAAGGACATCTACAATGCGCCGGCGATGCCAACCGACGGATCCCAGTGGGACCGGCTGTTTTCGGATGGCGACCGGTTCATGATCGGTGGGATCGAGGGCCGCGTCATGCATTCGCCCGGCCACACACTGGCATCGATCACGTATGTGGTCGGTGATGCGGCCTTCATCCACGACACGCTGTTCATGCCCGACAGCGGTTCGGCCCGCGCCGATTTTCCCGGAGGCAGCGCTGAAGATCTCTGGTCGTCGATCGAGGCAATCCTGAACTTGCCCGACGACACCCGGCTGTTCACCGGCCACGATTATCGTCATGGCGGGCGGGAAGCGCTCTGGGAGAGCACCGTCGCGCAACAGAAGGCGCAGAACATTCACCTCCGGTCAGGGCGTGACGAGTTTATCCAGTCCCGCATCAGCCGTGACAAAACGTTGCCGTTTCCAAAACTGATGCTGCATGCCTTGCAGGTCAATCTGATGGCAGGAGAGCTGCCGCCAAAGGAGGCGAACGGCGTGAGGTACCTGAAGATCCCGATCGACGCCTTCCCTGTGGCGGCCTGGTAAGACATTTTGTCGGCGCCAAGCGCAACCTCACGAAATAGTGCGGCCGTAGGCGGTTTGATGCTTTTCAGAAGGGGATAATGTTTGCATATTGTCTCGGCAGACGACGATACAGTCGTCGGCAACCCTCGGTATAGCTTGGAGGAGCGATTACATGAAGCGGACGTGGCCTGAGGAATTCGATTTCATACTGGATGGGGCTGAGGAGGTTTCGCTGGAGGTTCCAGTGGCCCGCAAGGGAGATGTTTCGCAGGGCGAAACGGTAACGCGCCATGCTCTTAAGGTCCGTCTCACGCAACAGGATTACGAACGTGTCTGGTCGTTGGCGGAAACACGCTATCGTCTTGGCGGTAGCCGTACTGGCAAAGCGATCACGCTGATCGCCAACAATCCGCACTACCAGCAATGGCACCCGGCCGACGGAGGTTCGGACGCAGGCGATGCCGAGGGCGGCCGATCCTATGCGACCCGCTATGTGGTCGTGTTCTTCCTGCTCGACGAAGTGCGAGAGACTGCAGACGCCTGACCTCTTGAGATCGCAGCCGGCCTAGAAACCCGACTGCACATGAGAGAAAATCTCGACAACGAGAAGATTGAGTTGGCCGCCTATGAACGGGGCGGCCACTGCCAGCGCTACAAAGACAGCAACAATCTTTGGCGCAAAGCTCAGCGTGCTTTCCTGGACCTGCGTGAGAGCCTGGACAAGGCTGATAACCAGGCCGACTGCCATCGCGGTGAAAACCGCAGGCGCTGAAGCAAGGAGCATTGCCCAGACAGAGATCCGCAGGATCTCCAACGCGTCTGCTTCTGTCATTTCACACCAGCATTGAATTTATATTGGGCGGCGAGACCGCGTTTCGTATCTGCCTTAATACAGATTCGGCGGTTATCAGAGTTAAGTATTGTTAAGATGCGTAAAACGTCTGGACTGCGATAAAATAACGTACAATTTGCGTATTGAAGCAGAGACGTAATGCGGAGATGCTTAGCCGCCTCAGCTTATATCTTGCTTGTATTACTTCTCGCTGATGTGGCGCCGGACTCGGTTCGGTCCATGAAGATACGCGATTTTATTCAATGGTGGTTGGAGGCGTTATGGACATCGGTCTGTCGGGAGAAGTTCTTCCCTTCGATGAGGGCGACGCCGCCGATCTACTGAAGGTTATGGGGCACCCCGCACGGTTCAAAGTCCTCTGTCTGGTACAGGATCGGGAGCGCGACGTGCGTTCACTCGCAAAGGCGGTGAATCTCAGCCAATCGGCACTCTCTCAACATCTGAAGATTCTCAGGGACGCGAACCTCGTCTCGGCGCGTCGACAAGCGCAGACGGTTTTCTATCGCTCTCACGAGGAAGGTGTCCGCCAGGTTCTTGACTGTATGCAAAGCATATTCTGTCCCGTCGCAGAGACTCACGAAGCTGTGGCGGTTGCCTACGCTTAGACCCTACGCAATGACCTTGACGATGTCCCAGCTCTCTTCTGTCAATATCGACCGCTGTCTTGAGAATGCAATGAGCACGCTGCCGGTCATAGCAGCGCTTACATGCGGCATGAATTTTAAGGCAAAAACTCGTATTTTTGGCTCTATGCTTGACGATTGCCAGATTTAGCCTCGGTCAAACGATGGCGCAGCTTAAATCAAGTTCTGCTACTATAGCATGGGGCGAACTATTAACGGTTTTTTATCCCCTGAATCCTAGATTTGTGGTGCCAGATAGGCGCCGTGGCGCCGCATACCCATGAGGGTTTTATGGCCGTGAAGATCAGGAACAGCCGCCACCTGACAGTCTAACACCTGTTCGGTAGACATCTGGGTTTTTGAGCCCCCTTGCTTGCCCCGCGATGGCTTCGAAGCACGCGCGCCGGTGATGGACTGCGTTCCCGTCAGCAACAGATCGCACTCGCTTTAGCGGGCAGACCAACCATGCCTTGTTACCAAGGGACCGCAGCAGGGGACATACATGAGTACGCAGAAATCAGCACAGGCAACGCTTAACGACCGACTGGACTTCGCCGGTCTTGGTGATCCACAGCGCAGGACACTCGCAGCATTGGCGCCCATCATCAACGGGTCGCTCGATAGCGCGCTCGATGTGTTTTACGCCAAGGTCCGTCATCACCCGGAAACCTCCAAATACTTTTCCGGTGAAAATCACATCACCCAGGCAAAAGGACGACAGGCTCGACACTGGGAAACGATTTCCTCGGCAAAGTTCGACGAAGCCTATGTTGATGAAGTCACCATGATCGGCAAAGCCCATGCAAGGCTTGGGCTTCAACCGCGCTGGTACATTGGCGGCTATGCGTTGATGATCGAGAACATCGTGCGCGCCGTCATCGATAACGAGCTTGGTAGTTTTCTGGTTCGCGGCAAACGCCAAAAGATCGGAGACGACGTAACGACGGTTGTCAAAGCGGCCCTCGTGGACATGGATTATGCGATCTCCGTCTATCTCGACGTCCTTGCGGACGAGAGAGCCAAGGCTGAAGCGGAGCAGGCGACGCTGAAAGCGGAACAAGACACAGCGCTCTCAGCCCTCGAAAGTGCGTTGAGATCTCTCTCCGGCGGTGATCTGACCCGGCCCTTGGAACAGCCCCTCGCGGTCAGTTTCGACGGGCTTAAGCATAATTTCAACGATTCCGTATCGAGCCTCAACGGTGCTCTTTCCGAGATCTCAAGCACGGTCGGCTTCGTTCTCTCGCAGTCGGCCGAAATCGCCACTGCGACCGACGAAATGGCAAAGCGCACCGAACGGCAGGCCACGGCGCTTGAAGAAACAGCGGCAGCGCTGGAACAGATCAGTTCAATCGCGCGGCAGTCTCAAACCCGGACGACAGAAGTCCAGGCGGTCGTAACGGCGTCTGCAACAGAGGCAGCAACGTCCGGAGAAATCGTAGAGCAGGCCGTCAAGGCGATGAGCGACATTGTCGAGTCATCCAAACAAATGAACGACATCATTAGTGTCATCGACGAAATCGCGTTCCAGACGAACCTCCTCGCACTCAATGCGGGGGTCGAAGCAGCCCGTGCCGGTGACCAGGGGAAAGGCTTTGCGGTGGTGGCGCAGGAGGTGCGGGAGCTCGCGCAACGCTCAGCCCGGGCCGCCAAGGAAATCAAGGATCTCATCTCGAGATCTTCTCAGGATGTCGCGCGCGGCGTCGATCTTGTGAACACAACGGGCAAGGCATTGAGAAGCATCGGCAGACAGGTGCAGACGATCGACGAACACATGGTATCGATTGCCATGTCGTCGCGTGAACAGGCGACTGGGATAGCTGAAATCAACTCTGCCGTGGGCAGCATGGATACGATCACGCAGCAAAACGCGGCCATGGTGGAAGAGACGTCTGCGGCGACGATAAAACTCTCCAACGAGGCCGAGAGACTTTCGGAGCTTGTCGCGGGGTTCAAAACGACGCCAAGCGCGGTAGGGCAAAGCAACGGTCGGGCGCATTCTCCTGCAGCTTCGCCTGCGCGACAAATGATCCAGTCGCTTCCTGGCAAACTACAGCGGTCGAAGGCGGCCAATGAAGGCTGGTCGGAATTCTGAGCCTGGCGACCCGGTACGCCACATCATGAGGGTAGTTTTGTGAAAATGCTGATCGCAATACCACTCGCACTGCTGGCTGCCGGGCTCTCCACCGCACAAGCGCTCGATAAACTGATCCTTTTGGTCAGGAGGAATCTCGAGCACCTGGACATCGGCAATACGGCGCGGTTCGATCTGAACATGCTCACGGGGTTTGCGGGTCGCCGAGGGTATAGGTCGGGATCCAAAGCGGCCGGGGCCGAATGGATAGAGATGACGGAAGTCGTCGAGTTTGTGACTCGTATTGTGGACGCAAAACTAGCTGGAGGTTTTTCACCCGCGAACCTCTCCATCGGGCGAGGTTGCGGCGAGGGAATGATGACAGACAGAACCTGCGACATGCAATATCGGGTGGATCTGCGGTTCTTGCCGTCACCGGTCGTCCTGCTGTGGCAATCCCCTAAAGCGAATAAGGGTTAGGCCGATGCTTTCGGATGAACGGGCGGCAGCCTCACTCTTTTCCAGTGCGACACAAGGCGGAGATGGGCTGGACGGAATGTTGCAGACGCTGTTTCACATCTCTCCGCTTGCCTATGCCATTTCGATGGCCGGGCCAAACTCCGTTTATGTGCGGGTCAACCAGGCTTACATGGACCTCGTCGGGATGAACGAAACGGCACTGGTTGGTCGCAAACTGACAGATGTCGGCCTGATCGTCGATGGCTCAGACCGTGTTGCCAGGATCAAACTCCTTGACGAGGTTGGGTATTACTCCGCGCAGTCGGGCAAGATCCGGCATCGTGACGGGCGGGAGATTTCCGTGATGATCTCCGCACGCCGGATCACGATCGGAAACGACCTCTACGATCTCGAGGCGCTGACCGATGTCACCGAACAGACGAGCGCGCAAATCAGACAGGAAGAGGCGTTGCGAGCCGCGGCCGTCACCGATAGCCTGACCGGGCTGCCGAACCGTCTTGGGTTCGAGCAACGGATCGCTCACTTTATCGAAGATCGCGCCAACCATGAGGAGTTCGGGCTCGCAATCTTCGATCTCAACGGCTTCAAGATCGTCAATGACATGCACGGTCACCCGGTCGGGGACGAGTTGCTTGCGGTTATCGGGAAAAGGCTGTTGTCGTCCCTGAGAGCGGGCGAATTCGTCTCGCGGCTGGGCGGTGACGAGTTTGCCCTCCTGTTCCAGTCAGACATGGGAGACAGTGAAATGCAGGAGCAGAGGCTCGCCGTGATGATGGACACTGTGCTGGCCGCCGTCACGATCGGAAGCAAAACGCTGAGCGTCGGTGCGGCGCTGGGTTTTGGCTTTGCAAGCGAGGTCAAGTGGTCGAGAACGGCTCTTGTCGCTCTCGTAGATCGGCGCATGTATCACGCCAAACTGACGCGGCGAAGTATTGCGATCCTCGGGCCGCCGGAGGCCTTGGCAACGGCCAACGGCTGATGCCACCCATGGCGACGTGTAAAGACCCTGCCAGTTACGAACCGGCAGGGTCTGATGTCGTGGTCTAGCGGCGAACAGCCTTGACGTCTTCCGCAGTGACCGGCGGAGCGTCGTTATGCCAGGCCTGGCGCAGGAAGGTGGCAAGTGCTGCCGCTTCCTCGTCGTTCAGGCGGTCGTTATAGCCCTGCATGCGCACGCGCATGGGACGGTCCTTGGTCGAAGGCAGTTCCGCTCCGTGCAGCATGACATCCAACAGGCCCTTTGAAGACTTCGCCGTAACCAGCGAATTTCCGTCAAGCTCCGGGAAGATTTCCGCGGCACCCTTGCCGTTGACAAAGTGGCAGCCACCGCAATTGTCGAGATAGAGGCGGGGACCGAGCGGCATATCCGCTTTGGCTTCCGTCAGCATTTTCTCGGTGTCGGTAACCTCGGCCTTTTCAGGCGCCGCCGAAGGCGTTGCCGGTGCCGTGGAACCGCCAGTGCTGCCGATCTTCTTGAGGTAGGTTGCGATCGCCAGATTGTCCTCGGGCGTCATGTATTGCAGCGAATCGCGCACCACCAGCATCATCTCGCCGGTTGCCGTGGAATGCGCGTTGCGGGCAGTCGTAAGATAGGCCGCCAGCTCTTGGGTGGACCATTTCTGCGGTGCGCTTTGCGGGCCGCGCAGGTCAGGTGCCGTATAGCCGTCGATCTCGCCGCCGGTCAGGAAGGCAGCGCTGCTCTCGTCGGTACCGTCCTGCGCCATCAGCATGTTGCGCGGGCTGTGGCAGGCGGCGCAGTGTCCGGCGCCCTGCACGAGATAGGCACCACGGTTGAACTGCTCGTCCTGCGAAACGGGTTCAAAGCCCGGCTTGCCCAGCGCCAGCCAGTTCCAGGCGCGAATGCCCCAGCGCTGGTTGAACGGGAAGGACAGTGCCGTTTCCTCGACCTTATTGGAAACTGCAGGCACCTCGGTCATGAAATACTGGTAGAGGGCTCGTATGTCCTCTTCCGTCAGCTTGCGATAGTTTTCGTAAGGCATGGCCGGGTAGAGATGCGCACCGTCGTTGCGAACGCCGTCGTAGAGCGCCGCGCGGAAATCATCGAGCGTGTAATTGCCGATGCCGGTTTCCTTGTCCGGTGTGATGTTGGTGGCCCAGATCGTGCCCATCGGGCTGTGGATAGGCCGGCCGCCGGCGAAGGGCTTGCCGCCCTCCGCGGTATGACAGGCCATGCAGTCACCGGCCCGCATGGCGTATTCGCCACTGCCTGCCGGTGCTTTGTAATCAGCCGGGAGCTGGGCAACCGCGGCAGTGCGCTGGACCGGCACGAAAATGAAGGCGAGAAGGCCGACGACGCCGAGAACGGCGAGGATGAGAATGACGCGAAGAAAGGTTTTCATCGTTGCGCTCCTCACACCAGTGGCCGCGGATTGGACAGGTACTGCGTCCGGATCGCATGCGCCGCCCAATATGCCAGGCCGCCGACCATGCCGGTCGGGTTGTACTGGGTGTTCTGCGGGAAGGCGCCGGCGCCCATCACGAAGATGTTGTGCTTGTCCCAGGCCTGCAGATACCGATTGATTGCAGAGGTCTTCGGATTGTCACCCATCACAGTGCCGCCCACATTGTGCGTCGTCTGGTAAGGACGCACGTCGTACATGGCGCCGTCCTTCTTGAAGCCTTCCTGCATTGAGGTCGGGTTCATCGACTTGGCGATCGGCTCCATCTTCGACTTCATGAACTGGGTCATGCGGATGTCGTTCGGCTGCCAGTTGAACGTCATGCGCATCAGCGGACGACCGTGGCGATCCTTGTAGGTCGGGTCGAGGTCGAGATAATTGCCGCGATAGGACATGTGTGAACCGTGCGAGCCGATCGACATCGAGTGGCCGTACCACTCGCCGATGCCCTTCTTCCAGCCGGCACCCCAGGTCGGCGTGCCCGCGGGCAGCGCCATGGAGCGGATCGGCTGACCGTTGGACTGGCCGGCACGCCAGTAGGCGCCGCCGATAAAGCCTTCACGACCGAAGTCGATATTGTCCATGCCGAAATCATCGATCGACATGCCGTTGGCACCGGTACCGATGAACGGATTGAACACCTCGTCCTTGAAGAACATCGTGTAGCCGCCGTTCATCTGGTAGGCATAGCTGCGACCGGTGACGCCTTCGTTCGTTGCGGGATCAAACGGCTGACCGATGCCCGAGAGCAGCATCAGATGGACGTTGTGCAACTGGTAGGCGGCCAGGATTACCAGATCCGCGGGCTGGAACACTTCTTCCCCGGCCTTTTCGTCAAAATAGGTGACGCCGGTCGCGGTTTTGCCGTCGGGCGCCATTTCGATTTTCAGCACTTCCGCATGGGTGCGGTATTCGAAATTCGGCTTGCGCTTCAACGCGTCGAGGATCGCCGTCTGCGGCGAGGATTTTGAATAGTTGTAGCAGCCGTAGCGCTCGCAGAAACCGCAGTGGTTGCAAGGGCCCATCTGCATTCCGTATTCGTTGACATAGGCCTGCGAGGCAATGCCGCCCGGGCTCGGGAACGGGTGACAGCCGGCGGCTTTCGCGGCTTCGGCAAATTTGGCTCCGTCCCAGGTCACCGGCATAGGCGGCATCGGGTATTCGCGCGAGCGCGGTGCCTCGAACGGGTTGCCGCCCTCGATTTTCTTGCCATTGAGATTGCCGGCCTTGCCGGAAATCCCCGCGACATGCTCGAACCGATCGAAAAACGGCTCCAGCTCTTCGTAGCTGACGGGGTAATCCTGCAGGTTCATGTCTTCCGGAATGATGCCGGCGCCCCAGCGCTCTTCCACATGCGAGCGCAGACGGTATTCCGAGAGCTGCGGACGCCAGTTCAGACCGTTCCAGTGGGTGCCTGCACCGCCCACACCGATACCCGGCAGAAACGAACCGAGGCTGCGATAGGGCAGGGCAGCTTCATCGACGTTGCGACGGATCGTCAGGGTCGAATTGCGCGGCTTTTGCATCATGCCGAGACGAACGCCGTACTTCAGCTCGTCGATCATGTTCGGGTACTGGAAATCCGGAACGGTGTTCTGGTCATGGCCGCGTTCGAGCGCAACGATCTCCAGACCCTCGTTGGCGAGTTCCATGCCGAGGATCGAGCCGGTCCAGCCGAGACCGACGATGACGACGTCCTTCTTCTTTGCAGTGCGTGCCATCGTTATGCCCTCTCACCGGAAATCGAAACGGGACCGAGCGGGTAGGCGACGTTGTGCTTCAACACCCACTCCTTGTAGCTGCCGCGGGCACCTGGGAAACCGATATATTTCCAGGCCTGCATGCCGTGATTGCCACCATACATCGGGTCTGCGAAGTAGCCCTCCTTGGTGTTCTGCAAGAGGATCGTGAAGAAGTCGCGCAGTTCGAGCTTGATCTTCATCTCGTCTTTCTGGAGGGAGGTCAGGGCCTTGTCCTGGGTTGCGGCGTCAAGCTCGGCAAATATCTTGCCGTGCGTCTGCTGACACCATGCGTCGAACACCGGGATACCCTGCTGATAGATTTGCAGCGGCGTCAAAGGCGATTGCCAGCCGCGGAACGGATGGGCTGCGGCATCGTGCGGACCTTCCATGTACCAGTCTGCCGCCTCACCAAATCCACCGGCCAGTTCCTTGTCGATAAAGACGGGGACGCGGGCCTCGATGGCACCGGGACCTTCGCCTTCGGAGGGAATGAGCCGCGCCGTGGCAGCCATAACGAAGGCCCACTCAGTGGGCTTGAGACAGACCGGCTGGTATTCTTCGATCGGTGGCGGGGCCGGCGGGGTCTCCGCCTTCGCCTGCATCACCACGCCGACGACGGCCGCACTTGCCGCCGAAGCTTTCAAAAAGCTACGGCGGGACGGTAACCCCGGGACATCTCTCATTGTATCGCTCCTTGGTGTCCCGACAGGGGGCCGGAACCGAATAGGCTGGAAACGTGAGGCACCCGTCGCTGCGACATATGGCCTCATTCGTTGCTGACCTTTAAACCCGCAAGGTTTGAGTATGCAATGCTTATGAGGTACGATTTATGAGAAAAATTTTGCGCTAATTAGCGATGCTGCCATGCGTACGCACAAATGCCTACCTCTGCGGGAAGTTCGTGGCTTGCTCGACTTCATCGAGTATTATTATCAATTGTCAATTTGCCGGTGGATCGCTCTCGGCATTCGAAATTCAGGTGGCGGGATCCGCAGGGCCGGTCCGATCAAAAAGGCGGGAGGGACACGGCCGGTTGCCGACGTCAGTGGATTGTCGGTGTTTTGCCGGAATACGCGTCCTGGAGGATCACGATCAGCCGCGAGGCAATAGCCCGTATTTCAGCTTGCTCCGATATCGAGAGATCGGCCTCGCTGCGAGCAAGAGTTTCCAGCGCTGCCGTCGTGTCGTTGACCATCCGGGCGACACCCATCCGGCTGAGCGGGCTGAGGCGCCAGTTCAGATGCCGGATGATACCGGCGAGATCGCCAAGCCGCTGAGCGCTGAAACGCATGGTCCTATCCCGTACTCACTACAATTCAGGACAAGGATGAGCGCTAACCTGTCAAAATTTGGTTACAGCGACTTGGTTACCACGACGGCGCCAGTACGACCGGAAACGGACGCATAACGACGCGGGCTCTAATTTAGCATTAATCCTTCATTAGTTAGTTGCCTCTAAAATTCGGGTATCAGACCGTCGCGGTCGTGCCGTTGCTTCAGATGGAGGGGGTTCGTGATGAAATTCGAAGTTTGCCTGGTTACCGAAAGTGCTCTCCCATGACTTTAAAGTCTTCTGTCAGCACCCTTTCGGACCTCAACGAGATCGCCGTTCTGCGCAACAAGGCACGCGCAATCGACCGTGCGCAAGCGGTCATCGAATTTGATCTAACCGGCACGGTAAAGAACGCTAACGAGAACTTCCTTTCCCTCATGGGCTATTCGCTGGCCGAGGTGCGTGGCCGACATCACTCCATGTTCTGCGAGCCGGAGATCGTCGAAGCTCCCGAATATGCCGCGTTTTGGAGTGATCTGGCGGAGGGCAAGCTCCACGACGGAGAGTTCAAGCGCATCGGACGCGGCGGACGCGAGGTGTGGATCCGGGCGAGCTACAATCCGATCCTCGACGACAACGGCGTGACCATCGGGGTGGTCAAGTACGCGATGGATGTCACAGCGACCAAGTCGGTAGAGGCGGAACTCCTGGGAAAAGTAGCGGCGATCGACCGCGCAATGGCCGTGATCGAATTCGACCTCGAAGGCCACGTCCTCGCAGTGAACGAAAATTTCCTCACCCTGATGGGATATGCTCGGGAAGAAGTCATCGGTCAGCATCACCGGATGCTGTGCGGAGCCGACCAAACCCGAACACCCGCCTACAAGGCATTCTGGCAGAGGTTGGGGCGCGGCGACTATGAGAGCGGAGAGTACCGTCGTCTCGCCAAGGGCGGAAAGGATGTCTGGATCCAGGCGACCTACAATCCCATCTTCGATCTCAACGGCAACCCCTGCAAGGTGGTCAAGTATGCCTATGACGTGACTGCCAGCAAGATCCGGAACGCCGAGTTCGAAGGCAAGGTCAACGCGATCGGCCGGGCCCAGGCCGTCATCGAGTTCGACTTGCACGGCAATATCCTTGACGCGAACGAGAACTTTCTTGCCGCCGTCGGCTATTCACTGGAAGAAGTCCGGGGCAAACACCACCGGATGTTCTGCGACCCTGCGTTCACGCAGACAGCGGAATACGGTTCCTTCTGGGACCGGCTGGGACGTGGCCAGTTCGAAGGAGGGGAATACCGACGCCTCACCAGAAGCGGTGCCGACATATGGCTTCAGGCGACTTACAATCCGATCCTCGACCTCGCAGGCCGCCCGATCAAGATCGTAAAGTTCGCCTCTGACATTACGCAGGCGAAGCTGCGCAACATCGAGTTCGAGGGAAGGGTCGACGCGATCTCGCGGGGGCAGGCAGTCGTTGAATTCGATCTCGACGGACATGTCGTTTCCGCCAACGAGAACTTCCTACGGGTCATGGGATACTCGCTTCGCGAAATCACGGGGCAGCACCACAGCATGTTCTGCAGCCAGGATTACATCGTTTCGGAAGACTACCGGGATTTCTGGCTGCGTCTCAACAAGGGTGAATTCTTTTCGGGGCGTTTTGCCCGCGTTGGAAAGTATGGCCGGGAAGTGCACATTCAGGGGATCTACAGCCCGATCGTCAATCTGCGGGGCGAGACGGTGCGCGTGGTGAAGTATGCCAGCGACATCACCGATCAGGTCAAGCTCGAGCATGACATCCGTTCGAAATCGCAGCAAATGACCAGCATTGTCGGAGAACTGTCCGGATCGATCGCGGAAATCACCGCTAACACCCGCACGGCCACCACGCTTGCGTCCGAGACGCAGGGCAATGCGGAACAGGGTTCAGAAGCGCTGGGCAGCGCGATCGCGGCAATCGATCTCATCCAGAAGTCCTCCACGGAAATCTCCGATATCGTCAAGGTGATTGGCGAGATCGCCAGTCAGACCAACCTTCTCGCCTTCAACGCGGCAATCGAAGCCGCAAGGGCAGGGGAACATGGGGTCGGGTTCTCGGTCGTCGCGGGCGAGGTCAGGAAACTCGCCGAGAGAAGTTCGGAAGCTGCGCACGAGATATCCAAGCTCATCCAGGAATCGACCATGCGCGTCAACCAGGGAACGGACCGGTCGCAGCATGCGAGACTTGCTTTCGAACGGATCGTCGGCAGCGTGAACAAGACCGGCGAGTCCATCCGGGAGATTGCGCAATCGACGGATGCTCAGCAGCGTGTCTCAAGGACTGTTGTCAAGCTCATCAATGACCTGACGTCATCGACGGCGCAACAGCGCAAAGTGGGTTAACCCATGAACCAGATGGTCAGATCTCTCGCGATGCCGGAAGTGCTGAGAGGCAGTCGCCCTGCAACGCAGCAGTTCGGCCTCCTGCGCATTGGCGAGGCGATGCTTGCCATCAATGTCGAGAATATCCGAGAAGTCGTTCCGGCGCCCGGTGGGCTATCGAATGCAGGCATCGCGGCAACCGGCTTGTGCGGGTTGTTCGAATTGAGAGGCAGCACCATCCCGGTTATGGATATCCGACCGATGCTCGGCCTGCCGGCGACGGAGGCCTACGGCGCCGTGATTCTGGTCCTGCGGGTAAGACAGAGGCTGATATGCATTTTTGCTGACGAAGTGCGCGGCATCGCGACAGAAGACGTCGCGGCACTCGATGAACTGGGCGTGTCGCGACCCGCTGTACAGGGACCTTTGGTCACGCATTCATTCTTCCACAGCGGAAAGGTAATCTCGGTCCTGGCAGCGGAGCGCATCTTGGCGTTGCCGGGAATTCCGTCGGTGCAAGAGCCAGTCGCGGAGGCGGTCGCAAAGACGAGCTCGAATGCGAAGCCGCTTCTGCTGTTCACGTGCGGCGCGTTTTCTTTCGGCGTTGCGGCCGGGGTGGTCGAGGCCACCGCGCCGACCGCGCAGTTGAAGGATTCGCCGATGAAGACGGAGACCTGCCTCGGTGTCATCGATCATCATGGCACCCAGGTGCCGGTTCTTGATACGCTTCGGGTGCTTGGCATGGGCGTCCTGTCGGAACGCAAGCAGTCGTCCGTCCTCGTCCTGCGTTACCCCGACGACCGGCTGCTGGGCTTTGCGCTCGATACCGTCGTCGATATACGGCCGATACCGTTGGGCGACATTATGGCGATGCCTGATAATGCCGTAGAGACCGGGTCTGTTCTCAGCGGTGTCTATTCCGTCGACGGACGGACATTGTTTCTCGTCCTCGACGAGCGCGCAATGATGAGTGACGATGTCCTGCTGATGTTTTCGCGACTTTCATCCACCAAGCCCAAGACAGCGGCGGCCGGTCGAGCGCCGGGGCAGCGCGGAGACGCGTTGCTGCCATACTTGGTCTTCAGAGCAGGGGGAGACATGGCAACGCCGGTTGCCGATGTCCGGGAGATCGTCGAGATGCCGGAAGACTACGTTTCGTTGAACAATGTCGGACGCGGCACGATGGGCCTGTTTGTCCACCGTGGCACAGCTATCCCTCTCATCTCCCTTGCCAGACGGCTCCGGTTGCCTGCAGTTCCTCCCGGCCAAGAAGGTCGCGTTCTGCTCGTGTCGGACGGCCTCAAGACGACTGGCCTGGTGGTCGACAGTCTGGCACGGATCGAAATGGCCTCGAAATGTGCGACAGGACCGGACGCTACGGACTCCAGCGGGTTCGAGCACCGGATCCTGGGAGACTTCATGGTTCGGTCAGCGGACGGGCGGCTCCTCCCATATATCGACCTCAGAAAAGCCCTCGCTTGAAAGAGCCCGACTGTTGGTTGCAAAATCCAAGGTTGAGTCTTTACCTTTTGTTAACGCTGAGACGCCAAAACTCGTGTTGACGATCTTCCAACGGATTCTGATATGCCCGTCAGCGCGCTTTCCATTCTTGATCCAAACGCTCTCGACGACTATTGCGACCTGCGTTCGGTGCCGAAGCATCGTCATTTCGGAAAAAACGACATCGTTGACCGCCTGCGGTTGGCGGTTCCATTTGACTACATCTCCATCAGCGGTCTCGACGTCGACCACTACAGGTTCGGTCAGGGTTTTTCGATCGACACCGACATGCCTCCTGCATTCCTCGACGCCTATGACGCGGATCGCCTCTATCTGACCGACCCGTTCGTGCTAGCCGCGAAGGCCTCGAACGTGATCGTGGTCGAGAGCGAGGTCTACGCGGAAACTCCGCCGCCGCAGAGGCTCGTTTACCTCCAACGAACCTTCGGCCTGCACAACCGAACGCTTATCCCGATCCTCAGGAACGATGTCATTTACGGAGCGATCTGTTTTTCCCGCTCGACACCGTTTGACGAAAAAGAGTTGATCTTCCTTTCGCTGGTAGCGGAATCCATTCACACGGCTGTCACCAAGCCGCTGATGGATCGCTTCGCTGCCCACCAGCTTCGGCTTTCCAAGGGTGAAATTGCCTGCCTGACCCAGGCCAGTCTTGGGCTTACGAGCGAGGCGATTGCGGTCGCGACCGGATACCAGAACGATACGGTCAACAGTTACATAAAGTCGGCCGTGAAGAAGATCGGCGCGACCAACCGAACGCAGGCCATTGCCGAAGCTATACGCCGCCGGCTCATCGCATGATCGCATCGCCCTAGCTAAAAAGCGATCTGCCACAGGGCGCGGTCATCTTTTCGACCGTAAGCGCCTGAGGCAACAGCAAAGAAGTAAGAATTGAGCGATACGTCTCGTAACGTCTCTTTCTACTCCAATTCTCATTTCAAGATTCACCTAATATAAATGCCTCCGCCCTAGAATTAAGGCGTCCACAGCGTTGAACACGCAATCGGCATGACGCCGATCTGGGAGGAGCGCGCGGTGTATTCCACCACGCATGCCCCGATGGGACGCTGGCCAATAGGCACCCCCCGTTTTGACAGCTTGTCGCGCGCGCCGCGAGTCTACTTCGTATCTTGGAGTTTCAAGTGATAAACCGCATCATGATCGCAGCCGTCATTGTCGCCGGCGCGCTGCTTCCTCTTCAGGCGACGGCGCTTGACTTGCCGAAAGGCAAGGTGGTGCTTACGGTGACTGGCACCAAGCTCGATCATCCCAACGTCGGTGGCAAAGCCCAGTTCGACATGCCTATGCTCGAAGCCCTTGCGGGCCGCACGGGTGAAATGGAGACCCCCTGGACCGAAGGCGTGGTCAAGTTCTCCGGCCCGCTTCTGCGGTCTGTACTCGAGGCAGCGGGGGCCCATGGCAACAAGCTCAAGGTCATTGCGCTCAACGATTATGCCGCTGACCTGCCGATGGAAGATGCAACCTCGCTCGACACAATGCTCGCCACCCGCATGGACGGCAAGCTGATGTCTGTCCGCGACAAGGGCCCGCTCTTCCTCGTCTATCCTTTCGATAAGGACCAAGGTCTGTTCAACGAGAAATACTTCTCCCGGTCGGTCTGGCAGATCAAGGATATCGAGGTCACTGAATGATCACTGCCGCCCAGCAGAGTGGCGATATCATCCGGAAAGCCAGCAAGGCGACCGTCGTGCTGCAGTGCTTTGCCGTGTTGCTGTTGCTGGGCCTCGTTTTTCTGTTTGCCGATATCTCAAGGAAATACTCCGCCCTGCAGGACGGCATTCGCGAGAACGCTTTGTGGTCCGTCTACCAGCTCGACCGGGAAGCGCGCCGGTTGCACGAGACCCTGCACATCATGCTCGTTGAAAACGACCTGACTCCGGAGCGCATCAAGGCTCTCGGGACGCGCTACGACATTCTGTACTCGCGAATGAACATTCTCGACAAAACCTCGTTCGAGACAAAGTTCAAGCTGGATGCGGCTGTTGCCGAGCAGGTCACTGCCATTCGCGACGCGGTGTTCGGTCGCAGCGCCGTTTTCGACAGACTGGCCGCAGGCGACCCCGTGGATCCGGTGCAGCTAGAGACAGCAGATTCAGAGTTTGAGAGGCTCGTAGAGAACACGGAAAAACTGCTTCTCTATACGAACAGCACCGTCAGCATCGAACGGGCTGAGGCACGGGACGCAGTCCTTGACCTTCAGATGAAATCGGCGGGTCTCGTCGCACTTCTTGTCTGCTGCGTGGTATTCCTCATTCTTACGCTGCGACGTCAGCTCAAGTCAGTTCAGCTTGCCGGTCTCAGCCTGGAGGCGATTTCGAACCAGCTGAAGGAGTCATATCTCGCGGCGGAAGCCGGGAACCGCGCCAAGTCCCAGTTCATGGCGACGATGGGACACGAGATCCGCACACCTTTGAACGCCATTCTCGGAACTGCGGAACTACTGGAGTTGTCTCCCCTACCGCCGTCAGTTGCCCCTGGCCTGCAGACCATCAGGCGTTCTGGTCAGGCTCTTCTCGAAATCATCAACGAAATCCTCGACTTCGCAAAGATCGAACACGGAAAACTGGACGTCGAGACCCGCGCGGTTGACGTTCGGGCCGTCGTCACAGCCACGGTCGAAATGGTACGAGACAGAGCAACTGAACATGGAAATCGCATTGCGCTGGAACTGCCGACCTCGTTCACCACGCCGGTCATATCATCGGACCCCACCCGTCTGCGTCAGGTTCTTCTCAACCTGTTGAGCAACGCCATCAAATTCACGAGCGAGGGCACCGTCACGTTGCGCGTGCTGGAGATTGGCGATCCGCAAGACGCACAGCTGAGGTTTGAGATTGAAGATACAGGCATCGGGATCGACGGTGAAGGTCTTGGCAAGCTATTCCAGCCGTTCTCGCAGGTCGATGCGTCTATCAGCCGGAAATACGGTGGTACGGGACTGGGACTGACTATCTGCAAGCAGATCGTAGAGGCGCTGTCGGGAACAATAGGTGTCAACAGCCGCAAAGGCGAGGGCAGCATCTTTTGGTTCGTAATCCCTGCCAACCCGGCCGAGAAGGGTCTTGTCGACGCCTTGGCGGCAAAGGCCGCGCCCCAACAGTTTCAGGCATGGAATATCCTTCTTGTCGAGGACAACGTGATCAATCAGCAGGTCGCGGCCGGGTTTCTCGCCCATCTCGGCCAATTGGTCACGATCGCGAACGACGGGCTGGAAGCCGTTAAACTGACGGAGACGACCCGCTTCGATCTCGTCCTCATGGACATGCAGATGCCGAGGCTGGACGGCATAGAGGCTACCAAGCAAATTCGCGCTTCCAACGGCTTTAGCCGGAATGCTCCCATCATCGCCATGACCGCGAATGCTTCTGACGACGACAGGCGGCTCTGCGAGGAGGCGGGGATGACGGGGTTCCAGTCGAAGCCGGTCTCGATGCATCAGCTTCGGGGTATCATCGGGTCTCTGGAGGCGGCTGCGGAAACTGCTGTGGAGCCTATCCAAAGTCCGAGCATCGATAACGCGTTCGAAACCCGGCGGTTGGAGATCGTGGAGGCACTGGGCGAAGAGACGTTCGACGAACTCCTGTCGAGCTTTTTCGAAGACGCAAGCCTACTCCTCACAGATCTTCACTCCGCCTTGGCCGTCAATGACCACCGTCATACCGATCATCTGCTGCACACTCTGAAGGGCGCAGCAAGCAGCGTCGGTCTTCAAGACGTGGCTGACCGGTCTCAGGACCTCCGTCATGCATCAATCACCGAAACCGTACTTGCAGACCTTGAAGACACAGTCACCCGCTACAGGCAGCTCCTTGTCGCATAAGGGACGTTCACATGCGCATTCTACTTGTCGACGACAATAAAACGAACCTCTCTCTCCTGACGAGACTCGTCGAGAAACTGCCGGACTGCGTCGCCATTCCCTATCTTCACCCCGAAGACGTGCTGGCAGATGCCCCGGCGCTCGAATTCGACATCGCGGTCATCGATTTCCAGATGCCTGTCTACAGCGGCATCGAGCTGTTGACCGAACTTGTTCGCTTCGAGAATTACCGCGATAAGCCCGTGGTATTTGTCACGGCCGATACCGATACGGCGACGCGCATGGCGGCGCTCAATGCAGGCGCGATCGACTTTCTGACGAAACCCGTGAACCCGCTGGAGTTCCAGGCCCGGATCAAGAACCTGGTCGCCCTCGTGGACGCGCGCAACAAGCTTGCTGACAAGGCCGAGTGGCTTCGTATCGAGGTCGAGAAAGCGGTCGTCGAGCTGCGTGCCCGCGAGGAGGAAATCATTGACCGCTTGACGATTGCAGCAAGCTACAAGGACTTCGAGACGGCCCGGCATACGCGGCGCGTAGGCCTTTATTCCGAGGCAATCGCGCGGGCCTACGGCATGGAGGCGCGCGCTTGTTCCGACATCAGGCTTGCCTCGCCGATGCACGATATCGGAAAGGTCGCCATTCCCGATGCCGTCCTCCTGAAAAATGGCAAGCTGACCGAACAGGAGTTCGCGGCCATGCAGCGGCATACGGTCGTCGGCTGCGATATTCTCCGGGAGTCGAAGTCGAGCCTCCTGCAGCTTGCTGCAGAAATTGCTGGCAGTCATCATGAACGCTGGGACGGGCAGGGGTACCCGTTCCGTCTTTCGGGTGAGACCATTCCGGTTTCCGGCCGCATCGTCGCCATTGCCGATAATTTCGATGCGTTGACGACCGCAAGGCCCTACAAAGAGGCGTGGAGCGTGGATCGCGCCGTGGCGCACATACGTGAAAGATCGGGGAGCCACTTCGACCCCCGCTGCGTCGATGCCTTCGACAAGGCATTGTCCGTCATTCTCGAAATCATGGAGACCGATCGCAGGGAAAGCCTGCTTTCAGTGCCTACAAGCTGCATCCCGGTTCATGCTGGGTGCTCGCAGTCGAAGGAATCCTTTGAACGCTGCCGCCGCGCCATCAGCGATGCCCGCGTGGAGAAAAATGACGGTCCCCTGACTGTTGCAATGATGACGTCACCAACAACACAGAACTACGAACTCGAAAATCAACCGACCGCTTTGCAAGGACGATGAAATGAACACTTTGCATCCTTCCAATTCTGCACGTTCCGGTGAGACCTTGGAAATCATCGCGTTCCGCCTTCACGACCAGGAGTTCTGCGTCAGGACGGTGACGATCCGCGAAATCCGCGGCTGGGGCCCCGCGACGCCGATCCCGCATTCACCCAGAGAGGTTCTGGG
>Ga0213835_100546_pt1 | contig 33164 bp, 31 predicted proteins | sample SWPATP01_FD_160576 | JGI IMG/M metagenome (GOLD analysis project Ga0213835, IMG submission 160576) | Coastal seawater microbial communities from Marineland, Florida, United States - SWPA TP0 #1 | ecosystem: Environmental > Aquatic > Marine > Coastal | place: USA: Florida | collected 2016-08-05
TTCCAACCCTACGGCTTGGTGAGTAGGGTTGGCCTTTGCAAGATACACAAAGGACATGACTATGCCTCCATGGGACGCAGAACGCATTCAGAAGGAAATGGAAAGGCAACAGGCCGACAACGTTAAGAAGCAAATGCTTGAGATAAATTCTCATGCATACGGGTATGCGTCCACGTATACGGCACTGATAGTATTTGGCGGATACGCGGCTCTATTCACCATATGGTCGTATACGCGCGAACACCTGACACCATTCTCAACATATTGGTCTGCGCTATTACTAGGTATAAGCGTGTTGTCGTTCGTCCTATTTGAGATATTCAAAATGGTAATTGTCTCAAAGCAAATGATGGATGTCAGCAATCTTCTACGCAAGAGCATGACTCCGGAGCAATTTTTGTCGGAAAAATCAAAAATGGATCAATCAGCAAACACAACATTCTTTAGAATAGTTATTCCCATTTGGATAGTTGTTTTGACGATCACTGTGGCTACAGGATTCCTTGCGGCAATTATTCTTCTTTCGGCTTTTGCTTCTTCGATCGCCTATCCCTCACCCCTTCCTGCCCCTTAGTAGGGCTCGGTTTTGGCGGCGTCTTCACCATCCGCTCCATGACCCGTAGGGTGGATTCGGGAAGGACTGGTTTATTGGGGGTTTCAGTCATGCCGCAACCTATTAGACGCGGGGACTATCAGATAGAGTCCCATAGCGACTTCATCCTACATCGCCCGATGCACGCGATGCTGATCGCAAACATAATCCTGCAATGGACGTCGGTCGAACGCTCACTTGGCTGGCTACTTTGCACCATTCTCAGGGCCGACCCGTCTCAATCCGTTCGCATGCTCGACTCCCTTCAAAGCGTTCGAGCTAAGGTAGAAGCGATTCAGGCGGCCGCGTGGACATATAACGACTCAAGGCTGAAGGGCGACCTTGCCGAATATTTTCGCACTGAATTTAAGCGTGCGCAGAAACGTCGAAACGAGATTGCCCACGGGGATTGGGGTTTGATGGCCGAACACCCCGACGATCTCATACTTTCTGGAATCAACGGCGTGAGGCTGAAACGTCCGCTCCGCTATTCCGTCCGTGACATGCAAGAAACAAAGCTTTGGGTTAAGATTGCATCCGGTAGAGTGCGCGAACTCATGAATCGCTTTGAGGGCGCGCGGCGCATAACCGATCCGCTACCAGATCGATAATTTCCTGAACAACGCGATCCGTGGTGTGCGGAAGTTCCCCATCCGTCAGTGAATACAGCTCATCACGGATCGGGTCTTGCAACTCCTCCAAAACCTTTCGGTCCAGAGTGCCGGCCTGTGGGGATGAATCCCTACCTGTTTTCTTTTCCGTTTTCATGTTTACAATTAGGATTATGCTCCTATTTTGCATAGGCTTAGTCGAACCAGACTAGCTCCCCACGCGTTCGACCGCGTCCCGGCCAGCCAACTGCTCCCCCCATGACTTGCACGCACCACCATTTACCGCCATCAAAGGTCTTCGCCGTGGCGTCCCGCCCCAACGCGGCGCCGCAAGAAGCCCGTTCCCGACCCCAGAGACTTGCCCATGAAGCGCGCCCTCAACCCTTCCCATCTGCGCCCGCCTTTCGGCCATTACAGCCACGGGCTGATCGTGCCTTCGGCCGGCGATCTGCTGGTCACCTCCGGGCAGCTGGGCATTCGCGCCGACGAGACGATCCCCGAGGATGTCTCCGAACAGGCGGTGCTGTGCTTCGAGGCGATCAAGGCCATTCTGGAGGAAGGCGGCATGGGGTTTGGCGACGTGATCCGCATTTGCGGCTTCGTCACCAGGCGGGAGGATTTCGCGCCCTACATGGCGGTGCGGGACCGCCATGTCTCGGCCCCGCTGCCGGTTTCCACGCTTCTGATCGTGACCGGCTTCACAAGGCCGGAATTCAAGGTCGAGGTCGAGGTGACCGCCGTTCGACCGGCGGCCTGACCTCCGCCTTCAGAAGCTCGACATCGCGGTTCCGACCTTTTCGAGGAAGCGGGTGCGCGTCTCGTCGGTGGAGCGGTTCATGTCGTAATGCGCCATGAACATGACCGGCGCCAGCGGCCGGACCTGACCGCGGATGACGCGCTTGACGATGCGGCGCGGCGGATCGCCCAGGATCCATGCGCGGTGGCGCATGGCGCCATAGGTGAGCACGGCGCCGACCTTGCGGATGTGGTTGAGCGACGGGGTGAGGATGCCGTCATCCATCTTGAAGGTGACGCCCGGCAGCCAGACGCGATCGAAATAGCCCTTGAGCATGGCCGGGAAGCCGAAATTCCAGACCGGCGAGACGATGACCAGCGCTTCGGCGTCGAGGAGCCGCTGGACATAGGGCTCGACCAGTTTCCGGTTGTCGGGCACGTCGTGATAGGTCAGCCGGTCGTGGCGGCTCAAGACCGGGTCGAAACCTTCTGCGTAGAGATCGCAATCGTCGACCTCGTGGCCGGCGGCGGCAAGTCCTTCCAGAACCCTGGCGTGCAGCGCCGCCCCATAGCTCGATTCCACGGGGTGGGAAAAAAGAACAAGAACTTTCATCACGCGTCCATGAGTTCTTCGAGGCCGGGGAAGAGGTAGCTCTTGCCGGAACGGAAATCGAAATCGGGGTTTTCCCAGGCGATCATCTTGCCGGGATTGAGGAGACCCTTGGGATCGGTCTCCTTCTTGAAGGCGAGCTGCACGGCATCGGTCTGCTTCATGCCGCCTTCTTCCAGCGTGTAGCGATGCGGGTTGAAGACCGGGCAGCCATGATCCTCGTGGATGCGGATGATCTCCTCCAGCCGCTCGGCCGTGGTGTAGCGCACCAGCGGCAGGCCGGAGCACTGCACGCGGCCGGAAAAGCGGATGAATTCGAGATGGCCGGGCACCTCGTCGCCGAAGATCTCGGTCATCTTGCGCACCCGCTCGACATGATCGGGACCGGGATACTGCACCTGGAGATAGGTGAAGGACGGGTCGATCTTGAGCGCGCGCAGCGTGGTGTGGTTCCAGCACAGCTCGAATGCCTGCGGGATGCCCTTCATGCTCTCGACCTTGTCGGAGCGGAACAGCATCTCGCCCTTCTTCTGCGCCACCAGCGCGGCGAAATGGTCGATCGAATGGGGCGCGACCATCACCACGACGATGGACTGGCCGGCATGGCGGATGAAGGGCTTGTGCCGGGTGAAATATTCATAGGGGACGGGGGCGGCGATCGGTGCGATCTCCTTGGTCAGGATGCCGCCGGCATGGGCCAGATCGTCGGCGAAGCGCACCGCGTCCATGTAGTCGTCATAGCCGACCAGCACGTCGACCCAGTCATAGGCGGCCGTCAGCGGCATCTCGACTTCGGTGATGATGCCGTTGGTGCCGTAGGCGTGGTTGACCTTCTGCAATTCGTAGCCGGTGAGTTCGATGACGCGCGGCTCGGCCTCCATGGTGACGACGCGCAGGCGAAGGATGTTGCCGATGTCTCGCAGGCCGCCCCAGTGGATCGAGCCGACGCCGCCAGAGCCGCCGGCGACAAAGCCGCCGATGGTGGCGGTATTGGCGGTGGAGGGGTGGAAGCGCAGCTCCTGGCCGGAATGGGCGCGGGTCTCGCGGTCGATGGCGGCGATGATGGCGCCGGGCTCGCTGATGACCCGGCCGGGATGGATTTCCTTGACCTTGTCCATGCGCGCCAGATTGAGCACGATGCCGCCCGACAGCGGCATGGCCTGGCCGTAATTGCCGGTGCCGGCGCCTCGCGCGGTGACCGGCACGCCGTGGGCATAGGCCACCTTCAGCGTCTGGATGACCTGTTCCTCGCTGGTGGGCGAGACGATGAGATCGCCGGTGACCTGGTCGAGCTGTTCCTTCAGGATCGGCGAATACCAGTAGAAATCCCGGCTCTTGGCCTGCACCAGCTTGGGGTTGTCCTCCACGGAGATGCCGTCGAGCTCCTTCTTGATCTGCGCGTAGTCGGTCATGTTCGGCACTCCAGGAGATGGTCGAGTTCTGAATAGTCGGGCAGCGTGCGGTCGATGGCGCGGCCTTCGCGCAACACGATCCGGTCGGATTGCGGCCGCGACAGGAGCTCGGACCAGTCGCGGGCGCGGAAGATGACGAGGTCGGCCGCCCCGCCGGCCTCGATGACGCCCAGCTCCGGGCGGCGCAGGATCGCTGCCGGCGTGCTTGTCACCACGCGGGCGGCCTCGTCGAGCGGATGGTCGAGATGCAGGATGCGCACCGCCTCGCGGAAGACTTCCGCCGGGTCGAGATCGCCATAGGCGTAGAAGGGGTCGCGGGTGTTGTCGGAGGAGACGGCCGTGGCGACGCCGGCGGCCGCCAGTTCCTTGAAGAGCGTCACACCGCGCCAGCCGGGCGTGCCGCCGTTGCGGTCCTGCAGATACATGTTGCACATCGGCAAAGAGACGACGGCGAGGCCGGCTTGCGCCACCTTGTCGATGGTGCGCGCGGCGGTATCGGCGTCCTGGCGCGCCAGCGAGCAGCAATGGCCGACCACCACCTGCCCCTGATATTCGTGGCGCAGTGCCGCCTCGGCGATGGCGGCAAGCGTCAGCACCTCGGCATCGGCCGTCTCGTCGACATGGAGATCGATGTCGAGATCGTTGTCGATGGCGGTTTGGAACAGGAGGTCGAGTTCGGCCTCGAGGTTCGGGCCCATGCGCGTCAGCCCGCCGAGCACCCCGCCGCAGTCGACGATCAGCCTGACCAGCTCGTCGAACCAGGCGCGGTCCTCGGTCGCCTCCAGCGGGATGAGGGCTGCGGCCTGGAGCGCGATGCGGCCCTGCCAGGCTTCCCGCATCTCGGCGAAGACGGGCCAGGTGATGCGATGCTGGGGACCGAGCGAATCCAGATGCGTGCGGATCAGCCGGGTGCCGTGCGCATAGGCGCAGCGCAGCGCAAAATCCATGCGCGCGCGCACGTCGTCGGCGCTCCAGTTCAGGTCGCGGTCGGCACGCACCGCCTCGATGGCGCCGTCGAAACTGCCGTCGCGGTTGGGCCGCCGGTTCCAGATATGGCCCTTGTCGAGATGGGTATGCATGTCGGTGAAGGCAGGCCAGACCTGCGCGCCCTTCAGGTCGACGGCCTCGACCTCCGGAGAGGCCGCGCCGGGCGCCGCCACCACCGCGATGCGCCCGTCGGAGATGACGATGTCGGCCCGGACCAGGCCCTCGCGGGCCGGTCCGGAAAAGGAGGGAACGCAGACAGTGGGCAGGGTGGCGTTGCGCAGGCAGAAGGTTTCGGTCTGCGGCAGGTCGAGGAAGGATGCACTCATGTTGTCTCGGTTCAATTCTCGCGGCGGACGCTGCTCTCGTGCCAGCGATGCAGCGCGAGCCAGGAAATGAAGGTGGTGACCGCGAAGATCGCAATGCCGAGCAGGGACAGAAGGATGAGCGCGGCGAAGAGGCGCGGGATGTTCAACCGGAACTGGGATTCGAGCAACCGGAAGGCAAGGCCGGATTCAGCTCCGGCAGAGCCGGCGGCGAATTCGGCAACCACGGCGGCGATCAGCGCAAGTCCGCCGCCGATGCGCAGGCCTGCCATGAAAAAGGGCTGCGAGGCCGGGAGCTTCAGATAAAGCAGGGTCTGCCAGCGCGAGGCCCCGTACAGCTCGAAGAGGTTGAGCAGATTGTGGTCGACGCTCTTCAGGCCCTGCACCATGTTGGACAGGATCGGGAAGAAGGCGACCAGGAAGGCGCAGATGAGAAGCGCGGCCTGCGTGCTGGGTGCGTAGATCAGGATCAGCGGCGCAATGGCGATGATCGGGGTGACCTGCAGGACGACCGCGATCGGGTAGAAGGCGAGCTCCACCCATTTCGACTGGACAAGGAAGATCGCGAAGCCGACCCCGCCGATCAGCGCCAAAGCGAGCGCCATGAAGGTGATCCTGGTGGTGATCATCATGGCCGGCCACAAAGTGCCCCAGTCCTCGATGAGCGCCTGGATGACCCTCGGCGGGCTGGGCAGGATGTAGGGGGGCAGGTTGTTGATCACCACGATGGCGTGCCAGATGGCGACCACGGTGCCGAGCACGGCGAATGGCATCACGACGCGCAGGAGCTTCTCGGACAGGCTGGTGCGCGGGATGAGCACGGCAACCGCGCTGTCGGTGCCTGCGTCGGCGGCCGGCACCGGGGTGCCCTTTTCGATGCGGCTGAGATCATTCATGGTCCGCGCCTCCAACAGAGATGGCCTCGAGTAGCGTCCGCGAGACCAGCGCACTCGAGGCCTGGAATTCCTCCGACGAACGATAGTGGACGTCCCGCACCTCAGCCTCCGGCATGGCAAGATCCCGGTAGACCTCGCCCGGGCGCGCACGCATGACGACGATTCGATTCGACAGATAGGTCGCTTCGTAGACCGAATGTGTGACAAATATTACGGTCACCCCGGACCGCTGCCACAAACGGCGAACGTCGTCATTGAGCTTCTGGCGGGTGATCTCGTCGAGAGCTGCAAAGGGCTCGTCCATGAGCAGCAGTTTCGGCCCGGTGATCAGCGCGCGGGCGATCGAAACGCGCATCTTCATGCCGCCCGACAATTCGCGCGGATAGGCGTCGGCGAAATCGGCAAGGCCGACCGACGCCAGCGTCTCCATGATCCGCTCGCGCGAGGCCGCCTTGGTTTTGCCCTGCAGCCTCAGCGGCAGGTAGACATTGCCGAACACGGTCTGCCAAGGCATCAGCGTCGGCTCCTGGAAGACAAAGCCGACATCACCCTCGGGCAGACCGCGCGAGTTGATGCGCGAACTCGGCCAGTCGATGGTGCCCGACGAGGGCCGCCCGAGACCCGCGATGATGCGCAGCGCCGTCGACTTGCCGCAGCCGGACGGCCCCAGCAGGCTCACGAATTCGCCCGCGCCGATATCCATCGACATGTTGGACAGTGCAAGCGTTCCGTTGGAAAAGACCTTAGTGACCGAGCGCATCTTGACGACGAGGCGCCCCTTGCCCGGTTGCTGGTCGTAGATGGGGTCCTGCTCGCGGACAGTGGCCATGGCGGCGGTCATGTGAGTTCCTTCATAAGGCGGTCCCGGCGCAAGCCGCCGGAACCTTGCGTTGCGTCCACGCCAATCCGGCGTCGACCGTGGCCGGGATCAGCCTTCCGGCTTCAGATCCATGCCGACGCCCTGGCATACGAAATCGGTGGTGAAGGCCTGGGTGAAGTCGAGCGAGGCTTCGAGCACGCCAATTTCGACCATCGTGTCGAAGAACTGCTTGTAGCGGTCCTCGACCTGGCAACCGATGCCGTATTCCAGTGCCTCGCCGGATTCGATGATGCCGAATTCCTTCAGCTTCTCCAGCGAGTAGGCCAGCTGGCCGTCGGTCATTTCCGGATTGTCGGCCTTGATCAGCTCGTTGGCGGCAGCATTGTCGCCGTAGAGATAGTTGTACCAGCCAATGATCGAGGCATTGACGAAGCGCTGCACCAGATCGGGGTTCTCCTCCACCAGCGAGACCTGGGTGGTGATCATGGTGGAGTAGGAGGAGTAACCCTCATCGTCGAGCAGGAACACCTTGGGCGCCCAGCCGGTCTGCTGCTCGATCGCATAGGGTTCCGACGTCAGGTAGCCCTGCTGTGCGGAGTTGGTGTCGGCCAGGAACGGGCCGGGGTTGAACTGGTAGGGCTTGTACTGCTCGTCGCGGAAGCCGGTGCCGCGCGCCTTCATCCACTCGAAATAGGTGATGAAGCCGTCGGCACCCATGAAGATGGTTTCGAGGTTGGCGAGGTCGTCGAATTCTTCGATGCCCTGGTCGGGATGGGCCAGGATGATCTGCGGGTTCTTCTGGAAGATGGCGGCGACGTTGATGGTCGGTATGCCCTGCTTCACGGCATCGAAGGCATCCATGGTGCCGCCCATGTAGAAGTCGATGCGGCCGGTCGCGAGAAGCTGGCGGTTGGGCGATTGCGGCCCGCCCTGGACGATGGTCACATCGAGGCCGAATTCCTCATAGGTGCCATCGGCCACGGCCTGGTAGAATCCGCCATGCTCTGCCTGGGCGCGCCAGTTGGTGCCGTAGGTGACGGCATCCAGGGCAAGCGCGGGCAAGGCAAAGGTGGTGGCGGCCGCAACTGTCAGCGCGGCAATCGAGGCGTTCATGCGAAGTTTCTGGTTCATTTGACGTTCCCCTTGAAGGTCGCAGCCGGGATGCCGGAGCTGCCTTGGGTTGGATATGAGCCTCTTGTACGCGCTCCGAAAAGCATCAAATTTCGTTCGTATTGATGCCTTGGAGGCATCAATGTATAGAAGTTGTGCAGATGCTAAGTCTGCACGCAATTTTGGCAGGAGGGTCCGTGCTTCATTCCCGCAAGCTGCGCTATATCGATGAAATCGCCCGGTGCGGTTCGATCCGGAAAGCAGCCAACAGGCTCAATGTCGCCTCGTCGGCCGTCAACCGGCAGATCATTGCGCTGGAAGAGGAAATCGGCGCGCCGATCTTCGAGCGGCTGCCGCGCGGCCTGAGGCTGACAGCGGCTGGCGAACTCTATGTCGAGCACATTCGCGAGGTTCTGAAAGCTTACGGCAAACTGGAAGCGCGCCTGCGCGGATTGAAGACACCACAGGCCGGCAAGGTGACCATGGTCACAACGGTCGGACTGGCGGCCGGGCCTCTGGCCCAGATCGTGTCACGCTTCGTCGACGAACATCCGCGCATCCATGTCCGGCTGCGGGATGACGGTCCGGCCGCCGTGCCGGTCGCGTTGCAATCGGGCGAGGTGGATATCGGCCTGGGCTTCAACCTGCCGGCAACACCCGGCCTGCGCGCCATGGCCAGCTTCGACATACCTCTGGGTGCGGCCGTTGCAGCGCGTCACCCGCTGGCGCGCCAGAAAGTGGTGAAGCTGGCCGATCTGATGGGCGCGCCGCTGGTGCTGGCCCAGACCGGCAGCAGCCTGCGCGACATGATCGACCTTGCGCTGGCGCCGCTCGGGCTGCCCATCGAACCGGTGGTGGAAACCAATTCGATGGCGATGCTGAAGAAGCTGGTGAAGACAGGAAGCGGCATCAGCTTCATGAACCCGCTCGACATCCTGCCCGACACAAAGGCGGGAGAACTGGTCTTCCTGCCCTTGTCGGACACCCATGTGCGCAACCAGCCGCTGAAACTCGTTTCGCGCGTCACCTCGGCGCTCGACACGGCGACCAGCCAGTTCGTGGAATTTCTGCTGGCCCGCCTCAACGAGACCATCGAAGACATGCGCGCGGCAGGCTGGCAGCTTGGCCCGGAAACGGACGTGCTTCAACCGGCGTAGAGATTGGAGAGCGGGTAGCGCTCGACCTCGCGCAACAGGTCGATGAAGCCCCTGGCGTTGTGTTCGGCGAGCCTGCGGCCCTTGTCCGCGGTTGCCTGGCTGGCATCGCCCATAACGCCGTGCGGGTTGAGATCGTGCGCGATCCAGGCCAGCGCATGCGGCCCGGTCGGGAAGATGTGCCGGTACTCTCCCTTGATGCATTCGGCATGCGAGGTGAAGTTGCGTGCCTTGTCCATGCGGACCAGTTCGGGCCGGAAATGGAGCATCATCGAGGTCTCGCCGTCGCCGCCATGGATGCCGAACATGCGTTCGTGGTCGCTCAGCACCCCCTCGGGCACCCCGAAGCGACCCCATTGGGTCGACACCACCATCATCTGGTGGCGCACCCGCAATTCGCGACCCACGATGCTCATGATGTCGACATTGCCGCCATGCGAATTGACGATGACCAGCTTGCGGATGCCGGCTTCCGCCACCTTGGCGCCGATCGCCGTCCAGGCGCGGATCAGGAGATCGGCCTCGAACGAAAGCGTGCCGGGCCCGAATACATGTTCGTTCGCCTTGCCGATCTCCTGCGTCGGCAAGACCAGCACAGACAGGTCGTCCGGCAATTGCCGGCGCACTTCCGCGATCATGCCGTTGGCAATGGCCACGTCGGTGGCGAGCGGCAGGTGCGGGCCGTGCTGTTCCGTCGACGCGATGGGCAACACGGCGATGGTGCTGTCAGGCGAGATGTCCGCGAAATCGTAGGTGTTCATCTCGTTCCAGAAAAAAGGCTTGGCCATCAAGTCCCCACAGCGTTGAGCAGTCGATCAAGTAGGTCACCGAATTGGAACGCGAAAAGCATCAAATTTGGCTCGGGTCGATGCCTTTTGGGCATCGATTGCCGCCACGGCGCAACCGCCGGGGCGAACGGTGCCGGTCCGTTTCGACCGCACTCCTTCTTTGCTTCCTGGCGGCCGGGTGCTAGGCCTTGGAAAGAGTGCGGTGCATGGGAGGAAGCATGAGCGAACGTCTTGTTCGCATCGGCGGTGCATCGGGAGCCTGGGGCGACAGCCCGATGGCAATCCCGCAATTGCTGACGTCGAAGGTCGATTACCTGATGATGGACTATCTGGCCGAAGTGACCATGTCGCTTCTGGCGAGAGCGCGCCTGAAGGACCCGTCCGCCGGCTTCCCGCCGGATTTCATCGCCTATCTGAAGCCGCATCTGGCCGAGATCGCGCGGCGCGGCATCCGGATCGTCACCAATGCCGGCGGCGTCAACCCGCAAGCCTGCCGGCAGGCGCTGGAGGCCGCCTGCGCGGAGCTCGGCCTTTCGCCGCGCATCGCGGTGGTGGAAGGCGACGACCTGATGCCGATGATCGATCGGCTGAAGGAGGCCGGCATTCGCGATTTCGAGACGGGCGCGGCCATGCCGGACCGGCTTTTGACGGCGAACGCCTATCTGGGCGCCCTGCCGATCCGCGATGCGCTGGCAGCCGGCGCCGATATCGTCCTGACCGGCAGGTGCGCCGACAGCGCGCTTGCGCTGGGACCGCTGATGTTCGAGTTCGGCTGGGCGGATGACGACCATGACAGCCTGGCCGCCGGCAGTCTCGTCGGCCATCTTCTCGAATGCGGCCCGCAAGCGACAGGCGGCATCCACACCGACTGGCAGGACGTTCCCGACTGGCACAATATCGGTTACCCGATCGCCGAATGCCGGGCAGACGGCTCCTTCGTGCTGACCAAGCCGGAAGGCACGGGCGGGCTGGTGAACCCCGCCGTCATCGCGGAACAGACGCTCTATGAGGTCGGCGATCCGGCTGCCTACATGCTTCCCGATGTCATCGTGGACCTCACCGGGGTGACCGCCTCTCAGGCCGGCAAGGATCGTGTCGAGCTGCGGGGCGCGCGCGGGCGCCCGCCGACCGACAGCTACAAGGTCTCGGCCACCTGGCAGGATGGCTACCGTTCCGTCGCCACCGCCTCCATCGTGGGACCGGACGCACCGGCGAAGGCGGAACGGACCGCCGCCGAAATCCTGATCCGGGCGCGCACGCTCTTTGCCAAACTCGGGCTCGCCGATTTCTCCTCGACCCATGTCGAGGTACTGGGCACCGAAGCCGCCTACCCGCCGGGGCAGAGAGCGGCATGCCCGCGGGAGGTCGTGCTGCGGCTGGTCGTGATGCACCAGGACCGCCGCGCCCTCGACCTGTTTGCGCGCGAACTGGGCTCCATCGGGCTGGGCTTTTCGCCCGGCACCACCGGCATGTTCGGTGGGCGACCGAAGGCCACGCCGCAGATCAGGCTGTTTTCCTTTCTCGTCGCCAAGGATGCACTGCCCGCGCCCACGGTTCATGTCGGCACGGACGATACCCTAGCGGTTTCCATCCCGGCGGGAACGCCCGGCAAGCCGGATGTTGCGCACGAACCCGCGGCCGCAGACAAGGAACCCCGGCTCGAAGGCAGGACCGTTGAGATCGAGCTGCGCCGCCTCGCCTATGCGCGGTCCGGCGACAAGGGCAACGCCGCCAACATCGCCATCATCGCAAGACGTGAGGAATATCTGCCGCTGCTGCGCCGGGAAATCACCGCCGAGCGGATGCTGGCGCATTTTGCCGGTCTCGTCGACGGGCCCTGCACGCGCTTCGAGGTGCCGGGGCTGAACGCGATGAATTTCCTGATGCATAATGCGCTTGGCGGCGGCGGCATGGCGTCGTCCCGGATCGACCCGCAGGGCAAGGCGTTCGGGCAGATGGCGCTCGAAATGCGGGTCTGCGTGCCGCAAGACTGGCTGGACGCAGGCCTCCTCGACACCGCCGAGAAAACGGATTGAAGCCATGAACGAGAATGCCGAGCCCGTCCTCGTGGAGCGCCGAGGGCGCACGCTGTGGATCACGATCAACCGGCCCGACCGCCGCAACGCCATCAACGGCGCGGTGATCGCAGGGCTGATGGCGGCGATGGCGGCCGCCGGCAACGACCCCGAATTGCGGGCTATCGTTCTGACGGGGGCCGGCGACCACGCGTTCTGCGCCGGCGGGGATCTCGAAAAGGGTACCTCGATCTTCGGCGACCAGCTCGACGAACCCACCACCGAATTCGGGCGCCTGGCACGGCTGGCGCGCGGTATCGGCCTGCCGGTGGTCGGGCGCATCAATGGCGCCTGCGTGGCCGGCGGCATGGGCCTGCTGGCGCTGTGCGATCTGGCGGTGAGCGCCGATCACGCCCGCTTCGGCCTGCCGGAAGCCAAGATCGGCGTGTTTCCGATGCAGGTGCAGGTCTATCTGCGCAAGCTCATCCTGCCCCGCCACATCGCCGAGCTTTGCTTCACCGGGGAACTGATCGACAGCGCCCGGGCAAGGGAGATCGGTCTGGTCAACCATGTGGTGCCGCAGGCGGAGCTGGACGCCAAGGTCGACTGGCTCCTGGAGAAGCTGGAAGGCGTCTCGCCGGTTGCCATCCGCCGCGGCAAATATGCGATGGCGGCGATGGAAAACATGGGCTTCCACGAGGCAATCGCCTTTGCCGAAGGCCAGATCATGCTGACCGCGATGACCAATGACGCCAAAGAGGGCGTCGCCGCCTTCACCGAGAAACGCAAACCGCGCTGGAGCGACCAGGGCTGACGGGCGCGGCGAGGGCGACCGGTGCCGGGGAGTTCTAGAGCGCGCCCTTTTCCACCAGCGCAAAGCTTCGCAGAATGTCCTTCTTGACCGCGGCTGCGGCGGCCTGGGCATCGCGCTTGCGCACGGCCTCGAGGATCTCGGCGTGGATGTCGTTGCCGCGGCCGATCGCGGGACCGGCATTGCCGATCATCAGTTTCAGATAGGGGCCGTATTGCAGCCAGAGGCCCTCGACCACCGGCAGGATGACCGGCGACCGGCTCTCCTTGTAGAGCGTGAAGTGGAAGCGATGGTTCTGTTCGAGATCGGGCTGGCCGTCGACCGGCGCGGGCTCATCCAGGATCGCGGCAAGCGCGGTCTCGGTTGCCGGTGTCATCCGTTCCACCGCCAGTTCCGTCAGCATCGGCTCCAGCGCGATGCGCGCGCGCATCAGGTCGGTCAACCTGTCGACATCGAAGGGCGGCACCTGCAGCTTGCGCGACGGCGTGTCGACCAGCGCGCCCTCGGCGACCAACCGCCGAACCGCCTCGCGCACCGGCGTCATGCTGGTGCCCAGCTGATCGGCCAGGCTGCGCAGGCTGAGCACATCGGCCGGCGCAAAGGCGCCGCGCGTGAAGGCGGCGTGCAGCGCCGCGTAGACGCTCTCGCGAAGCTTCGATTGGTCGATGCGCTCGAGCACGGTTTCCCCCATTGCCGGATCGGCCCCTGCCAATTTGTAGCACCAGTCCTTGACGCCCCAAAAGCGCCCGATTACAAAATATCACATATCACAGCAAAACAGGGCAGATAAGCCCGGCTGGAGGGGATCATGGCGGAGAACGGGGCCTTCTGGCTCTACGACCTGAAGGTCGAGACGGTGCTCGACGGCCGCACGCCGGTCTGCCGCCATGTGGAGGGCGAGTCCTTTCGCGTCGAGGGCGAGAACCTGGTCTTCGAGGCCGGCACCCGCATTTCCATGTACGCGCTAGCCGCCATCCTGCCGCTCCTGCCGGCCAAGCAGCGCGATACCTCGCCGCATGACTGGATGAGCACCGACGCCGAAGTCGCCTGCCCCGACCCGCATTGCGGCGGCCGACTGCGCATCACCCGCCTCGAGAAACGACATTTCACGCATGCCGAGACCACGGGTCTGCCGGAGGCACGCGACACGCCCTACTGGCAGAAACAGGAGCCTTCCGCATGACAGTCGAGACCACGCATCTGCGTCCGGACCATCCGATCTCCCGCGTCATCAAGGGCGGTTGGCAACTGGCCGGCGACCACGGTGCGGTCGAGCCTTCAGCCGCCATCGCGGACATGGAAGCCTTCCTCGATGCGGGCATCACCACCTTCGACTGCGCCGACATCTACAAGGGCGTCGAAGAGATGATCGGCCATTTCATCGCCGATGTCCGCCGTCGCCGCGGCGCGGAGGTGGCGGACCGCGTGACCGTGCACACGAAGCTGGTGCCGGACCTCGCGCTGCTCGAGACGATCGGCGGCACTGAAATCGAAGCCATTGTCGACCGGTCGCTCAAGCGGTTGCAGATCGACCAGTTGCACCTCGTGCAGTTCTTCTGGTGGGACACGAGCGTCGGCAGCCCCGAAGGCGCAATGGAGCAGCTGGCGCGGCTGAAGGAGAAGGGCAAGATCCGCAATCTCGGTGTGACGAACTGGGACATACCGGACACGCAGCGCCTGATGGGGGCGGGAGCCGATCTGGTGTCGACGCAGGTCCAATACTCGCTGCTGGACCGCCGCGCGTCGCGCGCGCTTGCGCCGTGGACACGGGAAAACGATCTGCAGATCCTGTGCTACGGCACGCTGGCCGGTGGCTTTCTGACCGAGAACTGGCTTGGCAAATCCGACCCCGGCTTTGACTTCGAAAACCGGTCCCTGGTCAAGTATCGGCTCATCATCGACGAATTCGGTTCCTGGGACCTGTTCCAGGAATTGCTGGCGCTGCTCCGGGACATCGGCGCAAAGCATGGCGTATCGCTGTCTTCGGTTGCCACGCGCTGGGTGCTCGACCAGCCTCAGGTGGCTGCGGCGATCGTCGGCGCGCGCTACGCGCGGCACCTGCCCCAGACGATGGAAGTCTTCAAATTCACGCTGGACGATGCCGACCGCGCGGCGATCGATGCAGTTCTGGCGAGATCGGCGGGTCCGAACGGCCCGGTCTACGGGCTGGAGGGTGACCGCAACGGCCGGCACGGCCGCATCATGAAATACAACCTCAACACGCGTCCCGACACACCGACACTGGCCGAAGAAGGCGTCAATGGCTGACGCAGGCGCCAAGAAAGCGGGGAGCCGGCTGCCATGAGGATGGTGGACATCGCCGCGCGCGGGCTGATCGCGATCCTGGCACCGCTTTCCGCCTTGACGCTGGTGGCGATCATGCTGGTCATGGTCGCCGACGTGACCGGGCGCTACCTGTTCAACCAGCCGATCAGGGGCGCCTACGAAGTCACGGAATTCCTCATGTGCGTGATGGTCTTCGGTGCGCTGCCGCTGGTCAGCCTGTGGGGGCGGCAGGTGGAGGCATCGCTTCTTTCCGACCTGGCGCCGCGCGTCACGATCTATCTGCGCTGGCTGGGCGGCGTCCTGTCGGTGCTGGTCTTCGGCTATCTGGCGATGCTGACCTGGAACTACGGCGACCAGCTCGCGCGGCAGAACGCCCAGTCGCTGTTCGGCGGCATACCCCGCGCGCCCTTTGCCTACTACATGTCGATACTCTGCCTGCTTACCGCGCTCGCCTCGGCCATCGCCATCGTGCGCCGTGATGCGGGCCCCAATCCGCAGGAATAGGGGCCAGGCATGGTAGCAGTGATCGGCCTCCTCACCGTCTTCCTGCTGATCATGCTGCGCGTGCCGGTCGGCGTTGCGATGCTGGGCGTCGGCTTTCTCGGCTTTGCCAGCATTTCGGGCCTGCGCCCGGCTTCCTTCATGACCGCCCAGACGGCGTTTTCCACGGTCAACAGCTACAGCCTCTCGGTGGTGCCGCTTTTCCTGCTGATGGGCAATCTGATCAATCGCTCGCGCATCTCGACCGACCTCTACGATGCTGCCCATGCGGCGCTCGGCCATTATCGGGGCGGGCTTGCGCAGGCCACCATCCTCGCCTGCGGCGGCTTCGCTGCGATCTCCGGCTCGAGCATGGCGACCACCGCTTCCATGGCCAAGGTGGCCTATCCCTCGATGCGGCGCTACGGCTATGCCGACATCCTGTCGACGGGATCGATCGCCGCCGGCGGCACGCTGGGCATCCTCATCCCGCCATCCGTCGTGCTGCTGGTCTACGGTATCCTGACCGAGACCTCGATCTCGAAGCTGTTCATCGCCGGCATCCTGCCCGGCCTTCTGGCCGTTGCGCTGTACATGCTGACCATCGCCGTCATCGCCCGGCTGAAACCGGAATGGGGCCCCGCCGGCGCCAGGGCGGGACGGGCAGAACGCCTGCAGAAACTTGCCCGCGTGTGGCCCGTGCTCGCGCTCTTCGTGGTGGTGATGGGGGGCATCTATGGCGGCATCTTCACCCCGACCGAAGCCGCCGGCATCGGCGCCTTCGGGGCGCTCCTGTTTGCGCTGGCACGCCGCGCGCTGACCTGGCGCAGCCTTTTCGAGACGCTGACCGAGACCGCCGTCACCTCGGCGATGATCTTCTTTGTCATCATCGGCGCGATGGTGCTCGGCAACTTCCTGAACATTGCGGGCCTGCCCAGCATGCTGCGCGGCCTGATCGGCGCGCTCGACCTCAGTCCCTTCTGGGTGATGGTGACGATCTGCGTGATCTACGTGCTGCTCGGCATGGTGCTGGAAAGCATGTCGATGATCCTGCTGACGATCCCGATCCTGTTCCCGATCGTGGTCGGGCTCGGATTCGATCCGGTCTGGTTCGGCATCCTGATCGTGATGGTGGTTGAACTCGCGCTGATCACGCCGCCGATCGGGCTCAATGTCTACATGATGCGCTCCGTGCTGCCCGACGTGCCGCTGCGCACGATCTTTGCGGGCGTCTTTCTGTTCCTCGTTCCGGATCTGGCGAAGCTGGTGCTGATCGTGCTCTTCCCGGGCATCGTTCTGTGGCTGCCGTCCATGATGTGACCAACCAACAATCAACCAAGCAAAAGAGGTGGAATGACATGAAATACGGGAAACTTCTGGGAGCGGCAGCCGCCCTCTCCATGCTGGCCGGCACGCTGCCGGCGAGCGCGGAAGAGGTGGTGCTGCGCTATTCGAACTGGGTGCCCGCCACCCATCCGATCATCACCAAGGTGATCGAGCCCCTGTCGCGCGACCTGGAAGAGGCGACCGAGGGCCGCGTCACGATCGAGGTGCTGCCTGCGCTCGGACCGCCCCCCGGCCATTTCGACCTGGTCGAGAACGAGGTCGCCGACGTGGCGTTTTCGGTCCACGGCTACACGCCCGGCCGCTTCACGCTGACCGAAATCGGCGAGTTGCCCTTCACCCACAACAATGCCGTCGTGAACTCGCTGGCCTACTGGAACACCTACCAGCGCTACATGATGGACGCCAACGAGCATGAGGGCGTGCGGCTGCTCGGCCTGTGGACCAACGGTCCCTACCAGCTGACCATGTATGGCGATCTCCTGACCTCGATCGACGCGGTCGAAGGCAAGCGCATCCGCGTGCCGGGCCCCCTCGTGGAGCGCGTCTCGACGGCGCTCGGCATGGTGCCGATCTCGTCTTCGGTGACCGATTCCTACGAGCAGATCTCGCGCGGCGTCATCAACGGCATGTTCCAGCAGCTGGAGACGGTCTGGAACTTCAACCTGACCGAATACCTGACGCATGTCTCCGTCGTTCCGGGCGGCTTCGCCCATTCGAGCCAGTATCTCGTGATGAGCAACGCCGCCTATGAGCGGCTGTCGGAGGCGGACCAAGCTGCCCTGGACGCGCTGACCGGCGAAGCGCTGGTGCGGCGATTCGCCGAGATGTGGCAGGACGAAGAAGATGCCGCTATCGGCAAGCTGGAGGAGGCAGGCACCGAATTCCTCGATGTCTCCGACGACGTGCTGGCCGAACTGCAGGAGCGTCTCGCCTTCATCGAGGACGACTGGGTGGCGGCGGCCAACGAGCGCGGCGTGGATGGCGCGGCGGCATTGGCCTTCTACCGGTCCGAAATCGAGCGCATCTCCGCCGAGATGGGCGTCGACAACTAAAACCGCAAGCCGGTTGACAACAATCGGGTCCGGGGCGGCAACAGGCCGTGCCGGACCCTTCTTCTTGGTGCCCTCTGCCCACGCGCGATCCAGACTGTGGGTATTTCTCCACGGTGCGTCGCGGTGCCCGAGCGCCAGTGCTAAGGGAGAGGCCAGAAAGGGCATCTCATGAAGGTCGATATCGACATGGGCGCCTCGCAGAAGGGCGCCCCGGCGAAGCTGGATCTCGAGGAATTGCTGGCCACCCGGCTGCTCGTGCAGGGCAATTCCGGCTCGGGCAAATCGCACCTCTTGCGCCGCCTGCTCGAACAGAGCGCGCAATGGGTGCAGCAATGCATCATCGATCCGGAAGGCGATTTCGTCACGCTGGCCGAACGATTCGGCCATCAGGTGGTCGACGCTGCCCGCACCGAGGCCGAACTGACGCGGATTGCCGCGCGCGTGCGCCAGCACCGCGTCTCGGTGGTGCTCAATCTGGAAGGGCTCGAGGTCGAGCAGCAGATGCGCGCCGCGGCGGCCTTTCTCGGCGGCATGTTCGACGCCGACCGCGACCACTGGTACCCCGTGCTCGTGGTGGTGGACGAGGCGCAGCTTTTTGCCCCCGCCGTCGGCGGCGAGGTTTCCGACGAGGCGCGCAAGCTTTCGCTGGGTGCCATGACCAATTTGATGTGCCGCGGCCGCAAGCGCGGACTGGCCGGCGTGATCGCCACGCAGCGGCTTGCCAAGCTGGCCAAGAACGTGGCCGCCGAGGCGTCCAATTTCCTGATGGGGCGCACCTTCCTCGACATCGACATGGCACGTGCGGCCGACCTGCTCGGCATGGACCGGCGCCAGGCCGAGATGTTCCGCGACCTGGCGCGCGGTCATTTCGTGGCGCTCGGGCCGGCTCTGTCTCGCCGCCCGCTGCCGATCACCATCGGCCCCGTCGAGACCTCGGCGCGGTCCAGCAGCCCGAAACTCATCCCGCTGCCCGACACCCCCGACAATGCGCTCGACCTGATCCTGACCCCGTCGCCGGACGAACCGATCGTGCCCGTGCGTCGGCCGCAGCCGAAGCCAGTGCCGACGGTCGATCTCCTGGCGCAGATCTCCCGGCCCAAGCCGGCGCCCGAACCGCCCGAGGAGCCGATGTTTCCGGTCGTCGACGAGGCCGAGCGCGAAGCCGGCATCGAGACGGTGCTGCGCGAGATCCTGGAAGACCCGGACGCCGGCTTCCGCTCCGATGCGGTGCTCTACCAGGATTTCCTGGTGCGCTGCCGCATCCGCCGGGTGCCCGGCGAACCGCTGCAGCTTGCCGGCTTTCGCCGAAGGCTGGCGGTGGCCCGGGCCGGAGTCGACGGAAATGCGGGCGGCGAGGTGTGGTCGCAGGCGCTGGCGCTCTCCGAGACGCTTCCCGACGATCTCCAGGGCGTGTTCCTGATGGTCGCCCGCGCGGCGACCAACAAGGACCCCTGCCCCTCCGATGCGACGCTGGCGCGCGCCTATGGCAGCCATTCACCCCGCCGGGCGCGGCGTCTTCTGGCCTATTTCGAGGAACGCGGCCTGCTGGTCGTGCGGACCGATTTCCACGGGCTACGGGTCGTCGCCTTTCCCGATCTCGACTGCGAAACGGCACCCGGCCACCCCGATGCGCCGGACGAGACGCAGCGCGACGCCGCAGAATAGGCCGGCTCGCCCAAAGCACCAAGGATTGTCGGAGGGTTCTGGGGTTTTGGGTCGTGTGCCCGGACAGCTTCCCGAAAATGGCGCACCCGACAGGATTCGAACCTGTGACCTCTGCCTTCGGAGGGCAGCACTCTATCCAGCTGAGCTACGGGTGCGAGCCGTGCGGCGTCCTGTTTGCACGCCGCAGGGGTTCCATAGCCGATGCGCTCGCCGGCATCAACTGCCGAGATCGATGATCCTATCGCGCGATCAGCGCCATCGGCCCACGCGACTGGCTTCGCGGGCCTGTCGATGCCAGCGGCAGGAACTCCTCGATCAGCCGCGCCATGTGCTCGTTGCGGCTGGCCGCCGACTCGCCGCCCATCACCACGGCCACCACGCTGCGCTCGCCACGGCGTACGGAGGTGGCGAGATTGAATCCTGAGGCGCGGATGAAGCCGGTCTTCAGCCCGTCCGCGCCCTGCAAGCGCCCGACCAATTCGTTATGGCTGCGAATCCGGTTGCCGGCAAAGGTGAATTCCCGTTGGCCGAAATAATGGTAGTGGTGCGGAAAACGCCGCCGCAGTGCCATCGACAGCACCGCCATGTCGCGGGCCGTTGTCACCTGGGCGGCATCAGGAAGGCCGGACGCGTTCCGGAACACGGTGTTGGTCAGCCCCAGTTCGCGGGCGCGCTGGGTCATCATCTCGGCGAAACGCTCTTCGGTGCCGCCGAGATGCTCGGCGACGGCCGATGCGACGTCATTGGCGGAGCGGACGATCAGCGCGCGGATGGCGCTGTCGACATCGATCGTGCCCCCGCGCTGGAAGCCGATCTTGGTCGGCGGGCGCGCACGCGCATATTCGGAAACCGGTATCAGCGACTGCTTCGTCAGGCGCCCGGAATCCAGCGCCTCGAACAGCATCAGCGCCGTCATCATCTTGGTGAGCGAGGCGGGATGGCGGCGCTGGTCGGCGTGAACCTGGTAGAGAACGCGGCCGTCATGGGCATCGACTACGATGGCCGCATAGCGTTCGTTGGCGATCGGTGGCGGAGGACGCGGCAGCGCCGTCGTGGTGCAGCCGGCCAGGAAAAGCAGCAAAAGCAACAGCGCGAGAAGGCGTGGTCCGACGCCCTGTTCGATCGCTTGCTTCACTGGGAACTCCCGCCCGATTCGCCCCTTAGCAGGCGCCATTGATGCATGACGGGCGACGGCGGCGCAATCCCGATGCCGCCGCCCGTCAATCACATTGTTACGGTCAGCGGTCGACGCCGCCCCAGATCGCCTCGGCGGCCTTCACCACCAGCTCCAGCTTGCGGCGCTGGTCGTCCTCGGTGACCTTGTTGCCTTCCTCGGTGGAGGCGAAGCCGCACTGGGGCGCAATGCCCAGCTGGTCGAGATCGGCATATTTGGAGGCCTCCTCGAACTTGCGCTTGAGGTCGTCCAGATCCTCCATGTCGGCGGTCTTGGTGGTAATGAAACCGGGAAGCACGCGCTTCTTGCCCTTGGGCAGGAGCTTCAGCGGCTCGAGGCCACCGGCGCGGTCGGAATCATATTCCATGAAGTAGATGTCGACATCGGTCTTGTTGAAGATCGCATCGGCGGCCGGGTCATAGGCGCCTTCGGCCGCATAGGTCGACTGGAAGTTCCCGCGGCACATGTGCATGCCGATGATCATGTCGGAGGGGCGGTCCTTGATCGCCTCGTTCATCATCCAGGCGTAGCGGTCGATCAGCCAGTCGGGATCCTGGCCCTCGGCCTTCTTGGCTTCGCGGTGCTTGGGATCGCACAGATAGGCGAAGAAGATGTCGTCCATCTGCAGATAGCGGCAGCCGGCGTCGTAGAAGGCCTGGACGGCCTTGGCGTAGGTCCGGGCCAGATCGGCGAAGAGCACGTCGAGATCGGCATATTCGGCCGGATGGATGTCGGAACGCGCGGTGCGGAAATGACAGCAGCTCGGGCCGGGGATCGAAATCTTCGGCGTCACATTCGTGTTCTCGGCCACGAAGCGGTAATGCGCGATCATCGGGTGATCGTCGGGAAAGTCGAGCTTGCCGGTGATGGTCGGGTGGATCGGCCGCAGCTTCACGCCGTGGAACTGGACGCCCTCGTCGCGCTGGTCCAGCGTGAAGCCGGTCAACTCGCCCATGAAGTCGTAATGCCAGAAGGAGCGGCGGATCTCGCCATCCGTCACAGCCTTGAGGCCGACTTCCTCCTGCATGCGGATCGCATCCTTGATCGCCTCGTCCTCGACGGCAGCCAGTTCGGCGGCGTCGATCGACTTTTCGTCATAGAATTTCTTGCGCGCAGTCTTCACCGATTCTGGACGCAACAGACTGCCGACATGGTCCGCGCGGTAGGGCGGCTTGATGCTCTGGGCGGCGGTCGTTTGGGCTGTCATGTCGGCTTATCTCCCTTTCGTTGCATGCCCGCGGCCCTATCCTGATTGGCCGAGCAGGTCCAGACACTTGACGCGCATGTATACAGTCTGTACCTCGGAAGTCGACCCTGCAGAGCCATGCCGAGAGCAAACCATGGGCCAGCCGCCAAAACAGGAACGATCCGCCTCGCAGTCGCTGAAGGCGGTGCTCGGCGTCCGAGATCTCGTCTTTTCCGGTGAAATCGCGCCCGGCGAGCGACTGTCCGAAGTCAATATCAGCGAGAGGCTGGGCATCTCGCGCACGCCCGTGCGCGCCGCGCTGGCAAGGCTCGAACAGGAAGGCATCCTGGAAGCCATTCCTTCAGGGGGCTATTCGGTGCGTGCGTTCACGGTCGCAGACGTCGCCGACGCGATCGAGCTGCGTGGCGTCCTGGAAGGCACGGCCGCGCGGCTGGCGGCGGAGCGCGGCGTGTCACCTGCCCGACTGGCACAGCTGAAGGCAATCGTCGCCGAACTTGACCCGATCGTGGCGGTGCCGGTGGAACAGCTGGACTTCAACACCTACGAAGACCTGAATGCCCAGTTCCATCTGATGCTGGCTGAGCTTTCGGGAAGCCGTATCGTGCAGCGCGAGATCGAGCATGTGAAGCAGCTTCCCTTCGCGGGACCCAGCGCCTTCCTGAATGCGCAGACCGACATCCCCGCCTTCCGGGCCTCGCTCGTGATCGGGCAGGCGCACCACCGCGCCATCGCCCACGCGATCGAGATGCGGGAGGGCTCACGCGCCGAGGCTCTTGGCCGCGAGCATGCCCGCCTCGCGCGGCAGAACCTCGACTTCGTAATGAAGGACACCTCGCTTATCGAGCGCGTCCCCGGGCTCCGTCTGGTCTCTACCTGATCCCACCGTTCCAGGCTGAAAACCTGCCATTCGGGTGCGGCTTTGCCGCGCCCTGACCATTGCTGTCATCCATGTGGCGACGATCATGATTGTGCTTTCCTGACAGATCGTTCTATTGTATAACAATCTCGCTGCAAGGGAGGACTAGCAGATATGATGAAACTCAAGACATTGCTCATTTCGGCAGTGGCGGTCGGCGCAATGACCGTCTCGGCCTATGCCCAGGAAGTCACGCTCCGGTTGCACCAGATGCTGCCGCCATATGCGACCATTCCCGCTCAGGCTCTGACACCCTGGGCCGAGAAGGTCGAAGCGGAATCCGACGGACGCATCTCGATCGAACTCTATCCCGCCATGTCGCTGGGCGGCGCGCCGCCGCAGCTCTACGATCAGGCCCAGGATGGTGTCGTCGATCTGGTGTGGACGATCGTCGGCTACACGCCCGGCCGTTTCCCCTCGACGGAGGCGTTCGAGCTGCCTTTCATGATGATTGACGGGGAGATCACCTCCAAGGCCTTCCACGAATACTGCGAGACCTATTGCGCCGATGAATTCGACAGCGTGAAGGTCATTGCCTGGCACACGCACGGTCCCGGCCTCATCCACGCCAACCGGCCGGTCGAGCGGCTGGAGGACATGGCCGGCCTGAAGATCCGCGGCGGCTCGCGCGTGGTCAACGAGATGCTTGTTGCTCTCGGCGCCGAACCTGTGGGCATGCCCGTGCCGCAGGTCGCCGAATCGCTTTCTCGCGGCGTCATCGACGCCACGACGCTGCCTTGGGAGGTCACCCCCGCACTTCGCGTCAGCGAGCTGGTGACGAACCATACCGGCTTCTCCGCCGCCAATGGCCTTTACACGCAGCTCTTCGTGTTCGCGATGAACAAGGACGCATATGAGGGTCTTCCGGACGATCTGAAGGCCGTCATCGATGCCAATTCGGGCATCGAGGTTGCAGCCATGTTCGGTCGTGTGATGGACGGCGGCGACGCAGCGGGCCTCAAGATCGCCGAGGAACTGGGCAACAACATCATCACGCTCGACGATGCAGAAACCCAGCGCTGGATGGATGCCGCATCCCCGCTGATCGATTCCTGGATCGAGGAGATGACGGCTCAGGGTCTCGACGCCGCCATGCTGGTCGAGCAGGCGCGTGCGATGATCGAGAAGCACGCCAACGGCAATTAAGGTCGCGGGGGACACCGTGCCTGGAAAGGCCGGTCGCGGTTTCGCGGCCGGCCTTTTTCTTTGGGCCGCACGGCTTGGCGCTGCCGCGAGCGCGCGGTAACTCTGCTCGTCGACGGCACGACGAGGACGATGTGGATGAAGCGCTCGGAAATCAACGCGATCCTGCGCGCGGGCGCGGCCTTCATGCGTTCGCATGGTTATGTGCTGCCGCCCTTCGCCGATCTGACCCCAGCCGAATTCAAGGCGCGGCGCGCCGAACTTGCCGGCCTCGTCGAGGCGCGGCTGGGCTGGGATGTCACCGACTACGGAAAGGGTGATTTCGCCTCTACCGGCCTCTTGCTCTTTACCGTGCGCAACGGCAACGCGGCCGATCTCGCCAGGGGTAGCGGCATGCTCTATGCCGAGAAGATCATGATCTCACGCAGGGACCAGCTGGCGCCGATGCATCGCCACGCCGTCAAGGCCGAGGACATCATCAATCGCGGCGGCGGCACGCTGGCACTAAAACTCTACATGTCGGGCGAGGACGGCGGCATCGACCCTGCTGCGACCGTCAGCGTTCCGGTGGACGGGATCGTCCGTCAGATGGAGCCCGGCGCGATCCTGCGCCTCGTGCCTGGCGAGAGCGTGACGCTGTTGCCGGGCGTCTGGCATGAATTCTGGGGTGAAGGCGGCGACGTGCTGATCGGCGAGGTCTCGACCGTCAATGACGACGAGACGGACAACATCTTTGCCGAGCCGGTCAGCCGCTTCGCCGAGATCGAGGAAGACGAGGCACCATGGCGGCTGCTCGTCTCCGACTACGATCGCTGGCTTTCGGACTGAGCCGAAATCCCCGATACCGGTCAGGGCACGATCAGCGTGCCGGCCCCGTGCTCGGTGAAGATTTCCAGCAGCACGGCATGCGGCGTCTTGCCGTTGAGGATGACGACGCCTTCGACGCCGCGCTCGATCGCCTCGATGCAGGTCTCGACCTTGGGAATCATGCCGCCATGAATAGTGCCGTCGAGCATCAGTTCCTTCGCCTGGGCGACGGTCAGTTCGTCGATCAGCTTGCCGTCCTTGTCGAGCACGCCCGGCACGTCGGTCAGGAACAGGAGCCGCGTCGCCGTCAGCGCGCCGGCAATGGCACCGGCAAACGTGTCGGCGTTGATGTTGTAGGTATGGCCGTCACGGCCCGGCGCCACGGGCGCGATGACCGGGATCATCTCCGAGCGCGCCAGGAGATCGAGCAGCGTGCGATCGACCTCGACCGGCTCGCCGACGAAACCCAGATCGAGAATGCGCTCGATATTGGAATCGGGGTCGCGCACGGTCTTGTGCGCCTTTTCGGCGAAGACCATGTTGCCGTCCTTGCCGCACAGCCCGATCGCCCACTCGCCCTCGGCATTGATCAGCGCCACGATTTCCTTGTTGATGGAGCCGGCCAGCACCATCTCGACGATCTCGACCGTCTTTTCGTCGGTGACACGCAACCCGCCCTCGAAACGCGACTCGATCCCCATCTTCTTGAGCATCGCGGCGATCTGCGGCCCGCCGCCATGAACCACGATCGGGTTGACGCCGGACTGTTTCAGAAGCGCGATATCGCGCGCGAAGGCGCGGCCGAGCGCGGCATCGCCCATGGCGTGGCCGCCATATTTCACCACGACCGTCTTGTTCTCGTAAAGCTGCATGTAGGGCAGCGCCTCGGACAGAAGGCGCGCCTGCTCGGACGGATTAGAAAGATTGTCTGCGGTCATGAAAGGAAACTCCGGCGGGTCGGCAGCGGTCTTAGCGTCAAAAGCGGAGCATCGCAATTCGCGCCCGATCGCTCAGCCTTCGGGCTTCATCAGGGGCGCGCGGCGGTCGAGCCATCCGGATTGCTTTTCCATCTGAGCGGCGAGCGACAACAGGGTTTCCTCGTCGCCGGGACGCCCCACGGCCTGGATACCGAGCGGCAATCCGTCGGCTGTGACATGCACCGGCAGCGCGATTGCCGGCTGGCCGGTGACGTTCTGCATGGCCGGCCAGTGCGTGAACCACAGCGACTTTTCCATCAACTGGCCAAACAGGGCGTCCACGCGCAGGAGCCGCGTCAGCCGCAACCGGTCGAGCAGGTTTTCGGTGAATTCGTCTGCACCCTTCGCCTCCATCGCCCCGACAGGAAGCGGCGGGTGGGCGATGAGTGGCATCAGGACGGCGTCGTATTGCGCGGTATGCGCAAGCAGGTCCATCGAGGCATCGTGCAGACGCTGCAGCGTCGCATAGATCTCGCCTGCGGAAAGCAGGTCGCCGAACCGGGCAACCACCCGTGTGGAGCGTTCCAGTTGCCCATGCGGATGTCGGCCGAGCCGTGCCGCATTGGCATGCATGATGCCGGCGATGGAGGCGCAGACGACACGGCAGAAATCCGCCATGAAGGCCCGGCCGATCATCGGCAGGTCGATTTCCTCGACCTCATGGCCTGCGTCCAGCGCCAGTTGACGTGCGGTCTCCATCGCGGCGAGCGTTTCCGGCGACACGTCGAGCCCGAGTGGTGAATGCTGGTAGAGGCCGAGACGCAGCTTGCCGGGCTTGCGCGCGGCGGCGGCCGCAAAGCGTCCAGCCGCGCCGGAAGACTGGTCGAGCAGCAGCGCGCTGTCGCGCACCGAGCGCGAGACGACATGCTGGACGAACAGGCCGAACCAGGTCGATGGCATCAGCGGCGAGATGTCGACCAGGTCCCGGCTGGGCTTGAGGCCGACAAGGCCGGTGCACGCGGCCGGCACGCGGATCGAGCCACCGCCATCGGAGGCATTGGCAACGGGCACGATGCCGGCCGCGACGATGGAAGAGGCGCCGCCGGACGAGCCGCCCGAGGTGTGGCCCGTGTTCCAGGGATTGCGGGTCACGCCGAAGGCGGCAGACTCGGTCATCAGTCGCAGCCCCTGTTCGGGCGTGGTCGTCGTCGCGATGGGCACCAGCCCGGCCTCGAGATAACGCTTCATCAGGATGGAATCGCGGTCGGGAACCATGGCAGGCAGACGGCTGCCATCGTGGACGGGCACGCCGTTCCAGACGGTACCCAGATCCTTGAGCGCGAAGGGCACGCCGGCAAGCGGCGCCTGCCGGTCGACCCTGGTCGCCAGCTGACGTGCCTTGTCGAAAAGCGGATTGGCTATCGCGTTGATCTCGGGATTGACCTTTTCTGCCCTTGCGATCGCCGCATCGACGAGTTCGCGCGGCTCGATCTCTCCCTTGCGAACAAGTTCGGCGAGCCCCGTCGCGTCATGCGACCAGAGTAGTGCTTCCATCGACATGATCGTCCCTCCAGCTGGCCAAACAATGCATCGCCGGTGATGGAAGAGGCAAGGCCGGAACCGCTGCGGGGGTGGCGTCGCGCCCACAAATCAGCGCATTGTCATGCGAGAAACGGTTTCGAACACAGGTGCCAGGGCAGGCAGGACATGCGCATCGCAGCGATTTTGGCGACAGGATTTTGGTTTTCGATCATCGTCGGTCCCGGCGGCGCGGAACCGGTGTCGCCGGATGCCGCGCCATTCTCCGCCAGCTTCACGCGTCTGCCGGCACTGGATGGCCGCGAGATGTCACGCGCGTTCCCACACGGCCACCCGCTGCATGTCTGCGGGCCGGAAGACGATAATCACCCCTGGCTGCAGGACCGGCCGCAGGACAACCCCTGGTCCCTCATGCGGGGCGAATCGGAGCGGGAAGCCAACGCGCTTCACTGAAGCTTGCCTCTCGACGGGCCGACCGGGATAGGCAAGATGGGAGAATGGCTCAGCACCGACCGCATCCCTATCTGGACCACAGTCTGCCGATCGCCTTCGCGCATCGCGGGGGAAGCCTTGAGGTCGAGGAAAACACGATGCCGGCCTTCGAGCATGCGGTGCGCCTCGGCTACACCCATATCGAGCTCGACGTTCACGCCACCAGTGATGGCGTGGTGGTGATCCATCACGACGACACGCTGGAGCGGATGGCCGGGGATCCCCGCAAGATCGGCGATCTCGACTGGGCGACGCTCTCGCAGGTGAGGACAAAGGCTGGCGCCACATTGCCGCGGCTGGACGATCTGCTGCTGTCCTTTCCCGGTCTCAACGTCAATATCGAGCCCAAGTCCGACAGCGTGCTCGAACCGCTCGCGGACCTTCTGCGCCGCACCAATGCGGTTTCGCGCATCGGCATCGGCTGCTTCGATCCGCGCCGCACCGAACGGTTGCGCCTGATGCTGGGTAACGAACTGTGCTGGTCGCCCGCCCATGCGGGCGTGTTCCGGCTGTGGCTGAAGGGCTGGGGCCTGCCGGCAACGACGGGCGATTTCCAGATGGTGCAGGTGCCGCCAAGCTATCTCGGCATCCCGATCGTCACGCGACGCTTCGTGGAGACGGCCCATGCGCTGGGCGTCCAGGTGCATGTCTGGACGGTCGACGAGGAAGCCGAGATGGAGCGCCTGCTCGATCTGGGCGTCGACGCGCTGATGACCGACCGGCCCACATTACTGCGCACCGTGCTCAAGCGGCGTGGCCAGTGGCACGGCAATTGATTTTCAGGCCGGCGCCGTGCGTTGCGTCCAGTGGACCTCGTCCTCGCCCTCCGGCTTGACCCACAAGAGCAGCACCAGACCGATCACGAACAGGAGGATCAGCGGTGTCACGCCGAGGCGCTGGCTCTGCGTCACCGTGGTGGCCAGCGCGATCAAGGCCGGCGCGGCAAATGACATCACCTTGCCCGACAGCGCAAACATGCCGAAGGCTTCCGTCATGCGATCGGGATTTGCCTGCCGCACCATCATGGTGCGGGACGCGGCCTGCAGCGAGCCCCCGCATGCGCCGATGACGGCCCCGCAAATGTAGAAGACGATATCGGGCATGGCCGAAGCCGGATCGACCGGCATCAGCATGATCATCGTCCGGTCGGTGGTCACGATGACCGTGCAGATGGCAATGAGGCCGATGATGCAGGCCACGATGACCGGCTTCGGGCCGAAGCGCCTGTCGGCACGCCCGCCGATCCAGCAGCCAATGGCGCCGACGACGGCCGCAATGATGCCGAATATGCCGATCTGGATGATCGACCAGCCAAGAACGCCGGCCGCATAGATGCCGCCGAACGTGTAGATGCCGTTCAGCGCATCGCGGTAGAACATCGACGAACCGAGATAGGCGAGCAGGCTCGGGTGTCGCGGCAGGGTTCGCAGCGTCTTCATCAGGTCGCGCAGGCCCTTGGCGACGGCGCCCTTTTCCTGGTTCTTGCGCGGCACGCCGGTCTCCGGCACCCAAAGAAAGAACGGGATGACGAACACGATGTACCAGAGTGCGGTGAAGGGGCCGACCGATCGCGTGCCCTCGCGCATGTCGGGATCGAGTCCGAACAAGGGTTCGATGCCGATCAGCGTGACGCCGGCGTCGTTCTCGGCCAGAAACAGCAACATGATGGCGAGCGCGACCACGCCGCCGATATAGCCAAAGGCCCAGCCTGAGCCCGATATGCGGCCAATATCGTCCCGCGACCCCAATGAGGGCAGGATCGAGTTGGTGAAGACGATGCCGTATTCGACACCCACCATGCCGATGGCGAAGGCGATCAGCACGAACAGGATCGTTTCCGGAGAGGCATTCGGCACCGCCCACCACAGCGCGAAGCTGCCCACCACATAAAGAAGCGACCAGAACAGGATCCAGGGCCGCTTGCGGCCGGCACTATCGGCGATGGCCCCAAGAACGGGGGCGGCAAACGCGATCAGGACACCTGAGATCGCCATCATCCAGCCGAACATGGCCTGGCCCGTGACTGGATCGGGCGCGACGGCGGAGGCGAAATAGGGCGCGAAGACGAAGGTCAGAAGAAGGGTGTTGTAGGGCTGATTGGCCCAGTCGAACCACCACCAGCCCCAGATCTGCCGCTTCTTGTTTTCTTCGGCCATGCAAGCCCTCCCGTGCTCGCACGCACATTCCGCCAGTTTGATGACAATGTCGAGACACCGCTTTGTCCGCCATCCGGCTCAGGAAGCGGCCGGAAGGTCGACCACGAAACGCGCTCCCTTGCCCGGTGCCGTCTCGCAGGAAACGCTGCCGCCGTGGCGCTCCGCAATCTGGCGCACCAGCGCCAGGCCGAGGCCCCAGCCGCCAGCGCTCTCGGAGCGGCCGGAAGGGCGGTAGAAGGCTTCGAACACGCGGGCAAGCTCGGCCTCGGCCACGCCCGGGCCGTGATCGCGAACGCTCAGCCGCGCGATGTCGCCCATCTTCGCGACTTGTATCTCGATGGGTGGCGCGCCATGCCGCTCGGCATTGAGGATCAAATTGCGCACGAGGCGCGCCAGCAGTCGGCGATCGCCTTCGATCCGCACGGTTTCACCCGCCACCGTCATGCCATGCAGAGCAGCCTCCTCGGCAGCCAGCGCCAGGAGATCGAGCGGCTCGGTATCGCCCAGTTCGCGCACATGGTCGAGCCGGCTGGCCAGCAGGATCTCCTCGACCAGCGCGTCGAGTTCGCCGAGGCTACGCACGATCTCCGAGCGGCGTGCGTCGCCTTCGGCTTCCGGCAGGAGATCGACTGCCAGGCGCAGCCGGGCAAGCGGCGAACGCAGTTCGTGGCTGGCATTGGCCAGCAGCGAACGGTGCGAGGCGATCAGCCTTTCGATTTCCCCGGCTGCCTGGTTGAAGCTGCGCGCCACGGCGGCAATCTCGTCATTGCCCCTGACCGGAACACGGGTGACCAGCGCGCCTGTGCCGAAGGCTTCGACCCCGAGACGCAAATCCTCCAGCCGGCGCGTGAGGTGGCGCACGATCGGCCAGGCAGCGATGCCGATGGCGGTGGCGACCAGCACCAGAAACAGCAGGAAACGCGTCCGTTGCGGCTGAAAGGGCGATTCGAAGCGGGCGACCAGCAGGCGGCCGCCCTGCAGCTCGAACCGATGGGGCTTGGCATCATCGCCCCGGCGCCACCCCTTGCGGTCGTTGAATTCGGCCTCCAGCGGCGCGCCGGCGGCCGCTATCATCGTTCCGTCCGCGGCAAAGACGGCGATGTCGGCACCGGTGCCGGCATGAAGCCGGTCGACGGTGGCCGCCAGTTCTTCCGGACCGTCGCTCGCCGGGAACATGGCCACGAGGATGCGGTCGCGCCAGCCGTCCCAGCTCTGTTCGGGACTGGGACCGAACCAGGCGGCCAGCGCCATGGCGAGCGCAATCGTGGCAAGGCTTCCCACAATGGTGAGATAGACCTTGAGGAACAGGCTCATGCGCATGGCGTCAGGCCCCTTCCTGGTTGCGGGCGAAGACATAACCGGCGCCCCGAACGGTGATCAGCCTCTTCGGGTTCTTCGGATCGGTCTCGATGGCGGCGCGGATGCGCGAGACGTGCACGTCGATGGAGCGATCGAAGGCGGCCAGTTCCTCGCCGCGTACCAGATCCATGAGCTGGTCGCGTGTCAGCACCCGGCCGGCATTCTCGGCCAGGGCAACGAGCAGATCGAACTGGTGGCTGGTGAGCGGCTGCTCGGTCCCGTCGAGCCTGACAGCGCGCGATCCCCGGTCGATTTCCAGCCGGCCGAAACGGAGGATGTCGGCGGCGGGTTCGTCGCGGCGCCGGCCGCGCCTCAGAACGGCCTTCAGCCGGGCCTGCAGCTCGCGCGGGCTGAAGGGCTTGGGAAGATAGTCGTCGGCGCCAAGCTCAAGCCCGACGATGCGATCGGTCTCGTCGCCCTTGGCGGTCAACATCAGGATCGGCACGTCCGATACCGCACGGATGCGCCGGCAGATCTCGAACCCGTCGAGATCGGGCAGCATGATGTCGAGAATGACCGCGTCGGCGCCCTGGGCCGTCAGATCGCCAAGACCCGAGGCCCCGTCTCCTGCCGCGCGGACCTCGAAGCCCGCGCCGGCCAGATAATCGGCGAGCATGGCGGACAGCCGCTGATCGTCGTCTATGATCAACACCCTGTCCCCCATGCCCATGTCTCCTAATGGCGCCGCCCGAAACCGCGACGGTCCTTCATATTCTCGACCAACACAACCCGCTGCTCGGGCGTCAGCACCTCGGCTGCCTCGATAAAGGCATCGGTCATGCGCCGCGAGGCCTTGTCGATCGCCTCGACGCGTTCTGCACGCAAGCGCTCTGCTGTTTCGCGGTCGATTTCAGGCGCCTGGATCAGCGCGGTCAGTTCGTTTCGGAAGCTCTCGAAATCCGACCTGGCCGGCATCAGGTCGTCGCGCGTGGTCTCGAAGATGCCGCGCAGCTTGTCGGCCTGCTCCTGGCTGGCACCGATCTCGTCCATCACGGCGCCGAACCGCCTGTCGACGAAGCCTTTGCCCATGCCCATGCCCATGCCGCCGCCCGTGCTCATCGCCATGTGCATGGCCGGTCCGTAGAAGGTCGACACGCCGTTGGTGGCAGCTGCTGCGCCAACACCCATCGCCACGACGGCGATCGCGCCCGCGATCGTCACGCGCCGCCAGGGAAAGGCTCCGCGGGGGTTCTGGCCGCCATTGCCCTTGTCGAATTCGCTCATTGTCCTGCTCCTTTTTGCTGGCGGTCCCTTGACCGTCATGAGAGCAGACTAGGCGCACCGCGTTTCGGGCGTTCGCGGCAAATGTAAAGTTGTGTGAAGTCGAGGCTGATGCCGCGTCAGCTCTCCCGGCGCGGCGGTTCGTGATCGTGGATCAGCGCTTCGGCATCGAAGTCTGTCTGGTCGGCCCGCTCTGTCGGCTGTTCGGGGAAGCCCTTGATGCCCGGGGTCACGTCGCGCACGTCGCGCTCGATTTCAAGCGGGCTGACAACGTAGCGCGTGATCAGTTCTGCGATTGATACCAGCGCATGGATATGGATGCGCTCGTAGCCATGCGAGGCGTCGATGCCAAAGGCGACCAGCGCCGTGCGCACGTCATGGCCCGCTTCGATGGCGGAGGCCGAATCGGAACGGTAGTAGCGAAAGATATCCTTCTGATAGGGGATCTCGTTTTCGCGGCACAGTTCCACCAGCTTGCGCGTCAGGTGATAGTCGAATGGCCCCGACTGGTCGGCCATGGCGATGGTGGCACCGAATTC
>Ga0213835_100548_pt1 | contig 33031 bp, 26 predicted proteins | sample SWPATP01_FD_160576 | JGI IMG/M metagenome (GOLD analysis project Ga0213835, IMG submission 160576) | Coastal seawater microbial communities from Marineland, Florida, United States - SWPA TP0 #1 | ecosystem: Environmental > Aquatic > Marine > Coastal | place: USA: Florida | collected 2016-08-05
TGGACATGGCACCTTCCTTCGTCCTGCCTGAACGACGCGAACGATCTTATCCTCGCTCGGTCAGGCGGCGACCACAGAAATACCCTACTAAGAAAAATGCCAGTCAGCGTTAACTGACTGGCATTACCCGCAATGCGGGGCCCTTCGCGGCGGGCCGGCGGCAGTGCCACCGGACGCGGCGGCTGCTTAGCAGCTGTAGTACATGTCGAATTCGATCGGGTGCGTGGTCATGCGGATACGCTCGACGTCTTCCATCTTCAGCTCGATGTAGGCATCGATCATGTCGTCGGTGAACACGCCACCCTCGGTGAGGAAGGCACGATCCTTGTCCAGGGCTTCCAGGGCCTGATCCAGGCTGTGAGCCACGGTCGGCACCTTCTTGCCCTCTTCCGGCGGCAGGTCATAGAGGTTCTTGTCCATGGCGTCGCCGGGGTGGATCTTGTTCTTGATGCCGTCGATACCGGCCATCAGCATGGCGGAGAAGGCCAGGTAGGGGTTGGCGGTCGGGTCCGGGAAGCGGGCCTCGATGCGCTTGCCCTTCGGGCTCGCGGTGTACGGAATGCGGATGGAAGCGGAGCGGTTACGGGCGCTATAGGCCAGCATGACCGGCGCCTCGAAGCCCGGCACCAGACGCTTGTAGGAGTTGGTCGAAGCGTTGGTGAAGGCGTTCAGGGCACGGGCGTGCTTGATGATGCCACCGATGTAGTAGAGCGCCATTTCGGACAGGCCCGCGTACTGGTCGCCGGCGAACTGGTTCTGACCGTCCTTCCAGAACGACTGGTGCACGTGCATGCCGCTGCCGTTGTCGCCGACCAGCGGCTTGGGCATGAAAGTGGCGGTCTTGCCGTAGGCGTGCGCCACGTTGTGGATCACGTACTTCAGTTCCTGAACTTCGTCGGCCTTCTTCACCAGGGTGTTGAACTTCACGCCGATCTCGTTCTGGCCGGCGTTGGACACCTCGTGGTGATGCACCTCGACGGTCTGGCCGATGGCTTCCAGGGTGTTGCACATGGCGCCACGGATGTCATGGAAGCTGTCGACCGGGGGCACCGGGAAGTAGCCGCCCTTGACCCGCGGACGGTGGCCCAGGTTGCCGCCTTCGAGCTGGCGATCGGTAGACCAGGCGCCCTCTTCGGAGGTGATCTTGTACATGGCGCCTTCGATGTCGGCCTTCCAGTGCACCTGGTCGAAGATGAAGAACTCGGGCTCGGGGCCGAAGAAGGCGGTGTCGCCCAGGCCGGTGGACTGCAGGTAGGCCTCGGCGCGCTTGGCGATGGAGCGCGGGTCGCGCTCGTAGCCCTGCATGGTGGCCGGCTCGATGATGTCGCAGCGCACTACCAGGGTGGCGTCTTCGGTGAACGGGTCGAGGAAAGCGGTGCCGTCTTCCGGGCGCAGAATCATGTCCGACTCGTTGATGCCCTTCCAGCCATGGATGGAGGAGCCATCGAACATCTGGCCGTTCTCGAAGAACTCCTCGTTCACGTCGCGGGCCGGAATGGTGACATGCTGTTCCTTACCCCGAGTGTCGGTGAAACGCAGGTCCACCCACTTCACATCATGTTCTTCGATCAGGGCGAGAGTCTTGGCTGACATTGTGTCCTCCGTTTGAGCGGTAGCTCGATTCGTTTTGGCTGAAGTCCACTGCGCTGGTTCATTCCAGCATGTGTTGTAGCACGCGGCAGATTTCCTGCCCACGTTCACCATGCACGAACATGGCGCTGGCCAACCTAATGCAGATTGCGTGCCAACTTGCACCATCAATGCCCCGTCGACACGCAACCCACTGTGCTCGTTAAAAAAAGCCGTCTGATGGCGTGCACCACTCTGTGGCGACAGCGTGTTGCTTCAGGTAGCCGGCCGATTTTCAGCAATATTTCGCATCATAATGGTGCATTCTTCTCATCGATGCACCACGCCGGAGCACACATCCAGCACGACTCGTACCGTGGGTGCATGGCAGCGAAGAGGAGGGCAAAAAAGAGAATGGACGAACAGCAACGCAGTGTTTGCCGCTTCAATGGCCTTCGGTGCGGCCGGCTAGCTCCAATAGTGCCCACCTTGCGGTGGACACTGCGCCTTGTGTCTGGCCGTATCGTCGCCCGCCAGCCAGATGCGGGCGCCGCAGGCGCGCAACCGGTCGAGCAGGTCGGTGGGCGCATCGCCGTCCAACTGCGGGTCGAAGCCGCCGATGAGCTCGAACCAGGCCCGCGCCACCCAAAAGGTATCCCCCGGGGCGGCCCGCCGCATCCAGCTCCACCAGTGCAACAGCCGACCGTGGCGATGCACGGGCAGCACCGCGGCATCCCAGGTTCTTTTCGCTTCCACCTCCGGCAGCCAGTCGCCCAGCCACTCGGTCGCCCGGCGGTCGATCAGCCCGGGAAACAGCAGCAGCTCTCCATGGCTGGCAGCGACGGCAGCGTTGAGGCGAGCGCCCTGCGTGATGGCAGTACACGGTAGCAGTGTCGCCTGATGTCGCTGAGCCAGGTCCGACAAGCGCCGGTCACCGGTATCGTCCACCAGCAACAGCTCGTGAGCATACTTCCAGTTTTCGGCTGCCCGGTCGAAGGCCACCAGGTTGCGCGGCAGCCGCGCTCCTGCAGTGCGAGCATCCAGAATGACACTGTAAGTCGGCATCGCCCGGACCCCGCGGGGCTGAATGAGTTACCGTTTGTTTAGTTAAGTGTAGAAAGGTGTCGAAAGATGCCGCTACTGAATTTTGCCAACGCGTTTTTCTTCATCTGCCCAGCCACTAGCGGTAGAGAACATGATCGGGCCAAAGCAGAATGGATGGGACAGGGCGATGCGGCGGGCTGACGGCAGTCATATCGCCCGGTAGTGCTATTCCCCATCCCTTCTTATCTGTACAATGCGCCTCCACTCCCTACCCAGCGCCTAGGGGACCTCACTCCAATGTGGTCATAGGTGCGCCCCCGTTGATGAGTCACACCTTATGAACACTGCTGTAACCCCCTCTCGCATCGAGAGTTTGCGCAATATTGCCATCATCGCCCACGTCGACCACGGCAAGACCACGCTGGTCGACAAGCTGCTGAGCCAGTCCGGCACCCTCGACCGCAAGGCCGAGGGGCAGGAGCGGATCATGGATTCCAACGACCAGGAGAAGGAACGCGGCATCACCATCCTGGCCAAGAACACCGCGATTCGCTGGCAGGACGGCAACGGCCGCGACTACCACATCAACATCGTCGACACCCCCGGACACGCCGACTTCGGCGGCGAGGTGGAGCGCGTGATGTCGATGGTGGATTCGGTGCTGCTGCTGGTCGATGCCGTCGACGGCCCCATGCCGCAGACCCGTTTCGTGACCCAAAAGGCCTTCGCCCAGGGCCTCAAGCCGATCGTGGTGGTCAACAAGATCGACCGTCCCGGTGCGCGTCCCGACTGGGTCATCGACCAGATCTTCGATCTGTTCGACAACCTCGGCGCCACCGACGAGCAGCTCGACTTCCCCATCGTCTACTGCTCGGCACTCAACGGCATCGCCGGCATGGACCCGGACTCCCTGGCCGAGGACATGTCGCCCATGTTCCAGGCCATCGTCGACATCGTCGAGCCGCCCGCGGTCGAGCTCGACGGTCCGTTCCAGATGCAGATCTCGGCGCTGGACTACTCCAGCTACGTGGGCGTCATCGGCCTTGGCCGCATCAAGCGCGGCTCGGTCAAGCCCAACCAGCAGATCGTGGTAGTCGACACCGACGGCAACACCCGCAAGGGCAAGGTCGGCCAGGTGATGACTCACATGGGCCTCGAGCGCGTGCAGACCGAACTCGCCACCGCCGGCGACATCGTCTGCATCACCGGTATCGACGAACTCTCCATCTCCGACACCCTGTGCGACCCGAGCGCCATCGAGGCGCTGCCGCCGCTGTCGGTGGACGAGCCCACCGTCTCCATGACCTTCCAGGTCAACGACTCGCCGTTCGCCGGTCGCGACGGCAAATACGTCACCAGCCGCAACATCAAGGACCGCCTCGAGCAGGAGCTGATCCACAACGTGGCGCTGCGCGTGGAGCAGGGCGAGAGCCCGGAGAAGTTCAAGGTCTCCGGCCGCGGCGAGCTGCACCTCTCGGTGCTGATCGAGACCATGCGTCGCGAAGGCTTCGAGCTGGCGGTGGGCCGCCCCGAGGTCATCCTCAAGGAGATCGACGGCATCAAGCAGGAGCCGTACGAAGAGGTTATCATCGACTGCGAGGAGCAGCACCAGGGCTCGATCATGGAGGAGCTCGGCTACCGCAAGGGCGAGCTGACCAACATGAACCCCGACGGCAAGGGCCGCGTGCGCCTGGACTTCATCATTCCCGCGCGCGGACTGATCGGCTTCCGCGGCCAGTTCCTGACCCTGACCTCGGGCACCGGCATCCTCACCAGCCGCTTCGACCACTACGGCCCGCTCAAGCCCGACGCCGCCATCGAACGGCGTAACGGCGTGCTGGTCTCGATGGTCGACGGCAAGGCGCTGGCCTACGCCCTCTACGCCCTGCAGGAGCGCGGCAAGCTGATCATCGATCACGGCACCGAGGTCTACGAAGGCATGCTGGTGGGCATCCACAACCGTGCCAACGACCTGGTGGTCAACCCCACCAAGGGCAAGAAGCTCGACAACATGCGTGCCTCGGGCAACGACGAGAACATCGTGCTGACCCCGCCGGTGAAGTTCAGCCTGGAGCAGGCCATCGAGTTCCTCGACGATGACGAGCTGGTGGAGATCACCCCCAACCACATTCGTCTGCGCAAGAAGTTCCTCAAGGAGCACGAGCGCAAGCGCGCCAAGAAGTAAGCCTCGCTTTCGCATCCCCCAACCGGCGCCAGCATCTGGCGCCGGTTTTTTTTCGCCCGCACATCCTGTCCACACACCCTGCCCGCACTCCTGCCGGCCCGATTCTTGGCATTTCGCGCTCCCAGAACCTAGCTTGAAGCTGACCGCAGCCGACTTACTGACCAGCCAGGGGAGCAAGAGAACACCATGTGCAAGCTGTGCAAAGCGCGCGCCGGCGCGACACGCCGCGAGTTCCTCAAGGGCACCCTGGCCGCAGGGGCCGGCGCCATGACCGGCGGCGGCCTGCTCGCCGCCGCCAACGCCTCTCCCAGCGTCGCCACTCGCAGCGACGAAGCCCGCAGCGAGATGCCGGCACACAGCGGCGAGGCGGGGCGGCGCGTACTGATCCGCGGCGGCCACGTGCTCTCCATGGACGACAGTGTCGGCGATTTCACCCACGGCGACGTGCTGATCGAAGGCAGTCGCATCGTCGCTGTCGGCGCCGAACTCGAGGCCGACGACGCCGAGGTGATCGACGCCCGCGGGCGCATCGTCATGCCGGGCTTCATCGACACCCACCATCATCTGTTCGAGACGGCCCTGCGCAGCTTCCTGGCCGACGGCATCATGTTCGACGACGGCACGCCGGAAGGCTCGCCCAACTACATGGATCACATCCTCGGCAAGCTGGCCCCGGTGTACCGCCCCAAGGATGTCTACATCAACGAGCTGTTCGGCTCGCTCAGCCAGCTCGATGCCGGGGTGACCACGGTGATGGACACCAGCCAGATCCACCACAGCCCCGAGCACTCCGATGCCGCGCTGGAAGGCCTGCGCGACTCCGTCCGGCGCAGCGTGTTCGGCTACTTCGAGGGCCAGGGAGAGCACAGCCGATACCCGCAGGACGCAAGTCGCCTTCGCGAGCAGTACTTCGCCACCGGCGAGGGGCTCTCCGCCGACGGCCTGATGACCATGGTGATGGGCGGCGAGATCTACCTGCCCGACCACGAGGCCGCCTGGGCGCTGGCCCGTGAGCTGGAGCTGCCGCTGGCCTACCACGTGGTTGGCAGCCTCGGCATGGCCGAGACCTTCGATGAGCTGGCGGCAAGCGGCCAGCTCGCCGAGAACCACATCCTCATCCACATGACCGGCATGAGCGACATGGCGTGGCAGGCGGTGCGCGATGCCGGCGCTCACGTGTCGCTGGCGGTGCCCATCGAGATGACCATGCGCCACGGCACGCCACCGCTGATGAAAACGTCGGAACTGGGCATTTTGCCCTCGCTTTCCAGCGACGTGGAGTGCACCATGACGGCCGATTTCTTCACCCAGATGCGCTCGACGCTGACGCTGCAGCGGATGTTCGTCAACGAGCTGGCGCTGCAGGGCGAAGAGGAGCGGCCGGCGCTGCTGACGTCGCGAGAGGTGATCCGCTATGCGACCATGGGCGGCGCCAAGGGGCTGAGGCTGGAGCAGCGGGTGGGCTCGCTGACGCCGGGCAAGGAAGCCGACATCCTGCTGCTGGACGCCGAGGCGATCAACGTGGCGCCGCTGAACAACGTGCCGGGGGCGGTGGTCACCCTGATGGAGCGCAGCAACGTCGAGACGGTGCTGGTCGGCGGACGCATTCGCAAGTGGCGCGGCCACCTGTTGGGGGCGGATCTTCCCCGCCTGCGCGACCAGCTCACCGCCTCCCGCGACTACCTGTTCGAGGCCGCCGGCGTCGACCGCCGCCTGTTCGACTGAAAGCGGCCACGAGAGAGGAGAAGCGAACCATGCATCGCCACGTGGAATGGGACGACCCCGGCGCCGACAGCGTCATGCGCCACTTCGAGAAAAACCCGGCCGGCCACTCCGCCCCGGGGCCGGGCGACATTCTCTCGGCCCGCTATCAGGGCCTGGTGGTAAGGGTGCGGGTCGAGGCCTACGTCGACGGCACCAGCATCGGCGAGGTAGTGGCATTGATCGAGCCGAACAGCGGCAAGCGGCGCAAGCTCATCGGCAAGCTGGCCCTGGGCGATACGGTGAGGCTGGCAGACGAATGCCGCGCCTTCGAGCCGCGGCCGGGAGATAGCGACGAGCCGGACGAGGAGCCCAAGTGACTTTCATGATCGCACGGACTCTCATGATCACACGGGCTTTCATGATCACACGGACTTCCATGATCGCACGGCCGCGTCATCTGCCGCGTCCAACGGATCCTTAACGATTTACCACTGGCCACGAAACGGGTTCTGTCGCACAGTGTACGCGCTCCCGGCAGGCCCCACCCGAACGGTCCAAGGTAGCGACATCGCGGGCTCAAAAGGCCACAAGACGGATTTCGAAGACACCATGAGTACGCACAACGTCTGGACACACAAGGGCACCTTCCTGCTGGCCGCGGTCGGCTCGGCGGTGGGGCTCGGCAATCTGTGGCGCTTCCCCTACCTGACCGGCGAGAATGGCGGCGGTGCCTTCATTCTGATCTATGCCCTGACCATCTTCGCCGTCGGCATTCCGATCCTGATCGCCGAAACCATGCTCGGGCGCGCCAGCCGCAGAAGCCCGATAATGGGCATGCGCTTTCTGATCCGTACCCACAAGACCTCCCGCGCCTGGGAGTCGATCGGCTGGCTGGGCGCCGCGGCCGCCTTCCTGATCCTGAGCTTCTATTCAGTGATCGCCGGCTGGGCCATTCACTACACCTGGCAGATGCTCACCGGCTCGCTGGTCGGCGCCGATGCCGCCACCATCGGGGCCGGCTTCGATGCGCTGCTGGCCTCGCCGGGGCTGCTCACGCTCTATCACACCCTGTTCATCATCGCCTCGGGGCTGATCGTCGGCCTGGGCATCCACAAGGGGATCGAAAGCGGGCTGCGCATCATGATGCCGGCGCTGTTCGTGATCCTGCTGGTGGTGCTGGGCTACGGCATCGCCAACGGCGACTTCGGCGCGGCGGCTAGCTTCCTGTTCACCTTCAATCTGGCCGATCTGAGCCTCGAAGGCTGGCTGCAGGCCATGGGTCAGTCGTTCTTCACCCTGAGTCTCGGCATGGGCGCGATCATGGCCTACGGCGCCTATATGTCCAGCGAGGCCTCGCTCAGCCGCACCGCCTTCGCCGTGGCCTTCGTCGATACCGCGGTGGCCATGGTGGCGGGCCTGGCGATCTTCTCGCTGGTGTTCGGCGCCGGCCTCGACGCCGGTGCCGGCCCGGGGCTGATGTTCGTCACCCTGCCGCTGGCCTTCGCCGAGATGCCCTTCGGCGCGCTGATCGGCGGTGTGTTCTTCATCCTGGTGCTAGGGGCCGCCATCAGCTCCTCGATCTCGCTGATCGAGCCGGTGGCCGCCTTCCTCGTCGAGCGCTTCGACCTCACCCGCCCCCAGGCGGTGTTCGCCATGGTAGTGGCCAGCTGGGCACTGGGCCTGCTGACGGTGATGAGCTTCAACATGTGGGCTGAGGCCAGCCCCTTCCACACGCTGTTCGGCCGCAGCGCCTTCGACTTCATCGAGCTGCTGACCAACATCTTCATGCCGCTGGGCGGCCTGCTGATCGCTCTGTTCGCCGGCTGGGCGCTGACCCACTCCGAGGTGATGAAGGAGATGCGCACCAGCGAAACCTGGTTCCAGGTATGGCGCTTCCTGGTACGCTTCGTGGCACCCGCTGCGGTCGCCTTTGTCTTCCTGCGCACCATTCCGCAGGTGGAAGGCTATCTGGTACCCACCGTCGGTGCCCTGGTCATCGTCGGCGCCTTTGCCGCCGGTCGCACCTTCCTGGCCGAAAACAGTCAGCAACAGTAGCAGCACGAGAAAGCCGTCGCCGCCAAGAGCGGGGACTCGATATACGCCACCCGGCCTCGCGCCATGCGCAGGGGCTGGGTGCATAACAAAGATACAAAAGTGCAGGAACCAACATGCCATCCATCATCGACGTGCGACACGTCTACAAGGCCTTCGGCGGCCTGAAGGTCATCAACGACTGCTCGATCCAGGTCGAGAAGGGCTCAATCACCGGCCTGATCGGCCCCAACGGCGCCGGCAAATCGACCCTGTTCAACATCATTGCCGGCGCCCTGCCGCTGGACAGCGGCCAGATCCTGCTCGACGGCGAGGACATCACCAATCGCCCCGCCAACGAGCTGTTCCACAAGGGCCTGTTGCGCACCTTCCAGATCGCCCATGAGTTCTCCCACATGACCGCGCTGGAGAACCTCATGATGGTGCCGCCCAAGCAGGCCGGGGAGAGCCTGTTCAGCGCCTGGCTCAAGCCGGGCCTGGTCAACCAGCAGGAGACGGCGGTTCGCCAGAAGGCGCTCGAGGTGATCGACTTCATCGGCCTGCACCACGTGCGCAACGAGCTGGCCGGCAACCTCTCCGGCGGGCAGAAGAAATTGCTCGAACTCGGCCGCACCATGATGACCGACGCCCGCGTGGTACTGCTCGACGAGATCGCCGCCGGGGTCAACCGCACCCTGCTGGGCGACCTGGTCGAGAACATCGAGCGGCTCAACCGCGAGCTGGGCTACACCTTCCTGGTCATCGAGCACGACATGGACATGATCGCGCGCCTGTGCGACCCGGTGATCGTGCTGGCCCAGGGCAGCGTGATGGTCGAAGGCACCATCAAAGAGATCCAGAACAATCCTCAGGTGATAGAGGCCTACTTTGGTTCTACCGCGGCCTGAGGGGTTCTACCGCGGCCTGAGGGGCTCTACCGCGGCCTAGGGATTCCACCGCGGCCTGAGGGAGAGGCCACGCCTGCCCTCGGTCTCGGTACAGCCACAAGAAGAACAGTAACGATAGCGCAGAGACTCCACGATGCCATTACTCGAAGCACGCGACGTGCACGGCGGCTACGGCGGCATGAACATCCTCAACGGGGTGGACATGTCGATCGAAGCCGACGAGGTCGGTGTGATCGTCGGCCCCAACGGCGCCGGCAAATCGACCATGCTCAAGGCCATCTTCGGCCTGCTCACCGTCAGCCAGGGCGAGATCCTGCTGCGCGGCGAACCGATCCACAACCTGCCGCCCAACAAGCTGGTGCAGCGGGGCATGGGCTTCGTGCCCCAGGAGAAGAACGTCTTCCCCAGTCTCACGGTGAAAGAGAACCTGGAGATGGGCGCTTTTCTCAAGCCGAACAACGTCAAACGGATGCTCAAGCAGGTCTACGACTTCTTTCCTCCGCTCTACGACAAGCGCCACCAGCCCGCCAGCGAGCTCTCCGGCGGCCAGCGCCAGATGGTCGCCATGGGCCGCGCGCTGATGGCCGAGCCCGAGGTGCTGCTGCTCGACGAGCCTACCGCCGGCCTCTCACCGCTCTACATGAACGAGATCTTCGAGCGGGTGAAGGAGATCAACGCCGCCGGCGTCGGCATCCTCATGGTCGAGCAGAACGCCAAACAGGCCCTGGCCATCGCCGACAAGGGCTTCGTGCTGGCGGCCGGCAAGAACCGCTTCACCGACACCGGCGCCGCTCTGCTCGCCGACCCGGAAGTGGCCAAGAGCTTCCTGGGCGGTTGAGCCCGGAGCCCGTACTGGAGAGTAAGTCGTGAACGAACTGGTATTCTTCATCAACAACGTGATCATTGCCGGCAGCGTGACCGGCTCGATCTACGCCATCGGCGCCATCGGCGTGACGCTGATCTTCAGCATCATGCGCTTCGCCCACTTCGCCCATGCGGACATGATGACCTTCGGTGCCTTCATGGTACTGCTGCTGACCCTGGCCTTCCCCGGCGTGGGCGGCGTGGTGGGCCTGCCCACCCCCATCGTCATGCTGCCGCTGGCGATGATCCTCACCGCCGCGCTGGCCGTGGGCATCGACAAGGTGTTCTACAAGCCGCTGCGGGCCCATGGGGTCAAGCCCATCGTCATCGTGATCGGCTCGCTGGGCGTGACGCTGATGCTGCAGGGGCTGATTCGCCTGTTCGCCGGCACCAGCGCTCAGAACATGTACCTGGCCGGCGAGCGCAAGGAGATCTACCGTCTCGACGTGCCGTTCGAGCTGGCCACCCGGCCGATCATCGTCACCGAGCCGCAGATCATCCTGTTCATCCTGACCATCGCCTGCGTGGTGGGGCTGCATGTGTTCCTCAACCGCACGCGACTGGGCAAGGCCATGCGCGCCATGTCCGACAATCCCGATCTGGCGCGGGCCTCGGGCATCAACACCAACTATATCGTCTCGGTGACCTGGGTCATCGCCGGTAGCCTGGCGGCCATTGCCGGTACGCTGCTCTCTCTCGACGTGACCTTCAAGCCCGACCTGAGCTTCTTCCTGCTGCTGCCGATCTTCGCCGCGGCCATCGTCGGCGGCGTCGGCCACCCCTACGGGGCCATCGCCGGCGGCTTCGTGGTGGGCTTCGCCGAGACCCTGGCGGTGTTCAACTGGGCGGTGCTGCTGCGCCCCATTGCGCACCTGTTCCCCGAGTGGATCGAGATCCCGCGCAACCTCGCCTTCGTCGGCACCGAGTACAAGATCGTGGTGCCCTTCTTCATCCTGGTGGCGATCCTGGTGTGGCGCCCCACCGGCATCTTCAAGGGTAAGGTGATCTCATGAGCACGCAAGATACCAAGCGCCGGGAAGACACCGTTGCCGCGCCGTCGCGCTTCCCGCTGCGTGAAATCATTCTGTTCGGCGCCTTGCTGGCGGTGATCCTCTCCATCTACATGGTGATGGGCACCGCCTACAGCACCCGCATGCTGGTGGAAGCCTCCTGCTATGCCATCCTGGCCCTGGGCCTGACCATCCAGTGGGGCTACGCCGGCCAGTTCAATGCCGGGGTAATGGGCTTCGTCGCGCTGGGCGGTTTCTCCGCCATGCTCTTCAGCGTGCCGGTCAACGACGCCTTCTGGGGCTCCGAGCTGCCCGGCGAACTGGGCCGGGTGCTGCTCTACGGCGCAGCCGCGGCGGTGGTGGTCTACGGCACCACCAAGCTCGACCGCATCGGCGTGCCGAAGAAGCTGCGCACCGTCATCGCCGTGGTGCTGGCGGTGGTGCTCTATCTGGTGGTGATCAGCATGCTGCGCAGCGTGACCGGCGAGATCCAGTCCCGCGCCGGCTTCATCGGCGGCTTCGGCCTGCCCGCCTGGACCGGCTGGATCTTCGGCGGCGCCCTGGCCGGGGCCGTGGGCTACTTCATCGGCCACATCTGTCTGGGCCTGCGCAGCGACTACCTGGCCATCGCCACCCTGGGTATCGCCGAGATCATCAAGGCCTTCCTCAAGAACTCCGACTGGCTGACCCGCGGCACCGCCACGGTATCGCCGCTGCCCTGGCCCACCCCAGGCCCCAGCGAGCTGGGCTTCACCCTGGCCCGGGCGCTGTACCTCTCGGTGACGGCGGTGATGATCGCGGTGATCTTCTTCCTGCTGCATCGCGCCTATCATGCCCCCTGGGGCCGCATGATCCGCGCCATTCGCGACAACGAGATCTCCGCCTCGGCGATGGGCAAGGACATCAACAAGCGCCGCCTGGAAATCTTCGTGCTGGGCTGCATCCTGATGGGCATCGGCGGTGGCGCCCTGGCCTCGTTCAACAGCATCTTCGACCCCAACGGCTATCTGCCGCTGAACCACACCTTCCTGGTGCTGGTGATGGTGATCCTGGGCGGGCCGGGCAACAACCTCGGCACCATCTTCGGTGCCGTGGCGGTGTACATCATCTGGCTGATGTCCGAACCGCTGGCGCTGTTCCTGATGCAGGGTGCCGTGTTCATCGGCGAGGGCTGGTTCGGCTGGGAGCCGCCGGGTAACCTCGACAGCCGAGCACTGCAGGCGCGGGTGTTCGTGATCGGCCTGCTGATCACTCTGGTGCTGCGCTTCGCGCCGCAGGGGTTGCTCCCTGAAAAAGTCAAACACCACGGTTAGAGAGGGCTGATTTATTGCCATAAATCCGCTCCTCTCTAAATCTGCATCCAATTAAGAGGGGCCTCGGCAGTTGCCGAGGCCCCTCTTCTATGCAGGCTAGGTCTGAGCGGGGTTTAGTCCTGGATCAGGCCCTTGCCGACGAAGGCACCGCCCTCCACCGCCATTTCCAGCACCACGCCCGGTACGTCGCCGTTCTCGTCGAACTCGTGGCTGCCGGAAGCGCCCTCGTAGTTGATCTCGGTGCCGGCGGCGATCAGCTCGACGGCCTTCTCCCACTCGCCCGGCAGGATCACTTCGCCCGGGGCGGAAGAGACGCTGCGCAGGGCCGCGGAGAGGCCTTCCCGCTCGGCGCTGCCGTTCTGCTCGATGGCCAGTGCCAGCAGGAAGGCGGCATCGTAGGCCTGGGCCGCGAACACCGCAGTGGGGTCGAGGCCGGCTGCCTCGGCAGCCTCGGCGAAGATCTCGGTGCCCGGCAGTTCGGGACTGCCAGGGCGGGTGGCGATCATGCCTTCGAGCACGTCGGCACCCACCGCCTCGATCAGCGATGCGCCGACCATGCCGTCAGCACCGGCATACTGGGTGAACATGCCGCTCTCGTAGGCCTGACGCAGGATGGTCTGGCCCGAGCCGTCGGCGTAGGCCAGGACCACCAGGGTCTCGGCACCGCTGGCGGAGAGCGAGCCCAGCTCCGAGCGATAGTCGGCGCGGCCATCTTCGTGGGCCAGGTTCGCGGCCACCGTGCCGCCGCCGGCCTCGAAGGCCGCGCTGAAGGCATCCGCCAGACCGCGACCGTAATCGTTGTTGACGTAGGTGACCGCCACCTCATCGAAGCCCTTGTCGAGCATCAGCTTGGCCAGAATCTCGCCCTGATAGGCATCGGACGGCACGGTACGGAACACCAGATCGTTGTCGTCGAGCTCGGTCACCGCCGGTGCGGTGGAGGCCGGCGACACCATCACCACCCCGCCGGGAATGGCGGCGCTGTTGGCCGCTGCCACGGTGGCGCCAGTACACAGCGCACCGACGATGGCCGTGACGTTCTCGGTGTTGACCATACGGTCGGCCGCGTTGGCAGCCGCCGAGGCGTCGCTACAGGTGGTATCGCCGCTGGGCATGACCAGCGTCTGACCGCCAAGAATACCGCCCTGTTCGTTGATCTGCTGAACCGCCAGCCGCGCGCCATCATAGATCGGCGGCGTCAGGCTCTCGATGGGGCCGGTGAAACCGCCGATGAAACCGATCTTCACTTCCGCCTGCGCCGCGCCAACGAATGCTACGCTGGTGGCTGCGATCGCCATCGCTAGAACGCTTTTCTTCATGGTTGTTCTTCTCACTCTGGTTTGATACGTCTGGTTGATTACGTCTGGTTACCCAGGACAGGCACCCCCTAAATCTGGAAGCCTACGAGGCAAAACACAAGCCCCCCATACCAACGATCTAGCCCGGAACTACAACGCCAACTCCCTATCGGAGATGAACAATCCCGTTTCGGCACAAATGCCGGGCGAAGCCTTCAGGAAACGCCGCCGGCGGCCTTCGCCTATACTGAATGACCCGCCATGCCATCCGACAGGAGACACCCCATGCGCTCCGCTCTCTCACCCCTTGCGCTGCTGGCATCGCTCGGCCTGGCCACCGGCGTTCACGCCTTCACTCCCGCCGGCAACGACATCGTCTACGAGGTAGGTGACGAGACCTTCGAAGGCTACTACGCCGCCGCCAGCGGCGAGGCCAGCGGCACGGTGCTGATCGTTCACGACTGGAACGGGCTGGACGACTACGAACGCCAGCGCGCCGACATGCTGGCCGAGCTGGGCTACGACGCCTTCGCCGTGGACCTGTTCGGCCAAGGCAATCGCCCCGAGACCCTCGACGCCCGTCAGGAAGCCACCCGCGCGCTCTACTCCGACCGCGAACGCATGCGCGAGCTGACCCTGGCCGGCCTGGCCGAGGCGCGCGAGCAGGGCGCCGCGGAGAGCGTCGTCATCATGGGCTACTGCTTCGGTGGAGCCGTGGCGCTGGAGATCGCCCGTTCGGGCGAGGCCGACGACGTGGCCGGCTACACCAGCTTCCATGGCGGTGTGGCCACACCGGAGGGCCAGGCGTGGCCCGAGGAAGTGCCACCGCTGCTGATCGCCCACGGCGGCGCCGACACCAGCGTGACCATGGAAGACATCAGTGGGCTGGTCGAAGAGCTCGAGGCCATCGAGGCCACCTACGAGATCCAGATCTACTCCGGCGCTCCCCACGGCTTCACCGTATTCGGCGACGAGCGCTACCAGCAGCGCGCCGACGAAAAGTCCTGGGCGGCCTTTCTGAGCCTGCTAGAGGAGGTACTATGACCCGGCGATTCCGCCCCCTGCCGCTGACCGAGCTCGCCGGCAGCCATCACGAGATCGGCGCCCAGCACGGCCGCATTCATCGCCAGCTGATCCAGCGCGGTATCGAGGTATACGGCCAGCTGTTTCACGACTTCGTCGGCATTCGCTGGGAGCAGGCACGCGACCGCGCCTGCCATTTCGAGGCGCAAATCGCCCAGGGCTTTCCCGCCATTCTCGCAGAGATGAACGGCATCGCCTGGGGCGCGGGTGTCGATTTCCTCGACATCCTGACGCTCAACTGCCGCAGCGAAATCGCCCTCACCCAGGCCAGCGGCGGCTGCTCGGCCTTCTCCCTGCAGCGCCACGGGCAGCAGTGGCTGGCGCAGAACTGGGACTGGCGCAGCGACCAGCTCGACAACGTGGTCGCCCTGCACGTGCGCGGCGCTGGCAAGCCAGCGCTGGTGAGCATCGGCGAGGCCGGCATGGTGGGCAAGGTGGGAATGAACGAGCGGGGCATCGGGGTGTGCCTCAATGCCATTCGTTCGCAAACCTGCGGCAGCGGGCTGCCGATTCACATCGCCCTGCGCAAGATTCTGGAGAGCGACGACATGGAGAGCGCCCTCGCCGTGGCCACTCATGACCGGGTCTGTTCCCCCGCCCACTTCCTGCTCGCCAGCGCTCAGGTCGGCAACGAGGGCGGCCAGGCCGTGGGCCTCGAAGTGCAGCCCGGCGAGCCGGGGCGAATCGCGCCGCGCAACGGCATCGTCACTCACACCAACCACCTCTACGCCGACAACACCCCCTGCCCGGTGCAGGACTATCCCCGGATCGACTCACAGCCGCGGCTGTGCCGCCTCGACGCGCTGCTGCACGACGTGCTGTCACCGGAAGCGTCTCTCGACGAAGCGTGCCTGTTCGACGTGCTCAGCGACCATCAGGGCGCACCGCTGTCGATCTGTCGCCACTTCAACCCCGACCAGCCCGCCGAAGAGCGCATGGAAACCCTCTTCTCAGTGGTGATGAACCTGAGCGAGCGCCGCCTGACCCTGCGCCACGGCAAACCCTGCGAAAGCGAAGACAGCCTGAGCATTACTCTGACCTGAAGTAACCCTGCTCATCGTCACCCAGGCCAGCCTCGGGCAGCTCCCCTTTCAGGTAGCGCTCGGAGGTGAGCATGAACGAGCGCCGGAACAACTCGTGCCGGGCCTCTTCCCGATGGAGCTGCAGCAGCTCGAACTCCTCCTGAGAGAGAGCGGTGTCGTGACGCGGGTACTCGCGGGCCAGGCGCACCGAGCACGATGTCGCGCCACAGATCTGCAGCGCAGGTGTGGCCCCTCGGATAGCGGTATGGGTGAAGTACGACATTGGCGACCTCCGTTAGCGCCATTAATGATAACAATTATCATTAACTATCGGAAATCTAGCCGCCCGCCTGACCTCTGTCAATTACCGACAAGAAAAATCATTCTCATTTGAGCGCATGCTTGCTCAGCCCTGGCCTCCCTGATAAAAAGCAAGAATTCTCATTCTCACAAGGAGGCGTCACCATGAAAGCCCTATCCGTCCTGCTGTCCGCCCTGCTCGTCAGTCTGATGAGCGCCACCGCCGTTGCCGACTCAACCCCCGCCCACTTCAAGGGCGAGCCCGCCGACACCCTGGCCCAGGCAGTGACCAATTTCTCCGAATACAACCAGCGCCTGGCAGAACTGCTGGCCCAGTATGAGCTGGCCATCACCGACCTCGGCACCGTTCACGAGCTGACCTATACCCTGGAAAACGCCCTGGAGAAGATTCAGGCAGAAGTGGATGCCATGGCGCATACCCTGGAGGAAGTGCACCAGGGCTCAGAGACGGGTGACTTCGAACGCGTGCAGAGCAACGGCACTGCCTACCTGGAGGCGGCCCAGACGCTGGTGCCCTGAACGACCTTTGGCTCTATCCGAAAACTGGCTGCGCTCGCTGCCTTTTCAGACACGGCCTTGAACTGAAGAGAAGCCGGTCGCTGCCCTAGGCAGGCCGGCTCCCGCACCAACCTAACCGGCCAGGGCCTCTTCGACCACCGCTCGCGCCTCCGCGCTCATGGGGAGCGTCAGCGCCAGCTCATGGGCTTTGGGCGACATCTTCTTCCAGGTCATCTGCACGATGCGCACCAGGTGGTCATGCTCCACCTGCTTGGAAAAGTCGGCGAAGTAGTTTTCGAGAAACACCAGGCAAGCGCAGTCTTCCACCGCCTGAGTGCCCGGATCGCGGCCCAGGCCCTGCTTGCGGATCATCCGCGACACCTCGGCGGCCTCTTCTGCCGAGTAGCCCGCCGCTTCCATCACCCGTGCGGTGGTTTCACCGGCACGCTTGCCCTGATCGCGGCGCCAGGTCAGATAACCCACACGCCCCTCGGGGTACTCGCTACGCGGCACTTCCCAGCGCTGCAGATGCTGCGAGCGCACGGCGATCTGCACCAGTTCGCTGGGCGCTTCGACCACGCGCTCGAGCCAGGCACTCATGCGCCCCGCATGCCACAGCTCCAGCGGCAGCGTCTCGCCCTCCACCTCTACCTGACGCGGGTCCTGCGCATGCAGGGCATCCAGCTCGGTCATCGCGCGCTGAAAGGGAGTCGGCTCAGTCATGGGGCATTCCTCGTAAATCGTCATGGGCACAGCATACCGCACCTGACGACACGGCCACGAGCCAGCGCATGGACTAGGCCCACCCGCCGTATGGCGAGGCGGGACAAGTTGCCGCATCGCTTCGCCTTGTTGAGCGCATCGGCGTTAACTAGCATTCAAAATGCTTCTTAGCAAACGAGGTATGCAGATGAAACACCTTACCGTGGCCATCCTTCTCGCCCTGCTGCCCCTGGGCATTGCCCAAGCCCAGGAAGAGACCCAGGAACAGATGCAGGAAGAAGAGCTCGTCGAACAGCTGGAGCAGGCTCAAGGCCAGCCCATCGACACCCTCAAGCAGGCCGTCGACGCCTTGGAACTCCGCAACGACCTGCTCGACGTGCTGCTCAGCAAGAATGAGCTGACCGAAGGCGACATGGCCATCATCCAGCAGCTCACCGAGACCATGGAGAACGCGCTGGCCAAGATCGACGAAGAGCTCGGCATCATGCGCGAACACGTACAGGAAGTACGCTCGGGGGCCGGTGACCGGGAGCAGGCGCGTATCCGCGAGAACGGGCAGGAGTATCTGGAACGAATCAAGACGCTGATGCAATAAGACAGGCCAACACCCGGCGGAGCGTTGCCGGGCATGCCGCCGCCCGGCTGCTCACTTGCGCAGCTGGTGCTCCGCTCGGCATGATGAATGCCCGAACCCTGACGCGGAGCCAGCATGTCGTTCTTCTCTCGCCTGAAAGAAGTGGCCTCTCCCACCATCGGCCTGGGCTGCATGAACCTCTCCCACGGCTACGGCAGCCCGGTGCCCGAAGCCGACGCGATACGCGCCCTCGAAGAAGCCTTCGAGATGGGCTATCGCCACTTCGACACCGCCACCCTCTACGGCGCCACCGCAAATGAGCAGGTGGTAGGCAAGGCGCTGGCGAGCAAGCGCAACGAGATACTGCTGGCCAGCAAGTGCGGCATGGCAATGGACCCCGCGCTCGGCAAGAAAGTGATCGACGGCCGCCCCGAAACGCTGCGCCGCCAGTGCGAAGCGAGCCTCGAGCGCCTGCGTACCGACCACCTGGACCTCTACTACCTACACCGGCTGGACCGCCAGGTACCCATCGAAGAGAGCGTAGGCGCCCTGGCGCGACTGGTGGAAGAGGGCAAGATTCGCGCCATCGGGCTCTCGGAAATCTCCGCCGCCACCCTGCGCCGCGCCAGAACCGAACACCCCATTGCCGCCGTGCAGTCCGAATACTCGCTGTGGACCCGCAACCCCGAGATCGCCCTGCTCGACGCCTGCCGTGAAGCGAACACCGCACTCGTCGCCTTCAGCCCGCTGGGCCGCGGCTTCCTGGCCGGCGCCGTGACCGACGCCAGCCAGCTCACCGAAAACGACGTGCGCCAGGGCATGCCGCGCTTCAGCGCCGACAACCTGCCACGCAACCTGCGCCAGTTGGAAAAGCTCCAGGCCATCGCCAGCGAGCAGGAGGTCACCACCGGCCAGCTCGCCCTCGCCTGGCTCACCGCCCAGGGCGATGACGTAATCCCCATTCCCGGCAGCCGCTCCATCGCACACATGCGTGAAAACCTCGCCGCGGAAAACCTGCACCTCGACGCCGCCACCCTGGAACGACTCACCGCCCTGCTGACGCCGGACAATGTCGCCGGCGCCCGCTACAGCGAAGCGCTACAGAAGGAGATCGATACGGAGGAGTTTGGGGGTAGACATGCCTGCACTTAGGCATGCTGCGACTCCTGTGTCGGCAGGTAAGAGTGCAGCGACACGTTAGGGAACACCCGGCGCACACCGCTGGGCTCCGGGGCGTGGGCCAGGCTTTCCTGGCAATGCGAGGTAACCATGCCTTTCATCATGGTGAGGGAATCACACCCTCATCGATATATTCCTGAGTACGATTGCGATACCGACCAGAGTCCCCCTCTGCCTCCTCAGCCCAGGCCGACTCCACGATTGGCGCATGGAAATCCCGGCTGCGATCACGGCCGCAGACTTTGCAACTGGCGCGCCACCAGACCATGACCTCCCCCTTGCCGGAGAAGCCAGCCACCAGGTAGTGGCGGTATTGGGACGGGGGGAAATCCCGATACCACTGCTGCAGTAGCGCATCCGTATCCGGCAGTGCCAGATCGATCTCGTAGAAGGTCTGGGTACGATAGGAGAACCAGCGCGCCTGCACTGAGGAAGGAGCGGGCATAGGATGGGCCAGTACATTCACCCCCCCTGCCCGGGGTGGCCTGTACTCGAAACCGGAGCTGATGTTGCCCGCACGTGCGCTCCAAGAATGGTCAAAGGTCAGCTCCTCCACCCAGATGGGCCAACCTGTAGGCCCACCAACCGGCTGTACGGCAAAATCATAGCGTCGAGGTTCCGCCTCGCAGGCAGCGGTCAATAATAGCAGCAACAGTAGCAGCACAGGCCGCAGACGAGTCGTCCATGACCTAGGCATTCTGCGGCTCCTGTGTCGGCAGGTAGGAGTGCAGCGACACATTAGGGAAGACCCGGCGCACACCGCTGGGCTCCGGGGCATGGGCGAAGCGATCCCTCAGGCTGTAGGGGTGCTGACGGTGAGAGGTATGGATGTAGCCGGCAAAGTGTTCATGAGACATGTCCAGCATCCACTGACGCCCGCGTCGGCTGCCGTTTTGCCACCACTCGTCAATCAGGGTTTGCAGCTCGGTGGGAATCGCATGATCCGGATCGGTGTCGTCCAGGTCGCGCAAAGGGGCCCAAGCTCTCTTCGCCTCTTCGTGCATCTGGTGCAGGGCGTAGATGGCCAGCTCCTTGCGTGTGGCCCGGCGTTCGATCTCGAGCACGTCCCGGCCATCCACACGAATGTCGAGCCCTCTTGCCTGCGCCTCCGCCTGAGCCCGGCGAATTGTCTCTCCATTGGCCCCCAGCCCAGCACGGCGACGCACGATCAGCTCCTCATGGTTGGCAAAGCCCAGGTCGAGGTTGGGGTTCTCATAGCCGCCGCCGATATCGGCGTGTACACCAGGAAGCGCAATCTCGGCGAAGTTGCCGGGGTGGTTGCCCTGGGCATCGGCAATGCTGTTGAGCGGGAAGTTGCGGCGGATCTCGTGATGGGCGGTGAGCTGCACCACGCGGGCGGCACTTCCCGAGGCGATGTAAAGGTCGAAATCGAGGTTACTGTCGGTACCAGGCCGGTAGAAGCTGCCCACGGTATCGAACAGCCCGACGAAGCGAACCTGCGGGAAAGGTATGGGCCTGGGCGGAAAGGCCAGAATGCGGCGCAGCGGTGGTTGATACATTGACCTGACGAGGCGAAAGTCCGGTACCAGTAGCGTTTCCGGCCAGCGATGGATCAAATTGACGAAGTGCCTGGCCAGAGCCGCACCGCGGCTGAAGCCAAATACATCGAAGGTGACCAGCGAATCGCGGGGGTTGGCCTCCAGGATCTGGCGGACCTCGGTCAGCGCCTGTTCGATACGCGCATGGCCACCCTCCGGCCCGACCCCGGTGCCCATGCCGATGGCGTTCTCGGGAGCCACGAAGCCATCTTCGCTCTCCCGACCGGCAATTGTGCCCACACCTTGGATATAGACAGGGTAATAGCCGTTAGCCGCATCGTTCGGATACAAGTCATGCAGCTTGGCCACATTGGTGATATCGCGGTCGGGCAGTTGCCGGTCGTTGTGCATGTTGTTGCCGGTGCCATCGAAGAACACACCGATTTGCAGCGTACGTGGTTTCTCCGGGGTATCGGGGATAGGCGGCTCAGGCCGGTACTCTTGGGGTGGTGTCCGGTCATCCGCTGGCCGTGAAGCGGAGCGGGACGACACGGGGCGCTCGGCTTGTCGTAAGCGCTCCTCCTCCCAGGGGTCCAAAGGATCGGGGTCGAAGCGTTCGTCCAGCCGGGTTTTCATGGCATCCTTTTCCTTTTTCAGGCTCCACGCTGCGCGTGGAGCTTTTTGTAATAGCGCGTCCAAGCACGTTGGCCCAGCGCCGGAGAGGCGCCATATAGCTTATCGATTTGAGCACGCAGCGAAATGGCACATTTCCTACAAAGGCCGTATGCAATCTCTGACAATTAGGCTAGGTATTGCACTCTGTTCGCTTTGCTGTAGTTCCCATCAGGCAATACGTGCGTGCCACTACACATTTTCCTCAATCAGATTCATACCGAAGCGATTGTTTCTACCCACGCGGCCCGTGCCGCCCATGACCGACGCACAGCGCAAGTTTCACCCGCGCGACCCGTGCGGGCCGCGACCGGACGACAGTGAGGCCCCCGAGTGGGCTGAGTGGTTTCTACCCGCGCGGCCCGTGCGGGCCGCGACCGTAGTCTTACGCACGTCACTCATGGCTTCCTCGTTTCTATCCGCGCGGCTCGTGCGAGCCGCGACAGGTCGCCCTGGGCGTTCGCCCGTAGCCTTTGGGCTGTTTCTATCCACGCGACCCGGGCGGGCCGTGACTGGTCTCCGGCCCGTGCAGGCACACGAGGGCGGCGTTTCTATCCGCGCGACCCGTGCGGGCCGCGATCACCTGACACCAGGGCGAGCGCTTGTAATCATAGGTTTCTATCCGCGCGGCCTGTGCGAGCCGCGACCCGGGTGGATGCCTTGGACCGGGCAACGCACGTGTTTCTATCCGCACGGCCCATGTGGGCCGCGACCCGAAATGGCTTGCCGCACCAGGTCGATGCCGTTGTTTCTATCCGCACGGCCCGTGCGGGCCGCGACACGGGATCTGGCCTTGCCAGTTGTTGCCGTCGCCGTTTCTATCCGTGCGGGCCGCGACCAGGAACCTGAAACATGGATGCCGAAGCCATCGAGTTTCTATCCACTCAGCCTGTGCGGGCCGCGACCACATGCATGCGCATTGCAATTGCCCTGGCGCTCGTTTCTACCCGCGCGGCCCGTGCGGGCCGCGACATCCCACGTTCAGCAAGAGTCGCCACGGTCCCAGCGTTTCTATCCGCGCGGCCCGTGCGGACCGCGACTTGTCCAGAATGATGTGCCGAATGCCCATCGCCATGTTTCTATCCGTGCGACCCGTGCGGGCCACGACCGGTGCGCGCCAACAGCGCCGATAACGTGCCGGTGTTTCTATCCGCACGACGCGTGCTCTACGCGCTCGACGGTGATCTATGTGAGTTTCTATCCTCGCGCCCCGTGCGGTCGCGATATCCGGACTGACTCCGCTTACATGATCTGGGTAGGGTTTCTATCCGCACGGCCCGTGCGGGCCGCGACCCCAGCTCGAGGGCGCCGCATCGAATGCCTTGTTGTTTCTACCCGCGCGGCCGTGCGGGCCGCGACATGTCCGGGTTGCCCGTGCCGCCACTCATGGCGGAGTTTCTATCCGCGCGGCCCGTGCGGGCCGCGACCCTACCAACGCTCAGGGCGGGGAGGGTTACCGTCATGTTTCTATCCGCGCGGCCCGTGCGGGCCGCGACCAGCGGCGAGATGGTCCGCGCCATTCTCGACGGCAGGTTTCTATCCGCGCGGCCCGTGCGGGCCGCGACGCTCTTCTTGCACGCCGACCAGGCTTGTGTCGCAGTTTCTATCCGCGCGGCCCGTGCGGGCCGCGACGCCCGGAAGCCGCAGAATGGCAGCGTCGGTTCTCGGTTTCTATCCGCGCGGCCCGTGCGGGCCGCGACCGTTTGCCCGCAACCAGTCCCTGATCCGCGTAGTGTTTCTATCCGCGCGGCCCGTGCGGGCCGCGACGCACCAGGGTCGGGGTGGCGTAGAGCGGGGTGTTGTTTCTATCCGCGCGGCCCGTGCGGGCCGCGACGCGGCGTTGCGGGCGCCGACGCGGTCACAGGCGAGTTTCTATCCGCGCGGCCCGTGCGGGCCGCGACTCGGGCGCCCCTTCTTGTCGGTGATCTCGTCGCGGTTTCTATCCGCGCGGCCCGTGCGGGCCGCGACCCGGTCAGTATCCCGGCCGAAAGGCGCACTGGCGCGTTTCTATCCGCGCGGCCCGTGCGGGCCGCGACGCGGGGAGATCCGCTTTCGCCACAGTCAGGCCGAGTTTCTATCCGCGCGGCCCGTGCGGGCCGCGACTGCAGCGGCCACTTACACCATCGCCGCCACGCCAGTTTCTATCCGCGCGGCCCGTGCGGGCCGCGACGCTACTACCGGCACGAGATGACCGACGAGGATCATGTTTCTATCCGCGCGGCCCGTGCGGGCCGCGACTTGTTCTGGGCGACGAGGCTCGTTTCTATGAGGACTGTTTCTATCCGCGCGGCCCGTGCGGGCCGCGACCTGGGCCGGCGGCTGTAGTTGGCTAGAGCCGGGGGAGTTTCTATCCGCGCGGCCCGTGCGGGCCGCGACACGTGTTCCGGGTGCTGCAAGACGATGCCCGCCGGGTTTCTATCCGCGCGGCCCGTGCGGGCCGCGACGTGGGTTACGTTCCCTGTTGGGGAGACTCAACGGGGTTTCTATCCGCGCGGCCCGTGCGGGCCGCGACGATCACGCGCATGGGCGGGCTTTCCTTGGGCGGTAGTTTCTATCCGCGCGGCCCGTGCGGGCCGCGACTGCCCACCGCTAGCGACAACCAGGAGTAAGCCGTGTTTCTATCCGCGCGGCCCGTGCGGGCCGCGACGTGCGCCTCGAGATGGCCGCCCGCCGCTGCGAAAGGTTTCTATCCGCGCGGCCCGTGCGGGCCGCGACGGCCGGAGCCGGTCGCATCCATCGCGCCGCCGGCGTTTCTATCCGCGCGGCCCGTGCGGGCCGCGACGACTGGGTGGTGCTCGGCCCATGCAAGGAGCAGATGTTTCTATCCGCGCGGCCCGTGCGGGCCGCGACCGGCCATGTTGCGGGCGTTGTCGAGGTAAGTCTCGTTTCTATCCGCGCGGCCCGTGCGGGCCGCGACTTGCCCTGGGCGTCCTTGTAGGTAGCCTCGCGACTGTTTCTATCCGCGCGGCCCGTGCGGGCCGCGACTGACACTCGTCAGCCGCACCCGCCGGACGCTGCCGTTTCTATCCGCGCGGCCCGTGCGGGCCGCGACATCATCGCTTCCACACCAGGCCGGTACCGCATCAGTTTCTATCCGCGCGGCCCGTGCGGGCCGCGACCTTCCTGCTCCTTGGCATCGAAGGCCGGGCGGATGTTTCTATCCGCGCGGCCCGTGCGGGCCGCGACGCCAGCCGCGGCTCTTTCCGCCCGACTGATCGATGTTTCTATCCGCGCGGCCCGTGCGGGCCGCGACCGATGACCCCGCCGTATCACCCACATGGAGCGTCTGGTTTCTATCCGCGCGGCCCGTGCGGGCCGCGACCGCTTCATGTCATCCTTAAGGTCAAGACCATCTCGGAGTTTCTATCCGCGCGGCCCGTGCGGGCCGCGACCATTGCCGGCTGCCGTGTATCCGGGTCGGTCCAGGTTTCTATCCGCGCGGCCCGTGCGGGCCGCGACCCAGCTCATGACGTGAGCTCCGCGACCCCGGCGGGTTTCTATCCGCGCGGCCCGTGCGGGCCGCGACATTGCCGGCTGCCGTGTATCCGGGTCGGTCCAGGTTTCTATCCGCGCGGCCCGTGCGGGCCGCGACCAGGTGCAGCGGTTTGTGACTCGGCTGACCGATGCGTTTCTATCCGCGCGGCCCGTGCGGGCCGCGACCTGACAACAACGAGGCCACGTTCAAGCGACTGGTGGTTTCTATCCGCGCGGCCCGTGCGGGCCGCGACACGGCTTGGTTGTCGATGCTCGATGGGCTTCGCCCGTTTCTATCCGCGCGGCCCGTGCGGGCCGCGACGTCAGTGGATGAGTTCGCCAGCATGGTGACGGCCTGTTTCTATCCGCGCGGCCCGTGCGGGCCGCGACGTGTCCCACCACACGTCGATGCGCTGGAATTTGACGTTTCTATCCGCGCGGCCCGTGCGGGCCGCGACACGGTGCCGAATCCCCATGCGCTTGGCCTGGGCATGTTTCTATCCGCGCGGCCCGTGCGGGCCGCGACGCCGCTACGAGCCTGCCGGCATCGTGCACCGGGGGGTTTCTATCCGCGCGGCCCGTGCGGGCCGCGACAGCTGGCCGGGTGCCAAGCGCCGATGACAGCGCGAGTTTCTATCCGCGCGGCCCGTGCGGGCCGCGACGTGCAGGCCCTCAGCGATGAGCGGGCTTGGAACAAGTTTCTATCCGCGCGGCCCGTGCGGGCCGCGACGCCTTCTTGCGGGCCTGCTCGACCGTCACGTCCGGGTTTCTATCCGCGCGGCCCGTGCGGGCCGCGACGAGCGCCTGGTGGCCCTGAGCCGCGCGGCCTGGGAGTTTCTATCCGCGCGGCCCGTGCGGGCCGCGACTAGCCACCTATCTCCTTGCGGACTTTCGGCGAGGCGTTTCTATCCGCGCGGCCCGTGCGGGCCGCGACCTTCGGTGCCCCAGTCGTAGATCGGGTAGACATTGTTTCTATCCGCGCGGCCCGTGCGGGCCGCGACCCTGTCTTGTGGCGATGTTTGCGGTGCCATCGCAGGTTTCTATCCGCGCGGCCCGTGCGGGCCGCGACAGCTTCGACCTCAATTCCCAAGGCCCCATGAACGTTTCTATCCGCGCGGCCCGTGCGGGCCGCGACGGAGTGGTGTGTTTACGTCGAAACTCCCGATCTCGTTTCTATCCGCGCGGCCCGTGCGGGCCGCGACTTGTCCAGCGGCACCATCACCGGCGTGGCGCCGTCGTTTCTATCCGCGCGGCCCGTGCGGGCCGCGACGCGCAGGTGCAGCGGCAGGCACACCCAATAGGCCTGTTTCTATCCGCGCGGCCCGTGCGGGCCGCGACCATCGGGCAGGCTGGCATCGGTCACCTTGTCGTCGTTTCTATCCGCGCGGCCCGTGCGGGCCGCGACGCGACCACCGCTCGGGCTGCCCTCAAGCAACTGGTTTCTATCCGCGCGGCCCGTGCGGGCCGCGACCCGAGGTGGACCACAGCGCCGCGCGCGTGCGCGTGTTTCTATCCGCGCGGCCCGTGCGGGCCGCGACGGGCGTGCTGGCCGACGGCGCCATCAGCGTAGGGGTTTCTATCCGCGCGGCCCGTGCGGGCCGCGACAGGCCTGGCGGATAAAGTCGGCGGCGTCCTGCACAGTTTCTATCCGCGCGGCCCGTGCGGGCCGCGACACTACCCGCGCCCAAGTCTCCGGCTCAAGGATCTTGTTTCTATCCGCGCGGCCCGTGCGGGCCGCGACGCGGTGATCGGTCGCGGCTTGGGCTCGTAGACCCAGTTTCTATCCGCGCGGCCCGTGCGGGCCGCGACGCGGGCTTCTTTTTGTCCTCAGAGTTTAGCTGAGTGTTTCTATCCGCGCGGCCCGTGCGGGCCGCGACGCGAGATCGTCGGCCAGCGCGCTGTGCTTCTGCACGTTTCTATCCGCGCGGCCCGTGCGGGCCGCGACCAGGTTCATCGGCTGCGGCCGGTGGGTTGGGGTAGTTTCTATCCGCGCGGCCCGTGCGGGCCGCGACATGGCACCACGGCCGCCACCGAGACCAACCGCGTCGTTTCTATCCGCGCGGCCCGTGCGGGCCGCGACGGTGGCGGGTGGCTCGTATCGCCGAGTTCCTTGGGGTTTCTATCCGCGCGGCCCGTGCGGGCCGCGACGCGAGTCCACCGAGCTGGCCTCGATCATGGGCCGGTTTCTATCCGCGCGGCCCGTGCGGGCCGCGACCCGGCACCTACGGAGTCGTGTAGATGACCGGCATGTTTCTATCCGCGCGGCCCGTGCGGGCCGCGACCCTGGCGCACCCTGTCCGGATCGATCAACACGGTGCCGTTTCTATCCGCGCGGCCCGTGCGGGCCGCGACGTGTTGCATGTTTGTCGTGGGCCGTCTGGCACGGTTTCTATCCGCGCGGCCCGTGCGGGCCGCGACCGTTGCGCTGGTAGCTGGCGTCAAATGCCTCGGTGTTTCTATCCGCGCGGCCCGTGCGGGCCGCGACCTGAGGGCTGGTACCGCGAGCACATGCCGCCGCTGTTTCTATCCGCGCGGCCCGTGCGGGCCGCGACGCTTCAGCGCACTCGTGGCGATGTACTGGGTAACGTTTCTATCCGCGCGGCCCGTGCGGGCCGCGACTCGTGCACCTGGTGCTACCAGCCAGCAAGGGAATGTTTCTATCCGCGCGGCCCGTGCGGGCCGCGACCTGGCCGAGGTCAACGGCTGGACGATCCCCTCGGTGTTTCTATCCGCGCGGCCCGTGCGGGCCGCGACGTTGGGTTGGCGCCTTCCAACTTACCGGAGAACCGTTTCTATCCGCGCGGCCCGTGCGGGCCGCGACGTTCGTGCGCTTCCCCGGCATGGGGCCCAAGGAGTTTCTATCCGCGCGGCCCGTGCGGGCCGCGACGCCGAACTGGGACACGGCCAAGGTCGCGGCGATGGTTTCTATCCGCGCGGCCCGTGCGGGCCGCGACGGGACCTGATCGCCACGGCGATCGGGACTGTGTTTGTTTCTATCCGCGCGGCCCGTGCGGGCCGCGACGCCGGAGCGGCTGTCGATCGTCGAGGCGGCGGAGTTTCTATCCGCGCGGCCCGTGCGGGCCGCGACGGCGCCAACCGGCTGAGCCAGTCAATGCTGCGCTGGTTTCTATCCGCGCGGCCCGTGCGGGCCGCGACGACCCCGGCGATCGAGCGCGCGGCCCGGCAGGCGGTGTTTCTATCCGCGCGGCCCGTGCGGGCCGCGACAAGGTGACCAAGCCGACGGTGGCAATCGTCGACGAGTTTCTATCCGCGCGGCCCGTGCGGGCCGCGACCCGCGTGGCGGCCTGCCGGACGTCGATGCCGAGCGCGTTTCTATCCGCGCGGCCCGTGCGGGCCGCGACGCGCGCTGGTGGTGCGTCGACCGAAAAGGCGAGAAGTTTCTATCCGCGCGGCCCGTGCGGGCCGCGACCTGAAGGACACGCGAGATCTCGCGCATGCCGCCGTTTCTATCCGCGCGGCCCGTGCGGGCCGCGACTCCAGCAGGCTCTTGACCGGCTTGCCGCCGGAGTGTTTCTATCCGCGCGGCCCGTGCGGGCCGCGACGCCGTGCTCAGCGCCCATGAAACCGCCTTCGGCCAGTTTCTATCCGCGCGGCCCGTGCGGGCCGCGACGGTCTGATATAGGTGACCTCATGAGAATTTCACAGGTTTCTATCCGCGCGGCCCGTGCGGGCCGCGACCCATATCGGTGCCCGCGGCAGGCTGATAACTTGGTGTTTCTATCCGCGCGGCCCGTGCGGGCCGCGACGACTTGCCCGCGCCGGCCTCGCCGACGATCTCGAGGTTTCTATCCGCGCGGCCCGTGCGGGCCGCGACCCGCCAGGCCCTGCGCGACCAGATCGACGCCATCGTTTCTATCCGCGCGGCCCGTGCGGGCCGCGACGCCATCAAGGCCGCCCTGCACGTCGAGGGTGTCGTTTCTATCCGCGCGGCCCGTGCGGGCCGCGACTCGTACTGGTCGAGGTAGACGGTCTTCTTGGTTCGTTTCTATCCGCGCGGCCCGTGCGGGCCGCGACGCGCAGCACGTGCTGCTGAGGAGAAACGCATCATGTTTCTATCCGCGCGGCCCGTGCGGGCCGCGACCAGTGGGAGTACGCCAGGGGTCTGATCGGCGTGGAGTTTCTATCCGCGCGGCCCGTGCGGGCCGCGACCTGGAGCGCAAGGAGCGTGAGATCCAGGAGCGGGAGTTTCTATCCGCGCGGCCCGTGCGGGCCGCGACCACACCTTGGGCGCGGGCCTGGCAACTGACCAGCAGTTTCTATCCGCGCGGCCCGTGCGGGCCGCGACGCCCTGAACGCCCTGGGCCGCGACGGCCTGGTCGAGTTTCTATCCGCGCGGCCCGTGCGGGCCGCGACCCGGCGGCCGGCTTCAACGCCCTGGCTGAGCACCCGTTTCTATCCGCGCGGCCCGTGCGGGCCGCGACGACGGCTCGGTCGTCAAGGCCAAGCCGCCCCAGAGTTTCTATCCGCGCGGCCCGTGCGGGCCGCGACCTTCGCCGGTCTCGTCGCTCTCGTAGCTGCCGGTGTTTCTATCCGCGCGGCCCGTGCGGGCCGCGACCGTAGCAGCATGGTCATTGCCTCCGGCGGGTGCGGTTTCTATCCGCGCGGCCCGTGCGGGCCGCGACCTGCGCAACAACTACCGGGGCGATTAATAGCGTGTTTCTATCCGCGCGGCCCGTGCGGGCCGCGACCCGTTCAGCAGTACATGGGGCACGCCAACGTGCAGTTTCTATCCGCGCGGCCCGTGCGGGCCGCGACTCACCGGGAATGCGCTTGACGCCGTCATGGGGCAGTTTCTATCCGCGCGGCCCGTGCGGGCCGCGACTCGCCACCACCTACGCAAAAGCCGACTGGACCGTGTTTCTATCCGCGCGGCCCGTGCGGGCCGCGACCCGGTTTCATACTCGCGCGTGCTCGAGTAGGGTTGGTTTCTATCCGCGCGGCCCGTGCGGGCCGCGACGCTTCCAAACGATGGGGGCGGACCATGCGCAGGTTGGTTTCTATCCGCGCGGCCCGTGCGGGCCGCGACACCTGCTGCCCACCCTGGGTGATGTGGGGCTCGCTGTTTCTATCCGCGCGGCCCGTGCGGGCCGCGACGATGCCAGCCGGGTGCTTATGCCGGGGTGAGGGGGTTTCTATCCGCGCGGCCCGTGCGGGCCGCGACGACAGACCCTCAAGGGCATCAAGTCGGTAGAAGCGTTTCTATCCGCGCGGCCCGTGCGGGCCGCGACCCGCCGATTTGCCCTTGTTCGAGCTCTGATATCTGTTTCTATCCGCGCGGCCCGTGCGGGCCGCGACCACCTTTCCGGCGCGATCACGACCAACGTCGTTGTTTCTATCCGCGCGGCCCGTGCGGGCCGCGACTTGAAACGCCGTGCTCCGCCCACTTCTCTTCAATGTTTCTATCCGCGCGGCCCGTGCGGGCCGCGACGCGGTTACGCCAGTTGACCGAGCTGGCCGTGGTCTGTTTCTATCCGCGCGGCCCGTGCGGGCCGCGACGAACCTTGCGCTTGCCGACCCGGATGGCCGGGTGGTTTCTATCCGCGCGGCCCGTGCGGGCCGCGACCGTAGCGTGGACCGCGCTGCGCTCGATCACTGACGTTTCTATCCGCGCGGCCCGTGCGGGCCGCGACTGTAGGAGCTGCCCAAGGTGTTGTTGGGTCCGGCGTTTCTATCCGCGCGGCCCGTGCGGGCCGCGACTTTCGCGTGCCGCCCTGGATGATCGGCCATACCGAGTTTCTATCCGCGCGGCCCGTGCGGGCCGCGACCGGATGTCGCCCGCGCCGGCGGCGTGGCGGTTGTCGTTTCTATCCGCGCGGCCCGTGCGGGCCGCGACCCTGGCCGGACTTCATGTTGCGCAACGTGCGCTGGTTTCTATCCGCGCGGCCCGTGCGGGCCGCGACATGTGCCCGAGCTGCATGGTGCGCAGCACCGGGCTGTTTCTATCCGCGCGGCCCGTGCGGGCCGCGACCTGGTGTTCCTGGACAAGTTCGGCCAGCCCACCGCGTTTCTATCCGCGCGGCCCGTGCGGGCCGCGACAAGCAACTGGGCATTATCCACCAACACCTGCTGGAGTTTCTATCCGCGCGGCCCGTGCGGGCCGCGACTTGACCAGTTGGCGACGGTGGCCGCCATTTGGAGTTTCTATCCGCGCGGCCCGTGCGGGCCGCGACCGTGACCGGCCGACCTCGCTGGCCCGCTTCGCGACGTTTCTATCCGCGCGGCCCGTGCGGGCCGCGACCCGCCTGCTGCGCGACGATCTCGATGTGGAGAACCTGTTTCTATCCGCGCGGCCCGTGCGGGCCGCGACAGGAGACCTTGCGCAGGGTGAATCCAAAGGTCAGGCGTTTCTATCCGCGCGGCCCGTGCGGGCCGCGACGTTCCCACCGGCCAGGCCCGGGTCGTGGCCTCGGTGTTTCTATCCGCGCGGCCCGTGCGGGCCGCGACGCGGTATAGTCTTTCATCAGATCACTCCCATCTCGGTTTCTATCCGCGCGGCCCGTGCGGGCCGCGACGATACTCGGCCAGGCGAACCTGCAGGATCGCGTGGCGTTTCTATCCGCGCGGCCCGTGCGGGCCGCGACCAGCCCGGGATCGACCGGCTGCGCGAGGCCGACGGAGTTTCTATCCGCGCGGCCCGTGCGGGCCGCGACGTGGACCGCCCGGTCTTCCGCTGGACGAGCACGGAGTTTCTATCCGCGCGGCCCGTGCGGGCCGCGACTCTCGATGCCAACGGCTTGCTCGTCGGCAGCAAGGTTTCTATCCGCGCGGCCCGTGCGGGCCGCGACGGGTCTTCCAGGCTAGAAGGACAACCTCACTGTCGTTTCTATCCGCGCGGCCCGTGCGGGCCGCGACTCCGATTCTCCGCCGCCGCCTGAGTGAGATCTCGTTTCTATCCGCGCGGCCCGTGCGGGCCGCGACCGCCGCGGTATGCCATGGCGTCGTGATGCGGGCTGTTTCTATCCGCGCGGCCCGTGCGGGCCGCGACCCTCCTCCTGTGTTGTCGTCAAAGTTGGGGCCGGGTTTCTATCCGCGCGGCCCGTGCGGGCCGCGACTCGCGCATGTCGGCCTTGGCATCACTGCGGACATGGTTTCTATCCGCGCGGCCCGTGCGGGCCGCGACCCGTGGCCATCGCTCGCGTCATGCAGCGCTACCAGGTTTCTATCCGCGCGGCCCGTGCGGGCCGCGACTGGAAGCCGACAGCGCACTCCAGCAGTGGGAGAACGTTTCTATCCGCGCGGCCCGTGCGGGCCGCGACTACCACGTTTGCGGCAAGAGGTGACAAACAGTGGATGTTTCTATCCGCGCGGCCCGTGCGGGCCGCGACCCTCATCAGGGCGTGGAAGTTCATCGACGAGAAGGTTTCTATCCGCGCGGCCCGTGCGGGCCGCGACTGTTCCCTTATAACGCTTTGATGGAGCAGGTGAAATGCCTATAGTTCTGCGAAATAGGGCTCAGCAGCAGGAAATACTGCCTGGCTTTGATGGCCAGGCATAATAAAAGGAGAAAAATCAAATTGTTAAAGAGCCGCGAACCTGCCAGGAAAACCCATGACACTTATGGTTCGCAGAACAGGTGGGAAACTAGAAAACGAGGGGACCATTCATATCCAAGGCAGGCTTTGCGCCAATGTGCTCAATACGGTTCTTCCAGTTCTTTCCCAGGAAGTAGAAGCGCAAGCTATCCACTTCATCATCGATCAGATCGATTAGCCGCTGTCGAAGGCGAACCCATTGGTCAGGATCGACTTCGATCTCGAAAACCGAGAATTGCACTCGCTGCCCGACATCACGGCAAGCCTTGGCAACCCGGCGCAACCTTCCTTCGCCACCCTCTGATGACGTGCTGACGTCATAGCTGACCAGAACCATCATCGCTGCACTCTCCTAGTCGAGTCATTTCCATAAGAAGGGCGGGTAGGCATCCAGGTCGCCGCGCAGATGGCGTGCCAACAACTGAGCCTGCAATATCGGCAGCATGCCAATCGGAGCCTTCTCGCCGATAAAGGCGTGATTAAGCTCTTCACGCTTCCTCTCCTGAT
>Ga0213835_100549_pt1 | contig 32945 bp, 33 predicted proteins | sample SWPATP01_FD_160576 | JGI IMG/M metagenome (GOLD analysis project Ga0213835, IMG submission 160576) | Coastal seawater microbial communities from Marineland, Florida, United States - SWPA TP0 #1 | ecosystem: Environmental > Aquatic > Marine > Coastal | place: USA: Florida | collected 2016-08-05
GGAAGGCCGCGTAGGTGAGGACGTAACCCACCGTGAAGTGAGCGAGACCAACCAAACGAGCCTGAACGATGGATAGCGCAACGGGCTTGTCCTTCCAACGAACAATGTTCGCCAGGGGAGTGCGCTCGTGGGCCCAAACGATAGTTTCGATCAGCTCTTGCCAGTAACCACGCCAAGAGATGAGGAACATGAAACCAGTTGCCCAAACAAGGTGTCCGAAGAGGAACATCCAAGCCCAGACGGAGAGATTGTTTACACCGTAGGGGTTGTAGCCGTTGATCAACTGTGCGGAGTTCGCCCAGAGGTAGTCACGGAACCAGCCCATCAGGTAGGTGGAGTTTTCGTTGAACTGAGCAACGTTACCTTGCCAAATGCCGAGGTGCTTCCAGTGCCAGTAGAAGGTCAACCAGCCCAGGGTGTTCAGCATCCAGAACATTGCGAGGTAGAAGGCATCCCAAGCGGAGATATCACAAGTACCGCCACGACCGGGGCCATCACAGGGGAAGCTGTAGCCGAAGTCTTTCTTATCGGGCATTAGCTTAGAACCACGGGCATCCAACGCACCTTTCACAAGAATGAGAGTGGTGGTGTGAAGACCGAGGGCGATCGCGTGGTGAACGAGGAAGTCACCAGGACCAATGTTGAGGAAGAGAGAGTTAGAACCGCTGTTGATGGCATCTAACCAGCCGGGAAGATAAGCCGCACTTGCATTGGAAGCGATGCTATCAGCGTTGGAAAGAAGTACATCAAAGCCGTAGAGTGCTTTACCAGAAGCCGCTTGGACAAACTGAGCAAAGACAGGTTCGATGAGGATTTGCTTTTCAGGGGTACCGAAGGCAACTACTACATCGTTGTGGACATAGAGTCCGAGGGTGTGGAAACCGAGGAAGAGAGATACCCAGCTGAGGTGAGAGATCAGGGCTTCCTTGTGCTCCAACATGCGATAAAGAACATTGTCTTTGTTCGCTTCGGGATCGTAGTCACGGACGAAGAAAATCGCACCGTGGGCAAACGCACCGACCATCAAGAAACCAGCGATGTACTGGTGGTGGGTGTACAGTGCTGCCTGGGTAGTGTAATCCTTGGCGATGAACGCATAGGAAGGCAGAGAGTACATGTGCTGTGCAACCAAGGAGGTGATTACACCCAAGGATGCAAGCGCCAGACCCAACTGGAAGTGGAGGGAGTTGTTAACGGTATCGTAAAGACCTTTGTGGCCGGCACCAAGCTTACCGCTGGGGGGCTGGTGGGCATTGAGGATCTCTTTGATGCTGTGACCAATCCCGAACTTGGTGCGATACATGTGACCCGCGATGATAAACAGCACGGCGATCGCCAAGTGGTGGTGGGCAATATCAGTCAACCAGAGAGACTCCGTTTGGGGGTGGAAACCACCAAGGAAGGTCAGAATCGCAGTACCTGCACCTTGGGATGTGCCAAACACATGACCCGCAGTATCAGGGTTTTGCGCATACACACCCCAGTTCCCAGTGAAGAAGGGCATCAAACCAGCGGGGTGAGGCTTCACAGAAAGGAAGTTATCCCAGCCAACATGAACACCGCGAGACTCAGGAATTGCAACGTGTACCAGGTGACCTGTCCAAGCCAAAGAACTGACACCAAACAAACCAGCTAAGTGGTGGTTGAGGCGAGATTCAGCATCCTTGAACCACGCAAGACTAGGACGGAACTTGGGTTGCAAGTGCAGCCAGCCTGCGAACAAAAACAGAGAAGAGAGGATCAGAAGGAATACTGCGCCTTGGTAGAGGTCAGCATTGGTGGTCATCCCAATGGTGTAGAACCAATGGTAAACCCCAGAATATGCAATGTTTACAGGGTTAGAAGCGCCCGCTTGGGTAAAGGCATCAATTGCGCCTTGACCAAAGTGGGGATCCCAGATCGCATGGGCGATGGGACGGACGTTCAGGGGATCTTTGATCCACTGCTCGAAATTGCCTTGCCAAGCAACGTGGAAGAGGGTGCCGGAAGTCCACAGGAAGATGATTGCGAGGTGACCGAAGTGGGAAGCAAAGATCTTTTGGTAAAGATTCTCCTCAGTCATCCCGTCGTGGGTCTCGAAATCATGTGCTGTAGCGATTCCGTACCAAATCCGACGCGTAGTGGGATCTTGAGCAAGGTCTTGGCTAAATTTTGGAAATTTAGTTGCCATAACTATGCTTGAGGTTCTCCTCGTTAAACAAATGAGGGTGAGGTCTTCAAATGTAACCTCTGTATTTTCCCGCAGGGAAAGATACTAGGAGCCAATTGGGAGGGAAGGTGAATCGAGTGAAATACAACTCTTACAACTCCCCCTGAAATTGGCGATCGGTAAACCATTTCAGAGTTAACCGATGGACAAGCTTCTCGCTAGGAAGAAGGCCCAGGTTGTCACGATCCCACCGAGGAGATAGTGAGCAACACCAACCGCACGACCTTGAACGATGCTCAAAGCACGGGGTTGAATTGCAGGAGCCAACTTGAGCTTATTGTGTGCCCAAACGATGGACTCGATGAGTTCTTGCCAATAGCCACGTCCACTGAAGAGGAACATGAGACTGAAGGCAAACACAAAGTGACCCGCCAGGAACATGATGCCGTAAGCCGACAGTGCAGAACCGTAGGAGTTGATCACCTGAGAAGACTGTGCCCAGAGGAAGTCACGGAGCCAGCCGTTAATGGTAATTGCGCTTGTGGCAAAGTTACCACCAGTGACGTGGGATACGCTACCGTCTGGGAGGATTGTGCCCCAAACATCGGATTGCATCTTCCAGCTAAAGTGGAAAATCACGATGGAGAGGGAGTTGTACATCCAGAACAAGCCAAGGAAGACATGGTCCCAACCAGAAACTTGGCAAGTACCACCACGACCAGGACCGTCACAGGGGAAGCGGAAGCCCAGTTGACCCTTATCGGGTACGAGACGGGAGCTGCGGGAATAGAGAAGACCCTTCAGCAGAATAAGTACAGTGACGTGGATGGTAAACGCATGGATATGGTGAACCATGAAGTCAGCAGTACCGAGGGTGATGGGCATTAGGGCAACTTTGTTGCCGATTGCCACTACGTCACCACCGAAAACTTGACTCGCAGAGGCGATCGCATTGGGAGCGGTGCCACCGGGAGCAAGGGTATGGATGTTTTGAATCCACTGCGCGAAGATAGGCTGCAACTGAATCGCAGAATCAGAGAACATATCTTGGGGACGACCCAACGCACGCATGGTGTCATTGTGAATGTAGAGGCCAAAGCTGTGGAAGCCAAGGAAAATACAAACCCAGTTGAGGTGAGAAATAATCGCGTCACGGTGACGAATTACGCGGTCTAAGAGGTTGTTAACGTTCTTAGCGGGATCGTAATCGCGAACCATGAAAATTGCGCCGTGGGCACCAGCACCAACAATGAGGAAGCCGCCAATCCAAGTGTGGTGAGTGAACAGAGACAGCTGGGTGCCGTAATCTGTTGCCATGTAAGGATAGGGAGGCATGGAGTACATGTGGTGCGCGATGACGATGGTTAAAGAACCAAGCAGCGCGAGGTTAACCGCCAATTGAGCGTGCCAAGAGGTGGTTAGAATTTCGTAAAGACCTTTGTGACCTTCGCCAGTGAAAGGGCCTTTGTGGGCTTCGAGGATCTCTTTCATGCTGTGGCCAATACCGAAACCAGTCCGGTACATGTGACCTGCGATGATGAAGAGAACAGCGATCGCCAAATGGTGGTGAGCCACATCAGAAAGCCAGAGGCTACCAGTAGTGGGATTCAAGCCACCCTTAAAGGTTAAGAAATCAGAGTATGCAGCCCAATCTAAAGTAAAGAAAGGCTTCAGACCCTGGGCAAAGCTGGGATACAGTTCCGCCATTACCGAAGCATCAAAGAACTCGTGGGGTAAAGGAATATCCTTTGCAGCCACACCAGAATCTAGGAGCTTGTTTACCGGTAGGGAAACGTGGATCAAGTGGCCAGTCCAGCCCAAAGAACCACAACCTAACAATACGGATAGGTGGTGATTCATCATGGCTTCAGCATTCTGGAACCATTCCAGTTTCGGAGCTGCTTTATGGTAGTGGAACCAACCGGCAAACACCATTAGGGCTGCCATAACAAGACCGCCAATGGCAGTCACATAGAGCTGATAAGAGTTGGTAAAACCAGCAGCACGCCAGAGGTAAAACAGACCAGAGGTAATTTGAATACCGCTGAAGCCGCCACCGACGTCTCCGTTCAGAATGCCTTGACCCACAACGGGCCAAACCACTTGTGCACTTGGCTTAATAACAGTGGGGTTATTTAACCAAGCTTCATAGTTAGAAAATTTTGCGCCATGGAAGTACATGCCGCTGAGCCAAACAAAGACTACAGCAAGGTGACCGAAGTGGGCGCTAAAGATTTTGCGCGAAATATCTTCGAGATCACTTGTTTGGCTATCGAAATCATGTGCATCAGCATGGAGGTTCCAAATCCAGGTGGTGGTTTTTGGACCCCGTGCCAGAGTTCGGTCAAAGTGACCCGGTTTGCCCCACTTCTCAAAGGAAGTTGGTACCGGATCCTTATCAACCTTTACTGCCATGAGGATTCTCCTCTCTAGACAATCGACGTAATAAAGGTTCTATCTAAATAGATGTATTCAAATAGATAAGCTGTGAGCGAATCACCAGCTTGCAAGGTTTCCAGTGATTTAGGACTGCTCTAAAACCCATTGGGCAAAAAGCATTGATGTAAATGATAGGGCCTACTTTCCAAGGATGTTGGGGGACATTAACAATATTTAAAACTCCCTGAAATCATTACGGCACAATGGCTGAAATCAATTGAATTCCGCCGAAAAACTGAAAACTCAAACGGTTTTTTGTAACAAAAAGCAATGTAACGTTACCTTTCATTATGGGAAGTTCTCTGGCGATCGCCCCCAGGAACGACGGCCATGATTCCAAGGGTGCCCCTTCGTTTTCCACAAAACCCAATATAAAAACCAAGGCTAAATGAAATAATGGTTGTTGGCGATCGCCTTAAGTCGTTTTTGTCACGCATCCCAAACCTGTTCTCCGTAGACCTCTCCCCTCAAATGCGGAGCTATGCTACCCTGATAAGGTTGTTTAAAACTCGCACATCTGGGATTCTTTCGGGTGTTTCGCACAGATGAAATGTCCCCAGATGAAGGTTTAACCCGAAAAGGAGTAAACAGAATATGCCCGTTGTATCTCTCGCTGAGCTACTAGAATCTGGTGTCCACTTTGGGCACCAAACCCGCCGCTGGAACCCCAGAATGGCACCTTACATCTACACATCCCGTAACGGTGTCCACATCATTGACCTGGTTCAAACTGCGCAACTCGTTGAACAAGCCTACACCTACATGAAGGAAGCTTCCGAAAACGGTAAGCACGTCCTTTTCGTCGGCACCAAACGTCAGGCCGCTGGCATCATTGCCCAAGAAGCAAAACGCTGTGGCGCTTTCTACATCAACCAGCGTTGGCTGGGGGGAATGCTCACCAACTGGGAAACTATTAAAACCCGTGTTGAGCGCCTCAAAGAATTAGAAGCCCTCGAAGAAAGCGGTAACCTTGCTCGCCGTCCGAAAAAAGAAGCCTCCATGCTTCGTCGCGAACTGGACAAGCTGCAAAAATACCTCGGCGGCATTAAGAATATGCGCAAAATCCCTGACATTGTGGTGATCATTGACCAACGTCGGGAGCACAATGCCATCCAAGAATGCCAAAAATTAGGGATTCCCATCGTTTCTCTCCTAGATACCAACTGCGATCCCCAAACCGTTGATTTGCCAATTCCGGCCAACGACGATGCAATTCGTTCCATTAAATTGATTGTGGGTAAATTGGCCGATGCAATTTATGCCGGTCGCCACGGTCAGCCCGTTGATGATAACGGTGACTACGGAGACTTCGATGAAGCAATCGATGAGTACGCCGATGAGACCGATGCATCTGAGTCTGAATAAGCGTAATATCTTCTTGAATTGACCTGATAATTTTTTGGTGAACAGCAACATGGCACAAATTTCTGCAAAGCTTGTCAAGGAACTGCGCGATAAAACTGGCGCAGGGATGATGGATTGCAAAAAAGCGCTTGGTGAAACCAATGGGGACATCACTAAAGCGATTGAGTGGCTCCGTCAGAAAGGGATTACCTCTGCTGAGAAAAAAGCAGGTCGGGTAGCAGCCGAAGGACTGATCGAAAGCTATATTCACACCGGTGGTGGCATTGGTGTTCTCGTAGAAGTGAACTGCGAAACGGATTTCGTTGCCCGTGGTGATATCTTCAAAGATCTGGCCAAAGGGATTGCGATGCAAATCGCTGCTTGTCCTAATGTTCAGTATGTGAAAGTCGATGACATTCCGACTGAAATTGCCGACAAAGAGCGCGAAATTGAAATGGGTCGCGATGACCTGGCCGGTAAACCCGATAATATCAAAGAAAAGATTGTTGAAGGCCGCATTGCTAAGCGCCTCAAAGAGCTTTCTTTGATGGATCAGCCCTACATCCGTGATCAGAATATGACGGTTGAAGAGCTTGTGAAGCAGTCGATCGCCACCATTGGTGAAAATATCCAAATTCGTCGTTTCCAACGGTTCGTCCTGGGCGAAGGCATTGAGAAAAAAGAAGAAGACTTCGCCGCAGAAGTCGCTGCGCAAATGGGTCAATAGGAACTCTCATTTCTGATTTGATTGTGTGTGCTTAAATATTGTCCCGCCTTCTCCATGTTATGGGGGAGGTTTTTTCTATGGTTGATGGTCAAGGTTTGCCTGGGCATTACGTCGCCACATGGCTGGTTTAATACGCCGCAGCGCCGATCCTGTGAGTCTTTGATCCCATTCTGTTTCGGATAAGGTGGCAAGTTCGGCTAACTTTGGTGCAAGGTGTTTGGGGTAAGGCTGAAAATCTTCAATATTGGTGGGTTGGGCAAAGCGCTGGTTCCAGGGGCAGACATCCTGACAGATATCACAACCTGCCACCCAATTTTGTAGGTGTGGGGCAATGTGAGGGGGCAGTTGTTCGGCTCGATTTTCGATGGTGTGATAGGCGATGCAACGGTTCGCATCAACGGTAAAGGGAGCGGCGATCGCCTCTGTTGGACAAGCCTCGATACAACGGGTACAGGTACCACAATGCTTTGTATGGGGCTGATCCGGCGTCAAAGCTAAAGTGGTGAGGACTTCCCCCAAAAAGACCCAACTACCGTACTCTCTGGTAATGACATTGCTATTTTTGGCAATCCAACCGAGGCCAGCTCGTTCTGCCCAAACCTTATCCTGGACAGGCCCGGTATCCACATAGAAACGGTGGTGTTCCTCCGGAAATTCTTTGGTGAGCCACTGGCAGAAAGCTTTTAGACGTTTGCCTAAGACACGATGGTAATCTCGGCCCCAGCCGTACCGGGAAATCTTACCTACGCCTGGTGCCTCAGAATGGGCATGGGGTGTGTAATAGTTGAGGGCCACACAAATGACCGACTGCACCCCTGGTAAACAGGCTTGGATATCCTGGCGTTTCGGGTTAGCCATCCAGGCCATTTCCGCCTGATACCCGGCCGCCAACCAAGCTTGTAACTGCTGTTGATTGTGAGCATTGTCCACGGTAGCATCGGCAATGCCCACCAAATGAAATCCTAAACTTAGAGCATAATTTTTGACTCGGATAGTCCTATCTGTTTGCAACTGCGACATTTTGAATAATTTGATGAATCTCCGCCAAGGCGCTTTTTAACCGACCAGACCAGAACGAAGGGCACGCACAGCAGCCTGGGTACGGTCATCGGCACAAAGCTTATTGAGAATATTGCGGACATGGGTTTTAACGGTACCCACGGTGATAAATAAATGCTCGGCAATTTCGGAGTTGCTGCAACCATCAACAATCAATTGGAGTACTTCCAATTCTCGATCCGTTAGGGGACAGCTTTCTAGGAGTTGTTGATCTTCTGGGGAAGTCGCTTGAATCGTAACTGTAGAGCCAGAAAGGGGTTCTCCCCCTTGCACTTGATTGAGGACAATGCGGGCGATCGCCGGATCAATCCAACTGTTGCCTGAGTCTGTCGTTTTGACCGCCTCTACCAAGTGATCAAACGTAATATCCTTCATACAATAGGAATCAGCTCCTGCCGCAAAGGCTGCTAAAACAGCGGCATCATCATCCTGCAACGTCAAAATCAAAACCTTTGTTTGCGCCTCGTGGGACTGATCCTTGAGCTTTTCCTGTTTCAAAATTCGGGTCAACTCAATCCCGTCAAGCTCAGGCAAACCAATATCCACAATCGCTAAATCAGGATGAATCTCTTCTAACAAACGCAATCCATCCGCTCCATTGGCCGCCTCTGCTAAAAGTTCAATGTCCGCACATTGTTGTAGAGAAGTTCTTAGCCCGATGCGCGTTAAATCATGATCTTCAATTAGAACAACCCGAATTTTTTTCATGGTTTTCCCGGAGACTTTCCAAAATATAGCATGATCGATATACATTTATATGCAGTGAATCTTCAAGCCCTCCTTGTAAAAACCGTGTTAGAACAATCCGTAATCACCTCGACCCTCCTCCTTACATTGCTCTTGATGGTCGGTCTGTTTTTCTTCATTCGCGCTTCCATCAAAGATCGCACCGAACAAGTAGAGCTATTGGCAAAAGAGCCTGAAGAATCCATCTTTGAGCGTCTCCAAACCTACTTCGAACAGCGAGCCTATCGGATTACCACCGTTGATGGTGTCAATAATATTGTCACCTATGAAGGTTTTGTTCCTCCCAGTGGTTTTATTGCTGTTTTTTTGAGCCTATTAGCAGCCCTCGGTTTAGTTTGTATTGCCCTGGTCTTAGCACTGCTCTATCCCAATATTGGCTTTGCTTTCCTTGGTATTTGTCTCCTGGCTCCCTTGGCAGGTCTCTTTTACTGGCGTAAGGCAGGGAAGGTAGAAAAAGTTATTTTACAGATCACCACACAAACACCGATTACCGAGACTCCCACCCGATTAATTACGGTGACCGCCCACCGGGATGAGTTGATCCAACTGCGTCAGGTGATGCCTTACCAGCTCCATGAAGCTTAGGAAATGTCCCCAACAAAACTAATTGAGCTATCCATTAACACCATGGCAAAAACGCGACAAAAATAGCCCCGACCCGAAAATGGGTGGGACTAGGGAGTATTGAAATTGATAGAAGGGGATTAGAGATCACCTAAACGTTAGGTTAAGTGATATATTTTTGAAGGAACTTTAAGCTTTGCTAGAAACAGTCGCTTTTTCAGATACTTCTTCATCGGCGTTGCTACAAAGCACCCGTAGACTGGGGAATAAAAAGTGATTCTCCTCTACATATTGGGCACCAAATAATCCTTTTTCTGCCCAAAAGTACCGATCAGTGGTATGCTCATTACGCTTAACTACAACGACTGCTGGGGGCATAATCCCATTCGCAGCGATATGCTTGCGGGCTGCAGTCACGGGTTTGTCATCACCGCTTTCGATATTATATTGTGGGACAATCTCTAAAATTTTTCTTCCTTCTTGCCGACGCCGACTCTTGCGTTTACGCTTTCTTGCCAACCCAGTACCTCCTCTTCTTTACTTTTTTAGAACAGCTGTAACAGGAGTTACAGAATGTCGAGCAAAGTATATCGGCTCCATTGAAAAAAATCAAGTGAAAATTGACTGGTTTTCGCGATGGGTTGGATTTTTTGTATTAAGAAATCTACTACAATCCAATGAAGGTAGGCGATCAATCCAAAAGTAAAAAAAGAATTAAGTTTTTTGTCAAAACCCCTGATTTATCAAGGTTTCCTGGGAAATATCCCCTAGGGATTGCGGCTTGGGAGGATGAAATTCATGACGACATTACCGCAACTGTTGCCAGTTAGCCCAGAGTATTTGTCCCTGTGCCAAGGGCAGTTGCAATTGTTAGCCCAAGGCGTTGGGGCAGAGTGGGGGATCGTTTATTTGGCCCAGCCAGATCAAGAGAATCAAGAAATTACGCTCCAACCCATTAGTGCCTTTCCCGATCGTTTGCTGGCGGCGGGGAGGCAGGGATCAACGGAGATGGCAACGATGGTTTCGGATCAAGAGGAATGGCTTGATGTCCCGATGGGCGAGGAAACGGCTGCTTTGCCGGATGACCTTGTGGGTTTGTTGGGGGAACCAGCTCGGGCATTTCCCCTGTGGCATGGTGATTTAATTTTGGGGATTTTAGCGACGGGACGCCGGGATCGGGGTTGGCGATCGCCAGAGGTGACCCAGATTGAATTGATCGCCGAAGGTTTAGTGCTGGCCTGTGTGTTGGATCAGCAAAAGAGTTGGGCCACTGAGCGGCTCACCCAGCAGCAACATCTCCAGGCCCTAGAACAAGAGCATTTCCATGATCTGCTACACCAGCTCCGTAATCCAACAATGGCGATCAGTACCTTCGGTAAGTTGTTGTTGAAGCGGTTACTGCCGACGGAGAAAAATTATCCGGTCGCCGAAGGCATTGTCCGGGAAAGCGATCGCCTGAAAGGATTGCTCACCCAATTTAGTGAAGAGGTGGATCTCTTAACGGCTCAAATTCCCCAGTTGGAGGGAGGGCCAAGTTTAGCTTTACCGCCCAATGGTGAACTGAGTTTTGCCCCAGACCGTTCCCTCTCCGTAGAGCCGTTACCCGTAGCAGAAGTGGTACTTCCCCTCGTCGCTTCCCTAGGGGCGATCGCCACCGAGCGGGGGATCACCTTAAATTATAGGTTGCCAGAACCGTCTCCTTGGGTCTTGGGGAATCACACAGCCCTGATGGAAGTTTTGAATAATCTTTTAGAAAATGCGCTGAAATATACACCGTCCGGGGGACAAGTGTTCTTGCAGGTAGAAGCCCAGGCCCATGAACTCACCATTGCCGTCCATGATACGGGCTACGGTATCCCCCCGGCGGATTTGCCCCATGTCTTTGAACGACATTACCGGGGAGTGCAGGCGGAAAGTGCCATTGAAGGTACTGGGCTGGGGTTGGCGATCGCCGCTGATCTTGTGGGAAAAATGGCCGGAGACATTGAAGTATATAGCCCAACCATTGGCTTACCCCATACCGAAGCTCTCCCCGGTAGCACTTTTATGTTGTGGCTTAAAGTCGCGTCAAATCCTCATCAAGTTACCTCTGCTGAGCTTCCCCAAGGCAATTGATTTGATTATTTGATTTTTGAGATTTAGAATGCTGTTTTTGCATTAAGCAACTTTTCGGTATTGCAGACAATTTCCCAGTACAGTGGGGACGATAAAAATAGTTGAGGTTTTACATGGGACAACTAGAAGCCCTGATTTTTGATGTGGATGGCACCCTAGCCAATACAGAAAAGGATGCCCACCGCGTTGCTTTTAACCGCGCCTTTGCGGATGTCGGTTTGCCCTGGGATTGGTCGGTGGATCTTTACGGTCAGCTCCTGAAGGTGACGGGGGGTAAAGAAAGAATTCGCTTTTACATTGAATCTTGGCAGCCACAAATGCCATCGGTCGGTGATCTGACTGCTTTTATCAAGGATCTCCATGCCCGCAAAACCCAGCATTACTGCGATTTACTGGCCAATGAAGTTTTACCACTGCGCCCTGGCGTTAGACGACTGATCCAAGAAGCACGGGATCAAGGCATTCGTTTGGCGATCGCCACCACCACTACCCCAGCCAATGTCACCGCCCTATTGACCCATTCCCTCGCCCCCGATGCGATGGATTGGTTTGAGGTTATTGCCGCTGGCGACATGGTTCCCCAGAAAAAACCGGCCCCCGATATCTTTTTCTATGCCCTCGAAAAAATGAATCTCCGGGCTGATCAATGCGTTGCCTTTGAGGATTCCGGTAATGGCTGGCTTTCGTCTCGGGATGCCGGCCTCACCACCGTCGTCACAGTGAATAACTACACCGCTAACCAAGATTTTACGGGGGCCGACCTGGTACTCAGTGACCTGGGGGAACCCGATCAACCCTTTACGGTGCTAGCCGGAGAGGTGGGGACTTGGCCTTATTTTGATGTGACTTTAGCCGCCGAATTACTCAAGCGAAAAAGCAAAAGTTGATTTACCTGATCGGTACTGAAATTATCATCGCTGATCAACAGTAAACTTTGGCTGCCATCGGCAAGCCGTGGCCCTAGGGTCATACCTTCTAGGTTATCGAGGCCAATCCCCAACTGTCGCAGATCCAGCAATAGGGTTTTCTGCATGGGGACAACGGTCTCTGGATTTCCGGCGAGGGATTCGATGCGGGCAGTGTCGGTGGCATTACCAATGGTCACCTGGAACAGTTTCGCACCAACCCCCCCAAGGCCATAGCTGCGCTCCAGGCTGAGAAAATAACCTTCCTGGGGGAGGGCAATCATTTCCACGAGGCCATTGGAAAAGGTTCCTTGGGGTGCAGGTTCTAAAGGATAGAGATGCTCGGCGATTAACACAGGCTCGCCGATGGGATTGATGACGTAATGCAGTAGACGGATGGGCGCACCCACATTATCAGAACGCGTGTCTTGATGAAGAGATGATTCTGGAGCGACAAAGATCCGAAAGGGGTCAACGGCGGCTTGGGAAGGGGCAGAAATGGCCAAGGATTCAAATCCTAAATTATTGCGCACACCCCGCTGGCGATCGCCTGTTAGAAAACGTTGGGGAATTCTGAGGGACGTTAATTCACGACCTTCGTGATCAAATTCTTTTACAAACGGGTCAATGGCGGCGTCGGTATCTCCCTCGCTGGAAATAAATAACGTATTGCGGGGCGAGAGCACCAATCCTTCTGGGTCAAGGCTTCCTGGGGCAAAGGTTTCACCGTCAGGGGTGGTTAAAGGCGTCATGCCCTTGAGGTTGAGCTGCTGGATTTGGGGAATGGCTCCGGTTTCGTCGATGTCCAGATCGAAGGTATAAAAGCGGGCCGGGGCAAACTGGGAACGGTCGTCACTCAGGGCATAATAATCACCGGTCTGGGCATCGTAATAGAGAGCCGATAGGCCGCCGACCGTTGTCCCTTGAAACTCTGTTTTGGGTAACCAATATTCGTCTAGAAATTCTACGCTCAGGGGGGCAAAGGTGCGGGGATTGCTTTCTGCCGGGGGCACAACGGGGGCACAACCGATCAGTAAGCTGCCAATCAGACAAAGTTTAATCCATAAAATTTTTGGCGATCGCCACCAGGAATTTTTCGGCTTCATCATGGCTTTTGGCTTTCCCACAACACAACAAAAAAGAGAGGTGATTTTCCTCCCTTAAACTAGCAGATTATCAAAATTTGCCTGGTAATGGCTGGTTTTAGATTTCTCCGTAGGCGCGGTCAATGAGCCGCCGGGCAACGGTTTGGGTGCCTGTGTGTTCGTAATAGTTGGTACTGAGATCCAAGAAGGCCGCCACATAATCGAGCTTGTTATCGGAAACTTCCACAAACCCTTGGATATGATCCATGATTTTTTCGGGGGTCAAACCACGGGCGCTCACAAAGCCGCTCATCCAGCCCTGCATGGAGCTAAAACTGCGGTTAATAAAGGCCAATTTCCCCGCAGGATTCCCCCCTGGCAAGAATTCTCCAACGCGACCAAAGGCCGGATTATTGCTGAGTTCTCCCGCCGAAAGATTATTTAAGGTGCGGTCAATTTTTTGGAGGAAATCTGGCCCCAGGGGAATCAAACCATCCACACAAATCAGGGTCGCAATCCGCATCAATTCTTCGCCACTGTAGTCGGCGATCGCCTTCATGAAATCCCCTAGACTATCCCCCGGAATGCCGTTAATCTGACAAAAACAGGTAATTTCGGCGACCAGCTTTAGACACAAATCAATCGCCTGGGCCTTATCCGCGTTGGGGGTCACTTTCTGCATCAAGCCACCTACCAAAGGGATTTTGTCGCCCACTTTATTCGCCAGGGCCGCCGCCGCCAATGCTTTATCCGCCTGGTCAACGGTTTGGTAGATCCACATCGCCCGCTGATAACCCTGGGATTTGTCGCTGTAGAGGACAATGGCGCGATCGCGCACCGCTTGGATAATTGCCGGATCGGTTTCCCGTGTCACCGCTTTGACCATATTGTCGAAGCCAACAATGTTCGTCCATTCCCCAGGCACCACAAAATCCAGACCATTTAACAGCATGGTCGTGAGATTTTTTTCGGGTAACTGATCCATCAACTCCACAATCGAAGCACTCATGAAAAACCTCCTAATTTAGTCAATAGAAAATTACGGCTGTGGTTTACAAAAAATTGGCCTATAAACTCGCTAAACCCTGTAGATTCACCTTGGCGAGCCAAGCCTTGCGCTCATCGGGGCCAAAACTAGGATCCCGGGACATCACTTTCACTTGATAGCGATCGCCCACTAAAACCGCATGGGCATTTGCTCCCTGGGCCACGAGGGGGAACCCATCAACCGTTTCTTCGGCTTCAGCAAATTTACTGCGGGCAGCGAGATTGGTGGCGGTATCTGAGATGGAAATTTTTGCCATTTCCGTACCGTTGAGGGTTAATTTAATTTCCGCGAAACCTTCTTTTTCTTGGGTAAAGACCCGGTCATAGCCCTCGGTTTTGTCCGCTGGGAAAAATTGATTAAAAGCACTGCCCTTTTGAGGTGTTTGGGCCGTCTCCGTTGCCGGGGTGGTGACTTCAGTATTAGCCCCAGGGTTTGGGTCAGGGGGGGGAACCGGGGCATTGCCACCACAGGCCGTCAGGAACAATAGACTCGCCAGAAGCACAGGGGCGATCGCCCGATAGATAAATTGAAAACGCATGGGATGATTGGGAAATTTACGCTCACTTGGTTTCAATTTTGAACGCAAATTCCCAGAATCTCCCGAAAAATTAATAATCTAGCAAGAAAGTTACGCCAAAATGCGGGGTTGACGGCCCTTTTGTCCGGTCATGAGTTTGAGCGCAAACAGGCGCAGGGGATTAAATTTTGCCATCACAATCAGCCCCAGACGGCGCACCCAGACCACAGGCCAAATGCGGTTGGAAAAAAGGCGGTTGAGGAAATCCGTAAAGCCAAGAATTACCAGATTTTCACGCTTGCGCCACCGTTCATAGCGTTTCAACACAGCCAAACTTCCTAGATCCTGACCCCGTTGCTGGGCTTCGATCAAGGTTTGGGCGAGGGCCGCCGCATCGCGGATGCCTAAATTGAGACCCTGGCCCCCCACCGGGTGGCAACAATGGGCCGCATCTCCCACCAACGCGAGACGATGATCCACATAACGATCGCCTTGCATCAATTGCACCGGAAAGACCTGGCGATCGCCAAGCAATTTTAAGCGACCGAGCTGGGGGCCGGTGTGTTGTTCTAAATATTCTAGGAAAACTTCCGGAGGTAATTCTTTCAGGCGTTGGGCTTCGGCATGGGGATTTGTCCAGACGATTTGACAGCGATTTTCGGTTAGGGGCAAAACTCCCATCGGCCCCGTACCCCAAAACCGTTCAAAGGCGACATCATTGCGGGGGGCGTCATGTTCAACAACGCAGGTGACACAGGATTGCCAATATTTCCAACCCCTCGTTTTAATGCTGGCTCCTTGGCGCACAAGAGAGCGTGGCCCGTCGGCTCCAACTACCAAGGCCCCTTGAATTTTGATCTGCCCCTGGGTTTCGCTAGATAACTCCACGATCGCCTGCTCAGACTCGTAGTGAATGGCGGTGACTTGGGCTGGACAGAACCAGCGGATATTGCCATAGCCCCGCAGAGAAGCCTGGAGAGTTTCAAGAACAACTTGGTGCTGCCCCGAAAACCCAAGAAAATCAGTCTTGAGATCCTGGCGGGAGAATCTAACGACCCCAGAAAAATCTTCGTCCGATAATTGAATATTGCGGTATTTGCCACTACGGGCGGCGATCACCTCCCAAACCCCCAACTCCTGAAAAAGCCGCTGGGAAAGCAGGGACATCGCATAGGCCCGCTGCCGTTGGGTCACCACATCAAGGGGTTGTGCTTCCACGATGGCAATCCGCAGATTTGTCCGTTTGAGGCAGGCCGCGAGGGTGACCCCGACAATACCGCCACCGACAATGATCACATCAAACCCAAGGTGAGATTTTTCCATTACTGAGCGCGAGAAACTAAAGACCGTAGGACGTGGCTTGTCCTAAACAAAAGGTAACATTTTCGCGAGAGAGAAGGCTATGGCGTGACTACCCCTGGCGCAGTTGGCTGCGCACTCGCATTAACACTTTGCCCAGATAATTACGCCCACTGCCATCGGCACCACAGCCCCAGTAATAGTCCACCGGGGAATTTTCAATAATTGCTGCGTCCCCCGTTGCCAGCAAAATTTGGGCAATGTCAGGGTGGGTTTTAAATTTTGTCCAAACCCCTTGCCACATCACGGTTCGTTTAATGTCTTCCCAATCGGGGCGTTTGGGGTGCTGGGGATCGCGGCCTAGGGCGGCGGCAATTTCTGGGGTCGAGGCAGCGCGAATTTTGTCGATGAGATCTTGTTGGTGGGTAGGGAGAAATTTATGGGCCTGGTAAAAATGCTCAACAGTAGGCCAATCTAGGGCTTCGCAGTGGATCGGGTGCAGCGAAAAATTCGAGAAACAGCCATAGGGGTCATGGGCCTTGTAGAAATAAATCGGTTCGGCGGTTGACTCCATCATGACTCCTGTACGCAAGCAAAACCTCAGCTATTATAAATTCTCCTCTGGTCGTCTGGCGCTGGGGGCGATCGCCTGGGTAGGGATCTGAGTCAAGGTTTGCCACTCGCGGCCCGTTTCGCCGGTGACCACCCAGAGGATTGAGCGGAGCCCATCACGGATACATTTCATCGTCGTTTCCGGGGGATTATCCGATGGGACAGGCACTGGTTTAATGGCAATGTCACGGGTGCCGAAAACAATGCTGGCCACGAGCTTGGCGCGGTTCATGTGGTTTTCGGAAGTGATGAGGTAGACGCTATCGATATTTTCTTGTTTAAATTCGTCTACGAGGCTGGTGAAGTTGGTGACGGTGTCTTCGGCCTGGTAATCGAGCTGGAGGCGATCGCCTTCGATTTGATAGTTCGCAAAAATCTGGCGGGCATATTCCGGTGGACTACCGGAGGAAACCCAAACTTTGAGATCCGGATGTTCCTGGGCAAATTGGGCCGCAAACCGCTCCCGTTCTTCGTGGCCCCCAAGGACAAAAATGGCTTTGGCTGGACGTAAAGCGCCTTGGATACGTTGGTAGGCGATCGCCCCACAGGTTAGGCCAATTAGACCCAAAACAAACCAGCGCCGTCGGCAAAACGTTGTTTGCTGCTGTCGGGGCGCTCGCGGTCGCGCCACTTTTCTAGGAGAAATAGCCATGCCAAGGGAAAAAGAGGAAGCGAAACATCGCCAATTATAGGCAATGGGTAGAAAAATTTACGGGGAGCATAGCCCCATCTTAGCCCCGCCGCTGGAAGGGCTGTCCCCAGTAGCGCCAACATTCTTTATTAAACGGCGATCGCCACTTCAAGATTAAATCCCGTTCTAGAGCGAGCCGTTGGGAACGGTCTGTGGGGACTGACACATTAAACGCTAAATTAACAGCCACATTCAAGCCATACTGACGGTGCAAGCTGATGTAAGCATCAATATAGTCCTTGCAATCATGAACCCCTTTCCAGCGTTGCTTAATCGATAATTTTGTTTCCCCCACATAGAGCAGCAACGGCACCGCATGGTCGAGGACAAAGTAAATATTCGCTTGACCTTCCTGGAGGGGATCATAACGCTCCCGATAGAAATCCCAGGGCTTCGGCGGCAGGGTAAAGGGGTCAATTTTTTCGGCGTCCCAGTGGTCTGGCTTCGACTGGGTCTCAAAAAGTAAACTGGTTTGGCTTGCGGCTGGATTTTGACGAACCTTGTCCTGAAAGTTTTGCAGTCGTTGCTTCCATTGCAGGAGGCTTTCTTGGCCCATGGTAAGCCTGGGGGCGCGTTCGACGCGGTAAGGATTGGGGGCATCGGCCACAGAAAAAAGCTTGAGCTGTTCGTCGGTCATGGGCGAGAAAAAATTCACAGGCTCTCCAGTGTAGCAAAGGCAAATCCTAGGCCCGTGCTCCCTGATACCGGATAAATTCGAGGGGTAGCCCATCGGCATCGGCAAGGAACATCACCTCATAAATGCGATCGCCAATCATCTGCTGTTGGGGTTTTAGAAGAACCGTGATCGGTTCCGGGGCATTTTGTTGCAAATCGGCGAGCCAAGTGACTAAATCTGGCGTGATTTCCGTCAGGTCAAAGGATAAATGATAGTAGCCGACATAATGTTCATCACCAAAGGCATCGAGGGCGGGCTTCGGTTGGGGGATTTGGATGAGTTCCAAACGTCCAAGGGGGCCTTTAAGCCAACAGGCAAGGGTGTACCCTGTGGTGAACTGGGTTTCCATGGCAAAACCGAGCTGTCCGTAAAAGGCGATCGCCCGGTGGATATCGGCAGTGCGAATTGAAGCGTGGTGCATGGCTGACTGGTTTCAGTAGAGGACAGATCAATTTTCCCCCAGGGCTAAATCTGTCGCCAAAAATCCCCTGCGTTACCATAGCCATAGTTTTTTGCGTTCTCTTTGTTTTCTAAAAAAAGATTTGTGGGGAAAAGTTTATGGGAGCATGGCGCAGTGCTTGGGGTTGGCTGTTGTGGGGAAGCATCTTTTTCTATGGCTCCTTCGCCTATGCCGATGACAGTTTCGGCAATACCTTAGACGCAATCACTGTCAAAACCGCGCCCACAACCGACGCGAGGGCTGCCCTCGCCACCCTGAAAACAGCACAAGTCATTTACCTCGGTGAACACCACACCAGCGAGGCTGACCACATCGCCCAGTTAGAAATTATCAAAGCCCTCCACGACCATCATCCCCAGGTGGCGATCGCCATGGAAATGTTTCAACGGCCTTTCCAAGGGGTTTTAGATCAATACATTGCCGGGGAAATTAGCGAAGCTGACCTTGTCGCCCAAACGGAATATGAAACCCGTTGGGGTTTTGACTGGGAATTGTATGCGCCTATTCTTCGTTTTGCCCAGGAAAAACAGATTCCAGTGATCGCCCTCAATGCCCCCAATGAAGTGGTACGTCAGGTATCCTCAGTTGGTTTGGCTAGTTTAGAGGCGGCGGATTTTGAATATTTGCCTCCCCGCAGCGATTTAGACTTGAGCAATGAAAGTTATCAGGCGCTTCTCCAGGAGGCCTTTACGGGCCATGGTCAGCATGGCAACTTTGACTTTGACAATTTTTTCGCCGCCCAGGTGGTGTGGGATGAAACCATGGCCGAGGCGATCGCCAATTTTGCTCAACGCAACCCCAATACCCAAATTATTACCCTCGCGGGTCAAGGCCATGTCATTTATGGTTACGGCATTCCCGACCGGGTAAAACGTCGCCTCGGACAATACCTAAAACAGCAGACCGTATTGCTCAATCCAAGTCCAGATCTCACCCCGACGCCAGAGGTTGCCGATCTTTTCTGGTGGACGGAAGCGCCGACCATTCCCTAGCCACCGCTAATTTTCGCCTTGTAACCTTGGTCAAGGAGGAATGCGAGAATTGGCTGGCGCTGATCTCCCTGGATTTCTAGGGTATTGTCCTTGAGGGTGCCCCCGGAGCCACATTTATTTTTTAGCTGCTTTAAGAGTTTTTGTAACGTCTCTGGGGAATGTTGTAGTCCCGTAATTACAGTTACCGTCTTGCCTTTACGACCAGAACGGCTCGTTTGGATGCGGGGACTTTGTTGTTGGGGCGGCAGATCAACGATTTCCGGGGTCTCGTCTGGGACAGTGTTACCAAATTCTTGATAGACAACTTTTTTACGCGCCATCGTTCAAATTCAATCGATTGGGTGTACTTTTCCTTAGCTTACGGGTTTTATGGGATCTTGGATTACAAGCTACTTTTTTTGAAATTTTAAATGCCTACAAAAAAGAGCGACATAGCCGCCCTTGGTGAACTGAATTCCATCAATATCCTTGTGGTGGGCCAGGTACAGCCCGAGGAAACTTGACCAAAACTGCTTTCAGGAAAGAGAAAAATGGTGCGGTAAAACCCAATAAAGAATTGGGGTCAAAATTATAAACGCAACCGTAAAAATCCCAATAATCTCAACAGCAAGAAGTCCTTCATTCATGGCGATCGCCTCTTAAATGTGATTGATCCATCACATCTTTAGTGTAGCCTGACTTCCTTCGCGACCAGACCAGACCCCTAACCGGAGATCAGTACCGTGACACCGATGAGGGTCGCCACAAGTACGCCTCCTAGAACACCAATAACCAGCAAATTTTTTTGTTCTTTCGCTGTTTTTGCCTCTGCTTGGTACATTTTGGGCTCTTGGGCAAAATTATTCAGCTTACCGTCTTCATCTTCCATGTAGCGCATGGTGGCTCCTTCAAATTTGTCAATCTTTAAACCCCCTGGGGGTTCGATCATCATAGGAACCGGACTTTATAGCTATCAATAAAACTCAACAAAAGTTAAGCTTCCTACGCACCCATGCCGGAATAATGTTTCAAACCTTTACGCCAAAAGTAACGATTTAGGCCATAGAAAATCAAACTCCAGACGCCCATGACAATGAAGCCTTCGGTGAGACGCACCGGCAACCCCATCAAGATCGCCGAGGGAAAATACACCACATAGGGAAAAGGGGTCAGCAGGGCAATTTCCTTCATGAGGGGCGGAAAGGTTTCCAGGGGAGCGATATAGCCAGAGAGGAAAATATAAAACAAAAACCAAATTTGTTCGATGGCGCTGGCCCGTTCCACCCAAAAGGCCGCCATCGCAAAGGTGTATTGCAGGAGGAAACGCAGACCAAAGGCGATCGCCGCCGTAAGAATACAGAGCAGTACCTGGGTCAAGCTCGGTACCCAAAACGCCTGGGGATAAAGAGCAAAAAACAAGAGCACCAGGGCAATGCTAAAGGGCAGGCGAGCAAATCGTTCCGACACATGGCTCGCAAAATGTCGCCAAACGGGATCAATGGGTTGGAGTAGGGCAAAGGACAGTTTTCCCTGGAAGACTTCCTTTTCAAATTCCCAGATCACCCAGACGAGGGTCAGTTGGCGAATAAAAAAGACGGCGATAAAGTAGCGGGCAAATTCAATCGCAGACAGGGGCAACTCCACTTGGTTCGAGGCTTCTGTCCAGACCCCCAGCAGGATAATCGGTAGGGACGAGTTGAGCACCCAAAAAAATAGCTCGGCCCGATATTCCACCATGTAGGCGTAGTAGGTGGTGAATAAAACCTGTGCTTTTCGAAACGGCGATCGCACCATAATCTCCCAGAAAAAAGTCGTTTTTATCATAGGCTGAAAGTCTAACCCATGGCTGAGTTTTAGGCCGCGCAGAAAAATCTAGGCTATTTGTGTTATTGTCGAAAAAAGAAGTTCAGAAAATTACTATTAATCCGATGCGCATCAAAAGTTGGGAAAGTCCCCGGCGTCGGGGTCGTAACGACAAAGGCAAAGGCGGCGCGGCCCGTCAACGGCAACTAAAAAAACGCAATAAAATGCTCAAAAACAAGCTCAAAGGCAATGACCACGGAGGGGAAATTAATCCCCTCTTTTTTATGGCTTCTACGACCCACTCAGATAACAATTAACGAGGCGATCGCCACCGCTTAGTTTCACCAATTTTTGTCCGGGGCTATCCTTTTCGGTGAGGTTGAATTTACTGAAGGGCAACAGATCGAGGTTTTCTTGGGAATCTTTTACCAACAGGGATTCCTGTTGATCGGGAACGAAAAGTGTGAGGAGCAGATCGGTTTTTGATTCAAAGCGCATCACATGGTTGCCCATATCACCCCGTTTACCGAGCCGTAAGCTGCTGGCGGCTAATTTCTTGCCGTAGCCTTCCTCGGAGATTAAGTAAAGTTCGTTGTGCCGTTGGCAGGGAACACAGGCGACAATTTGCTCGTTAAAGCGGAGGCGCAGGGCTTGGTTCCCTTGGGAAGTTCTGCCCATCACGGGGATTTCGTGATCGTTGACGGGCAAATGTAAGACCCGCCCACTGCTGACGGCGATCGCCACCTGCTCACCCCCCTTCACGAAACAAGCGAATTTGAGGGTGTCCTTGTCCTTGAGCTTGATCAAACTCAAGCCGCGACTGGTGAAACTTTCGAGTTCGATCGCCGGGAGACGTTTAATTCGTCCTTGGGCTGTAAGTAAAAGTAAATCGTACTCTGCTAAATTATCGGGCAGTAAAAACTGAGTGATCGGCTGATGGTCATCCCGTAGGGCATGATCTGGTAATAAATCGATTAATTGGGGTTTATCCCGCTGTTCTTGGTAGGGTAAATCGGCGATCGCCACCGGAAAGGCTTTTCCTTGATCGGTGCAGACGATTAACTTTTTCTGCGTGCCGATCTGCGCCTTAAAAATGGTCGGTTCCTCATCCAATAGCCCCGCATCATCATTACCCCAGTACACGCCCCCCGACGCGGCGATCGCCACATGGGAGGTCTCCGTCAATTGCGGCAGGAGGGCAAGCACGGGTTCCTCCTTTTTGCGGGATTGGCGTTTTTTCTTCGGGGTCGCTGCGGGGGTGTCTGGCTCCGCCTCGACTGTGACAGGTTCCGGTTCAGGGGATGGCACATCCGGTAAACGGGTGCGACGCGGGTCGGCAAATTTCCGTTTTAAACTGCGCAATTCCCGCTTTAGTGCCTTGAGTAATTCGTGGCGATCGCTCAATAATTTATTTAACTTGGCGATCTCCGTCGCCAGTTCCGTAGACTCCTGTTCCAGTTTTTGCCGTTCCAAGCCCGTTAACCGTCGCATCGGCATCGCCAAGATCGCATCCGACTGACTCTCACTAAACCCCAATGCCGCCTGAAACTGCTGTTTTGCCGTCGTGCCATCCGCCGCATTCCGCAAAATCTCGATCACCGCATCCAAATTATTCAGCGCAAGCAATAACCCCTCCACCGAATGTTGCCGCGTTTCCTTCTGCTCTAACTCATACCGATATTGCCGAGTGACCGTTTCCTCCCGAAATTCAAGAAATTCCTGCAAAATCGCCTTTAATGACAACTGGCGCGGCTGATTATTCACCAACGACAGTAAAATTGCCCCAAAATTGGACTGCAACGCCGTTTTCTTATACAGCAACTTTAAAACCTTCTCCGGCTCCGCATCCCGCTTCAGTTCAATCACCACCCGCATCCCTTGGCGATCGCTCTCATCCCGAATATCCGAAATTCCCGAAATCTTGCCATCATTCACCAGATCCGCGATCTTTTCAATCCACGCCGCCTTATTCACCTGATAGGGCAGTTCCGTCACCACCAATGCATTCACATCCCGCTTCCGTTTCCGCCCCACCTGCAGCACTTCCAAATGGACAATGCCCCGCATCGGAATAATGCCCCGTCCCGTCCGGTAGGCGTCGCGCACCCCAGCGAGATCAACGATTTCTCCCCCTGTCGGAAAATCCGGCGCAGGAATAACTGCCCATAACTTCTCATCCTCAATTTCTGGATCATCAATCAAAGCGATCAACCCATCCACCACTTCCCCCAAATTGTGCGGCGGCATATTCGTTGCCATCCCCACCGCAATCCCCGAAGAACCATTCAACAGCAAGATCGGCAACTGTACCGGCAGCACCACTGGCTCCTGCTGCGACCCATCAAAATTATCCGTAAAATCAACAATATCCTCACTAATCTGCGCCAACATCGCCTCAAAACTCACGGGCGATAACCGCGTTTCCGTATACCGCATCGCCGCCGGCGGATCATTGTCAATCGAACCAAAATTCCCATGTCCCGCCAACAACGGATAGCGCGTTGAGAAATCCTGCACCAACCGCACCAACGCATCGTAAACGGACTGATCGCCGTGGGGGTGATACTTCCCCAACACATCCCCCACCACCCGCGCACATTTGCGGTAAGGGCGATCCGGACTTAAGCCCAACTCATACATCGCATACAAAATCCGCCGATGCACTGGTTTCAGACCATCCCGCACATCTGGCAATGCCCGTCCGACGATCACACTCATCGCATATTCCATATAGGACTGTTCCATTTCCACATGGAGCGCTGTCGGGATAATGTGACCGGACTGGAGCAGATCGAGTTGTTGTGCCATGAATTTATGCTGATTGGACAATAATGGGGAACGCTGTTTTCAAGGAATATACTGTTGATTCTTAAATCTTTACAAGCGTTTGCATCTTTTTCACCATAAAGGCATAGGGCTCTCTGTCGCAAAAAACATTGTTATGGATTCGCTTTGCTTTGGGTAGAAATAAGTTACGCGATGTCTTTAATTCAAGGGGGTAATAATCGAGGTGACAGAGATGATATATTGTGCTTCTGCTCAATGGCCCGCAAGACCCCAGTGATTACGCCATAGTGAATCCCAGAATTGATTGTTTGCAGTTGTCCCTAATCTCAAGAAAGTAGTTATGGCCACGATATTGATAGTTGAAGATGATCCGATTAATGTGCGTGTTTTCAGCACAATTTTGCAGAAACGGGGCCAGTTCGATGTGCTCTGCTCTGAGAATGTCGGGGAAATTATGGCCTTAACGTCAGCGGGAAAGGTTGATCTGGTGATGATGGATGTTTCCCTAACGGCCAGTCTCTATGAAGGGGAGTCAGTGGATGGAATTCGGATTACCCAAATGCTCAAAGCAGATCCCCAGACGAAGGAAATTCCAGTGATTTTAGTGACAGCCCACGCGATGCAAGGCGATCGCGAAACGTTCCTGAGTAAGAGCGGGGCTGAAGGGTATATTTCTAAGCCAGTGGTTGATTATGATGATTTTCTGCAACAGATTCATCGCCTAATCGGAGAGTAACAAATAAAACTTGGCGATCGCCTTTTTTTGCTTCAGGGAAAATCCGTTGACGTTAATGGTTTACAACACTTGCGATCGCAGTAGGGCAACGGGCAGATAAACCATTTTCTTAGCCGTCGGCACATAGGCGCGGCGGTTAAAAACATCGTAGTCATTTTTCTCGATGATATCGAGGATCCCTTGGTACAACATCAAGGCAGACCACACCGGCCAGCGGGCATCGGGATGGAGCGACCGAATTCCTCGCTCGGCAATTTGGTAGTAATGGCGGGCCCGCTTAATTTGAAATTTCATTAGCGATCGCCACCGCTCATCGATAACTCCCGCGAACAAGTCCTTTTCGGAATAGTTAAATAACGCTAAATCTTCTAGGGGCAGGTAAATGCGACCACGGCCCCGGTCTTCCCCCACATCCCGGAGAATGTTTGTTAGTTGATTCGCAATCCCCAGGGCGATCGCCTCTTCCGTCGGCATCTGAGACTGGCTTTGGCGATTCCAGGGGGCTGTATTCGTGCGATTTTCTAAACCCATGACCGCCCCGGACATCAGGCCCACAGTCCCAGCAACTCGGTAGCAATAGAGCTCTAGATCTTCAAATGTTTCATAGCGACTGCGATACAAATCCATGCGCTGCCCAGCAATCATGTCACGAAAGGGCTGGATATCAAGGGGAAAGCGATTCAAGCTATCCACCAAGGCCACATCTGGATCGGCAACCGGTTGCCCCGCAAATACAGATTCGAGATCCCGCTCCCATTGATCGAGGGTTTCTGGGGTAGTATTAACCGCTTCTGGCCCATCAACCAGTTCATCGGTGCGACGACACCAGACATAAATGGCCCAAATTGCCTCGCGTTTTTCCTTGGGCATGAGGAGGGTGCCTAGGTAAAACGTCTTAGAATACATCGCCGTAACAGTACGACAATATTCGTAGGCCTCTTCACGGGAGATGAAGGACGAGGCAGTGGGTGGGGAAGGTTGAAGTCTAGACAATTGCAGCATGCGTTGCGGGCGAAGTGTCTGGGGAGTCGTTTCCGGGCCTCCCCGTGGGCAAAAAAAGCCATAATGATTGTCGCATTGTACGAGTCAAATGGGAAATTAATCTTAATTTTGTCAAGAAGTCTCCCACAGACTGATTTTATGCGGCAACGGAAACAGTGGTGGCCTGGTCAGCAAGGGTGGTTTCAGCCGCTTTCGCAACAGCTTGGGCGGTGAGTTTCCCGGAGAGGACGGCCCCTTCCATACTGGCGAGATAGCGCTGCATTGTGTAGTCCCCAGTGAGGAAGAAGTTAGAGATGGGTGTTTCCTGGGAGGGACGGTGATCTTGGCGACCGGGGGTTGACTTGTAAACGGAGCGGGGAGTTTTCACCACATGGTACTTCAAAAGTTTGGCTTGATTATCACCCGTAAAGTCATCGGGGAAGAGTTGTTGCAATTCTTCCATGCTGGCGGCGATGATCTCCTCATCGGACTTGCTAATCCAGTCCTTTGCGGGGGCTAAGACCAGCTCTAACATGGATTTGTCGCTGTAGTAGCCACGGCAAGTGTTGCTCATGTCCGCATACACGCTTAATAAAGGCGATCGCGAAAAGAGGAGATGATCCACATCGGTTAATTTGCGATCAAACCACATGTGCAGATTGATGACCGGGACACCTTCGAGGCCATCCAGCTTCTGGAAAAAAGACATTTCTTTCCAAGGCTTGGGCAACATTACCTTGAGGGGATCGACGGGCATCGCTGACACATAGGCATCGGCGGTGAAAAATTCGTCTTCGGCCCCATTTAAACCGCGCAGGAGGAAGCCTTTTACAGAGCCATCATCGTTGAGTTGAATTTCTTTGAGAGGACGATTCAGATGGACTTCGCCGCCCCGTTCAGTGATGTAGTCCACGATGGGTTGACAGAGGCGTTCGGTGGGAGAGCCATCAAGGAAGGCCATTTTTGAGCCATTCTTTTCTTGGAGGAAGCGGTTCAGGGCGGTGAGCAGAATGGTGGCAGAAATTTCATCGGGGTTGATGAAGTTCAAGGCCTTGGACATGGCGATGAAAACTTCTTTCTCGACCCGCTCAGGAATTCCTTGTTTCTTCATCCATTCGGACCAGGAATATTGATCCATGTCTTCGACATATTTTTGGCCCTGTACCATCGCCGGAATTAAGCCGATGCCAAATTTGATTTTTTCTTCCCAGGTGAGCATGTCGTTGTTGCGGAGGATGGCAAACACACCGTTGATGGGGGCAGGCAGATCGGGGAAGTCGAACCGGGAATAGGTACCAGGAGCGTCGGGCTGGTTGAAGATCATCGTATGCTCTTTCCACTGCAGACGATCCTCGATGTCGAGTTCCTTAAAGAGCTGGAGCATATTAGGATAGGCTCCAAAAAAGATGTGTAAACCGGTTTCGTACCAGTCTCCATCTTCGTCTTGCCATGCGGCGACTTTGCCACCGAGAACGTCTCTTCTTTCGAGGACAATAGGAGTATGTCCTGCATCAACAAGGTATTTCGCACAGGATAATCCTGCTAATCCGGCTCCGGCGATCGCAACTCGCATGGTGAAGGGCTTCCTACTCTAACGAACGACAACTAAAAATTAGATGTTGTTCATTATACTTTGCAATTCGTTACATTTGAGTTTTTCTCCAGAAATCCCTTGATTTTCCACAAAATCTACGGTCTAAATTACGGCAAGGGCGATCGCCTTTACATACTTCTGAATCACCTACATCGGGAAAAATAGGGTCGGGAACCAACTGCGGTGTAACAAATCGCTGGCATAGCTGTGTACTGTAAGTTCAAGGAGTTGATTGCGGGGTTTGCTGGCGATGGCGATCGCACTAATATCTTCTTTGACGGCAATGTCGAGGGTTTCACTGAGGGGATTGCCAATTTTAACGGCGGTTTTGACCGTCAGTCCCAAGGCTTCTAGCTCTCCTTTAACCTTCGCGAGTTTTTCCTCGGCTTCCTTTTGGAGATATTCAATCTGAATGCGCTGGATACCAGAATTATCAAGGACGGACAACAAAAAACAATTGGCGATCGCCCCTTGGGGCGCATTTTTCGCAAAAGTCTTCACCTGTTCAATTAAATACTTCGCCTCATCACTGCCATTGTAGGGAAGCAGCAGATATCGCCACAGATGGCGGCAACGCAGCGCCAACTCCTCACAAGTATAGGTAGAGACAATCTGGGGCCGGAGGATCATGATCGGCTTTTTAAGAGACTTGATCAGACCCAGGCTCGTACTACCAAACATTTTTTCTTGGATTAAATTTTTGATGGGGGTGCCCACCAAAATGACATCACATTGATATTGCTCAAGGACTTGGGGAATATTATCGAGGGCATTCCCAGAAACAATTTCTACTTTGACATCTGCACCAGCCGGCACCTGGGTGAGGGCCTTGGAAAGATGGGCTTGGGCAGCGGCAACTTTTTCTTTGTCAATGCGGGGGATATTGCCTTCTGTCCAGAGGGGCACACTGTGGAAAAAAACAATCCGGGATAGTCCTCCCTGTACCAGATTTGCGATGCAGCCAGTGAGTCGATCTAAGCCATCGGAAAAATCTGTACAGACTAAGGCGCTATGAAACATGGCAATATCGCTAAAAACTGTGGGCTAAGAATCAAAATTTTCTTTACGGTAGCACTTCTCCCCGAAGAAGTTGAACTGTAAGTCAATAAATCGTTTGGAATTTTTTCTCTACCCCCACATCCCTAGCGTGATGCTGTTGTGATCAGGCTTGAGAAGGAGGCCAGTGAAAAATATTCACGTTCACCAGTGGATGCTCTTAATTGGAATAAACTTGACTATTAGTGCTGTTTCCAGCATTTGGACTATTCCCTAGAGTCCCCATTGGTGTTTGATCACTTCTTTGTACATATTCTCCCGTGAGAGCATTTGCTCATAAAGTTTTACGAGGTGCTCTAGGGCTTGCTCACGATTCATCTGTTGCACTTGGTTTTCGAAGGAACGGAGACTGAATTGTTGTTCTAATGAAAGTTCGTTATTTGTTGGAAACATAGTTATCTCCTGAACAGTTTTGACAATTAATACTGGGCTGAATTTCTACTGATGCAGAAATGCCCGGCTAACTATTACATATTGTAAACAATTATTGACAACTGTGTGATTGCGTCAATTCGTTTTTAGCGATTCTTCCCCCAAGAAGTTGCTCAAAGTGAACAAAGCAATGAGTAAAAATACTTGTTTGTCTGGATTTCTAGATAAAATCAGTAAAAATCAGGGACAGCCAAACTAGCAGTAGGGAGAAATGTCTTCGTGGTACAGGAATTTCGTTTGGGGTGTGCAGTCTGGGCCTACCGGGGTTGGTTAGGGGATTTTTACCCAAGGGGCAGTGCTGCGAAGGATTTTTTGAGGCTCTATGGCGATCGCCTCTATGCCGTAGAAGGAAATACGACGTTTTATGCGGTGCCATCCGCTGAAACCGTGACACGCTGGCGGGAACAAACGTCCCCCGAATTCCGCTTTTGCTTGAAATTTCCCCAGACCGTGACCCACCAAGGCCCGTTAATGGCTCAATTAGACCAGGCAAAGGCGTTTATCGACCGGGTTGCACCTTTAGGCGATCGCCTAGGCAGTATCTTTGCCCAGCTTCCCCCTTACTATTCCCCGAATTACTACGACGATCTACAAGCATTTCTACTCGCTTTAGCAGATTGCCCCATTACCCTAGGTGTGGAGGTACGCCACCTCGACTGGTTTCAAGCGCCCCACCGCGATCGCCTTGACATCCTGCTCGCTCACCACAGTGTGAGTAAAGTTCTATTAGATACCCGCCCCATTTACAATTGCCCCGATAACCCCCAGGCCCATTCCCAACGCCCCAAACCAGAAGTGCCGCTGATCCCAACAGTAACGAACCAGAAAGCCATTGTCCGTTTTATCAGCCATCCCAAACGTTCTTTAAATCAGCCCTACTTTGATCAGTGGTGTCAGCAGATTCAGCAATGGTATGCCGCTGGCCACTCCATCTATTTCTTCATGCACTGTCCCATCGAAGATCACTCCCCCGGTCATGCCCGCTATTTCCAAGAACAACTACAACAGGCCCAGATTCCAGTGCCGCCCCTCCCCTGGCAGGAGCTCACCCCCGAACCAGAACAACTCAGTCTTTTCTAAAAGCCATTAGCTTTCAGCATCTAACCCCCAATCCTGGCATTTCCATGCTCGTCAAAGTCTATTCCATGACAAAATTCGAGGTCTATTTTTCAGTAAACCTGCCAGCAACTGAGAAAAATACCAGCTCTAGTACCTCAGGACAGCACTCAACCCAAGATCCCCCTTAGCCCCTGTAGATGTTAAAAACTGTTACGAAACAACAAGGAGAGGTGACACAGTAACGCAAAATATTTGCGGATGGCTGTAGGAAAACCTAGGACAATGTCGGCTTATTTCTCTGATGAAACATTTAGGTAGTAATCCGGACGCTTAGGGGCTTCACACACCCACAATGTTGGTTTTAATTTGAGCAATATAAAGCAAATTAAAGAAAGCCACCATTCATTTGATAAAAAACCAGTTTAAACCTAAAATCTGGTAATTATTTACTTTATTTAGTCTCATATCTAGAGGAGGAATCCATAGATGAGTATTGTCACGAAATCCATCGTGAATGCCGACGCTGAAGCTCGTTACCTCAGCCCCGGTGAACTCGATCGCATCAAAGCTTTTGTTACTTCTGGTGAAAGCCGTCTTCGGATCGCTGAAACCCTGACTGGCTCCCGTGAGCGCATCATCAAATCTGCTGGTGATGCCCTCTTCCAGAAGCGCCCCGACGTTGTTTCTCCCGGCGGTAACGCTTACGGCGAAGAAATGACTGCAACTTGCCTCCGTGACATGGACTACTATCTCCGTCTAATCACCTACGGTGTCGTTGCTGGTGATGTAACTCCCATCGAAGAAATCGGTCTTGTTGGCGTTCGCGAAATGTACAAGTCCTTGGGCACTCCCGTTGATGCGGTTGCTCAGGCCGTTCGTGAAATGAAAGCTGTTGCGACTGGCATGATGTCTGGCGACGATGCAGCTGAAGCTGGTGCTTACTTTGACTATGTCATCGGAGCAATGGAGTAATCATAAAATTTGATTACTTTCTCCATAGTGGTTTTTACCCTCTGGAACTTCGTTAAGACCTACTAAGATAAGGAATTATAACAATGCAAGACGCAATTACTTCTGTAATCAACTCTGCTGACGTCCAAGGTAAGTACCTTGATGGCAGTGCAATGGATAAGCTCAAGGCTTATTTCACAACTGGTGCTCTCCGTGTCCGTGCTGCTAGCACCATCAGTGCTAACGCTGCAGCAATTGTAAAGGAAGCTGTTGCTAAGTCTCTCCTTTACTCCGATGTAACTCGTCCTGGTGGCAACATGTACACCACTCGTCGTTACGCTGCTTGTATTCGTGACCTCGACTACTACCTCCGCTATGCAACCTATGCAATGCTTGCTGGCGATCCTTCCATCCTCGATGAGCGTGTGCTCAACGGTTTGAAAGAAACCTACAACTCCCTCGGTGTACCCGTTGGTTCTACTGTTCAAGCAATCCAAGCAATGAAAGAAGTCACTGCTGGTCTTGTCGGTGCTGACGCTGGCCGTGAAATGGGTGTTTACTTCGACTACATCTGCTCTGGCTTAAGCTAATGCTTCGCATCTGTCGGATGCAAATGGTGTAGTAACCCAATTGAGTTCGGAGGTATGCGCTCACTGTCTAGCTCTTTATAAGCTTTTACTAGGTTTATCTGGGTACAAGTTTTGGGGATCTAGGATCTGGGTTGCGACTTCCGAACTTTGCTATATCAGCCTTGATAATAAAACTCTTTCAGATAAACGACTGGGCTCAAAAACGTTTAAGGAGATCATTAAGCTATGCGGATGTTTAAAATTACGGCCTGTGTACCAAGCCAAAGCCGAATTCGGACACAGCGTGAATTACAAAATACATACTTCACCAAGCTGGTTCCCTACGACAATTGGTTCCGTGAGCAACAACGCATCATGAAGATGGGCGGCAAGATTGTTAAGGTGCAACTGGCAACTGGTAAGCCCGGCACCAATACTGGTTTGACCTAAATACAAATCGTCAAGTGTCCATCTGTTTTTGGGTTTGACTTGGGGAGGTCGATTAACGGCCTCTTATTTTTTTGGCAAAATCTGGGGTCATTGGCAAAAATTTGGTTCACGAATGGGTAACGAAGTCTAAATTTCACGCCAAAATTGACTACCCTAGATCTTGTATTTTCAGTGTCTCTTTGTGGTGGTACTCGCGATGACCCAACAAAATCCCCAACCTCCAAAAACACAATTGGGACAGATGGTCACCCAAGCCTTCAACACGATGGTTCACTTTGGGCAGCATACCCTCAAGCCTGGTGCTCGCGTACCTGAGCTACACATTGAAGGCCAGACACAACCTTTTCCGTTGATTGGCGATCGCCACACAGGGGGCCGGAGTTCGAGCCAAGATATCACCATCCGCAACGAAACGGTGAGTGCCCAACATTTTTCACTTAGTAAAGATCCCGAAAATCCGCGCCATTACCTCATCCATGACGAACGCTCTTCTAATGGTATTTATGTCAATCGGCGTAAAGTTAAACATTTTCCCCTCCGCCATGGCGACGTGATTCATCTTGCGCCCCCCGAATTAGCCCAGGCCGCTTGTTTGACCTACCGTTATGAAATGCCGGTCTGGGTCAAAATTATTCGTTATGGTCTGTTAAGCGGTGGTGGTTTCGTCGGTTTCTTGACCTTGTTTTTGCTATGGCAATGGACAAAATATCCTTTAAATCCTCTTCCCTCCGGCGTTACAGGCCCTGTCGTGATTTTTTCCCGGGACGGAGAGACCGCGATTAATCCTGTTACTACCGATAGCCATCGAGAACTGCAGCGGCTCAAGGATTTTTCACCTTACCTAAAAAACGGGGTAATGGCTTCTGAGGATGCCCGTTTTTATTGGCACCCAGGCATTGATCCCATTGGGATTGCGCGGGCGATCAGGGTGGCCCTTTTACGGGGAAGCGCGACCCAAGGGGCAAGTACAATTACGCAACAGGTGGCCCGGAGTCTATTTCCAGAGGTGGGGCGAGAAAAAAGTGCCAGCCGTAAGTTACGGGAAATAATTGTCGCCTTGAAGATGGAAACTTTCTTCAGTAAAGATGAAATTTTGCTGCTGTATTTAAACAAGGTTTA
>Ga0213835_100550_pt1 | contig 32932 bp, 28 predicted proteins | sample SWPATP01_FD_160576 | JGI IMG/M metagenome (GOLD analysis project Ga0213835, IMG submission 160576) | Coastal seawater microbial communities from Marineland, Florida, United States - SWPA TP0 #1 | ecosystem: Environmental > Aquatic > Marine > Coastal | place: USA: Florida | collected 2016-08-05
CGATCTGAGGCGCGTTTTGAGAAAACGATTGCCAGAGGAGCACGGCCAGAACGAACATCACATTCCAGGCAATCACCACGTCCGAGAGGAAGTGGCCTCCGAACATCACTCGGTTGAATGAGAAGGCTGCCGCGACAATGCCGACCGCTGCGAGATAAGTTGTCCGGTGTCTGGGGGTAACGAACACGACAAGTGTGAGCAGCGCAAAGGCGCTTGCGGCCTCTCCCGAGATAAAGGAACAATTCCTGACGCATTGGTCGGTGAGCTGCCACGGAGGGGTAAAGATCGCGCTGCCGCCGAATTCGTCGAGTGCTCTTGGACGCGCCCTCCCGACCAGCATCTTGATGACTTGAACGCCCAGCCCCGGACCTGCTGCAAAGAACGTCAGCACGAATAACAACTTATGCGGTGCGGCTGAGTATTTCGGGTTCCTGAGGAAAGGACTTGCAAGCAAAAGCACGATTGCAAACCCGATCACGACCCAAGGCAGAAGCCTGTTGAGGTCACGAAACGCAATGAGGAAACTGTTTTCCTCGAAAGCGAAGCCCGCGATGGGATCCCAGAAATAACGACTGACGATCAGGTCGATTTCCGGCACAGTCGCAAAGATCAGCGATACAAAACCCAGAAGCATAAGCGCCTCTGGAAACAAACGGTGTGCTTCGTCTTCAACGGTCTTCGGATTTGCTTTCTGAGCGTGGTTGAGATCAGTTACGTCCATGGGTGGTTCCTCTGTGAGGACCACGTTCTCTCGCCGGATTATCAAGATTTGACCGAGAACCGGAGAAGAGCATGTCAAAGTCAGAGAGTTTGACGATGATCTCATCGCTCGTGCTGGTCGTCGAGGACGACCAAGAGATTGCTTCCCTTATTGAAAAATATCTCGCAAGAGCCGGCTACAGGACGGTAAAGGCTTCGACAGGCCTTACGGCTCTCACCCATGTCCAGAGATTGCAGCCCGACCTGATCCTGCTCGATATCGGCCTGCCTGACATCGATGGCTTCGATCTTCTGGCGAGGGTCCGGGCAAATTCGAGCGTGCCGGTCATCTTCCTGTCGGCGATGGATGACAGTACCGACAAGTTGCTCGGCCTGAAGCTCGGCGCCGATGACTATGTCACCAAACCGTTCAACCCGCAGGAAGTAGTGGCGCGGGTGGGCGCTGTCCTCAAGCGCACCAGAGGCGTTGGCGCTCATGAGGTTGTCCGGCACGACGGGGTCGAGGTTCAGCTGGAGTTCCACATCGCGATTGCCTCGACGGACAAAGGCCGGGTCGAACTGCCGCTGACCGCAACGGAGTTTCGCCTTCTCGTTTGTTTCGTCCGGTCGCCGTTTAAGACCTTCGAAAGAGCATCCTTGCTGGACGCGTGCATGCCCGAAAGCGATGCGCTCGATCGAACCGTCGATACGCATATCGCCAACCTCAGGCGAAAGCTGGCGAGTTGGGGCCTGGACGGCTTTATCGTTGCCGTGCGCGGGATAGGCTATCGTTTCGCGAGGTCGACAGGTGTCTAGACCGGCTCTATCAACACTGACGGCGGCTCTGGTTTCCGTCATTCAACTGATGACCATCGCGCTCCTCTATATCCTGACCGACTGGTATATCGATCATGCCGAATTATCGGCACTGGACGCGCTGCCCCCCGATGCGAAACGTGCCTGGGTTAGCATCAACAATGGCGAGATGCCCGCACCGAGCGATCTCGCGGCACTCGCTCCGCTCTATCCGACACTGGAAGAGGCGACCGAGGCGTCCCCTGTCGAGGGTGTTTTAGGTTTCGGATTTCTGCTGATCGTGTTTAGCAGCGGCATTGGCGTCGTCCTGGCCTACAGGCTCGTCGCGCCGCTCACCCGCCTGACGGCCGCAGCCGAAAAGATCCGGCAGGGCGATTTTCAGGTCACGGTCGAACCGGGCGCAACCAAGGAAGTCGAAACGCTTGCGATCACCATCAATCGCATGGCGAGCGAGTTGCTTGCATTGGAGACCCGCCTGAAATTCAACACGCGCGCGGTGGCCCACGAACTGCGCACACCACTGACGGTGCTGCAGGGCAATCTGCAAGGCATGACTGACGGCGTCATTCCCGCCAGCGAAGACCAGTTGCGTGCGCTCTTGGCGCAGACACGGGGCATGTCGCGGCTGGTGGACCAGCTGAACACGCTCTCACTGGCGGGCACGATCGACTTTGTGACCGCGACCACGGCGACCGACCTGGCCTTGCATGCTTCGGAGACGGTGACCCTGTTCCAGATCTCCGCAGGCGGTGATGTCAATTTCCGAACCTACCTTGCGCCCGCACCGGCAATGATCGATCCGGACCGTTTCCGCCAGGCTATCCTCGCTCTTCTGGAAAACGCACGGCGATACGCGGGCGATTTCGGGCCGATCGATGTTCACACTGGGGTGGATGACACGGGGCGGTCGTTCATTTCTGTCCAGGACAAGGGTCCAGGACTACCAGACTATGCGCAGCACTCCTCTTTCGACATGTTCTGGAGAAGCGAGAGGCTCAGCGGTCGTGGCACGAGCGGTTCAGGGCTTGGTCTGACGGTCGTCAAAGCGATTGCGGAAGGCCACAATGCCCGCTTGGAGGTCGGAAACAATCCTGACGGCGGCGCATACGCCAAGGTTACATTTGAGGTCGCGTAGACCTAAGCGATCCTGAGGACCCTCCAACCGAAATGGATGCGAACAGAGCCTGCCTGTCGCACCGGGTAAGAATCTACCGCTCCTGACCGACAGCGGAAATGCCTCCGCCTTGCGCCTCAAATTCGGTCGTCAAGCACTGCATTGCTCAGTTCAGACTGTTGGCCTAGCTTCGTGGCGTCGTCACGTCGTCGGTGTGCGTCGTCCATCCTGTTGAACGCAGCTTCCGGGATGGGCCCGCTGTTCGCACAATCCCGTATTCGCTACTTCCCTGAAACAGAAGTGAAGCCTTGCCTGCAGCGCTCATAGCGCTCGACGAGGGACAATTTCACGCAAGTGGCAATGACGAGGAGACGTTTCATGGCTGGAAGCGGCAAAGCAACGGGCGCTGTCCTGATCGGCCTGGCGCACGCTCATGCCGAAGCGGCACCGGTCGATGTGATTATCGTGGGAGGCGGGTCCGCCGGAGCGGTGCTTGCGACGCGCCTCAGCGCCGATCCTCGTCGCACCGTACTGTTGCTGGAAGCGGGGCCCGATTTTGCGCCGAGCGCCTATCCGGAGAGCCTGACCGATGCCGGCACTGTGGGGACTTCGGATTTCGATTGGCACTATCACAGCGACGACACGACAAAGCTCGGCCATGACATTCCATTGCCGCGGGGCAGGGTGGTCGGTGGCAGTTCCGCCGTCAATGGCACGGTCGCCATGCGGGCACGGCCGTCCGACTTCGCACGCTGGGCGGCGCGCGGGATCGAAGGCTGGTCCTGGAACGAGGTGTCGGCCGCTTACAAGGCTTTGGAAAACACCCCGACCGGCGACGATACCCTGCATGGTCGATCCGGCCACTTTCCGGTCCGGCAGCGAACCCTCGAGGAACTGAGCGCGTCCTCGCGCGGCTTCGTTCACGCCGCGTGGGCCTTGGGTCTGGCCGACGTTTCGGATTTTAACAGCGCGGCTGCGGACGGGGCAGGGGCCTATCCGCTCAACGTCGTCGACGAGAGGAGGATGAATACCGGCATCGTCTATCTCACCGAGGAGGTTCGCGCCCGCCCGAACCTCACCATCCGCGGCGAGACAGAAGTGGATCACGTTGTCTTCAGCGGCAATCGGGCCACCGGCGTCCGGCTGGTGACGGGAGAGGTTTTGACCGGCGGCGAGATCATCCTGTCGGGCGGGGCGTTCGGAAGCCCGGCCATGCTGCTGCGCTCCGGCATCGGGCCTGCCGGCGATCTCCGCGCGCTGGAGATCCCTGTCCTGGCGGACCTGCCGGTCGGCTCCCGTCTCCAGGACCATCCGTTCTTTTACAACGTCTACGCACTGAAGGCCTCCGACAGGGCCATGAGCCCCGCAGCCGGTGCGCTTGTCTGGACGGGCTCATCGTCCGCAACCGGCGGCGATCTCGACCTCCAGATATCCGCGACCCACTTCATCGACCCGAAGGCGAGCCCGACGGGCGGCGCGATCGTTCTCGCGGCCGCGGTGACGCTGCCAAAGTCGGTTGGCAGCTTCCGCCTGGCCTCGCGAGACCCGCGCGTTGCGCCGCGCATCCACTACAATTTCTTCGACGACCCGAGCGATCTCGACAGGATGTTGGAGGCGGTCAAGCTGTCCCGCGAAATCGGCAGAACCGAGCCTTTCGTGGGCATGGTTGATCACGAGATGGCGCCCGGCGATGCCGTGCAAAGCGACGCGGACCTGCGCGCCAACGTCATCGCCAACATTGCGGCCTACCAGCATCCCACCTCAACGGTTCCAATGGGGGCCGACACCGACGAGACCGCCATTGTCGATGCCTTCGGGCGCGTACGCGGCATCGAAGGCCTTCGTGTCGTCGACGCCTCCATTCTTCCCGACATCCCGTCGGTTCCGACTAACGTCACCACCATCATGGTCGCCGAGCGGATCGCCGCGCGCATCCTCGCCTGACCGGCCGGATCGGATAGCCAAACCGGCGCTCTCGCCCATCATCGCCCACATACGAAGGAGCATTCTCATGACATCTCTCAAAGGCAAGGTGGCGTTGATCACCGGGGCATCGCGCGGCATCGGCCGGGCGATCGGCGAACGGCTCGGCCGCGAGGGCGCGACGGTCGCGATCAATTATCGCAGCCGTCCGGAGGAAGCGGCGGAAGCGGTGCGGGCCGTCGAGGAGGCCGGCGGCGTGGCGCGTCCCTTTCAGGCCGATGTCGCCGATATGGCGGACATCCGCCGGCTGTTTGCCGAGGTCGATACGGCCTTCGGCGGCCTCGACATCGTGGTCGCCAATGCCGGGCTGCCGTTCATCGGCGTGCCGGTCGTCGACGTGAAGGAAGAGGATTTTGACCGAATTTTTGGTCTCAATGCCAAGGGCTCGTTCTTCGTGCTCCAGGAAGCGGCCAAGCGGGTGCGGGACGGCGGAAGGATTATCGACATGTCGACCTCGACCACCGCGTTCACGGCACAGGGCATGGGCCTGCACGCGGCCTCGAAGGCCGGATCGAAGCTGATCGTCGAGGTTCTGGCTATAGAGCTGGGTCACCGCGGGATTACCGTCAACTCGGTCATGCCCGGCGCAACCAACACCGAGTTCATCAAGGATGCGCCGCAGGAAGAGCGTGACCGGATTGCGGCCGGGTCGCCACTCGGACGCCTTGGCGAACCCGACGAGATCGCCGATGTCGTCGCCTTCCTTGCTTCCGACCAGGCACGCTGGCTGACGGGGCAGCATGTTCTGGCCAACGGTGGAGCACGGGTATGAGCAAGAGCTACGTCGCCGTCTATACCGCGACCCTTGCCGCAAGCCCGGAACGGATCTGGTCCGTCGTTCGCGATTTCGCAGCGGTCGCCTCGTGGAACCCGATTGCCCATGAAAGCCGTCTGCTCGCCGACGGAGAACGGGAGCTGGTCACGACCGACGGGACGACCGTCCGCGAGCTGCTGATATCCAGTGATGACGGGGCGCGTCATCTCACCTACCAGATGGTGACGTTTCCGATCCCGGTCAGCGCCCAGACGAACCAGATCCTGGTTCGTCCCGGCGAGAGCGCAGATGAAGCCAGCATCCGCTTCGAGGCGTCGTTCGTCCCGGTGGATGGGATCGATTCGGAGGTGGTGATGGGGATCAACCTCTCGGCGTTTGCGGCGGCATCTAGAGGGCTGGCCGATTATCTCGGGGTTGCGCTTGTCAGGGCGTCTCTCTAATGCTGGTCGTGGTCTCCTTGGAATTGGCCCATCAAAAAACGGCCTTTGGCGGTCTTTGCGCCGATCTCGTGGAGGGACTGAACCCGTGCTCGACCTCAATGATTTCCGTACCTTCGTCCAGGTCGTCGACAGCGGCGGCCTGACAGCTGCAAGCCGCAGCACGGGCGTTGCGAAGTCGACACTCAGCCATCGGCTGCAGCAGCTTGAAGCCGCCCTCGGCGTCCGGCTGATCAATCGAACGTCACGGGTGCAGACGCTGACCGAAGCGGGCACTCTCTTCTATCGCCACGCGCTTGTCATGCTTCAAAACGCCGGCATCGCGGAGAACGCGGTGCGCCAGAGGCTGGAGGAGCCGACGGGGGTCATCAAGTTCACGACGGCAATCGCGACCTCGGTTTATGTCCTGCGGCAGATCATACCGCAGTTCGCGATCGACCACCCGAAAATCCAGCTCGTCCAGCACACGGGCGACGAGCAGACGGACATCATCGGCGGCGCCTTCGATCTCGCGATCCGGGCTCACGAGGGGCAGATGACCGATTCGGCCCTGGTGCAGCGGACGCTCTCTCCGGCGCCCTGGTTCATTTTCGCAGCACCGGGCTATATCGAGCGTCGCGGCGAACCGAAGACACCGGACGACCTATCGGAGCATGACCTTCTGGCGATGCACCGTCCCGGGCAGGCAACGGTGTGGAAGCTCAGCCATCCCGTGATCGGCGACCGGGTGCTTTCCGTCCAGCCACGAATGGCGGGCAACGACCTGATCATGCTGAAACAGGCTGCGGCAGACGGCATCGGGATCGCGGCGCTTCCCGGTTACATCTGCCGGGAAGACGTGGCTGAGGGCAGGTTGCAAAGGGTCATGTCGGAATGGCTGGCCGGCAAGGCGGAGATCACCGCCGTCCTGCCGTTCCGGGATTACGTGCTGCCATCGGTGCGCGCTTTTCTCGACTATCTCATTATCGAGCTGCCGAAAGTGGTCAATCCGGATTCTGATCCCGTTTGATCCGCCTTTTCGTCAGCATTCTCATTTGGAGCCTTTATGTTTGAACCCAAGCCGCTGCACTTCGTGACCCTTCTCGGAAGCATGCGTCATAAATCCTACAATGCTGCAATCGCTCGCTCCCTGCCGTCTCTCGCCCCCGAGGGCGTGACCATCACGGCACTCGGCTCGGTCGGCACGTTCCCGCTCTACGACGAGGATGTGCAGGCGGTAGGGTTCCCCGCGGAGGTGACGGCGATGGGTGAGGCGATCCGTCTTGCCGATGGCGTGATCATCGTCACGCCCGAGTACAACTACTCGGTTCCCGGTGGCATCAAGAACGCCCTGGACTGGCTTTCGCGCCTGCCGAACCAGCCGTTTGCCGGCAAGCCGGTGGCCATCCAGACGGCGTCAGCCGGCATGCTCGGCGGCGCTAGGGCCCAGTATCATCTACGACAGATCCTCGTTTATCTGGATGCCGCCGTTCTCAACAAGCCGGAGGTCATGATCGGGCATGTCGCAGCCAAGGTGCACAGCGAAACGCTGGAACTGACCGACGCCGACACGCGTCACTTCCTGGAAAAACAGGTTTCGGCCTTCGCGCACTTTGCGCAAAGGTACCGAGTTTCAGGCTGAACGCCGCCTGCAAAGCGTGCGGATAACCGACGGACCAGGCGCCTTTTGGCTCAGTAGCTCGGAACCCGCGTTTTCATCGCCTTGTCCTCCGGCGGATACGGAAAGGCCGCCTCGGCAACCGTCGCTGTGAGAAACGACCTTTTGCTCAGGCCGAGAGGCGTGGCTTGACCTCGCGGCCGAGCATTTCGATCGACCGCAGCATCGCCGGCTGGTGGCTTGCCGCGGAGCTCATCTGGAACGTCAGCCGGTCGATGCCGCCGAGGTCCTCGGACGTCTGCCGGATCTTTGCCGCCACCGTTTCGGGATCACCGACGAGGAACGCGCCGCCGGGCCGAACCAGGTTGTCGAACTGCGCGCGCGTCGACGGTGCCCAGCCACGCTCGAGGCCGATCTTGGTGAACATCGCCTGCCAGCCGGGGAAGAAGCGATCCGCCGCCTCGCGGTCCGTCTCGGCCACGAAGCCGAGCGCATGGATGCCGACGCGCAGTGCTTCGGGCGCGTGCCCGGCGCGTGCTCCGGCCTCCCGGTAGAGATTGACCAGCGATCGAAACCGCCGGAATTCCCCGCCGATGATCGCCACCATCAGCGGAAGACCAAGGATCCCGGCACGGGCGAAGGATTGCGGCGTGCCGCCAACCCCGAGCCATATGGGCATCTTCGGCTGGGCAGGACGCGGGTAGACACCCTGGCCGTCGAGTGGCGCCCGAAACCGGCCGGACCATGTCACATTGGTCTCGTCGCGCAGGGCGAGCAGCAGTTCCAGCTTTTCCTCCGACAGGGCATCGTAGTCGTTGAGGTCGAGACCGAACAGCGGATAGGCCTCGATCGAGGATCCCCGACCGACGACGATTTCAGCCCGTCCCCGCGAGATGAGGTCCAGCGTCGCGAACTCCTGGAAGACGCGGACGGGATCTGCGGCGCCAAGCACCGTTACCGCGCTGGTCAGCCGGATCGACTTCGTCCGCGCGGCGGCGGCGGCAAGGATGACGGCCGGTGCGCTGTCGAGATAGTCGCCGCGGTGGTGCTCACCAATGCCGAACACGTCGAGGCCGGACGTATCGGCCATCTCGATCTCGTCGAGCAGGAAACCCATGCGGTCCATGGCGCTGACACCCTTGACGGTTGCCGCAAAACTGTCAATTCCGATTTCCAAAACCATAGTTCCTTCATTTGCAGTCGATCGCCGGTGATGCGATCGTTTTGAGTCATGGGCTCCGGCATCAGAAGGGACACGAGCAGGACGCTAAGTCCAGCACGTTGGACAGAAGCAAACGCCGCAAGCGCCATGTCAGAGGGATTTCGCGGCTGTCGCCGATAGCTCTTCCAGATCGAGGTCCCGCTCCAGGTCATGCAGCGTTTCGTCACTGATCTGGTGGGCGCGATGAAGGCGCACGAGTTCGGCCCGGCCGGCCCTTACCGCCTCGAGGACGAGGTCGTAGTGGGCCGTGATCTCGTCTACGAAAGTGTCTTCATCGTCCGCGTTCTGGAATGCCTGGTCGGCGCGCCGCTGGAAGCCCTCGAGCAATCGCGGGTGGGCAAGCGTTCCGTCGTCGGTATAGGCCTGCGACCGGACGGCGACGAGCTGGGCTGCTGCGACCGCCGCTTCCGCCTGTGCACGGCTCAATGCCGGGCGCACGCCCCGATCAGACAGGTTCGCAGCGCGGATGACCAGCCCAAGCGTCGTCCCCTGGAGAAGAACAGTGACGAGAATGGCGGCGAAAGCTGCGACCAGCATGAGGTCGCGACCTGGCATGGTTTCGGGGACGGTCAGGGCAACAGCGAGGGTGACCACGCCACGCATGCCCGCCCAACTCATCACCGTCGCGGCCCTCGGGCCGAGCGGGTCGTCGATGGGAAATCCGAGCCGGTTGAGCAGCGCCAGAACGGCGTCGCAGCCGAAGATCCAGACGAAGCGCGCCAGCGTCATCGCGACGATCACGCCCACGACCGGAACCGCCATGGTGGCAAGGACAGTCTCGAATCCCCCGACGCGCTCCAGCACGCCGCGCAGCGAAAGACCGATGAGGATGAAGATCATGGCCTCCATCAGGAACACCATGACGTGCCAGAAGGCGCCGGCGCGGATGCGAACGCTCGCGGTAAAGACGACGTGCTGGTACCAGCCGAAAACCAGGCCCGCGGTGACTGTGGAGATGACGCCCGAGACGTGGACCGCTTCGCCAGCCAGATAGGCAGCCCAGCCGAGGATCAGGGAGGCGAGGATCATCAGGGTCTCGTCGCCCAGCCGCCGGAGGAGGAAGGTCCAGGCCCCACCCACGACGGCGCCGACTACGACGCCGCCAATCGCCAGGAAGCCGAACTCGAGGCTCGCATCCACGGCATCAAAACTTCCCGTCAAGGCTGCCGCGACAGCGAAGCGGAAAAGCACCAAGCCGCTGGCGTCGTTCAGGAGGCTTTCACCCTCGAGAAGCGTTGTCAGCCGGCGGGGAAGCTTAACGCGCTGCAGAACCGCCCGTGCCGAGACGGCATCCGGTGGCGAAACAATGGCGCCAAGGGCGAAACAGGCGGCCCAGGGCAGCGCCGGGACCAGCCAGTGGACAACAACTCCCACCACCAGGGTGGTGAAGACGACCGCGCCGATGGCCAGCGACAGAATGCCGGCGCTGTGGCGGCGGAAGGCGGCAAGCGCGGTATAATAGGCCCCGTCCATCAGGAGCGGCGGCAGGAAAAGCACGAGAACCAGCTCGGGATCCAGCTCGATCACCGGCAGTCCGGGAAGGAAGGCCAGGGCCCCGCCGCCGACGAGAAGGGCGACAGACGGCGGAAGCTTGGCGCGTTCGGCAAACCAGTGCAGGGCGAGGATCGCGAGAAGCAGGGTGAAAACCAGTTCGAACGTTTCGGCCGGATGCATCTCTCTCTCCCCAAGGTGCCAATCTCTCTGATGGCGGCATACCTCCAGAGTATAGGACCAGTCGCCCAAAATTTACGGTGTGTAACAGATCAATGGATGTGCATTGCTGCTCCTGCACCCTTAGGTATTCGAACAGCTGCTTAAGGCAGTTACTCTGAGCATTTGCGACATAGCAAGAACGGCCGCCTGATCCCAACGCTGCTGATGAACCGACCATGTGGTTCGTCGCGGGCATGCAGACCAAAAGATAGGATGGGTCGCGATAGCGGGCCACACCTGATCGAGTTCGCGGTGCCTCAGGCAGGTTGGATGCCGGCTGACGTCCTGATCGATGGGCCGTCAGCCTTGTGTTGCGCAGTCGAGGGATCAGCGGGCGATGAAGCCGCCGTTGATGAAGAGGGTCTGCGCGGTGACCCAACTGCCGCCCGGGCTGACCAGGAACTCGATCAGCGGCGTGATCTCGTCGATTTCGCCGAGCCGGTTCTGCGGGCTCATGCCGGAGAGGAAGGCCTTCGATTCCGCGCTTTCCACCGGGTAGAAGAAGGAGGTGTTGAGCGGGCCGGGTGCTACGGTGTTGACGGTGACGCCCCGGTGGCCGATCTCCTTGGCAAGCGCGCGCGTGAAGTGTTCGAGCGGCGCCTTGGAGCCCGCATAGATCGCGTATAGCCCGGGCGTTGCCGCCTGCAGCGTCGTGCCGATGTTGATGATACGGCCGTTGTCGGCGATCCTTTTTGCGGCTTCCTGCATGCAGAAGAACGCCGCCTTGCTGTTGATTGCGAAGCTCTGGTCGAAGTCGGCCTCGGTGATCTCGACAAATGGCTTCTTGACCACCTTGCCGACCGTGTTCACCACAATGTCGAGCTGGCCGAACGACTTGTCGACCGCGTCGAACAATCTCGCGACATCGGCGACCTGGGTCAGGTCGGCGCTGAACAGGAGGGGTTCGGCACCGTGATGCTTGATCTCGGCGGCAGTTTCTTCCGCTTCGCCGCGGGAGGCCTCGCCGTGATAGTGGACGGCCACGCCGCGGCAGCCGTTGCGCGCCAGCATGACGGCATAGGCCCGACCCTGGTTGCGCGTTGCACCCATCACCACTGCAACCTGGCCGTCGTTATTTTTGATCATGTCGCTGGTCGTCATTGTCTTTCTCCTTGTTGATGATCAAGGAATAGGCGACATGGAGGGGGTGCGGCTTTCAGGATACGCGCATCGTTGTTAGTAAATCCGCACGCTGGACGGGAAACAGCCATGTCAGATGCCATTCCGCCCGAAGCACCGCATGTCGCCACTGCCGACACGCCGGTGCCGAACTGGGGTCGGCTCGTCCGGTCCGATTTCGGGACGGCGGCGTGGAACCGGCGGAACGCAGGCGAGATCAGCCAGTCGATCCCCCATCATCTCGTGCTCTTGTCGTTCAAGCCCTTCAGCAACCGCGAGTCACGCCTTGGCGGGACGCGGATCCGCACCGCCTCGGCTGCGAGCGGATGCTGTGAAATCGTTCCGGCAGGCGCAGACTACTGGGCGCGCTGGCATGAGCCCAAGGAAGTGGCGGCATTCTCGCTGTCGCAGCCATGGCTTGACGGTCTCGCCCAGTCCGACCTCGACCTGCCGGCCGCAACCGTCGCCGCAGATGCCTTGCCGGTCGTCGACCGCCGCGTCGGACTGCTGGGCGGCATGCTGCGTGAAGAGCTGCGTTCAGGCACGCATGGCACGATGGCCGGCCTCGAGCTTGATTCGCTCCTCAACCTGCTTGGCATCCACCTCATCCGGCAATATGGCGTAGCCCGGCCCCAGAAGGATCTGGGTGGGCTGTCTGACCGGCAGTTCCGGCAGGTGCGCGATCACATGCAGGCGCATATGACACTCGGTGTCAGGCTCGAGGACCGGCCTCGCTGGTCGGGCTTTCGTCGAGCCAGCTGCTTCGCTCGTTCAGGCGTCGAACGGGAACGAGCCCGCACCAGTACTTCACCCGACTTCGCCTCGACGAGGCCCGTGCACTGATCGTCAACGGACCGCTGCCCCTGGCAGAGATCGCACTTACCTGCGGCTTCTCCAGCCAAAGCCACCTGACGGCCATCATGCGCCGGGAAGACGGCCTCACCCCCGGCGCGCTGCGGGTGTGATGATGTCCGGATCATTGAGGTTTCCGACGGTCTCATGCTTTGCAATTCAGCCGGTGAACGGCCGAAGTTCGCGGCGCAGGTTCTAACGATCTCGGGCAAGCCAGCGGGACGATCGTGTTGATCGGCTCCAGCGCGGGCGACATCGGGACCAAAGGATATGGCGTTTACGGAGCCACAACGACTGATGTGCGCTCCTTCACCCGCACCTGGGCCAACGGGTTTGCTCCGAAAGGCATCCGTGTCAACGTCGTAAGCTGTGGCCCAAACGATACGGCCTTGATGGCCGCAGCCCCGCAAGAGGTCCGGGATGAGCTTCTCCGGTATGATCCCGCTAGGGCGCATGGGCCGGCCAGACGACGCTGCCCATGCCGTCCTACCGGGAGCGTGGATCAAGCGCGTCGCGCAGACCGTCGCCGAGCAGGTTGAACGACAGTACGGTCATGAAGATTGCCATGCCCGGCCATAGCGCCATCCAGGGAGCGTTGCTCATAAACCGCTGGGCGGAATTCAGCATGGAGCCCCAGGATGGTGCCGGCGGCTGCAGTCCGAGGCCGAGGAAGGACATGCTGGCTTCGGCGATAATCGCGGATGCGATCGTCAGGGTCGCCTGTACCATCAACTGGGGAAGGATATTCGGCAGGATATGGCGAACCGCGATCCGCCAACGTGGATTGCCGACGGCACTTGCCGCTTCGATATACTCTTCGGCCCGGATCGAAAGAACCTGACCCCGGGTCAGTCGGATAAAGAGCGGCATGGCGGTGATGCCGATTGCGAGCATCGCGTTCGTCAGGCTTGGACCGAGAAAGGCGGCCAAGGCGATTGCAAGGATCAGGAACGGGCAGGCGAGCATGGCATCCGTAAACCGGCTGATAAAGCCATCGACCACGCCGCCGAGAAAACCTGCCGCAAGCCCGAGGGGCACGCCGATTGCCATCGCGATCCCGACCGAGGTGAGTCCTGCCAGCAACGAAGCGCGGGTGCCCCAGATGATGCGGGAAAGTATGTCGCGGCCAGCCTCGTCCGTGCCGAACAGATGCGCCATTGACGGTGCCTTGCGAACCGCCGTCCAGCTCTGGGATGCCGGATCGTAGGGTGCAAGCAGGGGGGCAAGAATGGCGACGAACACCACGAACAGCACCACGAACAGGCAAACGAGCGCACTCTTGCGCTTCGACAGGCGTCGCCACAGGCGACCATGGAAAAAGTTCGTGACGGGGCTGATCTTGGGGGAGACAGCAGGTTTGGTCGTTGCGATCGTTGGCACGGTCAGCCTCTCAGTCTCGGGTTAACAAGGATATACCCGATGTCGGCCAGCAGGTTGAGGGTGATATAGAACAGCGAGGTGACAAGCACCACGCCTTGGACCACAGGATAATCGCGCGTGAAGACCGCATCGACGATCAGCTTCCCGAAGCCGGGGATCGTAAAGATCTGTTCCGTCAGCACGGCGCCGGATAGCAGGGCGCCGAACTCCAGCGCACCGAGCGTGATGATAGGCGTCAGCGCGTTACGCATTGCGTGCTTAAATACGACGACCCACTCGCTTAGACCTTTGGCCCGGGCGGTGCGGACATAGTCGCTTTCCAGCGCTTGCAGCATGGCGCCGCGGGTATGGCGCATGATGACGCCGGCAATCCCGGTGCCCAGAACGAAGGCGGGCATGATCGTCGTCATCAGGTTCATCTTCAGGTCTTCCCACGGGCTGACGAAGCCGGAGGCAGGAAGCCAGCCAAGGTACACCGAGAAGAACATGATCAGCATGATGCCAAGCCAGAAATTCGGCAGCGAGATGCCGGCCAGCGAGACGACATTGGTGGCGTAATCGACCGGAGTGTTCTGGCGCAGCGCCGAAATTACACCTCCGGTAATGCCAAACACCAAAGCAAGGACAATTCCCATCACGGCGAGCTGCAGTGTCACGGGCAGCTTCAAAAGGATAAGTTCGAGAACCGGGCGATTGTGGCGCATGGATTGCCCAAGGTCGCCGGTCAGGACGCCCTTCACCCAGTAGAGATATTGCACGAGCAAGGGCTGATCGAGATGATACTGGGCGCGGATTGCGGCTAGCGTCGCTTCGTCCGGACTTTCACCCGCAAGCACAAGCGCCGGGTCACCAGGAAGCAGATGCTGGAGCGAGAAGATGATCAGCGACAGCAAGACGATGGTCGGAATGAGCTGCAGCAGACGACGTGCAAGAAGCGAGGTCAAGGGTTTAGCCTCCGGTCACGGTTGAGGAGGGCGTGGTCGTCATCCGGGCTGCAGCCATCGCTTCGAAGGCTGCAAAAAGCTTTTCCAGCTTCGGATCGCGAGGTTCGCGGGTGATCTCGGCCGTATCGAGTTCGGGTAGCTCTCGCCAGAAGGCGCACGCATTCGCATGGCCGCTTGCCTCAACATCGAGCTCCATGCTGACCGCCCTGCATTCGGGTCGCGCGTGGGGACACCGCGTATGCAGCCTGCAACCTTGCGGAGGCGACATCGGGCTTGGCAGATCGCCATGCAGGCGCGCTTCCTTCGAACGCTGCTGGCTGGGCGGGGCGGCGACCGGAATGGCAGACAGCAACGCCCGGGTATAGGGATGGCGCGGGGTCGCGAAAATTTCGTCCGACGTCCCGATCTCGACGATCTTGCCGAGATACATGACCGCAACGCGGTCGGCGATGTGTTTCACGACGCTCAGATCGTGCGAAATGAAGATGAACGCCAGACCCAATCGGTTCTGCAGGCTCTTCAGAAGGTTCAGGACCTGCGCCTGGATCGACACGTCGAGGGCAGACACGGCCTCGTCGCAGATGATTGCCTTCGGTTCGGAGGCAAGCGCACGCGCAATCACCACGCGCTGACGCTGGCCGCCGGAGAATTCATGCGGATATCGGCTGGCCTGCTCTGGACGAAGGCCGACCATTTCGAGCAGTTCCGCAACGCGTCGAGCGCGCTCGTTTGGCGGCACGATATCGTGCAGCATCAGCGGTTCGCCGATTGTCTGGGCAATCGTCATGCGCGGATTGAGCGAAGCGTAAGGGTCCTGGAAGATCAACTGCACATGCCGGCGCTGGCGGCGCATCGCCGCATGGCTGATGTTGGTGATATCCTGACCATCGATCAGGACCTGACCGTCGGTCGGCTGGATGAGGCGCATCAACAACCGGCCGAGCGTCGACTTCCCGCAACCGGATTCGCCGACAATTGCCAGCGTCTCGCCGGGCATCAGGGACAACGACACGTCGTCGACAGCGCCGACGGACGCCAAGGGCCGGCCGAAGACGCTGCGCTTGACGATGAAATTCTTGCCAAGGTGACGCGCCTCGATGATCGGCGTCTTGGCTTTCAAGAGGGCTTCACTCATGGGACGAGGTCCTGCAATGGCGCACGCCAGCAGCGGCTGAGGTGACCTGGGGATATTTCCATCAGGGTGGGCATCTCGGCGCATTTGTCGATGCTGAACGGACATCGCGCCCGAAACCGGCAGCCGGACGGTGGGTTGGCCATGTCCGGGACCGTGCCGGTGATGGCGACAAGCTGTTCTCGCTTCTCGTCCAGGCGCGGCAACGAACCGAGAAGACCAACGGTGTAAGGATGCTGGGGAAAGGTGAAGAGGTCTTCGACCGAGCATTGCTCGACAACCTGACCCGCGTACATGACGATCACGTCATCGCAGGATTCCGCGACAACGCCAAGATCATGAGTTATGAGAACGATGGCAGTTCCGGTCTTCTGCCGCAGTTCCCCCATCAGTTCGAGGACCTGGGCCTGGATTGTCACGTCCAGCGCCGTCGTGGGTTCGTCGGCGATCAACAGTTCCGGCTCGCAGGCAAGCGCCATGGCAATCATCACGCGCTGGCGCATGCCACCGGAGAGATTGTGCGGATACTGGCGGTAACGCGTTTCCGGTGATGGGATACGCACCAGCTTCAGCATGGCGATGCCGCGCTCTGTCGCCTCTTTCTTCGAAATCTGTCGGTGACGCAGGATGACTTCGTTGATTTGCTCGCCGACCGTATAGGACGGATTGAGAGAGGTCATAGGCTCCTGGAAGATCATTCCCATCCGGTTGCCGCGCAGGCTGCGCATACCGCTCGTCGTTTCCTCGAGCAACTCGCGACCGGCGAAATTGATGCTGCCGGACACGCGTGCTGTGTGTTCGGGGAGGAGGCGCATGACGGCCAGGGAGGTCACGCTCTTGCCGCTGCCGGACTCGCCCACGATCGCGAGCGTGCGCCCTTTTCGAACGTCAAAACTCACGCCGTCGACGGCAGTGACGGTACGCGTGTCGTCTTCAAAGACGACACGCAGATCATCGACCCGCAGCACCAAGGCCGCGTGGTCGTCAGCCCGATCCGATCGGGCTGACTTGTCTTGGATGAGATCAGATGAGGTGCTCATTACAGCCTTAAGCCATCAATTCTTCCGGCTCACACCACTCAGGCGGATGATGCCATCCGGAGCGGGCGCAAGGCCGGTGATGTTGGAATTGTGCGCGAAGATCCACTGCGAATGATACATGTAGACAATCGGAAGGTCCTTCTGGAGGATCGCGATTGCCTTGCTGTATTCTGCCTTGCGGGTCTCGACGTCTCCCGATGCGCGGGCTTTCGCCAAGATCGCGTCGAGTTCCTCGTTGCAGTAATGCGCGTCATTGGTCGGAGCACCGCAAGACAGCATCGGCGTGATGTTGAGGTCTGGATCGACGCGTCCGCTCCAGCCGACGAGATGCGATTGGAACTTGCCCTGGCGAGCAACGTCGAGCAGGGTCATCAGCTCTGTCGGCTTGATCGAGACGTTAATTCCGACTTCGGCAACCATCGCCTGGATAAGCTGGGCAACCTGCTGACGTTCGGCATCGGTGGGCACCAGAAGTTCAAGATCGACGGATTCGACGCCGGCTTCCTGCATCTTCTTTTTGGCAGCGTCCAGATCCCGCTGCGGAATTGGGAAGTTCTTATCGTAGTACTGATTGGAAGGCGGGAACGGCTGGTTGCCGATGCTCGCCTGACCATCGAATACGACATCGCTGATGGCCTGACGGTCGATTGCCAGGCTGAACGCCTCGCGGATTGCTGCCTTCTTGCCGGCATCGAGGTTAGCCCCCTCGCCACCGATGCTGAATGTCACGCCGTAGTATCCAAGTCCGACGACTGGCTCCACAGCCAACGATGCATCCGCCTTCACAGCTTCGACTTCGGTCGCAGCGAGCCGTTCGATCAGATCGAGCTGGCCGGAACGAAGGTTGAGCAGCCGCACGTTGGAGTCGGGCATGCCGCGATAGACGAGCCGGTCGAAGTGGTATTTGTCGGCGTTGTAGTATTTTGGGAATTTCGCAAGGACAATGCGGTCCTGGATGACGCGTTCGGCGAAGGTGTAGGGGCCTGAACAGACGGGAGCATCGGTGAACTTCTCACCGAGCTTTTCAGCTGCAGTCGGGCTAACGATCATGCCGGCCCGGTCGCTGAGAGCTGCCAGCAGTGGTACCGATGGCTGTTTCAGGTTGATCTGGACGGTTGTCGGATCGACTACGTCGACGGTGCTGATGGAGCTGATTTCGGGTTTGCGGCGCGAGAACTTGGCATTGAGAGCCCGCTCGAGATTGTACTTGATGGCGGCGGCGTCGACCTTGGTTCCGTCGTGAAAGACGGCATCGTCGCGCAGTTTTAGCGTCAGTGTCTTGCTGTCGTCACCCCATTTCCAGCTGGCAGCCAGCATCGGGATGATCTCACCCTTCTCATCGATATCAACGATCTTGTCACACAGCGACTGAAGAACGTGGCGGCCAACGAAGCTCCAGTTGGTTGCGGGATCAAGCGTATCAGGATCGTCCTGCAGGCCGATATTGAGCGTCGATTGAGCAGCCGCCGGGGCGGCCGTTGCCTGAATGCCTGCAAGCGCCAGTGTGGCGGCCAGTGCGAGATAGTGTGGTTTCATCGCTATTCCCTCTCTTATTCGAAAAGTCTCATTCATCGTGCAACGGCGTAGCCCTGTACGCCCCGCGGATTGGCGCCGGCCTTTACGAGTTGCACGTCACCGTCCATTTCGCGGGCAACTGCCGACAGACGCCCTTCCGACCATGCGTCGCCCACTGTGATCTTGTGTCCGCGTGCTGCCAGATCCTCGCAGACCGTTTTGGAGAAGCGTGATTCAAGCGTCACCGCACCGAGGCTGATTTCTCGCGGCCAGAAGGAGCTCGGCAGGTGATCGGTATGGAATGACGGAGCGTCGATCGCCTCCTGCAGGTTCATTCCGTTGTGCAAGTGGCGCAGCAGCATGATCAACTGCCACTGGTCCTGCTGATCTCCGCCCGGAGTTCCCAACGCCATGTAGGGCTTGCCATCGCGGAAGACGGTGGTGGGCGTTAAGGTCGTGCGGGGTCTTGTCGATGGCATCAGCGACGAGTTGAGACCCTCCTCCAACCAGAACATCTGGCCGCGGGTCGTGAGGCTGAAGCCGAGACCTGGAATGACGGGGCTCGATTGGAACCACCCGCCGGACGGCGTGGCAGAAACCATGTTGCCCCATCGGTCGATAGTGCTGACTTGCACGGTATCGCCGCGCTGAGCACCCTCGCGGGTCAGCGCCGGTTCGCCCTGCCGGTCATTGGGCAACGGCTGCTCGCGCGCGACCGTCGGCTCGCCGCCGCCGAGCCCCGGCTGCATAATTGTACCCACAGCGCGCAGGGGCGGCAGGTTGGGGTTGCGACCGTCAGGCGAGCCTGGACGCACCTCAAGAGATGCAGAGCGACCAATCAGAGCGCGACGGATGTCGGCGTAATCTGCAGACAGGAGTGTCGCCATCGGCACGTCGACGCTATCGCCGTACCAGGCCTCGCGATCAGCCATGGCAAGCTTCGCGGTTTCAACAACGAGATGCACGAACTCTGCGCCCATCGGGTCAAGGTCCGCGATGTCGGTTCCCTTGAGGATCTGCAACATCTGCAAGAGGACCGGCCCTTGAGACCAAGGTCCGCATTTGAACACTTCACAATCGCCGTAAGTTACCGCCGCCGGCTTCTCGATCGATGGCGTATAGTCTGCCATGTCCTGCGCTGTGATCAGGCCCTTGTGTCGTCGGCCTGAGACATCCCATACTTCCTGCGTTTCGCAGAACTGCTCGATCTGTTCGGCAACCGGTCCGCGATACCAGAAATCCAGGGCGGCATTGATCCTCGCCTCGCGGCTGCCGGCCGATTTCGTCTGATCGAGGATCAGTTGGTACATGTCGGCAATGTGCGGGTTGCGAAAGAGCTTGCCCGCCTGGGGCAGGGCACCGCCTGGCAGATAGACGGCGGCCGATGTTGGCCAGTGCGTCTGAAACAGCTCCTGCATCGATGCGATCGTGTTTGCGATGCGCGGCACCAGCGGGTGACCAGTCCTAGCATAGTAGATCGCCGGGGCAAGAACTTCCTCGAGTTCAGCCTGTCCGTAGTCCCGCAAAAGCGTCAGCCACGCGCCAAAAGCGCCCGGGATACAGGCTGCGAGAAGCCCTGTCCCGGGAATGATGTCCAGACCAAGTTCCTTGAAATACTGAATGGTCGCCTTCGCAGGAGATGGGCCCTGACCGGAAATGACAACCGGAGCATCGGCGCCCGCTGGGGTGACGATAATGGGAACTTCGCCGCCGGGGCCGTTCAGGTGCGGCTCCACCACCTGCAGTACGAAACCAGCTGCCACGGCCGCATCGAACGCCGTGTGCCCTTTTTCGAGAATAGACATACCAACGGTCGAAGCCAGCCAGTGCGTCGACGAAACTGCCCCAAAGGTGCCGCGCAGTTCCGGTCGGGTGGTAAATGTCATTTGCTTCACTCACTCCTCGTGTGAAGGCGGCAGCGGAGACAGGACCATTGTCTATCTTCACGCAAATTGCCTCCAACGTCCCTTTGGGATACAATCCCGTCCTCTGTGGACACATTGTATATTATTCGGGCGCATGGCAAGTCAGCTGTGTAATTTACTTTCGTCGCGATAGGATGGTGTGTGACCTTGTGGGGAAGGAAACCTATGCTGGATGGACGGACGCCACTGAAAAAAGCTCGTAGCGATGTTATCGCCGACCAGCTGGAAGAAGCTGTGATTACCGGGGAAATTGCTGCTGGATCGAGGCTCGACGAGAACTCTCTCGCGGTCCAGTTCCAAGTATCCCGAACACCGGTTAGAGAGGCTCTTCGCATCCTGTGCGGCCGGGGACTGGCCGAGCGGGAAGCATTCAAGGGCGTCATTGTCACCCAGATTTCCACGGAGCGCATCGACGAAATGTTCGAGGCCATGGCGGAACTGGAAGCGACATGCGGCAGGCTGTCGTCCCAGCGTATGACAATGCGCGAACGGGCTGAGCTGGAAGCCATGCATCGTGAGATGAACGGCCTCGCACAGGATGGAGACCACGTTGGCTACAACGCCGTCAACACGGAGTTTCACAGCCTGCTGTTTCAGGGTTGCCACAACAGGGATCTGATCAGTGCAGCGCAAACGCTGCGGTTGAAGCTTGCACCCTTCCGGAAATACCAGCTGAAGGACGTAGGGCGTCTGAAACGATCGTGTGACGAGCATCAGCAAATCGTTGACGCGGTTCTCGAGCAGGATGCGAAAGCCGCCGAAAACGCACTGAGGCGGCATCTGGTCTCGGCCGCGCAAGAGGTTTTGGTCAGGCGTCAGCAGCAGAAGGTAAAGACCATCCAGGACAATGATCCGCTGGATAATAAGGAGGCTCATGATGACGCAGGATGATGAAAAACAGGCCATCCGCGACGTCATTGGCGTCATGCAGCAAGCGTGGAATACCGGCAACTTTCAAGGCTACATGGCTGGCTTTGCCAACCCGGATATAATTTTTGTTTCCCGCGGTCGAATCCAGAAGGACTGGCAGGCGACGCTCGACCATTACATCAGCGATTATGGCGGGTCCGAGGGTTCGCAAGGTCAGCTGACCTTTTCCAATATCCGCATCGAAATCCTGTGCGATGACGCAGCCCAGCTCATCAGCAACTACCAGCTGATCCGCCCAGCGGGAAATCAGACGGGAGTGAACACGCGGCTGATGCGCAAGCGCGAAGGAAGGTGGCTGATCGCCCTCAACCACGTTTCGCAGATCGAGATGTAATATATGGCGTATGCTTGTTCGCTCAGTCGACTTGTTGTCGCGACCGATCTGACATCAAGGGATAACAGGCAAGCTTTGCTATTGCCGACTGGGTTGCTGATCGTCAGGCGCGCGCCCATGGTAGCCGTCGGATCTAAACCTATGCAGCGGGATGGCTGATGCGCGTTTTTCTTGTTCGCCACGGCGAATCCCTCGGTAACCTCGACGAACGGGCTTACAGCCAGTTTGGAGATCACAACGTACCGCTGACGCAGTGGGGACATCGCCAGGCCGCCGAAGCCGGGGCTGTGATCGCGGCCTATATGTCCGGCCTGACCGGGCGGGGGGTGCAAACGCTGCGCGTATGGTACTCACCGTTCCTGCGGACACGGCAAAGCAAGGACGCGCTCCTTGAAGCCTTGCCTGTCGAACGCATTGGCAAGGTGCGCGAGGACTATCTGTTGCGGGAGCAGGATTTCGGCCTCTTTACTGAAATCTATGACCACGCCGAGCGGAAGCAAAAGTTTCCCGACGAATTCGAGAAGTGGGCGAGACTGCGTAGCAACAGCGGTAAATTCTACGCCCGGCCGCCAGATGGTGAAAGCCGCGCCGATGTTGCACAGCGCATGCGGTTGTTCCTGCAGACGATCATGCACGAGGCCCGACACGGCCACGACAACGTGGTGATCGTCGGCCATGGTGTCACCAACCGAGCCTTCGAGATGAATTTTCTGCAGCATCCTGTCGACTGGTTCGAACGTTCGGACAATCCCGGGAATGCTGACATCACTCTGATCGAGGGAACGCGCGAAATGGGATACACCTCGACGCTGTTGCACCAGGCGACCGACCGTCAGCCTGGTCAGAACGATCTGCGACAGGCGTATGGCGCAGAGTTAACGATCAGGCCAGAGCCGGAGGCGTGAAATGCCTTGACCAAACTGGACCTCGTTTTTGCCGGCGATAGATATCAAGCTGAGTATGGGTATCCCGATAACACCCGCCGAATGACACTGCAGATCGATAACCGGGCTCGCTTGTCGGGTACCTCGAGCGATGGCTGGTTCCGTTCAACGTCCCGCAAATCAGCGATGGTGACGTACTGATGCCGGTGGCGGAGAATACCAGCTGACAATCGACTAATCGCTATTTTGGGCACTTGCCTTTGGTATCAATTGTCATCGATGAGATTCTAGGCACGGTAACCAAGCCTCAATACGTTTTCTCTATAAGGATCGGTATCGTCCTACCATTGAGCCTTGGCAGTTTTCCTGCAGCTCATTCAGCAAGATATCGAGGCCTACGTGAGGTTTTTTGGAAATTTGAAAATAAGGACGCGGGTCGTTCTCGTAGCGTCGATCCCGACCATTGCGTTGATCGCTGCTGTCGTACAGGACAATATGAAGCGCCTTGAGCAGGCTTCGGAAGCGCAATCTGTCGCCGAAATTTCTTCGATGGCGCCCGTTATTGGCTCAGCCATCCATGAAATCCAGAAGGAGCGCGGTGCTTCCGCTGGTTTCGTCGGTGCCAAGGGCCTCGGTGAGTTCGGGTCGCTCCTGGAGAAGCAGCGTCTCGCAGCGGATGCAGCACTCGCCAGTTTCAAGGCCTTGAACCTGACGACGAGCGAAGCTCCGGGTGGCCCTGAATTGCAGCAGCTTGCGCTCTCGGCCCAAGCCAAGCTCGACCAGCTCAAGACAATGCGTGACGAGGTTACGGCGTTAAAGGCAGGCGTGCCTGATATTGCGTCCTATTTCGAGGATACGATAGGTAGCCTCATCAAACTGATCGGATCCATGAGCTCGCTCACCAGCGACAGCACGATCTCAAACCGGATTGTTGCCTACTCGGCTCTTCTGCAGGGTAAGGAACGCGCTGGTCAGGAACGCATGATCGGCACTGCAGCATTCGCGGCCGGTAGTTTCTCGCCGGAAGGATATCAGCAGTTCGTGAAGTTTGGCGTCATGCAGAACGTCTACTTTGCGGATTTCAACAGCTATGCAGGCGCACCGCAGCGTGCCGCGCTTCAGACGGCCCTTGCGAGTGATGCCGGTCAGCTTGTCGAGAAGCAGCGCAGCGTCGCGCTGAAGGCTCCGTTCGGCGGACAGATGGGTGGAATTTCCGGTGAAGACTGGTATAAGGCTTCGACCAACCGCATCAACGCGCTGAAGACAGTGGAAGACCAGACCGGTCTGGAGCTAAAGGATTATGCGTCCGCTTCGGCTGCGGTTCAGCACAGTAATTTCCTGATTTCGGTCTTCACCTCGCTGGGCGTTCTGGCAGTCGTTGCTGTTCTCGCGACCATCGTCACCCGCTCCATCACCCGTCCCGTCACGCGGATCGTGCAGACGATGCGTGAGCTCGCGGCCGGCAACGCAGAGGCTGAAATCGATACCATTGCCGATCGAAGCGAAATCGGCGACATGGTCAAGTCTGTTGCCGTCTTCAAGCAGAACGTGCAGGACACCTTGCGCATGGAAGCGGAAGCGCAGGCTAACCGTTCGATGTCCGAACGTCAGCGCCTCGAGCAGCACGAGCGTCAGGCGGAAGAAGCAGCCGAAGTGCAGTTCGCAGTCGATACGCTCGCCGTTGGCCTCGGTGCCATGGCGAATGGCAAGCTGAACCATCGGATCGACCAGGCGTTTGCAGAACGCCTCGACAAGATCCGCGTCGACTTTAACGGTGCGATCGAGCGTCTCGAAGATGCGATCGTGGACGTCAGCGGCAACGCGCAGGCGATCTCGGCCGGTTCGAACCAGATCCGCTCCGCGGCTGACGACCTGGCAAGGCGCACCGAACAGCAGGCAGCATCTGTCGAGGAGACCGCAGCAGCCCTTGAGCAGATCACCACCACGGTTGCCGACACGACGCGTCGCGCAGAAGAAGCAGGTCGCCTGGTCAGTGAAACGCGCAAGAACGCCGAGCACTCGGGCCTCGTGGTGACGAACGCAATCAACGCAATGAATGCGATCGAAGCGTCATCCAACGAGATCTCCACCATCATCGGCGTCATCGACGAAATCGCGTTCCAGACCAATCTTCTGGCACTGAATGCGGGCGTGGAAGCGGCCCGGGCAGGTGACGCCGGCAAGGGCTTTGCAGTCGTCGCACAGGAAGTTCGCGAACTTGCGCAACGGTCCGCAAGCGCCGCCAAGGACATCAAGAGCCTGATCGCCAAATCCGGTGAACATGTCAGAAGCGGCGTTTCCCTTGTCGGCGAAACGGGCGAGGCGCTTGGGCAGATCGTCGATCAGGTCAAGGCAATCAGCGTGAACGTCCTCTCGATCGTGGAAGCCTCGCGCGAACAGTCTGCGGGTATCAAGGAAATCAACCATGCCGTCTCGTTGATGGATCAGGGGACGCAGCAGAATGCCGCTATGGTGGAAGAATCCACCGCAGCGAGCCATTCTCTCGCGAGAGAAGCCGAAACGCTCTTCCAGCTCGTTGGTATGTTCGAGACAGGATCAGTGGCAGGTGGCATTCACCACTCGCATCAATCCGGCGACGCTCCAGCTCCTTCGAAACGGTTGATGACCCGAGTGACCTCGTCCTTCTCCAGACGCGTGGCATAAGCTTCACGGCATCCCGGCTAACCTCCCAAAGCACACGCAGAGAGTGAACCGTAAAAGCCGCCGAAGAAATCCTTTCGGCGGCTTTTGTATGAGGCTGATCCGTGCTGGTTGGTGAAAAGAAGCTTCCAGCTGTCACGACATCTTTCGCTTGATCTGCAGCCGCCAAGACACCCCCAGCCACGTGCTCGTGTCATCGTGGCCGCGATGGACGAAGTGACAGTGAGAGACGCGTTCCTCAAACATCTTCTCATGCTCGCGCAAGATTTCGGCCAACGTCCCCAATCTTCAGCGAGATGCCGTCCCGTCGAAGGTTTCTCGCATCGCCTTGAGGATCACGACCGCGGAGGCAGCGCCCGGGTCGATATGGCCAAGCGAGCGTTCGCCCAGTCTTGCGGCGCGACCACGAAGCGCGATCATGGATTGCGTTGCTTTGGCGCCCAATTCTCCCGCTTCGCAGGCCGAGGACCAAATGTGTCCGGGTTCGCCGGATCTCGCCTCCGCCGCATCGGCTGCCGGCATCCAGGCATCGAGCATGGTCTTGTCTCCGCGCATTCCTTTGCCCCGCTGCTGAATGCCGGTTGTGATGGCTCTCAGCATCGCGACCTGGCCAGCGGCATCGAGAGGTCGATGTGCGTTCATACGATCGGATGCATGGAGAAAGCCGGTCGCATAGAGCGGGCCCGTGGATGCGCCTACCGCATCGAGAAACGTGGTCGCAGCAGCCGTCATGACTTCGGCGGCAGTCATGCTGTCGAGATCGCTCCGCGACAATTCACTCGCAACAGCGCTGAAGCCAAGCGACATCGTGATGCCGTGATCGGCGTCTCCGATCGCCTCATCAAGCTCGGTCAGGTAATCCTTCTCCTTGGCCATCGCATCGGAGATCTTGTTGAACATTCGGCTGAGTAAGCGCGCATCGTTTCCGTGCACCATGTCCCTCCAACTGTTGCACTGTGCCATTGAAAGCCTGCCTTACCCTATTTTCAACGCCGCAGTGTCGCAGGGATGATGGAGCAGAGTAGACAGATCGTCATCGAGATGAAGGATTGAGATCGAGGCGCCGACCATATCCAATGATGTGCAGTAGTGGCCAATCCAGTTTGCTTCGATCTCGATGCCCTTGGCCTTCAGCCTCTGCTCGACACGCCTGAACAGAATATAGAGCTCCATCAATGGCGTTGCACCGAAGGAGTTGACCAGTACGGCGACACGGCTGCCTGCGATCGCCCCCATCTCGTGAAATATGCGATCGATAATCTTGTCCGCAATCGCGTCGGCATTCTCGATCTTCTCGCGACTGACACCCCGTTCGCCATGGATGCCGATCCCGAACTCCATCTCGTCTTCCCCGATCTCGAAACTCGGACGGCGCGTCTGCGGCATAGAGCCGGCTTCGAGTGCGACACCCAGCGTGAATGTGCGGGAGTTGGCCTTGCGTGTCAGTGCTTCGCACGCGTCGAGGGAGTGACCGCGGTCGCAGGCTGCACCGGCGATCTTGAAGGTAAAGAAATTGCCGGCGACACCACGTCGGCCGTCCCGGTCTTCCATGGAGGACGAGGCGACATCATCGGTGGTCAGGACCGTGCGCACCGCGATGCCCTCGGCCTCGGCCATTTCTGCCGCCATCTCAAAGTTCATGACGTCCCCGGCATAGTTGCCGTAGACGAAAAGCACACCGGCATCACCCGAAGCGGCCCGGGCGCAATGCAGGATCGGCATCGGCGGCGGGGAGGAAAAGACATTGCCGACGGCGACCGCATCCGCCAGCCCCTTTCCCACATAGCCGAGAAAGCAGGGTTCATGACCGGAGCCGCCGCCGATGACAAGACCGACCTTGCCGGGCCGCGGACCTTCCCTGGCTATCAACGCCCGGTTGGATTTTCCGGCGGGCATCAGATGTTTCTGATGCGCCCGAACGACGCCTTCCAGCATTTCCTCAACCACATGATCCGGATCATTGAGGAACTTCTTCACGCGATTGCGCGTCCGCGTCCCTGTCCCTTGGCTAGACGGGCTTTCCGAGCGAGGGCGCTGCGCAAGCATCTGGTCGATCACGGTCACGCCGTCGGCATTCAGAATACCCCGTCCGGTCGCCGCATCGGTGATCAGCACGTTGACATAGCCGCCGCGCAGGGCAGCGAGGATCGCTGGCACCTTGTCGAATCCTCCGGCCGCAGCAACGCGGAGGCCGACCGATTTGAGCATGTCGAGTGACATGCCGATCAGGCGCTCGTCCAGCGGCCCTGCCACCGGACGCCCCTGGCCGTCGATGAAGCGGCCAGAGACGGCGCCGACGGCGCCCTTCGCGAGATAATCCTGCAGCGCCACGTCTTCGAAAAAGCCGCTTGTGTGAATGGTCGAATTCGGCCTCAGTGACGAGATGCCAAAAAGTGCCTTGTTGGCACGCGACAGCATGCCGAACTGATCGGCCACCAGCGGCTCTTCCAACAGAGCGTCACGCATCGTTCGAGACGAGAGGATGGCGGGGGCGGATATGTTGACGAGCCTGCCGCCAACGGCCCCGGCGACAGCCGCTGCGCAAAGCTCCGGCGTATAGGAAAAGCTTGCCCGTGTTCCGCCCGCCGCCTGAATGACCGTGACATCCTGCAATCCGGGAACATGGGCAGCTTCGCCGATCGCAAGCATTGTGCGCCCCCAGGAAACGGCGACTGTATCGCCCGACTTGATCAGACGCTGCAATGCCTGGCCGCCGGCAGCACCGATCCGTTCGATCAGCGATTTGCCGGTTTCTTCGCTGGGGACGACAAGACAGTCGACGAGCCCGAAATGCCGCTTGAGTTCGCGCGCGATGGTCAGTGACGCAAGCCGGGCGGGTTCGATGGCGATGTTGACGATGCCGCGCTCACGCGCCTCTGCGAGATAGTTGTTCACCGTGGCGCGCGACACACCCATCGTGGCAGCAATATCGCCTTGGGTAAGGCCATCCTCGTAATAGAGCCAGCAGGCCCAGACGAGGGGGTCGTCGCCATATCTCAGAGACATGCCCTCGCGGGCGTGTTCGACATCGTTGGTGCCGATCATCGCCTTGCCGGACTGCTGTGTCTTCACTGGTGTCAATCCGAAACGTGCTCCGACAGTCGATACGGGGCCGAGCTATCCGGGCCGCCGGAATTTTTTAGGACAATTTATCGATGTTGGCTTCTTATTTCTGGAATTCGACGGCGACCTGCCCGAAAAGGCAGGTCGCCCGGTCCTGGGGGAGGTTTCCTGAGTTCAGGGCGCCTGCAACTTGCCTGACACGCCCTTCGCGATTTCCTTGAGGATTAAGGCGCATGACGTGGCACCGGCATCGAGAACGCCAAGCGAGCGTTCGCCGAGACGGCTGGCGCGCCCGATCTTCGCGACGAGGTCGATGGTGGAATCACGTCCCTTGTCGGCGGCTTCGGTCATCGCCGCCAGCGCGTCAGCAAAGGACTGTCCGCCTGCGACCGTGCTGTCGAACGCTTCGATGGCCGGCACGAACGCGTCGATCAGCGTCTTGTCGCCAACCTTGGCAGAACCGATCGACTGAATGCCGGCAAGGCCCATATGAAGCATTGTCGAGAAGAGGCGAGCGTCAACGACATCCTTGCCTTCGAGCGTTTCTGCGAACTCGGTGAACATCACGCCGTAAAGCGGACCCATAGAGCCGCCAATCTCCGTCATCAACACAGTGCCGAGCGTATCGAAGGCTTCGGCCAGCGACACGTCTTGGGTCTTGAGGCGCTCGGACGTCATGCCGAAGCCCTTGGCCATGTTGACGCCGTGGTCACCATCACCGATCTTGCCGTCGATCTCACTGAGATAGGCGCGGTTTTCGATGATGCGGTCGGCGATCGCAATCACGATATCGCCCGCGTGGGCATTGAGGAAAGTCTGCATCGCCAGGTCCTTAAAGCAGCATGGTGCAGCGCGTCTCGAGATCGAGAAGCGGCTTAGTTTCGTCGTCGAGCGCCATGACCGTCAGGGTCGCTCCCACCATTTCGAGCGACGTGAAATAGTTGCCGATGAAGGTCTTGTAGACCTTCAGGCCACGTGCGGAAATCTCGGTTTCGATCGTATCGTTGAGGATGTAGAGTTCGTTGAGCGGCGTCGCGCCGAGGCCTGACACGAGCACGGCGACTTCGACGCCGGCCGGCAGGTCATGATCGTCGAGCACGATCTTCACCATGTCCCTTGCAACGTCTTCGGCTTTTTTGAGCGGTTCGACCCGCACCCCAGGCTCGCCATGGTGGCCGATGCCGACTTCCATCGTGCCGGGCTCGATCTGGAAATTGGGATGGCCGACGGCGGGAAGTGTGCAGGGGCCAAGGCCGACCCCGATCGACCGGCAGTTGTCGATCGCCTTCTGCGCGACGGCGCGAACCTCCTCGAGCGAACCGCCCTGGCTGGCCTTGGCGCTGCCGATCTTCCACATGAAGATCTCACCGGCGACCCCGCGGCGCTTCTCCCGCTCGGACAGGGGAGCCGAGCAGACGTCGTCGTTGGCGACGACCGTCAAAACCTCGATTCCTTCCTTGGTGGCAAGCTTGGTTGCCATCTTCACGTTCATGTTGTCGCCGGCATAATTGCCGTAAAGGCACACCACTCCTGCGCCTCCATTCGCCTCGCGGAATGCGTCAGAGAAGCTCTTGGCCGTCGGCGAGGAGAAGAGTTCGCCAACGGCGACCGCATCCAGCATGTTCTTGCCGGTGTAGCCCATGAAGGCGGGTTCATGACCCGAACCGCCGCCGGTGACGATGCCGACCTTGCCTTTGACGGGGGCATTCTTCGCCACGACGACACGTGGGTTTTCCGCAAGCCGGACGATATCGGAATGGGCCTTGACGAAGCCCTTGACCGTATCTTCGACGACAAGATCAGGATTATTGACGAAACGCTGCATGGTTTGTCCTCAGAGAATTGTGTAACCGCCGTCGATCAGGAGATCGGCGCCGTTGATCATGTCCGCACCATTGGAGACAAGAAAGACTGCCGCTGCGGCGATTTCCTGCGGGTAGGCGAAACGGCCGATCGGGATACGCTTCTTCGCATTTTCACCCTTTTCGCCGGCCCAAGCCTTCTTTCCGAGTTCCGTCAGCACGACTGTTGGCGAAATGGTATTCACGCAGATACCGTATTTTCCCCACTCGGCCGCGAAGGTCTTCGACATGCCGATGACGCCGAATTTGGAGGCGCAGTAGGCGACGTGCTCCTCGATTGCGACGGTGCCCGCCTGCGAGGCGAGATTGACGATCTTGCCGCCCTTGCCAGCGGCGATCATCGCCCTTCCGACTGCCTGCGTGAAGAGAAAAGTGCCCTTCAGGTTGATGTCGATCGTCTTATCCCAGTAATCGAGCGACAGATCCTCGGCCGGAGCGAGGAAGACGACCCCCGCGCTGCTGACGGCTATATCGATGTGCCCGAAGGTGTCGAGGACGCCCGCGATCGCCTTCTCGACGGAAGATGCCTGCGAGACATCGCAGACGAAGGATTTCGATGCGCCACCGAGTTCGGCCGCTTTTGCTGCGGCCAGTTCGGCATTGAGGTCAAGCACGGCGACGGTCGCGCCCTTTTCGGTCAGCGCGTCGCAGACGGCAGCGCCGATGCCGGATGCGGCGCCGGTGACGACGGCAATCTTGCCGTTCAGGGGGAAATTCAGGTCGATCTGGGGAGCGGTATCACTCATGTCTTCAAGCCTTTGCGACGGAGACGGGAGGGGCGGCGGTCACCGCCCCTCCCTTGGATCGAAAACGAAAAGTATCAGTTACGGGACTCGAGCAGCTTGTCGGCGTTTTCTTTCGTGACAGGCGTCCAAGGCACGAGGTAGTCCTTCTCGGCGCCATCCGCCCACTTCATGTCCGGATACTGGGTCCAGATCTTCGATTCGGGCTTGTAGTCCTTGTTGGCGGCCTTGATGGCGACGTCGAGAGCGCCCTGAGCCTGGGCGTTGGCGTCCTGCAGGATGGAAGCCATCTCGCCGCGCTTCACCGAGTTGATCGCATCCGTCACGCCATCGACGCCGGCAATCGCGAAGTCTTCAACCTTCAGACCTGCAGCCTTGATTGCCTCGATCGCACCGAGTGCCATTTCGTCGTTCTGGCCGATGATGCCATTGATCTGGCCCGGATGGGATGTCAGCCAGTTTTCCATCAGGGTCTGAGCTTCGGCGCGCGACCAGTTGCCGGTCTGCTTTTCGAGAACCTTTACGTCCGGGCAGGCAGCAAGTGCCTTTTCATTGCCTTCCAGGCGCTGGATCTGGCCGGACTGGCCGATCGGGCCTTCGATGATGACGAGATTGCCCTTGCAGCCCATCTTGTCCAAGACTGCCTTGGCTTCGAGCTCGCCGGCTTCCACGTCGTTCGAGCCGACATAGGATGTGAGGAGATCGGAATTGACGCGGGCATTGGAGCCGACAACGGGGATGCCGGCATCATGGGCCATCTGCACAGCGGTCGCGCCGGCCTCGATATCCATCGGCACGAAGATGATCGCGTCGAATTTCTGTGTGATCATCGTGTTGAACTGTTCCTGCTGGACCAGCGCGTCATATCGGCCATCGAACACCGTGACATCGACCTTGCCGCTCTTGACGGCCGGATGTTCCTTCAGAGCCGCCGACCAGATCTGCATGAATTCAGCATTGAGACCATAGGTGGTCGCGCCAATCTTGAGCTTCTTGTCCTGCGCCATTGCGGGTGCCGAAAGCATCGCCGCACTGGCGACGAGAGCAAGCAAAAGTTTCTTCATTTTCTTCTCCTCCACGGAATGTCCGGTCGCCGTTTTGACGCGCGGTACATGTCGGACCGTTTCGCGATCCGAATTGTTCTGGGGTCAGGCCCCTTGATTGCGTTTTTGATCCAGCATGACCGCACCGACGATCAGCGCCCCTTTGAGGACCTGCTGGTAGTAAGATTCGATGCCGAGCAGATCGAGACCGTTGTTCATGACGCCGATAATGAGCGCGCCGATCAGGGTTCCCGTGACGCGACCGACACCACCCGAGAGGCTGGTACCGCCGATGACCACGGCCGCGATGGCGTCGAGCTCGTAGGCAACACCGGCCTGCGGCAGGCCGGAGCCCGTGCGAGCGGCAAGGATCATACCGGCAAGACCCGCAAGTGCTCCCGAGATGCAGTACACGGCGAACTTGATGCGGGTGACGTTGATGCCTGAAGTCACGGCGGCATGCGGGTTGCCGCCGACGGCGTAGATATAGCGGCCAAAGCGCGTGCGGTTGAGAACCCACCAAGAGGCAATGAAGACGACGGCGAGAACGACGACCGGCATCGGGATGCCGATAATGTTGCCGGTTCCAAGCCAGCGAAAATCCGGGATAAGCGCCGGGACAGGTCTGCCGCCGCCATAGATCAGCGTCATGCCGCGTGCCGCCGACAGCATGCCGAGGGTGGCAACGAAGGCGGGGACGGAGAAGCGCGAGACGATTACACCGACGACCATGCCGCATGCGAGACCGACGAGAATGCCCGCCGCGAACGCGACGAATGCCGGATAGGGGCCGCCCGCAACGCCGGCGGTCGCTGAAGTCGTCGCAAGGCTCGCGGCCACCATACCAGCGAGCGCTACGACCGAGCCGACGGAGAGGTCGATGCCCCGGGTCAGGATGACGAATGTCATGCCGATCGCCAGCACCCCATTGATAGATGTCTGTAGAAGCACGTTCGAGATATTGCCGGCGGTGAGGAAGTACTCGTTGGAGACCGACAGGATGAATGCCAGGAGCAGGAAGGCGAGAAAGATGCCGTATTCCTGGATGAGCAACTTGCGGTTATCCGAACCGAACCATGCGGCTGCCGGCTTGTTTTCTGTGGCGGACACTGTTCTTACCTCTTCCCATGCCGATCGAATCTTGAAAAT
>Ga0213835_100551_pt1 | contig 32914 bp, 28 predicted proteins | sample SWPATP01_FD_160576 | JGI IMG/M metagenome (GOLD analysis project Ga0213835, IMG submission 160576) | Coastal seawater microbial communities from Marineland, Florida, United States - SWPA TP0 #1 | ecosystem: Environmental > Aquatic > Marine > Coastal | place: USA: Florida | collected 2016-08-05
CACTGTTTGCCGGCTTTGCCGGCCTGTCTGTGCTGTTGTTCGCGATGGCGGCAATGTGGTGGCGCGAGGGTCGCTGATGGCGCACGAGCTTTATCTCACCGACGCGCCGAGCCCAGACGATCTAGCAATCGTCAGCGGCGGCCTCACCGCCTTCAACGAAGGCGAAGTCGGCCCCTCCGACAGGAAACTGCTCGCCGTACTGATCCGCGACGAGAGCGGCACAGTCATCGGCGGTCTGTCGGGCTACACGTCCTGGGGCTGGCTCTTCACGCAATTGCTGTTCATTCCGGAAACCCTGCGCGGCAAGGGCATGGCGGCAAAGCTTCTGACCGAGGCCGAAAATGAAGCCCGCACCCGCGGCTGCAAGGGCGCCTGGATCGATACGTTCAACCCGCTCGCCCTCAAAGCCTACAAGAGCCACGGCTACCAAGTATTTGGCGAGATTCCAAATTTCGTCGAAACCAGAACCCGCACCTTCCTTCAAAAAGCGCTTTAGTCTATCCATCTCGGCCGCAATCTGGGAGCATGGATATGGATCTGGAAATCGTCGAAGGCATCTCGCAGCAGGACGAAGACGTCATCCTCGACAAGCTGAAAGCCTTCAATATCGAATGCTTCGGCGCGAGCGACCGCCGCGAACTGGCAATCCCGCTACGTGATACGGCCGGCGATATCGCAGGCGGCCTCGTCGGCTATACCGGCCGCGGCTGGCTTTACATCTCGATGCTGTTCATTCCGGAATTGATGCGCGCCAAAGGCCTCGCCGCCCGCCTCATGACCATGGCCGAAGCGGAGGCGGCGAAGCGCGGCTGTATCGGAGCCTATATCGATACGATGAACCCGGCAGCACTCGCGCTGTATCTGAAGCTCGGCTACCACCCGATCGGCAAGCTCGAAGGCCTCGCCGGCGGACATGATGTAACGTGGCTGGAAAAACGATTCTAGATCAAGGGCTTGGCGCGAAGTCCTGACGGATCACAGCTCCCGCCAGCCGATCACGCCCTTCAGCCCGTCATGCACACCGTCCTTGAGCGGCACGACCAGCACCCGGCCCGGATCGACCGGTCCCGGAAAATCGAGCGCATCATAGGCCACCTTCTCGAAGCCGAGCGGCATGTAATAGGGCGGATCGCCGATCAGGATCACGGCTTCCGATCCATGGCGGCGGGCGGCATCGATGGCGATCCGCACCAGTTCGCGGCCAATCCCGAGGTTCTTGTGCGACGGCCTGACCGCCAGCGGGCCCAGCATATGGCCCTTCACGCTTCCCGCCAGAACCGGCGTCATCCTCACCGAAGCGATCGTCTCGCCATCGTCAGCGCAGACAAACGAGATCGACCGGTCATGCGGCCCCTGCTCGCGAATGCGGGACGCAGCGCGGACATGCCGACCGGGGCCGAACGCTTCCTCGTTGATCACCTCGATGATGTCATCGTGAGACGCATCCTCGGTCAGATAGACGAGGTCGTGTTTCGCCATGGACTTGGGGGTGTTTTCGGACGAAGAATTCTGGGATGTTGAGGATTGCGACGCAACAAGATGCAGGGACATGGAGAACCGAAGCCGTAAGGAGAGAGCAGACAGGACGAGCGATATCGCGACGCGTTTTCAGGCGTCGTGGTCGATCTTCAGCGTCGTCGCAGTGTCCGCACTTCGGTCATTCTCTGGCTGTTCCCGAACAATCGTGACAAGCGAGCTATCAGAAAATATTCCACCCGTCCAATCCAAAAACGCAGCGTTTACAAAATCGCACCTCGTCATTGTCAGGCTTTGTCGTATCTAACAGAAAGACAACCAAGGAGATTGCAATGGGCATGCTGGTAGACGGCAAGTGGCACGACGTCTGGTACGACACCAAGGCCAGCAAGGGTCATTTCAAGCGCTCCGAATCACAGTTCCGCAATTGGGTGACAGCTGACGGGTCCCCCGGACCGTCGGGCGAATCCGGCTTCAAGGCCGAGGCCGGACGCTACCATCTCTATGTGTCGCTCGCCTGCCCCTGGGCGCACCGCACCCTGATCTTCCGCAACCTCAAGAAACTGCAGGATCTGATCTCGGTCTCCGTCGTCGACTACCTGATGCTGGAAAACGGCTGGGAATTCCGCAAACGCGACGGCGCAACCGGCGACGCCCTGTTCGGCTCCGACTATCTCTACCAGGTCTATCTCAAAGCCGATCCCGCCTATTCCGGCCGCGTCACGGTTCCGGTCCTTTGGGACAAGCAGCAGAACACGATTGTCTCGAACGAAAGCGCCGAAATCATCCGCATGATGAACAGCGCCTTCGACGGCATCACCGGTTCCGATGTCGATTTCTACCCTGAAGATCTGCGCATTGAGATCGACGCGATCAACGCGGTCATCTACAACACCGTCAACAACGGCGTCTACAAGGCGGGCTTCGCCACCACGCAAGACGCCTATGAAGAGGCCGTCTCAAACCTGTTCGAAACGCTCGACAGTCTCGAGACCCGTCTCTCGAAAAGCCGCTACCTGCTCGGAGACAAGCTGACCGAAGCCGACTGGCGGCTGTTCACCACACTCATCCGCTTCGATCCGGTCTATGTCGGCCACTTCAAATGCAACATCCGCCGCATCGCCGACTACCCGAACCTTTCAGCCTATCTGCGCGATCTCTACCAGCACGAGGGCGTGGCCGAGACCTGCAATCTCCTCCACATCAAGCACCACTACTACGAGAGCCACAAAACCATAAACCCGACCGGCATCGTCCCGACAGGACCAGAGCTCGATCTCGACGCACCGCATGGGCGGGGGTAGGAAAGCGGGTAACTCTCACCAGTACTCCCCCTTCTCGATCTTTCCCGAAAGCTCCTGCAATCGGCGCGCTGTCGCCTGGGTGACCTCAGGCGGTAGCGCGTCGAGCGCAAAGAAGCCGCTTTCCGCAATTTCGTAATCCGCGGCGCGCGGCGCCGTCTGGTTGACGTGGACCTTGTAGAACAGCACGTGGTCGCGCTTCGAGGCGTTGCGGTTCAGGTAGACGTGGAAAAGCTCCGGCACTCCCAGGACTTCCAGATTGCCCTCTTCCCGCAGTTCCTTGTGCAGCGCCTGAAGCGCGGTTTCGCCGCGTTCCATGCCGCCGCCGGGCATATACCATCCGGGAACATAGGTGTGGCGCACCAGGAAAATCCGGCCTTCGTCATCGAAACAGGCGGCCCGGACACCCATCGTCATGCCGCGGGTGACGATGAACGCCTTGTGCATCAGCCAGACGAGAATGCGGGCGCGGCCGCCAGTAACTTCGGGAATGCCCTGCTCAACCATTCAGGCGTTCCACTTCATAACTTCGGGAGCGGCGATAAATTCGGTACCAATTGCTCTCTCATGCGTTATGTCTTCGCCATGTTCAAGTTCGCGCATATTTCCGATATCCACCTGGGGCCCCTTCCGCGGCTGACGATGCGCGAGCTTCTGTCAAAACGCATCACCGGTTTCGTCAACTGGCACCGCACCCGCCGTAAGCATCTTCTCGTCAACACGCTGGATCTGCTGTTGAGCGACATGAAGGACCGGGAGCCGGACCAGTTGCTCATCACAGGCGATCTGGTCAATTTGGCGACCAAGATCGAAACCCGGCTGGCCCGCGAATGGCTCGACACGATCGGCGATCCCGCCGACACCACAGTCGTGCCGGGCAATCACGATGCCTATGTGCCGGGCGCTCACGACAAGTCGGTTGCCGCCTGGTATCCCTTCGTGAAAAGCGACGACGATCCGGGCGAATGGCCGAAGGACGATCACATCTTCCCGACCTACCGGGAGCGTGGCCCGATCGCCATCATCGGCTGCTCCACATCCAACGCGACGCCGCCGTTTTCCGCATCCGGCTATTTCAGCCCGCGCCAGGCGCGCGAAACCGTGAACCTGCTGAAGAAAGCCGGCGAACGTGGCCTGTTCCGCGTGGTGATGATTCACCACCCGCCGATCCACGGCGCGGCGTCATCGCACAAGCGTATGATCGGCATCCGTCGATTTGCTGCGGCCATCTCGACCGGCGGCGCCGAACTGGTGCTGCACGGCCATACGCATCTCAACACCGTCTACGAACTCAAGACCCATAACCGGCCCGTGCCGGTCGTCGGTATAGCGTCCGCCTCGCAGGGTCCGGGCGGCCACAAGCCACCTGCTTCCTACAACCTGTTTTCGCTGTCGGGCGAACCTGGCAACTGGAACCTGGTTTGCGAACGCTACGGGCTGACACAGGCAGGTGACGGCATTGCGCTGGACAGCAGCCACGTCTTTTATGGCGATCAACCGATGCCTATGCCGGCGATCCAGCCCGAGACCGTCGAAATCTTGTAGATTAATTGCGTCGCCTGTTGCAAATGCATCACATTCGATTCATAGCTTAACGAGATGGCCGTAATCATAACGCATAGCCCCGTTAAGCTTGTTTCCGCATGAACAATCCGACCCAGACCATGGACATTCGCCGTGACCTCGTAGCCTTGCTGCCGAGGCTTCGTCGTTTCGCGTTGACGCTTGCAGGCACCGCCGAGGATGCCGACAGGCTGGTGCGCGAAGTCTGTTCGCGTGCGATCCAGAAAAGCCATCACTGGAAGGGCGAAGGCCGCATCGAAAGCTGGCTGTTCAGCCTGATGCGCACCGCCTGGTCCGACGAGATCAAGAAGCGCCGCAAGACCCAGCCGTCCTCCACCCCGAAGGCACAGGGCGTCGTATCGGCTACCGAAATTTCCACGATGGCCACATCGGATCAGATCCTGCTGTCCCTACCCTCAGGCCTCGCCAGTGTCTTCCTTCTCGTGGATGTAGAATCGTTTGCCTATGGCGAAGCGGCGGCGATCCTCGGCATTCCGGAACAGGCCTTCGCCGAACGCCTGTGTTCTGCACGGCTCAGACTGTCGGAAATCGCGCCGGAAGCATCGGAGCGCCGCGCATGAAAGCCAGTGCTTCCTCGCCCGCGCTCGAACGGCGCATTTCCGCCTTCCTGGATGGCGAAGCCAACGAACACGAACGGCAGGAGATCGAAGCGCTTCTGGTCAACGAGCCTCAGGCGCGGGCCCTGCATGACAGTCTGAAGCGCGGCACGGATTTCGGTCGGCGCGTCTTCGACGATGCCATGAAGGAACCATTGCCGCTCGAACTCGTCCGCACCATCAAGAACGCACCACTGCCGCGCCGCGCGATCAGGCTGCCTGATGACAAAAAGCGTCAGGCACTCTCGTTCAAGCCAAGCAGAACGCAGGCCCTTGTCGCATGTCTTCTCAGTCTCTGCCTCGGCGGCGGCATCGGCTATGCGCTCGGCACCCAGCCGGGATCGACCCGTCTCGGCGGCTCGGAAGTGCAGCTCGACTCGCGGGACTGGCTTGACGACGTCGTCGCCCATTACCGGCTCTATACCCGCTTGCCCGATCGTCTGGTGGAAATCGGTGCCGACAGGCCCGGCGATATTCTCGCATGGCTGACAACAGGCACCGGCATCGCCTTTCGCATTCCGGACCTGTCGCAAAGCGGGCTGACCTTCGCCGGCGCACGGCTTTTCACCGCCGACAACCGCCCCTCCGGCCTCCTCCTCTACCGCCGCGGCGATGAAGGAGAGATCATCGCGATCACCTTCTCCAAGACCCGTCCGGACACCAACAAACCGGTCGAGGACATCCGCGCCGATACGGGTCTTGTGTCCTGGAGCACGCCGCTCGCGACCTATGTCGTCGTCGGCCCCTCCTCCGCCGCCGATCTCGACGAGATCGCCGCCAAGGCCGCGGGACTGATCTGAGCCTCCGGCCTGCTTCGAAGCCCATCCGCCCGATCTGATCCCAACAAAAAACCGCATCGGCTGGCGATGCGGCTTCTGTCTTCTAATGCCTTACAGAATCCTACTACTGGCCGCGTTCTTCCAACACCCGGTTGGCAGCAGACACGATCGCATCGAGCGATGCCGTCACGATGTTGTTGTTGATGCCGGCGCCGAACAGCTTTCCACCCGGATGCTCGACCTCGACATAGGCGATCGCCGAGGCGTTCGAGCCATGCTGCAGCGAGTGTTCCGAATACTCGTTCACCGACAACTCGATCCCGAGATAGGCCGACAGCGCATTGATGAACCCGTCGATCGGGCCCGTGCCGCGGCCTTCGATCGTCTTCGTCTCACCACCATCGGTGATCTCGGCGGAAACGACGCGGATGCCCTTGTGCTCCATCCCGGCCGGGAACGTCTGGTGATCGACGAATTTCAGCCGTGCGGCAGGCTGGTCCACATAGCGCTCGATAAAGCGCTCATGGATGCGCTTGGAAGCGACTTCCTTGCCTTCCTCGTCGGTAATCCGCTGGATGTCCTCGCGGAACTCCACCTGCAGATTGCGCGGCAGGTTGATGCCGTAATCCTGCTGCAGGATATAGGCGATGCCGCCCTTGCCCGATTGCGAGTTGATGCGGATGATCGCCTCGTAGGACCGGCCGACGTCGCGCGGGTCGATCGGCAGGTAAGGCACTTCCCATACCGGATGGTTGGCGGTCTTGATCGCCTTCATGCCCTTGTTGATCGCGTCCTGGTGCGAGCCGGAAAACGCCGTATAGACCAGTTCGCCGACGTAAGGATGGCGCTCGGGAATGACCATTTCGTTCGAATATTCGTAGACGTCCTTGATGCGCTCGATATCGGTGCAGTCCAGCCCAGGATCAACGCCCTGCGTGTACATGTTGAGCGCCAGCGTCACCACGTCGACATTGCCGGTGCGCTCGCCATTGCCGAACAGCGTGCCTTCGACGCGGTCGGCGCCAGCCATCAGCGCCAGCTCCGTCGCCGCAATCCCGGTGCCACGGTCGTTGTGCGGATGCAGCGAGATGATAACCTTTTCTCTGGAGTCGATATTGCGGCACATCCATTCGATCTGGTCGGCGTAGATGTTGGGCGTCGCCATCTCGACGGTCGAGGGCAGGTTGAGGATCAGCTTGTTGTCGGCAGTCGGCTTTACGACCTCGATGACTGCGTTGCAGATCTCCAACGCCACTTCCAGCTCGGTGCCGGTAAAGCTTTCCGGCGAATATTCGAACCGGTAATCGCCGCCGGCCTTGGCAGCCATGTCGGTGATCATCTTCGCCGCGTCGACGGCGATCTGCTTGATGCCGCGGACATCCTTGCCGAACACCACACGGCGCTGCAGTTCCGATGTCGAGTTGTAAAAGTGGATGATCGGATGCTTGGCGCCTTCCAGCGATTCGAACGTGCGGGTGATCAGTTCCGGCCGGCACTGAACCAGCACCTGCATCGACACATCGTCGGGAACGCCACCCTCTTCGATGCACCAGCGGGCAAAGTCGAAATCGGTCTGCGAAGCCGACGGGAAACCGATCTCGATTTCCTTGAAGCCCATATCCAGGAGCAGCTTGAACATGCGGGCCTTGCGGTCGTGGCCCATCGGGTTGACCAGCGACTGGTTGCCGTCACGCAGGTCCACCGAGCACCAGATCGGCGCCTTGTCGATCACCTTCGACGGCCAGGTCCGGTCGGGAATGTTGATGGCGGGATAGGCACGGTATTTCACCGCCGCGTCGGCCATACCCTTAGCCTTGTTGGCAGTAGTCACGTTGGAATTCTTGGCGTCCATGGTCTTCGAGTCCTCGTCCTATCCATCCGCCGCGCGCCGCACTTTTGGGGCCTGCTTGGTAAGGATGGCGACCTCTTAAGGTCTGTCTCAGCTATATCGGTAAATCTTGCGAGGAGCTCTTACGCCGGCGGGCTTTCGGCCGCCGGGCGCTCCTCAACGGACCCGGCAACCGAGTGTAAGGTCGAGGCTAAGAAGCGAGAGAGGCGCGAAAACCGTCGCCCCAGCAGCGAAGCTGCGGGTCGGCAAACGGTCGGACATGATCGCACCTGTCATGGTCATAGAAGAATCTATAGCGGGCGGGCAGAGAACGTGCAAGTGCACTTTCGAACGGCATTTGATGTTACAACGACGGCCGCGGTTCCCTTTCAAGGCAATCTTTCGCGTCTGAGAGCCTTCTGCAAACCCATCATCACGCCACCGGCCAGCAGACCCCAGAACGCCCCCGAGATCCCGGCGAAGGCGATTCCGGAAGCGGTGACCATAAAGGTGATGGCTGCAGCCTCGCGGGTAGCGGGATTGTGGTAGGCAGCATATGCCGCGTTCGAGAACGCGCCGATCAGCCCGAGCCCGGCGACGGCCTGCAACAGGATCGGCGGCGCGAGCGATACGAAGGCGATAATGCCGCCGGCCACCAGCCCCAGCGCCGCATAGCTGAAGCCGCCGATGATCGCCGCTACGTAACGCCGGGCGGGATCCGGATGAGCGTCGGTACTGGCACACATCGCCGCCGTGATCGCCGCCATGTTGACCGGCACGCCGCCAAAAACGCCGACAAGCGAGGACAGGGCGCCGGTTGCCACGAACATCGGTCCGGGATGCGGCTCGTATCCGTGCGCCTTGAGGATCGCGATGCCGGGAATGTTCTGCGACGCCATGGTGACGATAAACAGTGGCACCGCCACGGAAATCGCGCCGTGCCAGGTAAACACCGGCTCGACGAACACGAATTGCGGATGGATCGCAGCGCCGATCTGGCTCAGCGTATCTGCCGGCAGGTCGACGCCGAAGATCAGCACCAGCATCATCGCGGCAAGCGAGGCCGGCACGGCCAGAAGCCGCCAGCGCGACACGACGACCGCCCAGGTCAGCACGATCGGCAGTCCCAGCATCGGGTCGAACGCCACCGCCTTCACGGGAGCAAGACACAGGCCGAGCAGGATACCGGCCAGCATCGCATTGGCAAGCGGCCCCGGGATCATCCGGATCGCGCGCCCGAGCGGCTGGAACAGGCCCGACAGCATGATCAGCCCGCCACAGATGACGAAGGCGCCGACGGCTGCGGGAAATCCGCCCTCGATCATCCCGATCCCCGAGAGAAGAGCGGCACCAGGCGTCGACCATGCAATGCTGATCGGCATCTTGAGAGCGGCCGAGAAACTCACGGCAAGGATACCGAGCGCCAGGGAAAGCGCCAGGAGCGCGGAGGCAACCTGATCGCTATTGGCGCCCATTGCCTGCAAACCCTGGATGATCACGGCAAACGAACTGACGAAACCGACAAACGCGGTCAGCATCCCCATCGTCAGGGCGGAAAAAGAGAAGTCTTTGAACATGATGAGAACCCGACGCGGTGAAGGGTGCATGGAGCACGACCCGCCGCCGCGAGACAAGCCCAAGAGATGACCAGCCCGACTGATTTTTTCCGATTTTCAGTCATGTATAAAGGGCCGGATTTCTCAAAAATATTGGAGTGGAGACCAGTATTTCGGCTCGACGACCCGTCCGGCGCCGTTCCATCTCAGACTAAATTAAGCCTTGTCTGAAATGTTGGAAGGAGACCTGTTGGAACATTGCATGCTCTTCTCTTCCTCCATGATAAAGCCCGGCCGAAGCCGGGAACGGCGATTCTACCGGTTCGGCTGGTATCTGCCCGCCTTCATTATGGTCGCTGCGGTCATTTTCGGAATTGTCCGGGCCGATCTGGAAGAGCGCGCCCAATACATGGCGCAGCAGCGGCTCGTCGCGTCGGAACAACTGGCGCGCGTGTCCTCAAGCCTCGAAACCAATATTCGCGGCAACGTCAATCTGGTCCAGGGTCTCGTTGCCGCGATCGCTGCAAACCCATCCATCACGCAAACGCAATTTGCGCAGCTCTCGGAGCGAGTCTTCGCTGTTCCCTCGCAGCTGAAGAACGTCGCCGTGGCGCCCGATCTTGTGATCCGGTACGTCTACCCTTACGACCAGAACAAGCAGCTTGTCGGACGAGACTACACGGCCGACCCCAAACGGTCAGTGTCCGTCATGGAGGCGATCAAGCGCCGGGCCACCACGATCGCCGGACCTGTCGAACTCGCTCAGGGCGGACTGGGACTGCTGGCCCGCTACCCGGTTTTCTCGCAAGCCAACGGACATTTCTGGGGCATCGTCTCGAGCGTGATCGACGTGGAGCGCCTGTTCCGCGACATCGACCTCGATACCGAACGGCAACCCCTCAGCATCGCGATCTCCAGGCGGCCGGCACCGGTTGCGAAGGACGTCTTTACCGGTGACCCGGCGATCTTCTCCGCCGATGCGGTTCGTGCCCGCATCGAGCTCGGATACGACACCTGGTATCTCGCAGCGGTCCCGAAAGCCGGCTGGAACACGACCCCGCCGGATATCGGTTGGCTTTATGCCTACGCGACGCTGATCGCACTCTGTATCGTCGCCCCGATGATCTGGGTGGGGATCTTGATGAGGCAGCGCAATCGCCACATCGTCGATCTGCAACACCGGGAGGAGCAGTTCGAGACCATTCACCACCGGTTGACGCTGGCACTCGAAGCGTCGCAGATCGGCGTCTGGGAATACGAGGGCGCCACAGACCGCCTTTTCTGGGACGAGCGGCTCAAGGACCTCTATTCTGCGCCTCCGGGCAAGGACATCTTCACCTACGAGGACTGGCGTTCGACTGTCCATCCGGACGATATCGAGACGGCTGAAAATCGGCTGAACGAGGTCATCGGTGCCACCGAGCCCTATATTACCCAGTTCCGGATTGTCCGACCTTCGGGCGAGATCCGTCACATCCGCGCACACGGCAAGGCCTACAAAACATCGGGAGGCGTCGAACGCGTCGTTGGCGCCAATTGGGATGTCACTGATGACGTCAATCTGCAGATCGAACTGCGGGAGGAGCGCGCCCGCGCGGAAGAACAGAACGAGCGGTTGCGCGCGACACGCCGCACGTTGCAGCACCAGTCCTTGCACGACGCCCTGACCGGCCTTCCCAACCGGCGCTTTCTCGACCAGTTCATGGAGGCCTCGAACGCGACGACGCACAGTCACCGCCTGGCCTTCATCCATTTCGATCTCGACCGCTTCAAGGAAGTCAACGACACGCTCGGCCACGCGGCCGGCGACGAGGTCCTGCGCCAGACGACGGCCCGGCTCCTGGAACTGATCGGCCATGACGAATTCGTCTCGCGGATCGGCGGCGACGAATTCGTGGTCGTCACCAGCGGCCCGGCCCCGGAAGAGCGCGCAAAACATCTCGGCCGCTCGATCGTCAAGGCGATCGCCAAACCGATGACGATCGACGGCCAGGAATGCCATGTCGGCTGCAGCGCCGGCATCGCCATGCAGACGCTTGCGTGCGAAGAACCGCGCCAGTTGCTGATCAATGCCGACGTCGCACTGTACGAGGCCAAGAAACGCGGCCGTAACCGCGCCGAGGTGTTTTCCGAGTCCCTGCTTCTGACGGCGATCCAGGTAAAGCGCACGTCCGACGAGCTTCTCGCGGCAATCGAGAACGACCAGATCGTTCCCTTCTTCCAGCCGCAGTTCGATGCCGTCACCCTCGATATCGTCGGTGTCGAGGCGCTGGCCCGCTGGGTCCACCCGACCCGCGGCCTGCTCGCGCCCGAAGCGTTTCTCGATATCGCCGAAGGTCTTCATCGCTCCGGTGAAATCGACGCGCTCATTCTCGAAAAAGCGCTGTTCCAGGCCACCCGCTGGCGTGCCCGCGGGCTTGCCGTCCCAAGGGTCTCTGTCAATGTCTCGGCCCAGCGCCTGAAGGACGAAAACCTGTTGGAGCAGCTGTCGCACCTGTCGTTTGCGCCGGGCAGCATTGCATTCGAACTTCTGGAATCGATCTCGTTTGAAGGAAACGACCGCGGCCTGCGCAAGATCATCGGCACGCTGAAGGATTTGGGTATCGATATCGAGCTGGATGATTTCGGCTCCGGACACGCTTCGATCGTCAGCCTGCTGGAACTCGGCCCCAAGCGGCTGAAGATCGACCGGCAGCTGATTTCGCCGCTTCAGGCGTCGGGTCCCCAGCACCGGCTTGTGGCTTCGATCATCGAGATCGGCCGTTCGCAAGGGATCGAAATCGTCGCCGAGGGCGTCGAAACGGAAGCCCATATGGATATCCTGCGTGGCCTTGGTTGCCAGGTGCTGCAGGGTTATGCCTTCGCGGAACCGATGTCGCCCGATGCGTTCATGGATTTTGCCGCCCACTGGCAGCAGGGCCGCGTCCCGGCAACCGCCGTACCCACCCGCAAGCTCGCCTGATATCGCGCGGTGGTCGAAAGGGTTCCGGTCATCCGGACCTGTCGGCCCATACCCGCGCCTGAAACGATTGCCCTCAAACGCAAAAATCCCCCGCCGGCCTGAAGCCGACGAGGGATTTTGATTTGTCAGAACGACGTCTGGATCAGATTTCGCTCTGCGACGTCACGATCTTGGATGCGAGACCATAGGCGACGGCTTCCTGTGCCGACAGCCAGTAGTCGCGGTCCGTATCGGCTGCGATCTTTTCGATCGGCTGGCCGGTTGCTTCTGCCATGATCTTGTTCAGGCGTTCGTTCATCTTGATGATTTCACGGGCCTGGATCTCGATGTCGGAGACCATGCCGCGCGTACCGCCAGATGGTTGGTGAAGCAGGAAGCGGGTGTTCGGCAGCGCGATGCGGCGTTCCTTCGGAACCGACACGTAGATCAGGGCGCCTGCAGAAGCGACCCAGCCCGTGCCGATCATCCAGACCTTCGGCTTGATGAACTTGACCATATCATGAATCGAATCGCCCGACTCGACATGGCCGCCCGGGGAATTCACGTAGATGCGGATGTCTTCGTCGCTGGCTGCGGCAAGTGCCACGAGCTGCGTGTTGACCTTCTGCGCCAGTTCCTGGGTGATCGCTCCGTAGATGAAGATCGAACGCGACTTGAAAAGATTCGCCTCCGTTTCCTTACCGAGCGGCAGTTCCTTCGTCTTGTCTTCTGTGTCGTCTTCGTCGTTCAGCACGGTCAAAGTCTCCTGCATGAAATTCATATACGGGACATAATGTGTTCGCGGTCACAAAACAATGCACCCCGGCCTGAACATGGCAAGCTTCCAACGACTAAGGTGAATGACGTAGTCCGCATCGCCGGATCGTTACAATTGGCAATGGACGCGGTGACTGCTCTTGCCTATCGTTTTACGCTTCACGCATCATGTATTTCATCGGGGATCAAAATGTTGACCAGACCTTTCCAAACCGCCCTGAAGCATATTTCGCTCGCAACGGGCGCAGTCGTCGTTGCTGCCGCTCCCGCCTTTGCCCATCTCGATCCTGAAGCACATGGCTCGTTCATGGCCGGCATTTCGCACCCGATCTTCGGCCTCGACCACGTGCTTGCCATGCTCGCCGTCGGCCTCTGGGCAGCACAGATCGGCGGCAAGGCCATCTGGTCCGTGCCTGCCGCATTCGTCGGCACCATGGCGCTCGGCTTCGTGCTCGCGGCCTCCGGTCTCGATCTGCCTTTCGTTGAACCGGCGATCCTCGCCTCGGTCATCGCACTCGGTCTTCTGGTCGCCACCGCCGTCAAGCTTCCGACAGCCGCCTGCGCTGCAATCGTCGGCGTTTTTGCGCTGTTCCACGGCCATGCCCATGGCGGCGAACTCGGCAGCGCCGGTGCGCTTCAGTTCGGCCTCGGCTTTGTCATCGCGACAGCTCTTCTTCACGCAGCCGGCATCGCGCTCGGCCTCGGTATCGCGCGCTTTGCGCCAGCTGTAACCCGCATCCTCGGCGCAGCAACCGCAGTGCTCGGCCTGACGCTCGCATTCGGCTGATATTACAACAAGATAGGCTGCGCCGCCTGAATCATAGTGTCAGGCGGCGCATGTTCTACATGAACAAGATTTAACCCGGCAGCGGGTTTGAAATCCCGAAAATGCCGACTAACTCCTTGTCAGATGACGGCCGCTTGGGACGTCCACAAGGAGTGAGACCATGTCACCGGAAGAACGCCAGCTTCTGACCGCATTGTTCGATCGCGTGAAAACAGCCTCGACCACCCCGCGCGACCGTGACGCGGAGACATTGATCGATGACGCGACCCGCCAGCAGCCCTATTCCGCCTATTACCTCGCCCAGGCGGTGATCGTTCAGGAAAAGGGCCTTGAGGCCGCATCCGCCCGCATCCGCGAGCTCGAAGAACAGGTCAAGCAGCTTCAGGCCGGCGAAAGCGACACCAGGCGCGACGAACAAGGCGGCGGTTTTCTGAGCTCGATCTTCGGCTCCGGTCAGGCGCCTCGCCCTCCGGCACCGCAAATGCCGTCCCAACAGGCCGGCCAGCAGCCATCCGGCCCCTGGGGTGCGCGACCGGGAGATCAGCAGCCTCAGCCATACCGCGGCAACGACGACGGCTATCGCCCATCGGCCCCGTCAGGTCCCTGGTCATCACAGATGCAGGGGGCACAAGGCTATCAGCAGGGTCAGGCACCATCTGCTGGCGGCGGTTTTCTGCGCGGCGCACTTGGCACGGCCGCCGGCGTGGCGGGCGGCATGCTGCTTGCCAATTCGCTTTCGGGCCTGTTCGGCAACCACATGTCAGGCCTCGGCTTGGGCAATCCCGCAGCCGAAGTCAATCCGTTCACAGGCGGCCCGACCGAGGAAACCGTCATCAACAACACCTATATCGGCGACGACGCAATCCGTGAGGCATCCAATACGGACGCAGATAACGGCAACGACGTAACACCCGATCCCGGTGGCAATGACGGCGGCTGGCAACAGGCCGATTTCGGCAACGACGATCAGTCCGACTTCGGCGGCGGCGATTTCGGCGGCGACGACAACATGAATGTCTGAGGCGGAATGGCCCTCTCCCCGAACGGGTTGAGTGTCGCAATTAGCCCGGTGCGTGCCGGGCTAATTGCCAATAAATCTTACCCACGTCCCCGATAGGTCGCCACGCCCTGATCCGGCAACCACACGCCCTTCGGCGCTTCGCCGGTCTGCCAGAACACGTCGATCGGAATGCCGCCGCGCGGATACCAATAAGCGCCGATCCGCAACCATTTCGGATTGAGCAGGTCAACGATCCGCTTACCGATATAGACCGAGCAGTCCTCGTGAAAGGCGCCGTGGTTGCGGAACGCATGCAGGAACAGCTTCAGCGACTTTGATTCGACCAGAAACCCGTCGGGAATATAGTCGATCACGATATGGGCAAAATCCGGCTGGCCGGTCATCGGGCAAAGTGAGGTGAATTCGGGTGCGGTAAAGCGCACCACGTAATCCGTGCCCTGGTTGCCGTTCGGCACCTTCTCCAGAACCGCCGTCTCGGGGCTCGTTGGGGCCTCGACCTGATTGCCGAGCTGCGACAGTCCGCTGACATCCGTCATCGTCATTTCATATTCCCTTCAGATTCGCATGGCTTTCAATGGCGACACGCTTGCCATGCGCGTGTTCGCTTTCCGGCTCCACATGGATGGCCAGGGTGGCACCGGGAATAGCCTCCTTGATCGCATCTTCCAAGCGGTCGCAGATTTCGTGGGCTTCGCCGACCGACATTCGCGATGGCACCACCAGGTGGAAATCGATAAACGCAGCCGATCCCGCCCGTCGCGTCTTCAGATCGTGCACATCGAGAACCCCGTCGCAATGGGCGGTGATCGCCGCACGCACCGCCGCCTCCTCCTCCGGCTGCAGCGCCTTGTCCATCAGCCCGCCCAGCGAGTGGGTGATGACCTTGTAACCCTGCCAGAGAATGTTGAAGGCGACGAAGATCGCAAGCAGCGGATCAAGGATGAGGTAACCCGTCAGAACCGCGAGGACCAGACCGACGAACACGCCGGCCGACGTCACCACATCCGACATGATGTGCTGGCCGTCTGCCAGAAGCGCCGGAGACCGGTGCGACCGTCCGACCCTGATCAGCACGGTCGCCCAGACCGCATTGATTCCGCCTGCCGTAGCGTTGATGGCAAGCCCGAGCCATGGCGTTTCCGGCATGCTCGGGGCGCCCAGAGCGCCCCAGGCTTCCTGAATGATCAGGATCGCCGCCAGCACGATCAGCGCGCCTTCCGCCACGGCGGATATGTATTCCGCCTTGTGATGGCCGAAGTGGTGGTCATCGTCTGCCGGCCGCTGAGCATAGCGGATGACGAAATAGGCAATGAATGCCGCCGCCACGTTGACCAGTGATTCCAGACCGTCCGACAGCAGCGCCACCGAGCCGGTTACCCACCACGCAGCAAGTTTGAGGAACAGCACGCCGATCGAGATCGGGATGCCCCACATCGCCAGTCTCTCGACCTTTTTGTCGTCCTTTGCCACTCTGTCCATATCGCCCATACCCGTCTTCACTAATCATCCTCCTGCATCTGCAAGCGATTTGCAGGAAGCTATGCCCAAAACGACGAAACCGCCGCGGCGAGAGCGTCTCGCAGCGGCGGTTTCGAATAATGGCCGGCTGTATGGCGCAAGCCCCGCGGTTTGTCAAAGCCGGTCTTGCGCGTCCAGTCGCCGGGTATGCTCGTCGTCAGACGTTATCAACAACGGGGCATCGTCGCAGGCGGGCATCGGGCGTCAGAGACCAGGCGTCAGGTAAAGATTAGCGCCATCCGCACGCTGTCCAGGTAGCATCCGTCGATCTTCAACGCATCGCGCGCCACGCCCTCCACCTGAAATCCCACCTTCCGGTAAAGCGCGATCGCCCGGTGATTGTCCGCATGCACGTCGAGTTCGACGCGGTGAATGCCGGACCGGTTGGCGGCCTCGACCGCGTTAACGATCAGCCGACGGCCTAGGCCTCTATCGCGAAACCCGGGAATGATGCCCATGCCGAGCAGGCCGCGATGAGCATGCACATCGCGCTCCAGCCTTCGGATATCGCACCAGCCGACGACCTCACCGTCAGCGACCGCGACGATGTGCGGATTGCCAGCAGCCACGCTCTCGCGTACGAAATCCCGCATCTCGTCGATCGGCGGGGCACGCAGAAACACCATGTAGCGCCGCTCCCGGCAGACGATATCGAGCGCCTTGTGAAAGCCCTCGATATGCTCGTCCCGGAGCGGTTCGATGGTGACGCCGTCAGCGCCACCTATCGCGTCGGCATCATCCATCAGGCCGCCTTTGTCGCGCGCTTTCTCGAAAGGTTTGCCACCACGTTCTCGATCATCCGCATGCCGGCATCGCCGCCCAGCGTCATGATCGATTCCGGGTGGAACTGCACCGCAGCCACCGGCTCCTTGGCGTGTTCGATGCCCATGATCGTGCCATCCTCGCTTTCGGCGGTGATGATGAAATCGGTGGGCAGCGTCGACGAATCGGCAAAAATCGAGTGATAGCGCCCGACGGTGACATCCTTGCCGAGACCGGAGAACACGATGCCCGGTTCCAGAACCCGGATGCGCGACGGCTTGCCGTGCATCGGCAGCGCCAGCTGCCGCAACTCGCCGCCATAGGCTTCGGCCAGCGCCTGCAGGCCAAGGCACACGCCGAAGATCGGCAGGTCTTTTGCCCGCGCCGCCTTGATCGTCGCCTTGCAGTCGAAATCCTTCGGCTTGCCCGGTCCCGGCGACAGAACCACGAGATCGGGATCGATCCGGTCGAACACTTCTTCCGGCACCGGCGAGCGAACCGTCGAGACCGTCGCTCCCGTCTGGCGGAAGTAGTTGGCAAGCGTGTGGACGAAACTGTCCTCGTGGTCGACCAGCAGGATCTTCACCCCCTGGCCCACCTTGGCGACATCGCGCGAGGCCTTGGCCGTGTTGCCGGCGCGCGCATCGCGGATCGCCGAAATCATCGCCGATGCCTTCAGCTCGGTCTCGGCCTCTTCCTCATGCGGATCCGAATCGTTGAGCAGCGTCGCACCGGCACGCACTTCGGCAATGCCGTCCTTGACGCGGATGGTGCGCAGCGTCAGCCCCGTATTCATGTCGCCGTTGAAGCCGACCATGCCGATCGCGCCGCCATACCAGGCGCGCGGGCTCTTTTCGTTGGCCTCGACAAACCGCATCGCCCACAGCTTTGGCGCACCGGTCACGGTCACCGCCCAGGCGTGGCTCAGAAACCCGTCGAATGCATCCATATCAGGACGCAGCCGGCCCTCGATATGGTCGACCGTGTGGATGAGGCGCGAATACATCTCGATCTGCCGGCGGCCGATCACCTTGACCGAACCCGGCTCGCAGACGCGGGACTTGTCGTTGCGGTCGACGTCGGAGCACATGGTGAGCTCCGACTCGTCCTTCTTGGAATTGAGCAGCTTCAGGATCTGTTCGGAGTCGGAAATCGCATCCTCGCCGCGCTTGATCGTGCCCGAAATCGGGCAGGTCTCGATGCGACGGCCGGACACCCGCACGAACATTTCCGGCGATGCGCCGATCAGGTATTCCTGGTTGCCGAGATTGATGAAGAACGAATAGGGCGACGGGTTGATCGCCTTCAGCCGGTTGGAAATCTGCGACGGATTGCTGTCGCAGCGCTCCATGAACTTCTGGCCCGGAACCACTTCGAACAGGTCGCCGCGGCGAAAGCTTTCCTTGGCGCGGGTAACGAGGCTCGCGTATTCCCCCGGCTTGTGGTCGCCCTTCGGCGGCGTCACCGTGGTGCGCAGGAACGGCTCGGGCGCGATATCCTGCGCCTTGCCTTCCGTCGTCACGCCGTCCTTGGCAAAGTCGTAGCGATCGACCCAGGCCTTTGCAGCATGGTGATCGACGACCAGAATTTCGTCGGGCAGGTAGAGAACCATGTCGCGCTGGTCTTCCGGCCGCTGCATGGAAAGCTTGATCGCATCGAACTGGAACGCAAGATCGTAGCCGAAAGCCCCGAACAGACCGATTGCCGAATCCGCATCCGAATGGAAGAGATCGACAATGGCCCTAAGCGCGGTAAACACCGTCGGCATCTTCGAGCGCTCTTCCTCGGTAAAGACGCGAGACGGCTGATTGACGGTCAGATCCAGACGGCGGTCGGTGCGCTCACCAAGCGTCAGGTCGGAAATTGTCGCAAGCTTGTCGGCGATAAACGACAGAAGCACTTCGCCGCGACCGTTATAGGCCTCGATCCACATCGCCCGGCCGTTGCAGGTAATGCCGAGCGGCGGATCGGCGATCGCCGTATCCCAGCGGGTATAGCGCCCCGGATATTCGTAGTTCGACGAGAACACCGCGCCGCGGCGCTCGTCCAGCCGGTCGACATAAGACGAGATCGCGGTAGCATATTCGGCCGGCCTGCGGGCGCGACTGACGCTGATTCCGCCCTTGGTCTCGTAGGTCTCGGACCCGTCGTCGTGAATGATCGTCGCCATGTCTGCCTCTTGAAATCCCTGTTGATCTGCCCGGGTCTCAGAAGCGGCCAATAAAAAAGCCGCCTCGGTGATCGGGCGGCTTGTTCATAGTCTTGTCGATGGACATGACTGGTCAAGGCCGCGTCAGCGTGCCCACCACCAGTTACCGTTGTTGTTCATCGAAATCATCATGGAGCGAATTGTTAGCGCGGCTCCGGCAAACGCGCAAGTGGATTTATTTGGCCACAATGCGACCAAAACAGGGTCATCCGCGTTGCGTCTCCGAAACATGGGAAAGGACGACCGAAGGATGAAGCATACTCTATGCCTTCTCGCTTTAAGCACTTCGCTGGCAATGAGCGCACCGCTGACACTGGGTGCTGCCCCTCTGCCTGTCCGCCCGGCGCCGCAAGGCTCGGTGACGAACATTATTGAAATCAATATTATCGACCAGTTCATGCGCGATGCCGGCCGCACGCGCAAACAGTCGTCGCGGAAATCCTCGTCCGGCAAGAACCAGTCGACCCGCCCGTCACAGGGTTCCCAGAACCTCAGCCGCGCCGCGATCCCGGCCGCACCTGCCCTCGCAATCGTTCCGCTTCCCATGGCAAAGCCGGGCGTTGAACCCGTGCCCGAGACAACCGCGGCAACGGCCGCAGCCGCAGCTACTCCTGAGGTCGCCGCAAAGCCCGCCGAAGCACCTGCCGAGAAGCCGCCCGAAACCACTGCGGAGAAGCCGGCAGAACGCACCGCAGAGCCACCCGTCCCGGCTCCCGAACAGACCCAGAGCCCCGAACAGACCGCTAAAGCTCCGGAAGAAACCATACCCACGCCCACTCCCAAGCCGGAAGAACCCGCAGAACAAAAGCCCGCTGCAGCGAGCAACGACGGCAAAGCTGATTCTGCCAAACCGGACGCCGCCAAGCCCGATGACAAGGCACCGCAGGACAAGGCTGCTGATGACAAAACTCCGGCCGACAAGCCTGCGGACGAAAAGCAGGAACAGGCCGAGACCCCGCCTCCTCCGCCTCTCGTCGAGGAAGACGCCGAAGAACTCAAGGCCTGCCTTGCAGACCTCGGTGCCATCGGCGCCAAGTTCGAATCCGTCAAACCGATCGACGACGGCAATGGCTGCGGCATCAAGCAGCCGATCGAGGTGGCGCAGGTTCTACCCGGCGTCGATCTCGGCGGCGCCACCATGCGCTGCAAGACGGCGCTGACAATGGCCCACTGGCTCAAGGATACGGTGCAGCCAGCGCTCAACATCGCCATGCCAGGCCGCAAGATTACCGGCCTCGTTCCCGGCTCCACCTACCAGTGCCGCCTCAGAAACAGCGCCTCGACCGGCAAGATCTCCGAGCACGGTCGCGGCAACGCCTTCGATGTCGCCGCCTTCAAGCTCGACAATGGCGAGAAGGTCGTGATGAAGCGCCGGGAGGACGATCATACGCTGGAGGGTGCCTTCCAGATGACCGCCACCGCCGGCGCCTGCCTGCATTTCACGACGGTCCTCGCACCCGGCAGCGATGCTGCGCACGAGGATCACCTTCACCTGGACATCATCGACAGGGATGGCGGCTACCGCATCTGCGAGTAGTCGTTGAGTGCCAGGGTCAGGCCGGCGAAGAGCCGGTCAGCCGGCTTTCCTGCGTGCCGATCGTCATGGCATTGCCGCGCCACTCGAACGAGCCGGAAAGCCAGCTTCTGATCCAGATGGCGGGCAGCATCACGTCGCGCACCATCATCGCCGGCAGCGACAGGATCGAAAGCCGCCAGCCCTTGGCCCGTGCAAGGGCCAGTTCCGGCAGGTAGGTTGCGGCAAACACGGTTGCGGCCACCGCTGCCGAATTGAGATCCAGCAGGACGGCTGCGATCAGCCCGAGTGCCAGAGGCGGCAGCGCCCCGAGCAGGATCTCCGGGGTGAAGAACAGCGGAAATGTCACCCGCCGCAGCCGGGCCCAGCGCGTCTGGCGCGACCAGATTTCCTCCAGCCCCCGGCGCCCGAGCGGCTGCTCGAACGGCGCCGACACCAGATGCACTTTCTTGCCATGCCGGTTGACGAGCTTGGTCGACGCCGCGTCCTCGGCAATCTCGGCCGCCAGCGCCTGGATGCCGCCGGCCGCATCCAGAAACGGCTTGTGCCACAGCATGCTCTTGCCCTGCGCAAAGCCGAGCCCTAGCGCCTCGCCGACATATTGCCAGCGCGCCTGCAGCGTATTCAGGAACGCGCACTCCACTTCCGCCCAGAACCCGTCCGGCCGCGATCCGATCGGCGTCGAGCAGACCAGCCCGGTATCGGCCCGCCATCCGGAGACGAGGTTCTGGATATAGTCCTTGGGCATCAGCACGTTGGAATCGGCAAGCACCACCCACTCGTGGCGCGCCGCATGCCAGCCCTTGGCGCAGTTGTTGAGCTTGGGATTGGCGCTGATCCGGTCATCGCCGATCAGAAGTCGCGCCGGCACCGCAGGATGCGCGGCCATCGCCGAGCGGATTTCCCCGATGATCGGATCGCCCTCGTCCTGCACGCAGAAGATCAGCTCGTAATCGGGCCACTCGAGCTTGAATGCATGCGCGAGCGTCAGGCTGGAATAGGCCTCGATGCCGCGCACCGGAATGACGATCGAGACACCGTCCGGCTTGATCACCGCCGGCTTGTCGCTCGCCTTGTCCCGATGCGAAAGCCGCAGGCCGGCAACCGCGATGCTGAAGAGATTGATCGCCAGAAGGGCAATGGCGAGTGTCGCAAGAACAAGATCCATCCTGATGTTCCCGATGTCCGGCCCCGAATCGTCGGGTCACCGCCAGTGCCGCAAGAGTAAGGGCAAGCAGACCATTTCGGTGTGACAGACGCATGACGTTGCCCCTCACCCGCGAAGGCGAGAGGCGAGAGGCGATCCCGAGAAAGCCGCTGAGAGCTATGAGGCCTAGAACAACCCCTCGATCAGCCCATCCGCGTTCAAATGGATCCGCTCGGCCGACGGCGCGCTGGGAAGACCCGGCATGGTCATGATCTCGCCGGTGATCGCCACGATAAAGCCGGCGCCGGCCGACAGTCGCACTTCGCGCACATGCACCACATGCCCTTCCGGAGCACCGCGCAGGTTGGGGTCGGTGGAGAACGAATACTGCGTCTTGGCGATGCAGACCGGCAGATGGCCGTAACCAGCACTTTCCCAGGCCTTCAGCTGATCGCGCACCGGCTTTTCCGCCGTCACCTCGCCGGCATGATAGATCTTGGTGGCGACCGCCTCGATCTTCTCCATCAGCGGCATGTCGTCAGGATAGATCGGCTTGAAGTTGGCGGCACCGCTTGTCGCCAGTTCCACCACCTTGTAGGACAGTTCCTCGATGCCGGCCGAGCCCTCGGCCCAGTGGCGGCAGAGGATCGCCTCGGCGCCGTGATGCGAGACGTAGTCCTTGATCGCCGCCACTTCCGCATCGGTATCCGAGATGAAGTGGTTGATCGCGACCACGACCGGCACGCCGAACTTGCGCACATTTGCGATGTGACGGCCGAGGTTGGCGCAGCCGCGCGTCAGCGCCTCGACATTCTCTGTCCCGAGATCGTCCTTCTTCACGCCGCCATTCATCTTCAGCGCCCGGATGGTCGCAACGATCACGGCTGCGTCGGGCTTCAGCCCTGCCTTGCGGCACTTGATGTCGAAGAACTTTTCGGCACCCAGATCCGCTCCGAAACCCGCTTCGGTCACCACATAGTCGCCAAGCTTCAGCGCCGTCTTCGTCGCGATCACGGAGTTGCAGCCATGGGCGATGTTGGCGAACGGCCCGCCATGCACCAGCGCCGGATTGTTTTCCAGCGTCTGCACCAGGTTCGGCTGCATCGCGTCCTTCAGAAGCACCGCCATCGCCTTGTCGGCCTTGATGTCTCTGGCATAGACCGGCGAGCGGTCGAACCGGTAGCCGATGACGATATCGCCGAGCCGCTTTTCGAGGTCGGCCAGATCCTGCGCCAGACACAGGATCGCCATCACTTCGGATGCGACGGTAATGTCGAAGCCGCTTTCCCGGGCAAAGCCGTTCGAGACGCCGCCGAGCGAGGTCACGGTCTGGCGCAGCGCCCGGTCGTTCATGTCCATCACCCGCCGCCAGGTGATGCGGCGCGTGTCGATGTCGAGCGCGTTGCCCCAATAGACATGATTGTCGATCATCGCCGACAGGAGATTGTGCGCAGAGGTAATGGCGTGGAAGTCGCCCGTGAAATGCAGGTTGATGTCTTCCATCGGCACGACCTGCGCGTAACCGCCACCAGCCGCCCCGCCCTTGACACCGAAACATGGCCCGAGCGACGGCTCGCGCACACAGATCACCGCCTTCTTGCCGATCCGGTTCAGCCCGTCGCCGAGACCGACCGTGGTCGTCGTCTTGCCCTCGCCCGCAGGCGTCGGATTGATCGCCGTCACGAGGATCAGCTTGCCATCGGGGCGACCTTGCAGCGAGCCGATGAAATCAGCTCCGATCTTCGCCTTGTCATGGCCGTAGGGCACCAACGCCTCGGGAGAGATGCCAAGCGCCGCGCCAATGTCCGCGATCGGTTTCTTTTTTGCCGCGCGGGCGATCTCGATGTCGGATGGAACGGGGGCCATGCTTGTCTCTCGCTTGTTGGTTTGCGTGAACCATGGCCACAGCCGCTTCCCCACGACAAGCCCGGAACGGGAACAGCGCCCTGATTATGCACACTACAACGCGCTCATCCACACACCAAAGTTGCAATTTAATTCGATACAATCTTATATATCTCTGATCCATGGGGGATCGAGGGGGAACGACCAATGAACCTTATTCTCTGCTGCGACGGCACCTGGAACACGCCCGACGATATGGATGGCGGCCAGCCTAGCCCGACCAATGTTCGCAAGATTTACAATGCAGTCGCCGACAAGGATGCCGCTGGCATCAAACAGGATGCCTACTATCACCCCGGTGTCGGCACAGACGGAACCTGGTGGCGACGTGCGGTGGAAGGCGGTACCGGCAAGGGTCTCGCTGACAACATCAAGGGCGCTTACAAATGGCTTGCCAGCACCTACAAATCCGGAGATCAAATCTATCTGTTCGGCTTCAGCCGTGGCGCCTACACGGTCCGCAGCCTCGGAGGCATGATCTCCAAATGCGGCCTTCTGGATATCAAAGCCTCTAAGCTCGACGAAGAGGGAACCTGGAAGGCGATCGAGGCGATTTTCACGGAGTACCGCGCCAAGAGCGAAGCCGGCACCAAGCGCAAACAGTCCGGCAAGATCCACTTCCACAACGTCGCCCCAGGCGGCACCCGCAATGCCTCAACGCTCATCCAGTTCATCGGCGTCTGGGATACGGTCGGCGCGCTCGGCATTCCCGATGACATGGGGTTTCTCAACCTTCTCGACAATCCGGAGAACCATGAGTTTCACGATACGACACTCGGTTCCGCCGTCCTCAACGCCCGCCATGCGGTCGCGCTCGACGAGTTCCGCCAAAGTTTCATGCCGACGCTCTGGGTCAAGCCGGATGGCTGGACCGGAACGCTGAAACAGGTCTGGTTCCCAGGCGTGCATGGTGATGTCGGCGGTGGCTATGCCGCAACGGGCCTTTCGGACGGCGCTCTCCTGTGGATGATGAACGAGGCAAAAAGCTGCGGCCTCGTATTCCGCGAAGGGGCTGAAAACCAGCTGAGGCCGGATCCGCGCGGCGTGCTGCATGATTCCGCCAGTGGCATCTTCGCCAAGCTGAAAACGAGACCGCGCGCCGTACCGCACGTGACCGCAACGCCATCAGAAGATTTGCACAGCTCCGCCTCCGAGCGGCACCGCACCCCGCCCTTGTCGCAGGGGCGCTACCGGCACGCCAACGCAGACCTGCCCGCAGAGGTCGACGTCTTCGCACGCGACCACTGGAACGACACCGGCATCTTTCTGCAAAAGGGCATCACCTACTCGTTCGTCGCGAAAGGCGAGTGGACGGATGGCACGGTCCTGTGCAATGCCGATGGCCCGAAAGATGGAGGAAACTTCCAGGCCGGTGAGATTGCCCATATTGCCTCGAGCGGCCTTGGCCAGCTCGAAAAGGCGTGGAAATGGTCGACCGGAAACCAGCAGGTGGATTTCTGGTGGACCCGTCGCGAGGAGGAGCTTCCCTGGTTCAGCCTGATCGGCGTGATCGCCAACGACGTGCCGCCGCCCCCTCAGCAGCAGACGCCCAAGAACGGCATTCTCAAACTGCCCCACGAGGTGTTTCTCATCCGCAGCAAGGCGAAATTCACACCGAAGGGCGACGGCTATCTTTACTGCTTCGCCAACGATGCCTGGGGCGCCTACGGCAACAACCGCGGCAGCGTCAGGCTGACAGTCGCCTCTTCCCCGACTTCCGCAAACCCACCACCGAGCCACTGACTAACCACGCCGTGACAACGACCAACACTCGTCACGGCGTGCTCTCACCACACGCCGCGCAAAAACATGAGTATTACACTCAGATTCAAACTTGACTCATTTAGTTTAGATTTCTAAGGCTTTTTGCGGGGCTTCTGCTTCGGCGGAAATCAAACAATCCGAACGTTACCCGGACGCAGGCTATCGCCGCGCCCGATGTCTCTGCATGTCTTTTTGAGGGGAACCACCATGCCTACCCGTTCGTCGCGGCATCGCCATCTCTACGCCGGAACTGCCGCACTTCTGCTGATCACGGCCGCGCCGCCGGCATGGGCGCAAGAGACTGCCCAGACCGCCGCTGGAACGACCGCCGCGACCCAGGTTGCCGATGGCCAGGATACGACCGCCCTGAAGCCGATCGTGTTGCGCGACGGGACTTCCGTCGGCAAGTCCGACTCGCCGCTGACCGAAACGACAGATCGTCAGGTCATCCAGGACCGGATGGTCACCGATTTCAAGGATTTCTCCCGTCGCGTCGATGCCGGCGTCACCTTCAACCGGCAGAGCCAGAGCATCAACATTCGCGGTCTGCAAAACGAGCGCGTCCTGACGACGATCGACGGGATCCGCCAGCCCTGGCTGACCGACCCGCGCGATAGCGCCCGTGGTGGCAACAACGCCTTCGATTTCGACACGCTTTCGACGATCGACATCACGAAGGGTGCCGATTCGAGCCGGGTCGGATCCGGCGCCCTCGGCGGCGCGGTTCAGCTCTACACGATCAATCCGGAAGACCTGATCGAGGACGGCCGTAATTTCGGCGCCCTGACCAAGAGCACCTATGACAGCGCCGACCGCAGCCTCGGCAACAATGCCGCCATCGCCGCACGACACAATGACAGCTGGTTCATGCTCCAGGGCGGCTACAAGCGCGGCAACGAGACCGATAACGAGGGCGATATCGGCGGTTATGGCACCACCCGCACGGAGGCCAATCCAGGCGATTACTGGCAACGCAACCTGCTCGCCAAGTTCCACCAGTATCTCGAGGGCGGCCATCGTTTCGGCCTGACCGGCGAACTCTTCAACAAGGAGATCGACAGCGACAACATGCGCGGCACGACCACGAGCTACCAGCAGGGCACGCTGAAGAGCGGCGAAGAGGTCGATCGCAAGCGGCTGTCGGCATCCTACGACTTTACCTCCCCCAGCGGCGGCGACATCGTCGATCAGGCGAGCATCATCACCTACTGGCAAAAGCAGCGACTGAACAACACGACGGACGGGTTCCGCCTTACCGACCCACGCGGCTCAATCATTCCCGGCGACCCCTTCTACTACGGCTCCCCAAGCGGTATCTACAGCCGCGACAACCAGCTGACACAGGATAGCTACGGCATCTCCGGCAGCGCCTCGAAGGAACTGACCATCGGCGGCGTCAGCCACGAATTCCGGTTCGGCGGCGAGCTCTCCTGGCAGAAGACCTATCAATACTCCTCCGGCGTCGACAATTGCCCTGATGTCGACTGGACGACCATCCCGCAACCCTTCGGTCCCCAGTCCTGCCGCATGCTCCATTCCAATTCGTCCGATATGCCTGACGTCGACGGGATGATCCTCGGCATGTATGCCGAAGACGACATCAAGTTCTTCGAGGACCGCCTGACGGTGACGCCCGGTGTGCGCTTCGACTGGTACGATTACGATCCGAAATCGACCGCAAGCTTCGAGGACAGCCCGAACTACGATCCGGCCTATCTCGAAAGCAACAACGACTTCGGCATCTCCCCGAAACTCCGCCTGGGCTGGAAGGCGACCCAGGAACTGGAACTGTTTGCCCAGTATGCCCGCGGCTTCCGCGCGCCGACCGCGACCGAGCTTTACCAGAATTACGGGGCTCCGGGCTCCTATGCCCGCATCGGCAATCCTGATCTCGAAACCGAAACCAGCAACGGCTTTGAAATCGGCGCCAAATACGACGCGGCCGACTATTCGTTCAAGGCGACCGCCTTCAACAACTACTACAAGAACTTCATCGACACGGTCACCATCGCGCCTCCAGGCGGTGAGTACCCGGTCGGCGGCATCACCGGCTACGAAAACCTCAACCACGTCCGCATCTACGGCATCGAGCTGGGTGGCGAATGGCGCTTCGATCCACGCTGGCGCACTTGGGGCTCGTTTGCCTATTCGCACGGCAAGGATACCGATACCGGCGACTACCTGAACTCGGTCGCGCCGCTGCGCGCCATCATCGGCCTTGGCTATTCATCCGAGACCTGGGGCTCGGACGTCTCGCTGACGCTTGCCGCCTCCCGCCACAAGGTCAGCGGCACCGGCTTCGAGGCACCCGGTTACGGCCTCGTCGACACAACCGTCTGGTGGGCACCCGAAAAGGTCGGAAGCATTGATCTGACCGGCCTCAAGGTTCAGGCCGGCGTCTTCAACGTGTTCGACAAGAAGTACTTTGACGCGGTCAGCGTCCCGGACGGCGTTTCGGCTTCGGCGCAGGACTTCTACAGCGAGCCCGGCCGCAGCTTCAAACTGTCGGTGACCAAGAAGTTCTGATCCCTCCCCGACGATCGCCCTTTGATCCTGGACGCCGCATTCCCCGTAGGGGGTGCGGCGTTTTCGTCAGGATAGGCATCTTGCACCGGTTTTCGGCCCAGCTTATGGGAATCTCCAGCGCCTGCAACGGAGAACGGCCCCCATGAAATCGCTGGAACTGCTTGTCGAGAAGATCATCCTCTCCAGTCGCTGGCTGCTCGTCGTCTTCTATCTGGGCCTGGTTGCCGCACTCGCCGTCTACGCACTGTCTTTCATGTTCAAGTTCTGGAAAGTCGCCAAGGAAGTCTTCACGCTGAGTGAAGCCGAAATGATCCTCGCCATGCTGGGTCTCATTGATGCGGCACTCGTTGCGAGCCTGATCGTGATGGTGATGATCTCTGGTTACGAGAACTTCGTTAGCCGCTTCGACGAAACGGAAGCCGACGTTTCGTTCCTCGGCAAACTGGATGCCGGAAGCCTCAAGATCAAGGTCGCCTCCTCCATCGTTGCCATCTCGTCGATCCATCTCCTGCAGATCTTCCTCAACGCCAACCAGTACTCGGATACCACGCTGATGTGGTACACGATCATCCACCTCACCTTTGTGGTCTCGGCCGTCATGCTCGGCTGGCTGGAGAAGATCATGGCGACGACAAAGGCCCACAAACACGAAACCAAGCTTTGACCGACTCAGCATCTGCATCACCCCGGATCGGGCCGGACCGGTGATTGACGAACCGCAAAAGCGCTTGCGAATGAGCCCATCTCGGCGATACATGAGACAAATATAACAGTATCTCGGAAAATTACTCCACACGGGGGCTTTTGCTCACTTTTCCGCTGGATTTACAAAGCGATTAGTATATTTGTTGCGCTTAACATAATAACCATTCACTTTTTTCGAAGCTAATATGATCACGCTGGAGCGGCAATCGATCCTCAACGGCGAAATTTCTGCAGCCTACTCCCGTGCGGAGATTTCGACGGTCTTTGAACGGGCCACACGCGAATTTGGCTTGCGCCATTTCGCTCTGGTCAAGCTTCCGCCTGCAGGCGAGACGCTTCTGTCCCGCATCATCGTCGAGACCAATCTTCCCAAGGACTATATCCGCGAATTCGATCGACTGCGGCTGCTGCCACGCACCCGGATGGCGGATGCCACGAGCGGCTGGTCGCTCCCGGACTGTTGCTGTCTCGATGATCGCAACTCGCCTGGCCAGCTCCCGCCGGACCTGATCGCCCTGCGCCGTCAGTACGGCATGATCACCAGCGTGGCGATGGCGCTTCATTCGGTCGATGGTACCGGCTTCCGCATCCGCATGTCGGGAGATCGTCCGCGCCTGACCCAGGCGGAACTGAACGAAATCGGCATGGTTATTTTGCACGCCTTCGCGGTGTTCGATCGCATCCGCCGATCGGAGCAGGCATCGACCTTCGGACCGCTGACCACGCGGGAACTTGAAGTCGTACGCTGGACGGCACAGGGCAAGACCTCGTCCGAAATCGGCAAGATCCTCTCCCTCTCCGATCACACTGTCAACGCCTACATGACCAATGCCATCAAGAAGCTCGATTGCGTCAACCGCACCCAGCTTGTGGCAAAAGCGCTGAGACTGCGGCTGATCAGCTAGCGCTGCCGCAGCCGCACCGTCTTACCGATCCAGTACGCCGCGCACTTCAACGAGGTTGGAGCGCACCATCAGCGTATGGAAGCCCATCACCGACAGATGGCTCGGCATGATCATCCCGTCTTCCGCCCCATTGGACACGATCGACGGCTGGATGCGAAGTGCTGCGCGGAAACGCGACAGCGTCTCGTTCCAAAGCTGCGTCAGGTTGCGCTCGCGTATGACCTGCGAGAAGTCGGCACCAGCTGCGGAAAGCACGGCGTAATAGCCATAGAGCTGGCCATAGGCGAACCAGAAACGGTCGTCGGCACGGGTATCGAACCAGCCCGCCGCATGGTTTTCCGACCGGTCGCGCAGGATCGCAGCCGTCGCACCAAGATCATTGGCGATCCGGTCGACGAACTGCACGAGATTGTCGGAGCGGCTGTCGAAGGTCGCGTTGCAGGCGGTGAGATCGGCGTTGAAGGCCCGCAGCTTTTCGATCGCGGTGCGATAGTAGCTCGGCGTCGGCGTTTTGAAGCCAAACGGATCGACACCGAAATACCAGGAATACTCATCAAACTGCAGGTTGCCGCGGGCATCCTGTAGGTTGGTGTTGACACCCGACGTGCCACGCACGCGGCCGAGCGTATCGACAAGTTCGCTGGACGTGCGTCGCACCGCCTGGTTCACGCCGCGCTGGAACGAAGCCTTGTTGTCGAGAAATGGCGTGTTGTCCCAGCTGATGCCGAAGAAGCCGAGCCGGTAGAGCAGCATGGACGAGATCCACGCATTCTGGTTCACGTTGGCGTCGGTCAGATCCGCCGCCGCATCGACGATCGCCGACGACTGGCACTGGCGGGCAGCCACAACAGGCGCGGCGGGCACCGGAGAAGACGCGGCCGTCCCGTTCGAAGTTTCGGCAGCAGCCGCCGCCACGGGCGCCGTCGCAGGAAGGTCCTGGCCGGCCGGCACGGTGCGCTCATTCCAGCGATAGGCATCGACAAAGCTCGGGTTGAACCCGGTCCAGATCTGGGTCTGCACGAAGAAATAGCCGTAAAGACCAAACAGGATAACGAGGAATGCCAGGATCGGCGCCTTCACCATCAGGTGCCGCTCGCCATACCAGCCATGAGCGGCACGAAACGGCCAGACGATCCCGGCGACGAGCAGTCCGATGCCCCTTGCGATCGCCTTGCCCAGGGTCTGAAGTGAGGCCTTGAGCCGATCGAGCATCCTGTTCTCCTGTCTGTGGGGCCGATAGGTACGCCCGGTTGTTCCAACAGATATGGTTCCGCAAGCAGGCAAACAACCGCGCTGCACAAAAATCGGCAGCGGAGCACGGGTTTACGATCGCAGATAGCCGCCAAACGGCCAGTGCGGCATCCTCCAGCGCCCGTCATTGGCGCTCGTCACAGCCGTCACCTCTCCAGGCTCGCTCCCATCGGTCACGGACACCGGATCGGTCTCCGCCTTCGGCAGGAACCGGTCGGCAAAGGCCTGTTGCGCCGCCCGCTTTGCTTGCCCGGCACCGGAGGCCCGCCAGGCACTCTCGGCAAATACCCCTGCTACCGGAACACTGTAGGGGAGAAGACCCTGCAGCGGTGGATCGCGCTGCCAGAGCGCCTGATGAACTGCCAGCAGGTCGCCGGTGTCGAAAAGCACCTTGTGGCGCAAGATATTGAGCGTCATCACGCTGGCATTCATCCGGTCGGTTATACCGTTCATCAGCCGGAAAAGGCCTTCCGTCCGGCCCACCGCGTCGGGTTTGGACAGATCATCGCCCATCAACCCGCGCACCAGTTCCCTGCGGTGGTCGGCAAGGTCGAGAAGCCCCCTCTCGAACCGGTAGCGTCCCATCATCAGCGCGACACGTTCCTTGTCGAGCAGCGTGTAGAAAGCATTTCCGACATCGAGGAGCTGCTTCACGGGCTCGATGCCCGTCCTGTTTTGCCCCGAACGTTGACCGGACCATTTCGTGGTCCAGCCGAGTATGCGCTTCAAACTGGTGGGCTCGACAGGATCGTCGAAGGTCTGCCGCAGCCTCGTCACCGCATCGCCGAACGCGCCGACCGCTTTGGCGAGATCTGCCTCCAGGCCGTCGCCCATCATCGTCACCCGTGCCTGCCGCTCGGCCTCGGCTTCGAGGTCTGCGACATCTGGAACGTGTCTGTCCTTCACCCCTCGCGAAAGCATCGCTTCGGATGTGGCGAGCTCGTCCCACATTGCCTGAAACGCCGTCGCGATCCGGGATATTTCCTCGTGAAATCGCCGGTAATCTCCCATGCCCTGCCCTCCCCAAAGCACTCCCGCGGCCATGCCACCGTCCGGGAGAATTTCAAGGTATCACAGGCTGGAAAAATCGCTACGGCGTTTCAACGCAAACGGGAACAATGCCAATCTTCGCGTCGCCGCTTACCAGCAGCGCATCTTTTCTTCCCAGTGCCGACGGCAAAGCGAGACGTAGCGGTCGTTACCGCCCACTTCAACCTGTGCGCCTTCGCGAAGCGCCTCGCCATCGGCATCCACACGCACGACCATCGTTGCCTTGCGTCCGCAATGGCAGATCGTGCGGACTTCACGCAGTTCGTCGGCAATCGCCAGCAACTCCTGCGACCCCGGAAACAGCTTTCCGCGGAAATCAGTCCGCAGACCATAGGCCATGACCGGAATGCCGACGCGGTCGGTGATGCGGGCAAGCTGCCACACCTGCTCGGAGGTCAGGAACTGCGCCTCGTCGATAAAGACGCAGGTCAGCGGCTCTTGCCCATGCAGCTTTGAGATCTCCGCATAGAGATCGTCCTCTGGGCTGAACGGGATCGCATCGGATGACAGGCCGATTCGCGATGCAACGCGCCCCTGGCCGCCCCGGTGGTCGAAGTCGGCGATGAAGATTGCCGTGCGCATGCCGCGTTCGCGGTAGTTGTAGGATGCCTGCAGCAGCATGGTCGATTTGCCGGCATTCATCGTCGCGTAATGGAAGTAAAGCTTGGCCATGCGGCTTTGTGATGCCGATCGGCATCGAAGAAAAGCGCCGCCACGCAAAACCCACAAAAAATACGCGAACGACCCATCAATCGGTGCCTTGTCGCAAATGGTGGCTTCAGACGCCGTGATGCACAAGCTTGCCTGTTTCGGAGAGATATTGATAAGGTTGGGCATGATTTTAATGGGGAGCATAAATATGACCATGACCGTTTCGACCAAGACCATTCTGGCCGCCGCCGTCTCTATGATGGCGCTGAGCGGAGCTGCTTCGGCCGCCGAGCCGGCAAGCTGCGGCACCGTCCGTTTCTCCGATGTCGGCTGGACCGACA
>Ga0213835_100553_pt1 | contig 32806 bp, 36 predicted proteins | sample SWPATP01_FD_160576 | JGI IMG/M metagenome (GOLD analysis project Ga0213835, IMG submission 160576) | Coastal seawater microbial communities from Marineland, Florida, United States - SWPA TP0 #1 | ecosystem: Environmental > Aquatic > Marine > Coastal | place: USA: Florida | collected 2016-08-05
TTTCCACCGGAGTCTCTGGAGAACGAGGCCACGATCTGCTCGGCTACGGTGTCATTGTGTGCCAGGAAGTTGCCGCCGGAGAATGATGCCGACTGACCTATACTCTTGAGCTGGTTCTGGAGTTCGGAGATCTCCGACTGGATCTTGCCTTTGTCGTCGTCGGATGCGCCTCGCGCTGCGACAAGCTTGGCCTTGATCTCGTCGACAACCTCAATCGCCGCGTTCATGCCGGTATAGGCAACGTCGAGCTTGCCGGCGCCGAGGCCGAGGGAGTCCTGCACGGTGGACAGGGTCTTGTTGTCGGAACGCATGGTGGTTGCGATCGACCAGTAGGCTGCGTTGTCGGCGGCTTCGCCGACGCGGAAACCGGTCGAAATGCGGCTCTGGGTTGTTGCAAGATTTTTATTGGTTGCAGACAGGGTCTGCAGGGCCGTCATCGCGGATACATTGGTGTTCAGACTGGACATTGTTATACGCCTTGTACTCAATACTAAACCACATGCCGGAAAACTGCCGGCAAAGGCGGTGCGGCGTCATGCCCATCGGTACCGGTTCCCCAATGCCCGATCCGCCCTTCAACAGCACTCTGGCCGACAACACCTATCAGACTCATAAGAAGTAGAGTTAACGCAGGCCAGAAAGGGCTATGGTTAACGAATTGGAAAACCTTCCTCGATAAGCCAGATGCTGAGCGGAGGAACGCTGTCCGCTGAGGCACGGGTGGAGCAGACGCGCATGCTGTCACCCACGATCCGGGAACGAGCGCGGTTCAGGTTCAGTAGGGGGTTCTCCATGAATGCAAGGGCAACATATTTTGCAGCAACAAAAGCGTATCAGAAGGGACAATACCTCGCCGCCCTCGAAGACCTCAACAGGTTGCTGGACATTGCATGCGACGCGAAGAATTATGTTCTGCTTGCAAAGACGCTGATCGCACTGAAGATGCCCGCGGAAGCCGCGCAATCTTATGAAAGCGCAGCGCGTATCTCTTCGAAGAAGGCTGACGAATACTATTTGCGTGCCATGGAGCTTTATCTAGAGGCCGGCGACGAAGACAGAGCGCTTCTGGCATCGAAAAACCTGGTTCTCGAGGCGCACCAAAACCCGGATATCGCATTCGTGCTTGCAACGATTTTTCAACGGCGCGGCGAAACGGAACTGCTGGTCGGGTTGCGAAAGCCGTTGATCGACAGTTCGGATTTGCGTCATCTGAGCCTCGGGCTGAATCTCTCCCATTTGGGCCCGGATCGCGACGATAGCCGACGCGCCTACGCCAAGGCTGTGAAGCTGGCTCCGGAAAGACACGACCTGCGCTTCGGGTATCTGCAGCTCCTGCGCGAGATCTGCGACTTCGACAAGATTCGCGCGACAACCGCCAAGTTCGGAAGGGGCCTGGAGTCGCGAGATCCAAATCTATTCGCGCACGAACAACCATTTAGTAGCTTAGTGTGGTGCCCGGATGAAGAGATCAATAGCTATTGCCTAGCGGGAACCAAACCTATCTCTCCTTGGATGGCGCAAAAGCGGCGCGCGATGCCGCACGACTGGTGCGATCAGAAGATTCGGGTCGGATATCTATCTTCCGACTTCTGGAGCAAGCACGCCACAATGAAATTGCTTGGCGATGTACTGCGCCGCCATGATCGCAGCCGCTATGAGGTCACACTCTTCTGCCACACTCCATCTGAGTTCGTCGCTTTCAACGACATCGACCGGTCGCAATGGGGTGAAATAGTGCCGGTTGGCAGCCTTTCGGACGTGCAAATTGCCGAGGTGATACGCAAACGCAACATCGATATCCTCATCGATCTCAAGGGGCACACGAGGGACAACCGGTGTTCGGTTCTCAACCATGCCGCTGCCCCCATCCAGGTCGCTTGGCTGGGCTATCCGGGGTCGACCCTAGGGATAGATCTCGACTACGTGATTGGAGATCGGTTTGTACTGCCCGACAGCTCAAGGAGCTATTATCACGAAAAATTCTGCAGGCTACCCGACGCCTACCAGCCCAACGACCCGTTCAGCCGACCATACCCCAAGGAGGTAAGCCGTCGAGCTCTGGGACTTCCCGACGAAGCTTTCATCTTTGCCTCCTTCAACCAGTCACAAAAGGTCTCGGCTCAGATGATCGCGCTATGGTCGAGCATTCTAGGTCGGTCGCCTGATAGCGTGCTTTGGTTAATGACTATGGGGCAGGAAACGAACGACAACTTGCTGAAGGAGTTCGAGTCTCATGGTGTCGGGGCTGAGAGGATCTTTTTTGCCCAGAAAATCGACTACGCTCAGCATATCGATCGGCAGGCTTGCGCTGATCTGGCACTCGATACGTTCCCCTATAATGGACATACGACAACTTCCGATTCACTGTGGGGGGGCCTTCCGGTGTTGACGTGCAAGGGTACAAATTTCGCATCGCGCGTTAGCGAGAGTCTGCTTAACGCAATCGGGTTGGACGGACTTGTAGCGCAAGACCCGACCGATTACGTGGAAACGGCAGTAGAGCTTTGTGCCCGCCCGGATCTCCTTGCCAAGTATCGGGAACAGATAAGGCAGTCCCGTTTCATGCAGCCACTTTTTGACTCGGACCGTTTTTGTCGGCACCTGGAGAGTGCTTTTGAGACAATGGTTGAGCGGGCAAGGGCGAAAATCCAGCCGGATCATTTCGATGTTCCGCCGCTACCGAAGCGGAGCCATCCCTTCGCGTCTGTCTGCGACCAGGGCATGGTGACACAGCTTTCTGATCCCTGACAAACTTGGTCGCTGATCGTCGAATCATACGAATGATCGTACCAAGCTTCCAACCAATAGATTCCAGCCATCGATCAGCACGAAGAACAGGATCTTGAAGGGCAGGGACACCACGGTCGGCGGCAGCATCATCATGCCCATCGACATGGTGATCGTGGCCACGATGAGATCGATGACCAGGAACGGCAGGACGATCAGGAAGCCGATCTCGAAGCCACGCCTGATCTCGGAGATCATGAAGGCGGGGACCAGGATGCGCAGATCCGGGTTCTCGATCGAGATGTCGATGTCGCCACGTTCGCGAGCCAGGTCGACGAATAGGTCGAAATCCTTCTCGCGGACATTGTTGATCATGAAATCACGGAACGGGGCGGAGATGCGCTCGATCGCCTCCTGTTCTGTGATCTCCTCGGCGATCAGCGGCTGCACGCCTTCCGACCAGGCCCGGTCGAAGGTCGGCGCCATGACGTAGAAGGTCATGAACAGCGCCAGGCTTACCAGAATCAGGTTGGCTGGCGTCGACGGCAGGCCCATGCCCGAGCGCAATATCGAGAAGGCGATGATGAAGCGGGTGAAGCTGGTCACCATGATCAGAATGCCGGGCGCAAGCGACAGGATCGTCAACAGCCCGAACATCTGGATGATGTAGCCCGCCGTGCTGCCTCCTAGGCCGCCGGCAAGACCGTCGAGATCAAACGTCTGCGCCCCGGCCGAAGAGACGGTCAAGACCAGCGCGAGGATTGCTGTCGCAGTTACTTTCATTCCAGGATCATGGTGCGGATGAGGATGTCGCGCACCGCTCCCTCGCTTCTCAAGGCCGCGCGTTCGGTGAGGTCGGCCTTGAGATGCTGAAAGCCGCTGGCTCCTTGGATCTGGTGGGCCTTCACCGTGCGCATATAGGCGAGCAGATCCTGATGGATCAGTTCCGCCATTTCGAGATCTGCACCGCCCTGAAAGACAAGGCTCAGCTCCAGCCGGATCCACATCTCTGCGGGTGAACCCAGATTCGTCGTGATCGGCTCGATGTGCACGATGCCGATGTCGGCCGGCATCTCGCTCGACCTGACCTCGACAGCGCGCGAGACCGGTTCCTCAGGAGCAGCAGGGGTGCCGGGTGCGATCATGGAGGCGGCCAACCAGCCGGTCCCGACGGCTGCCAGGGTCATGGCGGCCAGCACGCCCAGTTGAACGGGGAGGGAAGGCCCTTTGGGCTTCTGTTGGTTCAAGTCTGTGAGTGCCATGTCGACTTCCTGCTAGAACGGCAAAACGGCGTCCAGGAACTGCTGGCCGTATGGCGGCTGCTGCACTTCAGTCAGTCGCCCTCGCCCTCCGTAAGAAATGCGTGCCTCCGCAATGCGGTCATAGGCGATCGTGTTGTTGGCGCCGATATCGGCTGGCCGCACGATCCCTTCGATGTTGAGGATGCGAAGCTCGGCATTGACCCGTACCTCCTGCGAGCCTCGGATCATGAGGTTTCCGTTAGGCAAGACCTCCATCACGACGGCAGCCACCCGCAGTCTGATGTCTTCGGAGCGCTGCGTTTCGCCGCGGCCGGCGCTTTGCGTGCCGGAGCCAATCTGTCCCTCGCCCTGACCGGCGAACTGGAAGCCTTCCAGGTTGACCGATGCGGATGCACCAAGGCTTCTATCTGCAGAGCGTCGCCGCTCAGACTGGTTGCGCAGTTGCGCGCGGTCGTTGATCAGGATCGCGACGGTCAGGATATCGCCAACGGTGAGAGCGCGAGGGTCGGTGAAGAACCGGCTTTGACGATCATCCCACAGGGAAGAGCGCCTTATCTGTGGTGATGCACTGACGGCCTTGAGATCATGGTGGCCGGGATGCATCACGGTATCCGTGTAGGGCACAACCGGCGACATCGCCGGCTCCTTGCCTATTTCGGAGGTGTTCACACAGCCGGTCAGCAGCAGCGCGGCGCCGGCACTGATCAGGATTCCTCTCATGCCGGGTCCTCCCTGCGCGAGGCGGAAGCCATGATCGAGGTCAGTGTGGCGGCGGACTTTGCGTCCATCTCGTTGAGGATGACACTGGACTGACGGGCATCGAGCTTCATCAGGATTGCCGCTGCGAGGTCTGCCCGCAATTCGGCAAGCCGTTCGGCGGCCGCATCCGGACGCATGCGCCCGTATATTTCCACGAGACTACCTTCCGCCTGCTGCAGGAAGTCCTCGCGGCGTTTCAGCCACTCCTCATATTCGTGCCGTTTTGCCTCAAGCGCGGCGATGCGACTTTCGATATCGGCCTGCAGCGTTTCGAGTTCCATCCGCTGCAGCGAATAGCGACGGTCGCGGGCGGCATCTGCAATGTTGGTGCAGAAGCGTTGAATGTCGTCATTCGCCATGCCTTCGATCTCACGCGGCATCATCTGCTGCGTGGAGGCCGGCAAAGGAGCCAGAATGGTCAAGGCGACCGCTGCGGCGGTGAGCGCAAAGAACGTTCTGCGAGTGGTGGGAAGGGTGTGCGGAGACATTGTTCCTGTCCTATTGAAGCACGAGTTCGCCATGCAGGGCGCCTGCGCTCTTGATGCCCTGAAGGATCGCGATGATGCCGTCTGGCTTGACGCCAAGGCTGTTCAGGCCCGAGACCAGCGTTTCCAGATCGGGACCGTCGAGGATACCTACCTGGCCGTCCGGTTCGTCGATGTCGATCTGGGTGAACGGTTCGATCTCCGTTTCACCAAGGCTGAAGGGTTCCGGTTGCACCACGCGTGGCATTTCCGTGATCCGGACGGTGAGATTGCCGTGGCTGATGGCGACACGAGAAATACGAACGTCCTGGCCGATAACGATCGTGCCCGTGCGTTCGTCGACCACCACCCGCGCGGGGGCATCAGACTCGATCACCAGATTCTCGAGCTCGGCCCAGAAACGTGCCGTCGAAACCCCGTCCGGGCGGCGCAGATGGATGGTACGAGAATCCTGTTCGGTTGCGACCTGGCGGCCGAAGCGGCTCTGCGCGTAGGCGTTGATGGCATCGGTTATCCGCACGGCGGTCGAAAAGTCGGGGTTTCGCAATTGCAGGGAAAGAACGCTTTCGTTGCCAAAAGCGGCAGGTATTTCCCGCTCCACGATGGCGCCGTTGGGTACGCGGCCATTGGTTGGTACGCCACGCGTCACGGTTTCAGCCTGACCTTGAGCGTCGAAACCCGAAACCGTCACCTGTCCTTGTCCAACGGCGTAGATTTCTCCATCCGGCGCGCGCAACGGCGTCATCACCAGGGTGCCGCCGCGAAGCGAATTGGCGTCGCCCATTGCCGAAACCGTGACATCGATCCGGTCGCCCGAGCGCACGAAGGGTGGCAGGTTGGCTGTCACGATGACGGCTGCCACATTGCGCGACCTTGCCTGGGTGCCCTGGGTCGCGATGCCGAGATTTTCGAGCATGGCGCGCATCGACTGCTCGGTGAAGGGCGCGTTGCGCGGGTTGTCGCCGGTTCCCTGAAGGCCGATCACAAGCCCGTAGCCGACAAGTTGGTTGTCGCGGGCATTCTGCAGCATCGCGACATCCTTGATGCGCGAGGCTGCCTCGGCCGCCGCGGCGAAACTGAAGAAAAGCGCGAAGGCAGTCAGGAGAAGACGTTTCATGAAGCTCCGACCCGGATCGTGCCATCGGCCATTACGATCCCATTGAATACGACGCCGCTGTCGATGTTACGGACACGGACGATGTCGCCGACAGCCCCGGACTGAAGCGCAACGCCCACCATGCCGATGCTGAGGGCGCCATTTACGAAGACAACCCGCGCCGTCGAACCAGTCTCGACGAGGTAGGGGTCGCGCAGCGCTGTGACATAGACCATGCGGCCGGGTAGAAGCGTGCTTCGGGCGACTTTGCCGACCGCTTCTTCAGGCGTCATGACGAAGGCGTCTGGATTGGGAAGCTGCCGGCGAAGCGGGACCACGTCGAGCGCCTGGGCAGGTACTTCCTGCCCAGGGTATATGACGCGGTTCGGCACCACCACCGTCGGATAGTTAGCGTCGACCGCATGACCGGCGGCCGTCATCGCCATCAACAGCGCGGCGAAAGCGGATATGGCGGTCACAACGGGGCGCATTCGTTTACCTCATGCCTTGCGAGATCACGGACGCCATCTGGTCGGCGGCCTGAATGACCTTCGAGTTCATCTCGTAGGCGCGCTGGGCCGAGATCAGGTCGGTGATCTCCTTGACGGGATCGACGTTGGACGCCTCAAGATAGCCCTGCTCGATGGCGGCGAAGCCAGGATCGCCCGGCACGCCGACATTGGCTGCGCCTGAGGCAGGGGTTTCCTGGAAGAGATTGTCGCCGACCGGCATCAGACCTGCATCGTTGGCGAAGGTCGCCAGCGTCAACTGGCCGAGCTCAACCAGATCGATCTGATTGGGAACGCGAGCGAAGACCTGTCCGCTCTTGTTTACCTCGATCTCCAATGCGTCCTGCGGCACAACGATCGCAGGCGCGACCTGAAGTCCGTGGACGGTGACCAGTTCGCCGTTGGCATTGGTGTTGAAGGAACCGGCGCGGGTATAGAAGGGCTCGCCGTCCACGCCGTTGATCTGGAACCAGCCCTTGCCCATCAATGCCAGATCAAGCGCATTGCCAGTGGCCGTCAGGGCGCCCTGGGAATGGAGGTTTCGCACGGCGGCCAGCTTGACGCCCAGACCGAACTTGACCCCCTCGGGAATGATCGCCTGATTGCCCTGGTTCGGCACGCCCTGCATCTTGTCGACCTGATAGAGCAGATCGGTGAATTCGGCACGGGCCCGCTTGAAGCCGGTGGTGTTGATGTTGGCGATGTTGTTGGCGATGACTTCCAGATTGGATTGCTGGGCATTCATGCCCGTCGCCGCGATTGCAAGTGCTTTCATAAAATCAAACTCCTCAGATCTGCATGCGGCTGACTTCGAGATAGGCCTGGACGATCTTGTCGCGGATCGCGATGGCGGCCTGGAGAGACTGCTCCGCGCTCATCACGGCATCGACCACCTCGCGCGTTTCGACCTCGCCGCGGATGGCTCCGATCGACATGGTCTCGGCAGTTTCAAGCCGTGCGACCGATGATGAAAGGCGGGCCTGAAGTTCTTCGGCGAAGGTGGTGGCGCCAATCTGCGGGGCCTGCTGGACCGGCGTCAGTTCGGGCGTGAAGTTCTGCGTGCCGACTCTGGCTACAGCGAATAGTCCCTGCATCTTACTGGTTCCTCATCAGGTCGATTGTCATGGCGATCAGTTCACGCGCCTGTTTGATGACTTGCACATTGGCCTCGTAGCTGCGGTTTGCCTCGCGCATGTCGGCCATCTCGATCAGCACGTTGACGTTGGGCAGTTTCACGTAGCCATCGGCGTCTGCGGCCTCGTGGCCGGGCTGGAACTCAAGCGTGAAGGGCGAATCGTCACGTGCAATCGATGTGATCTCGACGAGGTGGCCACCGCTGGCCCGATCGAGTTCGGCTGAGAAGTTTATCGTCTTGCGCTGATACGGATCCGCGCCCGGAAAGTTGCCGGTCGACTGCGCGTTGGCGAGGTTTTCCGAAACGATGCGAAGCCGCTCCGACTGGGCGCTAAGCCCCGTTGAAGCGACCTTCATGGCGGTGGAAAGTGGATCCATGCTGCGTCAGCCCCTCAAGGTCTGCAAAATCATGCGGTGGAAGGATTTCACGATCGAGGTGTTCAACTGGAACGACGAGCCGATTTGACCTGCCTTCAGCATTTCTTCCTCCAGCACCACCGTGTTGTCGGATGGAAGCCGGGCCGCATCCCTGTCGACGGTCTCCCGGACAGTGAACTGGTCCTTCGACTGTCCCAGCGAGATGTGGGTGGGGTGCGTGGTAGCCATGGTGACGCGGTTGCGGTCGAGCACTTGCTCGAACGGCTCCACATCGGTGGCACGAAAGCCAGGCGTGTTTACGTTTGCCACATTGCTGGCCACCGAGGACTGGCGGACAGATAGCCAACGCGCCTGCTGCGCTGCCAAATCAAACAGGTTTACGGGGTTCATCTCGCCTTCTTTGCCAATTCACCTAGCATCGAGGACGAAACTATATGGCCAGTCTTGCGCGGGCCTTGCGCTGGACTTGTGTCAGTCGACCAATTCGACGATGCGGTCCAACGTGGTGACGATGACCCAGTTGCCTTCGGTATTCTGCTTAAGCTGCGCGACACGCGAACTGTCAGGTAGCAGCGAACCGGGCTGCACCACCCAAATCCCGTCCGCGTCCTGAATCATCGCACGGCCGTTGGCGACGTGAATGAGCTGATACTCCACCGTGTCGGGCGGGAAGGGCTGGTCGATGATTTCGACCGATTCGCTGTCTTCACCGGGGCCCGGTATCGTTGCCGTTGCGAACAGGTCCAACTCCATTGACGGAATGTCCTGGACCGTCATCGGCTGGCCGATGAGTGCGGGCTGGTAGGCGAGGGTGGACGGGCTGTTGCCGGACTGGTCGCCCTGGAAACGCATCGCCTTGATGCCGAACTGCTGGGGATTGTAGAATATGTACCAGGGAAAGGCAGCTGACGCGACTGCCAGCGACACGCCGAGCACGGCCATGATGGCGTCGCCCTTGCTGATTTTCTTGCCAAATAGAGGCCGGCGGCTGTGCGTTTGCCGCTCGGCGCGCGTGACCTCGATGTCACTGGGAATCTGATTACGCCTGTTCAGCATTTTGCTCCCTGCCTTTCAGGAAACGGGCGAGGTCTGCAAAGGGATCTGCAGACGGTCCTTCACCGGGGGTCTGGCTCATCGCGTCATAGATCACGGGTACCTGGCGAACGGCCATGTCGAGTTCGGGATCGAGGCCCTGCTGGTAGGCACCCAGCAGACGGATGTCGCGCGTATCCTCGTAGCGAGAGACCATGGCGCGCAGCTTGGCGACCAGCATGCGTTGATCATCCGACCACGCCTTGGCGGCCAAACGCGAAACGGACGCCAGCGGATCGACCGGCGGGTAGCGCCCCTGTTCGGCAATGGAGCGTGACAGCACGATATGCCCGTCGAGAATACCACGCGCGGAATCGGCAACCGGATCGTTGTGGTCGTCGCCATCGACCAGTACGGACAGGATGGCGGTAATCGAACCGGTCCCCTCGGTGCCGGGGCCGGCGCGTTCGAGGAGTTTGGGCAGGTCGGTGAAAACGGAAGCCGGATAGCCGCGCGCGACCGGCGGTTCCCCAGTCGCGATCGCCACCTCGCGCAGCGCGTGGGCGTAGCGGGTAATCGAATCGAGCAGCAGCAGCACGCGGTGGCCTGATTCGCGGAAATGCTCGGCGACCCGCATCGCCGTGTCCGGCGCGCGCCGGCGCATCATGGCGCTCTCGTCGCTGGTGGCCACTACGGCCACGGTCTTCTTCATGCCCTCTTGGCCGATCGTGTCTTCCAAGAACTCACGGACTTCGCGGCCGCGCTCGCCGATCAATGCCACGACGACCGTGTCGAACGCATCGGCGCGTGCGAGCATGGCCAGCAATGTCGACTTGCCGACGCCCGATCCGGCGAAAATCCCGAGCCTCTGTCCGAAGCAGAGGGGTGTGAAAATGTCGATGACGCGCACGCCGGTGTTGAACCCGGCGTCCACGCGCTGGCGCTTGAGCGCGGCGGGCGGGTGGTGAAGTTCCTTGGTATTCAAGCCGTTCTTGAGCGGTATGCCGCCATCGATCGGGCGCCCGAGGGCATCGACGGCACGTCCGCGCCAAGTCGTGTCGGGAGCTACCGAGAACTGTCCGCGCAGGAAAGCGGTCTCGCCGATGCCGGCATTGACGTTGCGGTCGAAAGGCGCAACCAGCGTCACATTCTGCCCGATCTGCACGACCTCTCCCGAACGCATCCGCTGGCCACGGCCGAAGGATACGATGTCGCCGAGCCGCGCTGCATGCGATATTCCGCGCACACGCAGATGGGTGGCGCTGACTTCCTCGATATGACCGCCGATGCGGATGGCGCCGTCGTCGCCGCAGAATCTCTGATAGATTGCTTCCAGTGCATCCAGCGGATTGGGCGACGGCCGGTTTTCCGCCGCCGGGAGTGGTGCTTTCATCAAGAGAGGATGGATGGCGGCCCCGCTTGCTGGAGGATGTTCGGATACAGCCGTCATCGTGGTCTTCACGAGCCGAGGGTCTTGATGGCGTCACGCATGGAGTTCTCGCTGTCGCGGATCAAGGCGGAGACTCCCTCGAAGGCGCGCTGGACCTGGATCAGGCGGGTGATCTCCAGCACCGGATCGACGTTCGAACCCTCAAGATAACCCTGCACCACCCCAACATTTGCCTGATCGACAATGGGTACCGGTTCACCCTGCGGCATGACACCGGAGCCGCCATGCCTGCGGAAATCGTGCCCCGGTTCGAATTCGAACAGCCCGATCGCTCCTACCAGCTGACCGTTCTGCCGGATCGTGCCGTCGGCTCCAACGGTCGGCGGGCCGCCCTCCGGGTTGAGCAGCAATTCTGCGCCGCCGGCATCGAGTACGGGATGGCCTTCGACATTGACCAGCATGCCGTTGGGCATCATCGAGAAACGCCCGTCACGGGTCATGACCGGACCTTCAGGCGTCTGGACCCCGAACCAGGCTTCGCCGCGTATGGCAAAATCGAGCGGGTTGCCCGTCTGGGTAACGGGGCCGTTGGCCGTCGACAGGAAGTTTGTGCCCGACGAGACGAACGACATCGAAGTGCGGCTTGTTCCCCCGGTGACTATGTCCTCGAACTTCACCCCGGTCGCACGGAACCCCGTCGTGGTCGCGTTAGCGACATTGTCGGCGATCGTGTTGAGGCGGCGCTCCAGCGCGACTTGGGACGAGAGGGCTACGTAAAGTCCGTTCTGCACTACAAAATCCTCAGCGTTTCATCCTGGCTATGGTCAAAAGCACGTCCGGGGAAATGCCGAACTGCACGGGCTGGAACAGTGTGGTGATCATCGACTGTTGCGGCGTGGAAGGATTGTTGACTTCCCACAACGTCGTGAAGCGGTTGATCAGGTCGGACAGCTTTTCCGGATCCTTGAAATCCTCGATGTCCAAACGCGATTTCATCAACGCGGCCTGCTTGTCGATGTCCATCTGGGCGATGGCATCGGGAAGCCCCAGCATCGTTCGCACAACGGTGGCGATGGCGGGATCGCCCAGAATGCCAAAATAGGAATCGATCTTGGGAGCGTTGCGCTCGAAATAGAGTGCGAGCCGAACACCTTCGTTTTCCGTTCCGGCATCCTCCTCCAGCGTTTGGCGAAGGTATTTGTCCACCGTGCCCTGCTGGGTACGATCGAAGACGGTGGTGTTTTCGCCGTGACGAACGAAGTTGAAGGTCTCGACAAAATTCTTGTAGCGCGAGTCAGTCAGTCGATTGGCGAAAGCATCGCGTTCTTCCAACCCTTCCTCAAGGGCCTTGCGCATGAAGGCCTTGGCGTAGGCCATGTCCTCCAGCCCATGTGCCTTCATCGCATAGTTGAACAGCCGATCGTCAGCCAGAAACTCGTCGATGCTCTTCACCTTGGTGATGTTCGCGAGATAGTACTCGGTCTCCCGCTGGACCATCGGCTGGGATTGAACGCGCTTGAGCGACACGTCCATATCGCGCGTGATGAGCTGGTAGCTCGTGTAGGTGTTAATCAAAGGCTCGCCTCCGCGGGCGGTTTGTCGACGGCATCCTCAATAGTATCTCTGCCTTGCGCGAAGCTTTTGCAGCCAGGCCAAGTCTGCATCGAGTTAATTCGTCGAATTGCCAACAAGTCATTAAGCCTCGCGCAAGCCCGGGAGGCTAGTCCGTTTGGTAGACCATCGAAAAAGCAGGAGTCCCGAGCGTTGGGCATTGTCATCGGCATGATCATCACATTCGGCTGCGTGATCGGCGGCTACATGGCGATGGGAGGCTATCTCGATATTCTCTTTCAGCCTTGGGAAGTCGTCATCATCGGCGGTGCGGCAGTCGGCATCTACCTGGTTGCCAACTCTCTCTCGACCGTCAAGGATACCGGCAGATGCCTGATGCAGGTTCTAAAGAACGACATCCCCAAGGAAGAGGTCTATCTCGAAGTCCTTGGCGTGCTGCACAGCCTGATGCGGGAATTGCGGGCCAAGTCGCGAAATGAGGTCGAGGCCCATATCGATGCGCCCGAAGAGTCTTCAATCTTCCAGGCGTACCCCAAGGTGCTCGGTAACAAGCATCTGACCCATTTCATCTGTGATTACTGCCGCATCATCATCATCGGCAACGCTCGGCCTTTCGAGATCGAGGCGCTGATGGACGAAGAAATCCAGACCATCAAGCATGACAAGCTGAAGCCCAGCCATGCCATGCAGACGGCCGCAGACGGGCTGCCGGCACTCGGCATCGTCGCGGCCATCCTCGGCATCATCAAGGCAATGGCCTATATCGACCAGTCGCCGGAAATTCTGGGTGGACTCATTGGCGCTGCACTCGTGGGCTCGTTCCTTGGCATCTTCCTCGCCTATGCGGTCGCCGGACCTCTGGCCGTCAAGATGAAATATGTTCGCGACAAACATGTTCGCCTGTACATCATCGTCAAGCAGACACTGCTCGCCTACATGAACGGCTCGCTGCCCCAGGTTGCCATCGAGTTCGGCCGCAAGACCATTGCTTCCCACGACCGTCCATCCATCGATGCCGTGGAGCAGAGCACCCTTCATGCCGCTGCCGGTGATGCCAAGAAAGCAGCCTGACCGATGATGCTTTCCAGACCAGGATGCCGTATCAATGAGTGACGCCAGCACGCTGTCGCGTAACCATGTCGTGGAGAGCCTGCTCGGCGACACCGGCGAGCCGCAGAGGGTTATCTCCGTCGCCAAGGCGCTTGGGCATCGCGTTCGCGGAGAAATCCTCAACGCAATCAACGCCAAAATGGCCTTTCCGTTGGATATGGAAGTCAGGTCCGCGACGGCTACCCGCTTCGCAGAGGCGCTGCCGCGCGAAGCTTCCCACACTGCAATCTGCGTGGCTGCGTCGGAGAGATCCGCCGATACGCTGACGATTTTGATCGACGTGGAGGCAACCGCTCTCATGGTGTCAGCCGCGTTCGGCGGGGACCAGGATCTGGGGATCGTGCCGATCGATCGCGATCTCACCGATCTGGAACTCTCGGTTCTCTCAGACATGTTCGAGATCATTGCCAAATGCATGGATGGTTCTGGTGAGCGGGCTCTCGGCATCCTGTTTCCGCTCAGCGAGATCGTGACGGGCTCGGAGATACCGCGCATGGCCCGCCGCGACGGCCCCGCAGCGAGCATCGAATTCCGCATTTCTTCGCCCATGGCTTCGGGCACCATCACGATACTCATGCCTCAACGTGTCCTGTTGGCCCAGCGCTCGGACGGCACGGAAGAAGACATGACCGGGGGCGGAGCCAGCAAATGGCGTGAGCGCTTCAGCGAAGAGGTCATGCGCTCGAAGGTCAAGCTGGAGGCCACAGTCCCCGCAGCGCGCTACACGCTCGGAGATATCTCCCGGTGGCGGGTAGGACAGACCTTGGAATTGCCGGAAAATTCCCAGGCACAAACGCGTTTGTCAGCCCGGCGCAAGACAGTTTTCGTATGTGAGTTCGGAAAGCTCGGCGACCGATTCACTGTCAGGGTGCGTCACCCCTTTGACGCTGGCCAGGAGTTTCTGGACGGGCTCGTGAAACGGCCATGACGAATTTCACCAAGAATACCGGAGTGAGTTGATGGATCCGAATAACATTGCCGCGCAGGCAAACGACGAGGAAGACCAGCTCAGTGCCGCAATCGACGAATTGCGCGATGTGCTTCATGATGGCACAGAGCCGGAGCCGGGCTTCGGTCTTTCCGATCCGGGCATGGGACTGGGCGGTCCAGAGCTTGACTTGACGAATCCGGGGCTCGGAATGCCCGAGGGCCTTGGCATGTCAGAACCAAGCATGAATATGCCCGATTCGCTCGACGGCATGCAGGATCAGGGTTTTGGGACGGCTCAGTCCGGCTTCGGTTCTTCCGAGGCAGCCCCTTCTGTAGGGGCCGCGACCGCGGCCGGTCAGCAGAATCACGGCGTGATCATGGACATTCCCGTTGATGTCCAGATCGTCCTCGGCAGTACCGAGATGCCCGTTTCCGAACTGATGGCGCTTCACAAGGGATCGACTGTCGCCCTCGATCGCAAGATTGGCGAGCCGGTGGATGTTATCGTCAATGGTCGCAAGATCGCGGCAGGCGAAGTCACCGTCCTTGAAAGCGACCCGTCCCGTTTCGGTATCAAGCTGACCCACATCGTCGATGCCAGCCGTAAGGGCTGACCATCCAACGACAAGAGAACGCGCAGCCCATGTTGGAATCCCTTAATACAGCGGCAAGCCAGGCGAGTGGCTTCGACTCGTCGCAAAAGGCGGCAGCCATACTCGTGGCAATGGGCAAGCCCTCCGCCAGCCGCCTGTTGAAGTTCTTCAAACAGGAAGAGTTGAAGGCGCTGCTTGAGGCGGCGCGGAAACTGCGGACCATTCCACAACATGAGCTCGAGTTGATCGTCACCGAGTTCGAGGACGAATTCACCGAAGGCGCGGGATTGCTCGATTCGGGCGATCAGATGGACACGATCCTCAATGAATCGCTGCCGCCGGAAGAATTCGACGCGCTTGTTGGTCGCAACCGGCCGGGACGTGTCGAGGAGCCGCCATCCGTATGGCCCAAACTCGAGCAGCTCGACCCGCCGAGGCTCGCGTCCGTTCTTGCCAAGGAACACCCGCAGTCGATCGCCTTCGTGTTCAGCAGTCTCTCGCCGCGCCAGTCGGCGCTTGCGCTGCGCGAATTCGACCGGCCCCTGCGCAGTGAGATCTTCAAGCGCATGCTGACCATGTCGCCGGTGAAGCCCGCCATGCGGACGATGCTCGAGCGACAATTGCAGGCGCGCGTGAGCGGCGAGCAATTTGCGCGCAACAGCTCCGAAGGCGAGACGCGCGTCGCCAGCGTCCTGCGCGAATTCGACAAGGACGAGATGGAAGAGGTGATGCTCGATCTGGAAAAGGGCGGGCTGCGCAACCTGGATGCCGTGCGCGCCAAGCTCTTCACCTTCGAGGACATTCTCGAGCTCAGCAAGAAGGCGCTGGTTCGCCTGTTCGACGACCTGTCGAGCGAGGTCGTGGCCCTGGCCCTGCGCAACGCTCAGCCGGAAATCGTCGAGGCAGTGCTGAGTTCGCTCAGTGCGCGTTCCAGGCGCATGATCGAATCCGAGCTTTCGATGGACTCGGACATATCCGACGACCAGATCCAGGAAGCCCGTCGTACGATCTCGTCTGCTGCGCTTGATCTCGCAGCTGCTGGCCAACTCGAACTGCCCTCGCGCGATCTCGCCGCCTGAGCCCGTTCATGGGAGGCCTGAATGGCCGACGAACCGGATAAGGAAAGTAAGACCGAGGAGGCCACGGAGAAGAAAATCCGTGACTCCATCGACAAGGGGCAGGTGCCCTTTGCTCGAGAGGTCCCGGCTTTCGCATCATTCCTGGCGATCCTGACCTTCATGCTGTTCTTTGCGCAGCCGAGTGCTGCCCATCTCGGTGGTTTCCTGTCGATGTTCATCGAACGTGCGGACGAATGGAGCTTGGGCAATACGGATGATGCCGTTCTCCTGCAGCGCATGGTCTTCCTTGAACTTGCCAAGGTCATGGCCGCCTTGATGTTCCTGCTGATGCTTGCCGGGATCTCGGCTTCCGTGTTGCAGAACGTGCCACGCTTCGTCGCCAAGCGCATCCAGCCGCAGCTCTCGCGCATCTCGCTGAAAAAGGGGTGGGAGCGCCTTTTCGGCAAGAAGGGTTGGGTCGAGTTCGCCAAATCGATCGGAAAGATCCTCGTCGTCGGCGGCTTTGTTGTCTTCGCGATGAGCGAAGCGCAGGATCGCCTTCTGGCCGGCATGATCACCCACCCCATCGCATTTACCTCGGTGATCCGTGACATCGCCGTCGAGATCGTCGTCACCATCTCATTGGTGATGCTCATCATCGCAGGTGCCGACCTTCTGTGGTCGCGGTTCCACTGGCGCGAAGAGCTCAGAATGACGCGCCAGGAGGTCAAGGACGAGATCAAGCAGAACGATGGCGACCCCATCGTCAAGGCTCGCATCCGCTCGCTCCAGCGCGACCGCGCCCGCAAGCGCATGATGCAGGGCGTGCCGCAAGCGACACTGGTGATTGCCAACCCGACCCACTACGCGATCGCCCTGCGCTATGTGCGCAGCGAAAACGCCGCGCCGGTGGTCGTCGCCAAGGGCAAGGATCTGATCGCGCTCAAGATCAGGGAGATCGCCGAGGAACACGGCATCCCGGTCTTCGAGGAAGTCCAGCTTGCGCGCTCGATGTACGATCAGGTGAAGATCGACGGCATGATCCCACCGCAATTTTATCAGGCAGTGGCTGAGCTTGTGCGCTCCGTTTACGCAAGGACCGCGCAACCTTCGGCAGTTAGAGGTACAACATGAACCGTCAGCCCCACTCAGTCGACCGGGAAATGGTAGTCGCCAAGGCGCTACAGGATGTCGTCAGCGAACTGCGCATGGTCGATGTCGCTGATTACATCGCCTTCATTCGGCTCGAGCATTTCTCGTGCATTGCCGACATTGTCCAGTCGGCTTCCGAGCTCTACCTGATGCCGGGCACGCTCTCGCTCGGCCATGGTGGCGACATAAGGGTATCGTGGGAGGACAAGCCTTCCATCGCGCTCGATCTCGAGCTTAGACCGGCTGGCGCATGTGTCTATTTCACGCTTCACATGGCCGATGAGGCCGCCGGTATCGAGGTCAACTACGTCTCGTTCGACGAACCGGAAGAAGATCCGCACGCCAACACGGCTTTCCTGGCGTCTGCGCTCGAGCGGTCGCGCATCCGCAAGACGATCGATTTCGGCGCTTCGCGCGTCGCTTGACGGGGCTTAGTCGAAGAGGCCGGCGCGGAGCGCCTTGGCAACTGCATGCATGCGGTTGACCGCATTCAGCTTCTGAGCGGTGTTGGCGAGATACTGATTGGCAGTGTGTACAGACAAACCGAGGCGGTTCGCGATCTCGTCGCTGGTCAGTCCGTCAGCCGTCAGCTTCAGACACTCCAGTTCGCGCTTGGAAAGCTTCGGTGCGCCGGGCAGCGTGTTCCGCTTCGCCCGGGTCATTTCCTCGAACATGGCAAAGCATTCCATGTGGGCTGCGCACAGGGCCGCGTCGCTAAGTATTTTCGGGGCCATGAAGGCGGCCAGCCCGCTTCCGCATCGTTCCGCATCGATCGGGAAGACGACGCCGTGAGTACAACCGGCAGGCGCCTCAAGGCGTCGTGTCCAGCGCGAGGGAAGTGGATCCTCGGGCTGCGGTTCGTTGGAAAGCCAGATAGCGGGCGTGGCCGCGGACATCGCCGTTTTGGCCAGGTCGCCGCGTCGTAGTGCGACCAGAAACTGCTCTGCATCGGCGTCGCCGGCCGGGTCCGCCGTGACCAGAGGCAGCAGCAGCGTCCTGCCGCCCGTGGTCAGCACGGTGAAAAGGCCGAAGGAACGCGCCTGGAGGGTTTCGGCGACGCTGCGCATGCGGGACAGGGCCTTCGGATTGGCGGCAGTCTTAAGCGCCTGCGACGCCTGTTCTGCTGCCTTGTCATTGGGCTCTGCCGCCAGTAGCCGCACGCGTCCCATGTGATCTCCCCTAGATCAATCCGTTGCGTATCGCTGTTGCCATGGCCATGGCCCGGTTGCTTGCCGACAGCTTCTGGATGGCATGGGTGACATAGCTGTTCACCGTGTTCGACGAGACGCCGAGGATCATGGCCACCTCGTCGGTGGTCTTGCCTTCCGAAACCCAGCGCAGGCATTCCCGCTCCCGCTCCGACAGCGGGTCAGCGGCCTCCACGATCAGGTCGGACGCGATTTGGGACAGGGCATAACAGCAGATCATCTGCGCATGTGATGCCGCGGTCTGGTCGAGGGTGCCGATGGAACCTGCGGTGAAGACGATGCCGAACCGACCTTGTCCGACCTGCAGTTGCTGGCTGGCGAACTCGTGGTGTCCGTAGCGCTGCAGCCCGTCGATGACCTCGTCCGGTAGGAGCCCGAGAAGGCTTTCGCAGCCGAACGGGCGGGCATGCATGCCCAGGGGCGTCGACAGATGGCTGTTCACGATGCGTGCCAGGTGCTCCTGTCCCACCGCCTGCATGGCGTCGAACACCCAGTTGCATACCAGTACCCGGCTTGCTTCGTTGGCACGTCCGGACAAGCATTGAATGACAACGTAATGCTCGGCGCCGATATCGGCGGCAGTTCGCTGCATCAACTCGACCATTTCAGCGCGGTTCAAGACCGTCTGATAGGGAGCTTGCCCGAGCGTATGGGACGCGTGGATGCTCATATGGTCCCAGATCCCCTCTTCACGAATCCATTCGCGCTCTCGGGCTCCCTTTACGGGCTCCCAAGGCTTCAAATACGCTGCAAACTAACGTGGAACTTGCCTGTCCGAACGGACCGGCGGATACTTTGGCAGGGCAATGCCGAACCGGCAGCAAGCCAAGGCTTGCCTGTTGCCATCCAGTTTCTGATCCCCTCCTGGATGGTGCGAATCAGCTGATGTCCTAGCCTGTGCCAACGGATATGGAAGCGTGGGACTCACGTCAAGATTCCATGTGTCAAGAATTGCGAGGCGGGCCGTTTGCGTCGGCCTCGCAGGGGTGGCGAAGCCTTGCGCGCAGGGACTTTTGTGTACATCGTTTAAGGGAGAAAAAAAGTGACCGAAGTGATCGATTGCGAGGTCGCGGTCATCGGCGCGGGTATCGCAGGGGCCGGTGTGGCAGCCCACCTCGGCGCGCCAAGCGAGGTTGTCGTCCTTGATCAGGAAAACCGCCCCGGCCACCATTCGACCGGACGCTCGGCAGCGGTCTTCATCCAGAATTACGGCAATGCCATGATCCGTGCCCTGTCGCGCGCGAGCGGCCACTTCTATCGGGGTGCAGGCACGACGGCGTTCGCTGCTCCTCTGCTGTCGCCCCGGAGGATCCTGTTTGTCTCGGACGGCGAAGGACGCTCGCATCTCGACGACCTCCTGTCCGCTTCCGAGGGCCTGCGCGAGATCGATGTCGACGAGGCGGTCCGCGCCATGCCGATCCTGGATGCCGGATGGCTGGCGGGTGCGGCAATCGAAGACGATGCGAGCGACATCGATGTCGATGCGTTGCATCAGGGCTGGTTGCGCCGCGTACGTGACGGCGGCGGCAGGATCCTCCTCGATGCGCCGGTCGATCATGGCGAACGTCGCGACGGTCACTGGCATCTCGATACGCCCAAGGGACGCGTGCGTGCGCGCGTCGTCGTCAATGCAGCGGGTGCCTGGGCGGATAGTGTCGCGGCGCTCTGCGGTGTCGCCTCGGTTGGGCTGGTGCCCATGCGTCGGTCGATCGCCGTCCTGCCGGCGCCCGAGGGCCAGGATACGCGGGATTGGCCGCTGACAGCGGATGCGGCGGACCGCTGGTACGTCAAGCCGGAGACGGGTCGTCTACTTGTGTCGCCTGCCGACGAGGATCCCGTCGAGCCGCACGACGCCTATGTCGACGACATGGTGTTGGCCGAAGGGCTGCACCGGTTCGAGCAGGCGGTGACCATGAACGTCACGCGGGTGGAATCGAGCTGGGCCGGACTGCGTACCTTCGCGCCCGACCGGACACCGGTGGCGGGCTTCGATCCCGCGGCGGAAGGTTTCTTCTGGCTGGCAGGGCAGGGGGGCTATGGCATGCAGACCGCGCCGGCGCTTTCGGCGCTTTCGGCGGCGATGGTGGACGGACGCACGCCACCGGCCGAAACCGAGGGGCTGATCGGCGCGCTGTCGCCCGATCGCTTCTAGCGGTCGAGCACCTGGCGGACCTCGACGAGGTTGGAGCGGAAACGCAGGATGTAAAAGCCCATCGTGGCGAGATGGGTCGGCATGATCCAGCCATCCTCGCGGCCATTGGAGATGATCGTCGGCTGGATGCGCAGCGCTGAGGTCAGCTGGTCTTCCATCGTCTGCCACAAGGCGCCGAGGCCACGCGTGGCAATCACGTCCTGAAAATCGTGGCGCGCGCCGGCGAGGATGCCGTAATAGCCGTAGAGCTGTCCGTAGGCGAACCAGAAGCGGTCGTCCGCGCGTGTATCGAACCAGCCCGAATTGTAGTTTTCGGAACGCTCGCGCAGGATCGCGGAAGTGGCACCGATGTCGTTGGCGATCCGATCGAGAAACTGGACGAGATTGTCCGCGCGGGCATCGAATACCGTCTGGCAGGACTCCAGCCTTTCGTTGAAGGCAAGAAGGTCGCGCGCCGCCGCTCGGTAGAAGCTGGGCGTCGGCGTCTTCGGACCGAAAGGATCGAGGCCGAAATACCAGGTGTGTTCGTCGAACTGCATGGCGCCGCGTGCATTCTGCAGCGACTGGTCGACCTGGCTGGTGCCGCGGATGCGTCCGAGCGTGTCGACGAGCTCGACCGTGGTGCGGCGGATGGCCTGGTTCACCCCGCGCTGGAAGGCGGCCTTGTTGTCGAAGAAGGGTGTCCGGTCCCAGGAGATGCCGAAGAAGCCCATATTGTAGAGCAGCATGGAGGAGATCCATGCGTTCTGGTTGACGTTGAAATCGATGAGCTCGGCCGTCGCCTCGGTGATCCCGGACCGCGTGCAGGTGCGGATGACGCCTTCGTCGCCTGACACTTCTTCGGTCTGCGCGCTGCCGGCGGCGGGCGCCGCCATGAAGCTCAGCCCGGCTACGTAGTTCGTGTCGAACCCGGTCCAGCGCTGGGTCTGGACGAAGAAATAGCCATAGGAAACGATCAAGAGGGCAAGCAGGGCCAGTATCGGGCCCTTGATCCACCAGCGACGCCCATAGACCCAGGTGCCGCCCCGCAGGAACGGTGCGGCCAGCCAGGCAAGGAGCGAGCCACAGGCGCGCCGTGTCGCTTCCCATGCGCGTCGCGCAAGATCGGTCAGGCTGTCGAACATGCCATTGCCCCGCAAGAATTCACCGCACGCCGCGTCCTGGGCGCACTCTAACGACTGTCAGATAGGATGTCGCGCCTTCGCCAGCAATGCAGTGCCGTCACTCGCGCGCGAAGCCGATAAGATCCTCGGGCGCAACACGGCCCATCTCTTCTTCCCAGTGCCTTCGGCACAGTGAGACGTAGCGGTCCTCGCCGCCGATCTCGACCTGCGCGCCCTGCCTCACGACCTTGCCGTCCGGCCCCAGCCGGACCACCATGGTGGCCTTGCGCCCGCAGCGGCAGAGCGTTCTGATCTCGCGCAGATGATCGGCGAGCGCCAGCAGCGCCTTCGAACCGGGAAAGAGCTGGCCCTGAAAATCGGTCCGCAACCCGTAGCACATGACCGGGATGTCGAGCCGGTCTGCGGCCCGGGCAAGCTGCCACACCTGTTGCTCGGTGAGGAACTGGGCCTCATCGACGAACACGCAGTGAAGGGGCGTCGGGCGCGCGCGTTCGGAAATGGCAGCCATTAGATCCTCGCGTGGCGTGAAGGTCTCGGCCTGCGCCTTCAGCCCGATGCGCGAGGCGATGATGCCCTGTCCCGCCCTGTCGTCCAGCGCGGCGGTGAACAGCATCGTCGCCATGCCGCGTTCGCTGTAGTTATGCGCCGCCTGCAGGAGCAGGGTGGACTTGCCGGCATTCATCGCCGAAAAATGGAAATAGAGCTTGGCCATGCCCCATTAACAGCGCCAGGCAGACGGGTGCGAGGCCCATCAGATCGCATTCCACGGAAAAGCGCGGCACTTCGTCCCGTCTTGAAGCTTGAAACGCTTGCCAAATGGTGTTTGGCTTCGCGCCATCATTTCGGGTCGCCCGTTCCGGGCAGCCCCAATCCTGCTGAAAACAGAGGGAGACGATTTATGTCGCGCAAAGCAATTCTGGCCGCCGCCCTGGGGCTGTCGACCGTCCTCGGCACCGGAGCCGCACTGGCCGCAGATCCGGCCGCCTGCCAGGCCGTCCGCTTCTCCGATGTCGGTTGGACCGACATCACCGCCACCACGGCAACCGCCTCGGTGGTTCTGGAGGCCCTGGGCTACGCGCCCAGCACGCAGATGCTGTCGGTGCCAGTCACCTACACATCGCTTTCCAGCGGCGACATAGACGTATTCCTCGGCAACTGGATGCCCACGATGGAAGCCGACATCGCGCCCTATCGCGAGGACGGCTCCGTCGAGACTGTCACCACCAATCTGACCGGGGCCAAGTACACGCTCGCCGTACCGTCCTATACCTACGAGGCCGGCCTGCGCAGCTTCGAGGACATCGCCAATTTCCGCGACGAGCTGAACGGCCAGATCCACGGCATCGAGCCGGGCAATGACGGCAACCGGCTGATCCTCGACATGATCGAGGCCGACCAGTTCGGCCTTGCCGGCTTCGAGGTGGTCGAAAGCTCGGAGGCCGGCATGCTGTCGGCGGTCACGCGCGCCGCACGCCAGCAGCAGCACATCGTGTTCCTCGGCTGGGAACCGCATCCGATGAACGCCAATGTCGACATGGAATATCTGTCTGGCGGCGACGACGTGTTCGGTCCCGACTATGGCGGCGCGACCGTCCACACCAATGTGCGCGCCGGTTACACCGATGAATGCCCCAATGTCGGCCGTCTGCTCGAAAACCTCGTCTTCTCGCTGGAGATGGAAAACGAGATCATGGGCGCCATCCTCGATGACGCTCAGGATCCGGAAGTTGCCGCGACCGAATGGCTGCGCGAAAACCCGCAGGTTCTCGAGGCGTGGCTCGACGGCGTGACCACGTTCGATGGCGAGACCGAGGGCCTCAAGGCCGTGCGCTCGGGCCTCGGCATCAACTGATTTCGGATGCCAGCGCGGCGGCGCGGCTGAAACCACGCCGCCGCCGTCTTCACGGGGGGCTGCAAGACGACCATGGATCCGATCACGGAATTCGTCGCGGGATGGAAGATCCCGATCGGCCGCTGGGGCCGCGAGTTCTTCGACTTTCTCACCATCAATTTTGCGTGGTTCTTCGATTCCATCGCCGATGGGCTGAGCGCTGTCCTGGGCGGGCTGGTCGGCCTGCTCTTGATGCTGCCGCCGATCGTGCTGGTGCTGGCCATCGCGGCGCTCGCCTATGCGCTCAAGCGCTCGTGGAAACTGGCGCTGGGCGTCATCCTGGGCCTGCTCTTCATCATCAACCAGGGGCTCTGGCGCGAGACGGTCGAGACGCTGGTCCTGGTCGTGGCCGCCGCCACCACCTCTATGGCGATCGGCGTGCCGATCGGTATCTGGGCGGCGCATAATCCGCGTGTCTACCGCGTGCTGCAGCCGATCCTCGACCTGATGCAGACCCTGCCCACCTTCGTCTATCTGATCCCGGTCCTGATCCTGTTCGGGCTCGGCATCGCGCCGGGCATGATCGTCACCGTCATCTTCGCCATGCCGGCGCCGATAAGGCTGACCTATCTCGGCATCACCTCCGTGCCCAAGCCGATGATCGAGGCGGGCCAGGCTTTCGGGGCGACCAGGCGCCAGCTTCTCTGGAAGGTCGAGCTGCCGTCGGCCACGCCCGCCATCATGGCCGGCCTCACGCAATGCATCATGCTGTCCCTGTCGATGGTGGTGATCGCCGCGCTGATCGGCGCCAACGGGCTCGGCCGTCCGGTGGTGCGCGCGCTGAACACGGTCAATATTCCGCTCGGCCTGGAGGCAGGGCTGGCGATCGTGGTGCTGGCCATCATCCTCGACCGCATTGCGCGCATCGGAACGGATCAGAAGCAATGAGCCACGCCGTCGAGTTCAAGGACGTCACCATCATCTTCGGCGACAGGCGGGAAGACCGCCGCGCCGCGCTGGCGATGATAGACGAGGGCGCCTCCCGCGAGGCGATCCTCGAGAAGACGGGCGTGGTGCTGGGCTGCGCCGATGCAAGCCTGGCTGTCGAGAAAGGCGAGATCTCCGTCCTTATGGGCCTTTCGGGTTCGGGCAAGTCGACATTGCTGCGCGCGGTCAACCGGCTCAACCATCCCGCCCGCGGCGAAGTCATCGTGCATGACGGCGACTGGTCGGCCGATGTCGTGTCCTGTTCGGTCGCCGAACTGCGAAAGATCAGGCGTGAATGCGTGGCGATGGTGTTCCAGCAATTCGCGCTTCTGCCCTGGCGCACAGTGGCGGAGAATGTCGGCTTCGGACTGGAACTGGCCGGCGTGCCGAAGCGGGAGCGGATGGAGCGCGTGGCCCATCAACTTGAGCTTGTCGGCCTTGCCGACTGGGCCGGCAAATATGCGCACGAGCTTTCGGGCGGTATGCAGCAGCGCGTCGGCCTTGCCCGCGCCTTCGCTACGAACGCGCCGATCCTGTTGATGGACGAACCGTTCTCTGCGCTCGACCCGCTGATCCGCACCAAGCTCCAGGACGAGCTGATGGAGCTTCAGGAGAAGCTTCAGAAGACGATCATCTTCGTCTCCCACGATCTGGAGGAGGCGCTGAAGATCGGCAACCGCATCTCCATCATGGAGGGCGGCCGCATCGTGCAGACCGGCGCGCCGGAAGAGATCGTGCTCTCGCCTGCCAACGATTATGTGCGCGAGTTCATCGCCAACGTGAACCCGATGTCGGTGCTGACCGCCTGGAACATCATGCGCGACGCGCGCGATCTGGAGCCGGCCGGCGAGGGGTGGCTGTGGCTCGACCGCCGCAAGACCACGCGCTTCCGCTTCGACGACAACATGCTCGTGATCGATGCCGAGCGCGAGGGCAAGCCGGCGATCTGGGTTTCCTGCGAGAATATCGAGCGGTTGCCGGAAGATCGCCCGCAGGTGTTCTGGGCCTCGGCCGGCACGCCGCTCAAGACCGTCATCCAGGCCATGCACCAGTCGCGTACGGCTCCCGTCGCCATCTTCGACGAGCAATCGCGCTTCCAGGGCGCGATCGGTATCCAGGACGTGCTGAAATCGGTGGTGAGGCGGTAGCCGGGTCCGGCTACCGCATCGTGTTCGGCAGGAACATTACCAGCGCCGGGAACAGCAGGATCAACCCCAGCCGCACCACGTCGGTCACGACGAAAGGCATCACGCCGGCGAAGATCTTCTGCAGGCTCACATGTCTCGCCAGTGAATTGATGACGAACACGTTCATGCCGATCGGCGGCGTTATCAGGCCGAGTTCGACCGTCATGACCACGACGATGCCGAACCAGATCGGGTCGAAGCCAAGCGCGATCGCGACCGGGAACAGGATCGGGATCATCAGGATGATCATCGCCATGGCGTCCAGGATGCAGCCCAGAAGCAGCAGGAACAGGAGGATGATCAAAAGCGTCGGATAGGCGCCCAGTTCCAGCCCGAGCAGATAGTTGGCGATCTTCTGCGGCACCTGGGTGATGGTCAGGAAGTAGCCGAACAGGATGGCGCCGATCAGGATCATGAAGATGCCCGCGGTCACCTGGATGCTTTCCAGAAGGCACTGGAACAGCTTCTTCCAGCCGAGCCGGCCGCGCACGGCGGAAATGATGATCGCACCGGCTGCGCCCATCCCTGCCGCCTCTGACGGCGTGAAGATGCCGCCATAGATGCCGCCGATGACGAAGATGAACAGAAGCAGGATCGCCCACACGCCGCGCAGGGCGTTGGCGCGCTCGCCCCAGCCGGCCCTTTCCTGAACCGGCAGGTCGATCTTTCTCCAGGCCAGATAGACCCGGATGGTGATCAGATACATGATGATGGCAAGGAAGCCGGGCACGATGCCGGCCACGAAGAGCTTGCCGATATCGGTGTCGGTCAGCACGCCGTAGATGGCGAGCACGATCGACGGCGGGATCAGGATGCCCAGCGTGCCGCCGGCGGCGATTGTGCCGGTGGCGATCGTGTCGGGATAGCCGTAGCGCTTCATCTCCGGCAGGGCGACCTTGGCCATGGTGGCGGCGGTTGCGACGGACGAGCCCGAGATCGCGGAAAAGCCGCCGCATGCCGTGATCGTCGCCATTGCCAAGCCGCCCTTTCGGTGGCCCAGGAACGCGTTGGCGGCGCGGTAGAGTTCCGAACTCATGCCTGAGGCGGCGGCAACGGTGCCCATCAGGATGAACATCGGGATCAAGCCAAGCGAATAATCCGTCACAGTGCGGATCGGCGAGATCGCCAGAAGGTTGAGCGCCGGGTTCCAGGCCGCCAATATGCCGAAACCGCCGATGCCGACGAGACCCATGGCGACGCCGATGGGCACGCGCGCAAGAAGCAGCAAGAAGAGAACGGCAAAGCCGCCAACGGCTACGAAATCTGTGGTCATCATTGGTCGGCTGCCGCAGTCGTCTGAGTGGGGGTGTTGAAGTTGAGAATGGCGCGCAGGATACGCGACAGCAGCACCAGGACGCAGAAAGCCATGCCCAGCCAGGCGACCAGGTGGAACGGCCAGATCGGAATGGCAAGCTCAAAAGTCGTCTGGCGCGAGGCCTGTACGCGCCAGACCTGCCAGTAGAGCATCCAGGCGATCCCACCCACGAATGCGCAGAAGACGATGTCGGCGAAGATATCCAGTGCCTTCTGAACGCGCTCGGGCAGGAACTGCCACAATATGTCGACCTGGATATGCTCTCCGCGCCAGGCGGCCGCGGCGATGCCCCAGAAAATGGCGACGCCGAGCAAAAGGCGGCTCACGTCGAACGAGCCCGGGAAGGGCAGGTTGAAGACGTAGCGCATCAGCACCGCCGTGAAGGTCAGCGTGGTGATGACGGCAAGAAAGATCGCCGCAGCTCCGTCAACGACGAATGCTATACGGCCGATCATACGTTCGAATGCACGCATTGCGGCGATGTCCTCAGCAGTCCCCCGGCGCACTCCGCGCCATGTTTTCGCGTCATGGCAACGGGCGCGGATCGCGACACTAGCGATCCGCGCCCGCCGAGTCGATCAGGAAGCGTCAGTAAGCGGAATCGCGTGCTTCGAGCTCGGAAACCAGACCGGACATGACCTCATCCGGGTCGTGACCGGCGCCGCTGACGCCTTCAGCCCAACGAACGCGAAGCGGCTCGGCGGCTTCGCGCCATGCCGCAATATCCTCGTCCGTCGGGACGATGCCCTCATGGCCGTCCTTCTCCAGCAGCGTGATGCGCCCTGCATCCTCATAGTCGGCCCAGCCAGAAGCTACCCGCTCGGCCCATTCGGTCGTGCAGTGATCGTCGATGACCTGGCGCTGATTCTCCGACATGTTGTCGTAGCTGGCCTGGTTCATGACCCAGGCGAAGGTCGTCGCGTAGAACGGCATGTCCAGGTGATAGCTGACTGCCGCATCGATGCCGAACAGCAGGATCGAGTTCCACGGGAAAGTGATGGCGTCGGCCACGCCGCGCTCCAGGGCGTCGCGCGATTCGGGCGCGGACACCTGGAAGTTCTGGCCGCCGAGTTCGCTGATGAAGGCTGCCATGGTCGCGTGGGCCGGACGCACGTTCATACCGGAGATGTCGCCGGGCACGCGGATCGGCGTGCGCGAATGGAAGGTGCCGGGCGAGTGCAGATGCACGAGACACACCTTTACGTCCGACATTTCCTCCTCGGCGTACTGCCGGTACCATGCGTCGATGGCGGCCGAGCCTCCCTTGGCGTTGGTCACGAGGAAGGGCAACTCGCCAGCCGAGATGATGGGGAAACGGCCCGGCTGATAGCCGGGATTGACGAAAGCGATATCGGCGATGCCGTCGCGCGCCATGTCATAATGGTCGTTGGCCTGGCCAAGCTGCTGGCCCGGATAGATGGTGATGGTGATCGAGCCACCGGAAGCCTCATTGATCGATTCGGCCCATTGCACCATTCCTTCCGTCTGGATCGGGTGCGTCGGCGGCACCCAATGCGCCAGGCGAAGCTCCACCGGATTGTCGGATGCGGCCGCGGTGCTGGCGACGAGCGCGAGTGCGCATGCGCTGGTAAGGGCGAGGCGGGTAGACTTGCTGAGCATCTTGTTCCTCCCGATGCTGGTTTCCTCCTTGCTCCGCCTCGCTGGCGCTGTCCCTCTCCGCTGGGAAGAGTCGGCGCTGCTCCAGGACGGAACGGCATGCAAAAGCCTTGTTTGCATCCAAACTATTCTATTGCATAATCAATGGATAGAAAGCCCTTTTTTCTCATCTTGCAGGATTGATCGTCAGGGTTGTATGGCGTTTCGTCGCAGGTCGATCGGCAGGTGGTCAGCGGAGGAGCGTGTTGACAACGACCTTGGAGAATATCTCGCGAGAGCCTGGGGACGGAGAGCTGCGCGATCAGACGGACGGATTCGATCCAGGGACGCTGGATAGTTATGTCGGGTATCACCTCAGGCTTGCGCAGAATGCATCGTTCCGCGCCTTCAAACGCACAACGGGAGAGGGCAATCTCAAACCAGGCTGGTTTGCGGTGCTGAGCCTGATCGGTGACAATCCGGGCATCACGCCGATGGCGCTGGCACGGGGCAGCGGGCGCGACAAGTCGAGCCTCACGCCCATTCTGCGTGACATGATTGCGGGTCGTTTCATCGCGCGTAGCGCGACTGCGAATGACAGGCGCAGCTACGGTCTGACGCTGACCGAGAGTGGCCGCGACAAGCTTCAGCTACTGTCGGCCCATGCGGTCGACCACGATGCAAAACTCGACGCCATCGTCGGCGAGAGGAAGCAAGAATTCATCGAAATCCTGCGACGCATCGCAACTGAAATCGATTGACGATCTTTTCCCGTGCCCTTGATAGGGGCTTGGAAAGATGTTTGATATAAAACTACTTTGCCGCGGGCCGACAGGAAACGCCCGATGGGAGGAGGAAGTACGATGCTCGACAGATCGCCAGAATTTTCCACGTCGGTGAGCGTGAATGCCGAAATGACGGCCGGCGCGGCCATGTTCACGCGGCTGAAGGCGCTCGGCATCGACTACGTCTTCTGCAATTCCGGCACCGACTTCCCGCCCATCATCGAGGGCCTGGCCGAGGCGATGGCCAAGGACGTCGAACTTCCGGAGGCGCTCGTCATTCCGCACGAGCATGCCGCCGTCTCGATGGCGCATGGCTACTACTTCGCCACCGGCAAGGCGCAGGCCGTGATCCTGCACACCAATGTCGGTCTCGCCAATGGCGCCATCGGCGCCATCAACGCGGCCACCGACCAGGTGCCGATGCTGTTGATGTCGGGCCGCACGCCGGTGATGGAAAAGGAGCGTTTCGGCGCCCGCACGGTGCCGATCGCCTGGGGCCAGGAAATGCGCGACCAGAACGCGCTGGTCCGCGAGGCGTCCAAATGGGACTATGAGCTGCGCTTCCCCGAGCAGGTCTCCGAGGTCCTCGACCGTGCGCTGGCGATCACCAATTCGCTGCCCAAGAGCCCGGTCTATCTCAGTCTGCCGCGCGAGGTTCTGTGCGAGAACATTCCAGCCGAAGGTCTGGGGCGCCCGCCCATCATGCACCCCAATGTCGGCGGGCCTGACGCCTCCAGCATCGAAACCGCCGCCCGCTGGCTGTCTGAGGCGCGCGCGCCGCTGATCATCGGGCAGCGCGGCGCCGGCAGCGCTGAAGGCTTTGCCGCGCTGGCGAAGTTGGCCGAGGACTGGTCGATCCCGGTCAGCCAGTGGTGGGCGTCATCCAACATGATCGCCTCCGACCATCCTTCCAATGTGGGTTGGTCGCTCGATCCCTTCATTTCCGAGGCGGACGTCATTCTGGTCGTCAACAGCCTCGCGCCCTGGTCGCCGGACGTGCACAAGCCGCCAAAGGATGCGAGAGTCATCCATCTCGGCCCCGACCCGCTGTTCTCGCGCTTCCCGGTGCGCAACTTTCCGTCCGATCTGTCCATCGCCTGCGAGACGGGAGACGGGCTGGTGGCACTCAAGGAGGCCATGCATGGCCGGTTGCACCGGCATGTCGGCGCCCGCATGCGCCGCAAGGAACAGCTTGCCGAACGCGTGAAGGACATCCGCGCCGCCAACGACCGCGCGGCCGCGGCGATCCATCCGATGACCAAGGCGCATGTCGCCCGCGTGCTGTCCGAGGTGATCGAGGGCAAGGGGGCGCAGGTGGTCAACGAACTCGGCTGTCCGCTCGACTTCATGACCATTCGCGAGCACCAGGCCTGGCGCCAGGAGCCGCACTCGGGCGGTCTCGGCTGGGGGCTGCCCTGCGCCATGGGCATGCAGCTGGCAAATCGCGACCGGCTGGTCGTCGCCACGATGGGCGACGGTTCCTACATGTTCGCCAATCCGGTCGTCTGCCACCAGATCATGGAGGCGCTGGACCTGCCGCTGCTGGTCATCGTGCTGAACAACTCCGAATGGGGGGCGGTGCGTAAATCGGTGTCCGACCTCTATCCGGACGGCTACGCCGCGAAGGCCAACCGCATGCCGCTGACTTCGCTTCAGCCCAGTCCCGACTTCACCAAGGTCGCGGAAAGCTGTGGCCACTACGCGGTTCGCGTCGACCAGGCCGACGATCTTCGACAGGCCCTCCACGATGCCATCCGCCACATCGCGGAGAAGCGGAAGCCTGCGCTGCTCGAGGTGACCATCCAGTAGCGGGTTCGACTTACCAGGGCAGGCGTTCGCCTGTTCTGTCGAAGAAGCCGCCGCTGGCCTCGTGCGTCAGTCCCTCGAGTGTCGACAGGATTGCCGCGGCAGCTTCCTCTGGCGTCTGAAGATCGAGGCCAGCCTTGGCGAAGGGCTTTGACAGTTCTGTGTCCACCGTTCCAGGATGCACCGCCACGCACAGCGCATGCGGGTGGGTGCGGCGCAGTTCCACGGCGGCCGTGCGTACCAGCTGGTTGAGCGCAGCCTTGGCGGCGCGGTAGCCGTACCAGCCGCCCAGCCGGTTGTCGCCGATACTGCCGACCTTTGCCGAAAGGGTCGCGAACACAGCCCGCTCCTTGCGCGGCAGGCGTGGCAGGAAATGCTTCATCAGCAGTGCGGGACCGATCGCGTTAAGCGCGAAATTGCGCGCCAGCCTTTCGGCATCGAGATCGCGCAGGCTCTTTTCCGGCATCGCGTCGTCCTGGTGCAGGAAGCCCGTCGCATCGACGACCAGCCGGATCTCGCCCAGGTCAGCGCAGTAGTTTGCGGCGTCCTCGATACTGTCTTCGCGGGTGAGGTCGAGCGCGGGGTCGGAGCGCCGCGACAGGCCAATGACCCGCGCGTACGCGCCATCGCTCTCCAGCAGTTCCCAAATTGCTCGGCCGATGCCGCCGGTGGCGCCGATCACCACGGCAATGGTCCTGCCTGCCATCAGCGCGCCTCCGCGCGGGCCGCCAGCCGTTGCAGTTTCGGGCGGATGCGCAGGAAGCCGCGATAGGCCGCCTCGAGCCCTCGCAGGACGAAGCGGTTGCGGGCCAGAAGGCCAAGAGGCCGCAGCAGGGGAACGGCGCGCCACATCGCCGCGAAGGCCTCCGCGCCGGAGACAATCCTGTCGCCTTCCTGCGCGTGGAAGCGCGCCAGCATCTCGGCGCGGTCGAGCGGGCAGGCGGCCGCCTGGCCATTTCCGATATCGATGAAGTCGATCGCACCGCGACGGTCGAGCCTGCGCATCAGCGCGATCTCGCGCCGGCACAGCGGGCAGTCGCCATCGAACCAGACCGTCAGCTTGTCCATGGCGAGAGAGATAGGCGCTGGGCGCGCTTTGGCCAGATGCCGCCGCTGCGGCGGCTGGCCGCGCGGGGCGGCTATCTCCGCCGCAGGAATTCCGGCGACAGGTCTTGCGCCCGCGCGCAGCCGATCAGCCCGATCGTGCGCTCCACGTCCTGGCGCAGCAACTCGATCACGGCGCTTGCGCCTTCCTCGCCCGCCGCTGCCATGCCGAACAGGGTGGCGCGGCCGAGCATCACCGCGTTGGCGCCGAGCGCCAGCGCCTTGACGATGTCTGCTCCCGACCGGAAACCGCCATCCACCATCAGCATGCGCCCCTCCGGCACCTTCACCTCCGGCACGATGTCGATGGGTGCGGCCACATCCTCGATCTGGCGCCCGCCATGGTTGGAGATCACCACCCCGTCGATGCCGAGCGCGTAGCAGCGCGCGGCGTCGTCGGCCCGCATGATGCCCTTGACGATCAGCCGGTGCGGCCACTCCTGGCGCAGCCGTTCGAGATCGGCCCAGTCGAAGGAGGTGTCGAGCTTGCGCTGCATCAGCACCGCCTGAGAGCCCGCGTCGCC
>Ga0213835_100554_pt1 | contig 32785 bp, 22 predicted proteins | sample SWPATP01_FD_160576 | JGI IMG/M metagenome (GOLD analysis project Ga0213835, IMG submission 160576) | Coastal seawater microbial communities from Marineland, Florida, United States - SWPA TP0 #1 | ecosystem: Environmental > Aquatic > Marine > Coastal | place: USA: Florida | collected 2016-08-05
CCGCATTTCGAGTTCTGATTGGCTACGCGCAGAACTTCTTAGATTCTGATTCTCTTCAGAAATCCTCTCCTTTTCCATCTCTAGATCATTATTTTCCGCTTTCAAGCGATCAAAGGCTTCCTGCATCTCTTGTGTTGGGCGTGTGGCAAGGTCATATCGCAGCTTCTTGATTTCCTGTTCATAGGTTTTCAGCTTCAGTAAAACGGTGGCTGGGTCTTCATTACCGAGTTTCTGCTTTAGTTCTTCAAAGTTTGAAATTAGGGCACTGCTAGTCTTGATGGATTCTCTTAAACGTGCAATTTCAGCATTAAGCACCGACTTCTCACTCTCGAAAGATTGCTTCCGTTCAACAACCTTGGCGTCTACCTCAAGGTTCAAATTAGCTTCTCTTTCATCGATGCGGTCCTTTCTGGATTTAAGACGCTGCTTTTGGTACTCCAGTTCATCTTTTAGATCCTCAAGCTCTGCTGACTTAGTCTTGAGACTATCTTTCAGTGTGGTTAATAATTTTTTTTCATTTATTTGTGAATTTTCAAACTGAGTCCTTTCAGCTTCTAATTCCTTATTCAAAGTTTCTCTTCTTTTGGATGCTTCTTCAAATAATAGTTTCTCAAGCAGATTAAACTCTTTTATCCGTCTTTCTGATAATTCAATTTCAAAATCCTTACGTTTTTCCGACAGTTCATAATCCAATTTCTTCTTTTCTTCTGAAAAGCCCTCGTCACGTTTTTGTTCCGCTTGTAAAACTGCACTTTCTCGCTTTCTTAGCGCTTCAGACCATATTTCTTGCTCTTGATGCCTTAATGAAATTTCCTGCTCACGTTTTGCTAACATCTTCTCAAATGCTTCACACGCTACTTGACGTTTCTCAATTTCCCGCAATGCAATCTTATTTTTTTCCGCAAACCCATTCTCCGCAGTCAGTTCTTCTTCTTTAAGTTTTCTTTCTAGAGTTGCCAGTTGCCCTTCAAGTTTTTTTAATTCTGAAAACCGAGCTTCAATATTTTTTTGTAACTCATCAAGTTCTTTACTTCTCCCATCTAGATTTTTAAGTTGAATTTCAATTACCTCTTTAAACGCCTCTCTATGCTGTTTTATGTATTTATTTTTGGCATCTAGTTCCTTTAGTGATAGATCTTTCTCTAATTTGCCTAAATCTGCATCTTTCTTGCTTAACTCCTCGGCTTTTTCGCTAGCAGTTTTCTCAAGGTTTTTAAGATCATTTTCTTTGCGCTCAAGTTTGTATTGCTTCTCATTGAGGGATTTTTCGCGTTCGTCCAAATTCTTTTCCCATTCCTTAAGTTCTTTGTCTGTTTTTCCAAAAATTGACATCAGAAGACCTCTTTTATTATTTTAATTGATTTGAATACATTAATTTTCAACGACTCCATATCGTCTAGTGAAAAGTCAGATAGTTCTATATTTCCGTGTCCACGCAGCCGGATTAAATCCGCGATAAAATCAACGAATGTTGAATCAGATTTTTTTAGTTCGTTCAGCTCACTTTCTGACCCCAACAGGAAAAGCGCTAGAAGGTGAGCTCCTAATGTTGCACTTGAACCCTGAACGGCTCGTTTAATATTGTATGCGGAAACCGTTGTAAGTTGTAACGGTACTTGCTCTTCAGAAGTAAAGTATCCGACTTGAATAATTTTACCAACAGCAGATTCTCTAATAAGTTCACTTTCTTCTTCAATAATTCGGTCACTCACAGCATCAAGCAGTGCATGTTGAATAACCGATGCATAACACTTGATGACTTCAATAACCTTACCGTTTGCAAGTTGCATGAACATGAGTTCGGATCGGATTAACTGCTCCTTTATGTCGTTACTCAGACTTGAAAGAAACGCTACTCCAAGTGCACGTTCTAATGAAATGATTGCTTTAAGCCTATCTTGATTGATATCTTTGTCAATGGAACAATTAGCTCCTTCACCCAGATCCTCACCCACATCAGGCATTAATGAAATAATCAAAGGAACTGTTGATTCTATCATCTCTTCCATTACAGCCTCATCAATATCCAAACTTTCTGTGCTACCGTGTTCTATCGGGTCGCGATATTTTTTTAATCTTAATACATGATTAAGGAATCCAGAATGATTCTTTGCTAACCGATGCATAGGATGGGTTGAATTGCTATTTGCTCCAGCAAGAGCAAGTGCCAACAAAGGCTGAAGTTCTACCTTCCCTTTGTCAATTTGTCGAATGGCACCTGGCTTGACTTGCAAAAGTTTGTGATTTTTTTCATTTACTACAAAACCAATTTTCTCAGCGAAAGAAACCAGCAGCTTTTGATTATCTCGAAAATTCCTAGCAGAAAAGACCTGTTCCCATTCCGAGACTAGATTATCAGCAACCACTTGGCGTAGCGACCATTCTAAAGCTGCATAAAGATTCTTGATGCCATTTTCAATTTCTTGTCTGTAGTTGCTCTCGTAATATGTACTGTTAACTTCCAGATTCTTAACTCTCTGTAGTGCTGATTTACTTCCTACAATTCGCTTGCTTATTTCGGCGTACTTAAATGATTTTCTTGAGGTCTGATTATCCGAATCTCCAGGGTAGCTATCTATAACCCCTTGTTGTTTTAGCATAATGATCCATTCGAAACTCTGCCTAGTAATGTAATTTGCAAAGCTTTCAGAGAAGCCAAATCCGCCCCCATCAGTTACAAGCACCTCAGAGCTGCCTGTTTGGATAAATGCCTCACAGTGTAAGTAGACTAATTCTGGGCTGTCGTTTACTGAGACAGCTTCAGCCATTGGAACCGGTGGCGGATAATGATCGGTACCTCGGTTCAACAAGGCATAGCGTTTATATCTTCTTTTAAACTCTCTGAGAGTTCTGACAATATCATCGGGTTTAGGGACAATTTGCCAGAATGATTCTGATGATGGGTGGATTAAACGGCAATGGATACTTTTAGATTTACCAGTTGATCCAAGATTAATAGTAATTGTGGGGCCATCAATTGCTGAAATCTTCTCATGCTGCAGGTTACCCACATGAACGAATGGCAATAGTTTTCCGGTATGAAGATCCACAAAAACTGTTCCTGCTACATATTCTAAATTTGCTTCGCTCTTATCCCGCCAGCTTTCAAGAAGTTTCTTACCATCTTCTGAAAGCTCATTGCGACTATTTAAAAGACCGAGCTGATTGAGGCGATTCTGAATGAAGGCCACCAATTCCTTTTCAAGACAAGTAAGCAGCGCAATCTTTTCTGAATCACCAGATTCTATCTCAGATAACTTGAGCACTGTTTGTTCGAATATATTTAGTGCACTTTTTTTCTTTTGCGGGATACTTATACTGAACGCATGACAAGGCCAAAGAATACTTTGACTTGCGGCGATGTTCAATCCATGCAATGTTGTGGGAAAACTGATTACTTTTGGACGCAGATCCCTTGCCGATTTTTTATTAGAAGGTGCGCTCATAGGATCTCCCCCTTTTCATGGCACAAATCATAGAAGTTTTTCAGAGCCGGAACTGCATCCACAGCTATCTGGGTGTTTGCAAGAACGCCGTCTCCCACAATGGCTAAGACCTTCTTCTGGCGACTCATGCTCACACATAGGCGGTTTTCCGACATGAGATGGCCGAACAGTTTTTGCTGCTTCTTTTTGTAATCCTCCTCATTGAGTATATGATGTGGCAAGGCGTTCATATCCTGAGACCTCACCATGGAAAGAAACACAATATCGAATTCCATACCCTGAAAGGCATCAACAGTACCGATGCGGAGCCGCTCTTCACCATTTTCGAGAAAGCGGTATTCCTGACATATCTGCCATGTATCATCCTGTGCCCGTTCCGTAATGCCGAATTTCTGCAGGGCTTCATAAACAGCAAATACCTGAGCCTTATAAAAACTGATTACACCAAAGCTCAGCCCGGAACCTTCATCAGAGCCAATCCATTTGTTCAAATGCTCTGCTATAACCTTGGCTTCAGATACTCTCTGCCTGCTTCGGCTGGGCAAGACAGCTTCCTTCCCTTGACTGTTAGGAACATCAATCCAAATAGCGGCTTTGTTTTCTATGCCCTGAAGGCGTTGTTCAAAGTTGCTCTCAGATAATGGAGACCGGTAACCCTCGTTATATTTCTGATAGAAATTATTGCTGGCAAAATTACCCAACAGCGGGTGTGTTCGGTACTGTGCATCCAGTGTCACTGTTCTTTTGATGCCATCCTTCTCCTCCAGTTTTTTCAGGCGGTTGAACAGATACTCAAACATACTTTTCTTGACAAAATCGACATCAACCGGCGGGCCGGAGGAATCGTCACCTTCCAAAGCTCTCGCGACCTCCTCATCAATCAAATGAGGCAACTGCCTGTGGTCCCCGACAAGGATTATTCTTTTTTCAGCCTGAGACATCGGGATAAGCAGATCTCTCGGACTGGTTCTCGCTGCCTCATCTATGATCACCGTATCGTACTTAACCATTTCCGTTCGCTGATCATATCGGACGTTTTTATTCTTTGAGCGGATGATGTCTTTCCCGACCGCCTGTTGAGTGGTTGCAGCATACACAAAGTTGTAGTCCTCTATGGCCTCACGAACGCCATCAGGATTGTCTTCAAGTTCATGTAAAAACTCAGCCAGTATTGCATCACGTTTGTTGGTTGAATTGAGTTTTCTCTCCAGAAGCTGAGATACCGTTGCCACCAATCTCAAAACATCCTCTCTTGGTTTTTCTGTCCTGAAATCAGGCGAAGGCAGATATTTATAGAGCAGCGCTTCTTTAAGTTTTCTGAGCTCTGGAAGAAAACTCAGCGGCTTGCCGCTGCGCCAACGGGCCGCTGTTTTAAGAACGCTTAAATCCGGATTAGCAGATCCGTCTTCGATCTTATCCAGCAAATCGACAGCTCTTGCCAAACCATCGTCTTCAAAGGCAGCTTCACTGACACGCAGGGCTCGAACGAGCCGCAAGGTGGAAGGATCATTCGGTTTCAGTTCCGTCTGTAGGGAATTGATGATTTCTTCAGCCTCATTGGTGATACCCTCAGAAATCACATCTCTGGGCAAATCCAGAATACGTTTCATTAAACTGACTGTGTTGTTCTTCGAGGGGCACAATGAATATGCGACAAACAGCTCTGCCAGTCTTACCTGATCCTCAGTCTGAGCAATTTGAGGATTTTTGTTTCGAATATTCTCGGCGACATTGGAGCACCATTTGTTAATTTTTTCAGTGACGGCATCTTCCGTAAATTCCGAGTCACCGGACCTTCTGCCGAACTTAACTGCCGGAAGTGCATTAACACTCAGCCTGGCAACGATATTCTCAACGGCATCATGCTGAAAACCGGAGACAAGTATCTGACCTCTTATCGACTTTGTTTTATCATATTCCTCATTGAGCCTTTCAAGAATAGCTGTAACAACAGTTGTTTTTCCTGTTCCCGGAGGCCCCTGAACAAGAGCAATATCCGGGGTGTTCAATGCGACATCAATGGCCTCTATCTGTTTAGGAGTTGGATCATGTTTGAAAATTTTCTCTCTCACGAAGGACGTCAAAGGCTTCAGTTTGGTGACACGCTGTATGTCCGGGAGTGTTCCTCCTTCTTCAATCAGCAGGCCAAGAAGCGGGTTAGCACAGCGTCCTTCCAGAATGGCTGAACGTGCCCGCATTCGTCTTTCAATCTGAATCTTGTCACCATTGATGGACAGAATCAAAAACATCTGACCAGACGGAATTGACGGCAGATCCAATTCAATGCTGGTTTTTGAAATTTTAAGGATCGGGGCATAAACAGAAGCTGGCATTTCAGCATCGTTCTTTTTCTGATCCTTTTTGGTTGCGAATTCTTCTTCCAGAGCCTTGCTGTAGGCTTCCCATGTAAGATCAGGATTCTTGAGGTATAAAGGCTCCTCGGAGGTAATCTCTATCTCATCCCCTTCGGTAAGTTGATCCGGAATAGACGACACAAAAAACTTAACACCTTTTGTTGTCTGTTCAGTGCCATGATAGTCTATTCTGCCAACTGCTTTGGCCCGGGCCAGCAGCATTTCACCTTCAATTGCGCCGTACTCGTCCCACTGTTTCAAGTAACTCCCGGTCTCCTTGGTAAGTTTACTCATCGCTCCAGCGGCTAAAGCTCGAATGCGACCTGTCTTGGTGTAGTCAGAAAACAGGACCGCACCCCTTGCCAGACGCAATGATCCTTCACTCTTCTGGTTATCCTTAAAGACCGCTTTAGTCGCAAAATAGATGTCCTTTGACTTATCGACATTGCGCCTTTCAACCGGGATACGAACTCTCTCTCCATAGATAGAGAATTCCCGGTACTTCTCCTGCACAACGGCTTGGGAGTCGGGCGAGTCTTCATCCTCAGGAATATCCGCTTCAAAGTCAGCCTTGGCGGATGGACCGCTCATGAGCAGAAAGAAATATTCGCCGCCAACGCTGATTTTGCATTTATCGTTTAATACGCTCCCCAGCTCTTCAGCTCCATTGAAGCGAATGCCATTTCTTTTAGCCGTTGATTCTATGCGCTCATCAATACCGATCTCCACGTCGCCAATTTCAACGATTTCACCATTGAAAAAGATGATTTTAACAAGCGCACTGCCGTCCTTGGCAACCTGCATTACCTCGACAAGATGCGCACAACCTCTTTTCAGATGAAAATTCAGATCCTTTCCGGCCGAGGGATCACGAAGCTGCACGCTCCACTGCTGGCCATCGATTCTCAATCTGTATGCCTGCCCGGTACTGTTGGGTGCGATATATCCAATACCAATGTTTGGAATCTCTCCGGACAGCTCCGGTTTCAACCACAATTCAAAGGTAATCTCAGCATTTATATCTTTCAGTCTCATTTGCCACCTCCGCTGATCATGCATTTAACCAGCCGAGGACTATTCAAATGTGCGAACATCCAGAACTGAACATCCGGCGTTACTCGGTCTATTTTCATCTGTGAATACAGCTTCTGAAAACCACTTTGCGGGTGACTGTCAGCAGCAACGGACAAATCGGCTTTGCCATGGTCTGACTTTTTAATCAGAATGCTATTATTGCTCGAAGAGATGAGCACCTCTGCTGTATCCGAATCAAGCATTGCAAACTCATCAAAAATTCGCCTTGGTATTGTGAGTTCGATCACCTGAGGGATCTCACGTACATACCGCCAGCATGGTGAGTTTATGGGCTTGTCCGGTCCATTCCATCGATAAGACTCAAGAATGAGCACCTGCGGCCTCTGCTTTTTACAGTAAGGGCAATTGTGATCCTCTGTTTCCGGGTGAATGAAATCATAGTAATAGTTCATCGAGCAGTCCGGGCACGTGACGGTCATATCCGCTGCCTGAGCGAGAGCCTCAGGCCAGTGGTAGATGGTCGGCCGAAGCAATGGGGATGTCCTGCCCGGGCCGAATGTGCCCTCAAATAAAGAGATCAGTTTTTCTGTAAGGAGAAGGGATCTGGGCAGACCGCTGTCGGAAGAGTTTGAATCATCATCTTGGTCATCAACCCAAGGGAACAGCCCTGCATAGGCTTTATCTTCAACATCCTTGCCATCATTTTCCTCATCAGCCCAGTCGCCTTCATCCGTTCCATCCACCTTTTTTCCGACAAAAGGGTGAATCAGTGAAAGAAGGTAGAAAGCCACGACCGCGAACGCATGACAATCGCTTGAAGGTCTTCCACCGTCTTTGCCCTGAACGAGCTCGGGGGCTCCGTATTTTGGTGTGTAAACAACACTTCCGCCTGCGGTGATTTCAAATCGAATATTGTCGGCATCAATCAGCCAAACAGCTGAATCATCAAGCCCTTCTGAAATAAAGATATTGTTGGGAGAGATGTCACCATAGACCATGCCATTACCGTGAAGGCGTACCAGCAATGATGCGCATTTGTAGAGCGCATGAAGCCTGCGTCTGAGCCCACCGGTTCTATAATAATGAACAATCTTTTTAGCTTCGTTCTCCGGCATTCCCGAAAGCCATGCCGGGATATCGTCTGTACCAATAATTTCTGCGGACTTGCCATCGAGCCAGAAATGACTGAACGGAACCATTTCACTCAAAAGCTGCATCACATAACCGGCATTGTTTTGAAGCAGAGCTGCCGGTACGGATATATTCAGGTTTTCTGGTAGAGGCAGGAGCCGGACGCGCTTAAAACGCTTTGAATACCGTTCCACCGACTCCTCATCGGTGACCGGAGTTCCGCTTTCATCTGTAACAAGCTTGATCGCCAGATCAGGGTCCTTAGTACGGAAAACGACCCCTTGGCCTCCTTGACCGAGCACCTTGTCCTGAATGTGTACATTCTGATATTCATCCACATACTCGTTGAATCTTTGACTCATTGGGAACCTCCTTTCTTAAACAGACAAGCAATCGTCTTGTCATCGGAGTGTCCCGGAACCGGCCATTCATTGAGCCAACGTTTAAGATCCCTCCTTCTTTCATCCGACTCCAGGTCTGCATAAGTGAAGTAGAGTTCCTGTGCAAAAGTCATCTGCTTTTCAGGTAACAGGTCATCGGATATGCCATCCGTGCATAGCACAACTGCATTGCATGCCGCGCTTTTAATCGTCGCAGTTTCCCACTGATCTGGCTTAAACTCCTGTTGAAGACTGTTTGTGTAGTTTGAGAAGGAATCCTGTTTGTTATCACTGAGAATAAGGTGGTTTTCGCCAGTTTCTCCAAGGGCGGCAATTATACCGTCACCAAGGCGGCCAAGAGTGATAATCCCTTCGATCTGGATGGCGAAAAGGCATGTGGCCGAACAATCTGTTGAAGAGTACGGAGCTATTTTCACGAGCCAGTTGGCATGAATCAGCCTTAGAATATCAACGATATCGGCATCAGGGGTATTCTGGTAGCTCTTGGCTGCCTCAAATACAGCCAGACAGGCGGCTCTCGAACCGTGATCTGAATGTGCCTTGCTGCCCAGTCCGTCCGATACAACAACGACATTTCCCCATTTATACCTGCGTGCCATCCAAGAATCCTGATTGGGAGTCCCGGCTTTAACATGTAGGGGGCCGATTACTGAAGCACCCCAGCTATTCCAGAGTTGATCAAGCATCCCAATCCTCCTCTGGTTCTTCTGTTTCAGCCGGTGCAGATTCCAGAATCCGGGCTGTGGATATTGGCGCGGTCAACGGCTCATCAGAACCAAAGATTGTGCTGTCAATCGCTGAAGCTACGTTCTCCGAAAGGAAAACAGTGTTATTTGTGGAAATTTTCATCAATTTCAACAAGTCAGCATCAGCACCGACTGCAACTGCTCTGATTAATAAGAGTTTTTGCTGTTTTTTCCACTTAAGAAATGATTTGAAGTCATCACGATTGAAATGGCCATCAGTCAAAATCAGAACTTTCGCTCTTCCGGTTACATTTAGATGCTGGGATAGGAAATCAGATAGAATAAATAAGTTCGAGAAGCCCTCAGCTTTGAAAGCAGGGATATCTCCATTACTTTGTAGGTTTATCTCAGAAATTTTCTCTGACCATTGATATAAACAGATATCTAAATCCGCATACTTTTCTTGATTAATTGCTGGTAATTGAGCTGTGTAACGGCACAAATTCCTTTGAAGATGGAATTTGCCCATCTCATTCATACTACCTGAAATATCAACTATTACATAGATTCGTTGTTTCATAAATAGCTCCCTATGGTTTGAACCATTTCTTCCAGTTGTCTGAAAAGGTTGTTACCTGACACCATCTGAATGTTTTTTGAATCTTCAATCTTCTTTTTAACAATTTTGTTATTCGGGGAGAAACATGATGCTAAAATACCTCTGCCTTCAATTCCGCCAAAATAGCGGACAATATTCTGGACCTTCATCACATGTTGACTATTCAAATAGCCAGCTTTGCATTCAATTACATATAGGCGTCGCCCATCCGTAAAGGCGATATCAAGCTCCTGATATGTTTCGCCAAACAGATTGCTCAATTTTTCTCTAAAGCTTGATGCTTTATTAACTTCATTATCTTCTTTGAATGAGACTTCCAGACCGATTCGTATATCCTTGATTAAACCAGCATCAACAAATTGCTGAAGTTTCATGAAAGTGTATTCTTCAAACCATCCACCTGTGAGGTATTTAGCGAAATTTGGCCAATTTTTAAATCGGAAAGCACTTTCTTTTCCTTTTTGATTTTTAATGATTATTTCTGCCTTATGACCACCTTTCAAAGCTACAGAAATATGTTTATGCTTAAATTGAAAATCCAACCCTGCCTGATCGTTATAAGGAGTTAAATATTTATACATACCTGCGATCGTGGAACGTTGTAACCAAATTTGTTTAGTAAGTGACAGTCTTGTAGGATTATCTATATCTGGAATATCAGACCAATTGCCAGCTTTCGAGATAAACAGATTATTGCCGTTGAGCTGGATAAAGGTCTCTACCGATGGAATCAGCTTTGTTTCAGCGGTTTTAAAGTCATTGAGATAAACCACCTGATTGTTGCGACTGTTGAAATAAAATGGCGTCCCATTCACCTTGCGACAAGCGGCAAGCGCCCCTGCATACATCAACTTGGTTCCGCCCGTTAAGTTGAAGCCGATTTTCAAATTGGTAGACATTTTCACGATCAGATCTAGAATCTTGGAACGGACATCTTCAGGGGCGTATGGATCCACCGCAATTTCACCGTATTCAGCTTCTCCAAGAAATTGTTTCATCACATCGGCAGGGAACTGTGCGGAATTCACAAAAATGTGCTTCCTGCTTGAAAACTGGATCACGCCAAGAAGGCTCGGCATCCTTTGTTCGCCGAACAGGTGAAAAATGACATCATATTGATCAGTCTCCGCTTTGGTTGTTCGAACCTGTCTCCCGTGCCATTCCATCCACTCGTATGGCAGGACGATTTTTTCAGGAGGTTTTCCTGGCTGAGAAGATGCGATAAGACGTTTTTTTAGCGTCGGGTGCCTCAGTGCCGCAAAAGCCCAGACGAAAGCCATAACCGGAGTACCCGGACTCAGGTAGAGCGTAACCAGTTTCTCACCTTCAGATCTGTCAACCGCATTCAAAGATTCAGTCGCAGCCTGATAAATGCCTTCTGTGTCATTAAGATGGTTTAATACCACGGGATTAAAATGCACTTTGATCTTTTTATCGGCTTCCTGAAGTTTCTTCTGAAGCCATTTAGTAAAGTGATTGTGTGCGTCAACTGAGTTCGATAAAGATCCAATAATGACTCTCAAGTTAGCAGGATCAGAATCTTTAATATTTTCTATTCTTTGCTGAAACCATTCTGGTTTATTTTCGGATTTATCCGGGTGAGTAAAACCAAGTATGATTACATCGGTGTAATCTTCTGCCAACAAAGCTCCGAGAACTGGCCCAGTTGACAGCTCCAAGCCCATTGAGACCCTGAAATCAGTTATTCCGTACCAAGTCATTAAATATTTCTTCATAAACTTTCCCCATTTATGTATGGACGGAACCAACTAACCTGATTTTTCAAGCGATCGGCAAAGACAGCACGATTGTCTGTTTCAAGTCCTTTAAATTTTCCTATTGCTCCACTGACAAATGAGCCAGCATCATCTTCATTCATGCAGAATCCGACGCGCATCTCAAAGAACCCAAGAAGGTCCTTGCACGATGAATTGCAGCGTTTCCAGTTATCCGCAAAGGCAATCACAAATGTCCCTTGCAGGGGACCGTCTTCTAGAATTTTCTTCAGACTCTCTTGTGGTGAAGGTGGCTCATCTTTCTTCACCGGTCTAAAACTCGCCGGACCGGAGTGAAATTCCTTGGTCGAATCCAGTCCGTCAATAATCACAATTCTTTTTGATTGTTGTAATTCCCCGGAGATCTCGGCCAGATTCAGCGCGGGAGTACTCTCGTGCTTTGAAACAGGTCTGCTTCCGGAACCATCGAGATATTTTGATGCCCCCACCGGCACTAAGGAGCGCCCGTTAAAGTAGATGATTTCATCGATTCCATTCTGAGCATCCAAGCTTTGAAGGATGGAGACGAGCAGACCGTCGTGGATTGCATCGTTATAGCCGGATATCAGTAAATTCGATGACGGTCGATTAACCAGTGTCAGTGAGAGTGGCGCAGCTTCAAAACTCAAACGCTCACCAAGGTGCAGTTGCACCGCCTCATGGCTTTTTGAGTTGAACCAATCAGCTGCAGGCATTTCCGGCAGACGCGAACCGTTGAATATTCTTGTTGAGCCGCAGTAACCACGCTGATCTGCGGTTTGAGCAATCTTGGTAATATGATCCTTGCACAATTCTCGATCGGCAAATGGGATCAGAAATCGTTGATTTGCCGATTTTGCCCCGTTGGAATTGTTAATGATTCCCTCCGGAGGGCTGTTCAATTTGGAAGCCTCCCAGTTGCTGTTTCCAAGAATCATCGCGGAATCTTCCTCGCTGCAGGCAAGGGCAATCCTGCAGCCGATCTGGCTTATCAGCTGGCCCATTGAAAGAGACTGGATACCTTTCAGTGTCTGGGTGGCCAGCAGCACATGTATGCCGAAGGCCCGTCCTTGCCTCAGCAGCTGGTTCAACATTTTCTCTGCGGGTTCAGCTACCTGCCGCCCCTCAGAAAACAGGATCTGAAACTCATCGATAATCAGCAGGATACGAGGGAGTTCGGCCGCTGAAGATTCCCTGTATTCATAAAAGTCGCGGACAGCCCTGCTTTTGAACTCCTGAGCCCGTTTTTCAAGCTTCTCGGTCAAATGCGCCAGAACAGTTACCCCGTATTCAGGATCACTCTCTGTAGCCACCAGTTTTGCCTGAGGAAGCGGAGGGGACGCATAAACACTGAATTCCGTGCCCTGCTTGTAATCCAGTAGGTAGATATTCAACTCTGAGGGTGAATACATGTGGCAGAGGCTATGAATCAGAACATGGAGCAGGTTTGATTTTCCGGAGCCTGAACGCCCCGCCAGAAGAACATGGTGCTCTGTATTCACCCCGCCGATAGAGAAAGGAACGATCTCGCCATCCGCAGTCCAGCCGATCGGTACCTGTACGCCCTGAACAGCGTCGTGTCCCCAGTAGTCCGAATTGCACCAGAGATCCGTCAGGCTCTTGCTGAATTTCGCGCTCTGTTCATATCGGTCAGATATGGATGCCAGAAAGTCGGTCAGCTCAGGACGTCCGGGCCAGAACTCCTGTTCCTCCACAACACTGATTTCAGAGACATGCTTGGTCAGTATCTCTGCCGGAACAATGGAATCCATTCTCTTCGAATATTTGTCTATCGCGGTGCGCAGCCCAGTAAACTTGCGGTCCTCTAGCCGATCCTCATGAATGGTCAAAACCGGAAGCACGCCGCAAACAGGTCCGTGTTCCAGAAGGCGGCCAAGGTACCAGAGGCTTTTGTCCGTCAACTGTTCCGGTACCCCGAAAATGAGCAGCAGTTTATATGGTATGGGATTGCTGTTGTTTGCCGTGTTGTGGGCGAACCAGCTCTTGATCTCTCCCTTGAATTTATTCTGAAGCAAATCCTCGACATAGTCCGTTAACCGGGCCAGAGCATTTTCCAGTTCGTCCGACCGGGTCAGCAATCGCTGCTCGGGAAAGAGCCGTTTTACTTTCAACAGAGAAAGAAATGGGTCCAGAGACGTGCCCAATCTCAGCGGATCTGCAGCGGTAATTTCAACATTGCCGACCGGCATGCAGTGCATCAGCCGTAGCATCAGCTGGTGAATCAACCGGTGTCTTGTAGTCTGATCGGGTAGCCAGAGCGATTTCTTAAAAGGAAAAGGGATCAACCGTGGGATATAACCTTTCCAGTTCTGGTAGGTAAGGTTCATGCGCCCAAATGCAAGGGCGTCAGGGAAATGAGTGCCCGTGTTGATATTTTCGGCTGTTAACTCATTCAGATGCGGCTGACGCAGGCGGACCCTTTTGCATAGATCATCAAGATTTTTCAGGGCCGAAACCCATTCCTTCTCAAACTCCTGATTGACAGTGGCAAGCCGCTGCTTTCGGGTGTCGTAAGCTTCCGTTTTGAGTTTTTCGCCCGGGTAGTCTTTCTCAATGCGGTCAACCTTTTGAGCCCTTTGAGCAACAGCATGATTCAATGCACCAAGTGAATCGAACAGCCTTTTAGGCATGGACTCCCTGTTTTTCCAGCTGCTACTCATGGCCCATGTTTCCTATCAATTGCAGTTCTCCAGTTAGCTGATCAATCTCGGCGGCTCGGGTCTGAAACAATTCTCCCATTTGTTGAAGGCCAGAGATGTCCTGCAAAAGTGGCTCGAAAACGTCTGAGACAATAGACTGACCAAACTCGTCCCTGACGGTGTCGGAAAATATGGCCATCTGCTGTGAAGTCACATTAAACAGATCATCAAACATCGGCATCCTCCTCTTCAAACGGTAACTGGAGGACGACACCATCAGCCTTTAATGCCTGCTCAATAACCCCTGAAACATCCGCAAATGATTCAGCCACCCCGGCTGCAATAATCTTTTCAAGTTGCGGTTTGGCCATGATGTAGTCAGACTTGAAATCGTCATCAGAGCTTCTGACCTTTTCAATCAGCTGGTGCCAGTATTCTTCTGGCAAGGACAGGGAATACTCGCTATCGGTTAGCGAGATCAGTTCTTCCGTGAGCTGATCAACAGCGCTCATCTCACCTGCCTCCATAGCTTTCTGGAGCTTGGAGGAAAGATCCTGAGCTTTGCTGGTGTGTTCATTTGGTATCAGAGCGATTTTAATTTTCATGAGTTCCTCCGTTATTTGCATTAGAACCGGTCACCATGTCCCAGCAGGCTTTGTCGATCTCGTCTTTTGTCGGGAGCATGCCTATTAATGGCGATCCGGCATTCCGAAGGGCTTCACGCAGCTCTTCTTCCTGTTCTGGAGTTAAATCCTTGATGTCGCGTGAACATACCGTCATCGACGCATTGGCTTCCTGATGCCCGCCGGACTGGAAAACCATGTGGTCTTTCTGAGAATAGAGATACGAAGCCCGGCCGCATTTCACTTCAATGGCAATAGAGCCTCCGGCCGGAGCCTTCATGCCTTCACCACGACCGAGAATCACCGGCACTTTCAGATCTTCGATGATCAGGTCGGTTTTTGTGAATCTGCCGTCCTCAAATGTGGTTCGGGCCTGCGTGTCTGCTTTATGTCCGAGGGGACTCAGCACCTGTTTCACAATTTTTTCACCACAGTAGCCGCTCAGGTTTCGGCGGATCTTAAGCTGAACCGTATGCCTTTCAGCAGGACCGTTGGCGACTTCGAGCTGGCTTCTGTAGTCGGCAATCTTGGTTCTGAATGCTGGGTCACGGTCTGCGAGATATTCAAAATAGTAGCGCTGCTGTTCAACGGATAGATTCAGCCTCGAATGCAGCTCCTTTGGCGTAACCGGCTTACTAGGGTCCGGAGTCCATTTCAGCCATGAATAAAATTCCGCCGCTGGCGGGTGCGTATCGAGATAGGCGTTGAGCGCTGTCTTGGCGCTTTCCAGTCGGGCTCTGCCTGTTTCAAGGTGAGCCGCCGCACTGGCAAGCCGGGTTGCACACTCCTTTTGCACTGTTTCTGCCAGCTGAGTTGCCATACCAAGACACTGCCGGGCCATTTCATTTCGCTGCTCCATCTGCATGCGATGGTCTTTCGCAGCCTCCAGAGCTTCCTGAGCAGTAGCAACAGCGGATTCCGCTTCTGCGACCGCTGATTCTGCGGCGGTGACATCTGCCTCATCAGATGAACAGTTAGACGGTTCAAAGTTGCCGTCCTCATCATAGCTGCCACTCACTTCGCAGGCGGAAAGAGATGAACAAGCGGAGCTCAAATGCTCATTGGCTGAAGCAAGCTGCTCATTAGCCTGTTCCAGCTGCCGTCCGGCCTCCATTTCGGCTTCCATCGCAGCGTCCAACAGGTGAGCACTGTTATCGGCCTCCTGCTGTGCTTCGGCCAACTTGGCTTCAGCCGCAGCAATCTGGGACTGACAGGCGTTATCCATGGAGTCATAGGCCGACTGAAGTCCGGCAATTGCCTCCTCGAGATTCTCAACTTGTCCAACGGATACGTACGCCATTGCCCACCTTAACTCTGTAAATAATCTCTTAAACGTGAAGCCAGAGCGTGAAGATAAGGGACCTGTTCCGATGCGTTCGCCTCAAAATGAGAAAGCTGCTGCACCAGCGCGTTATAGTCATCTTCAAAACTCGCTCGCTTTTCATCCTGCCAGGTATCCCCAAGGGCACCAAAGCTATGATTCAAACCATTAACCGCTTCATTCAACTTGTCGATGAACTGCGTCAGAGACTGCGCGAAACGGTCAAGTTCATCAGGATCGCCAATTGCCTGTGGCATGATTTACCTCCAAATTTTTGTCTACCAGTAACCTTCATCATCACCACTGTCTGTGTTGACCGATGGTATTTGATTCGGACTGCTTGATTTACTTCGTGAAGTAACGGACATCGTAACTTTCTGGAAAAACTTGTACAGACTCTCAGCATCATCCGCATAAAAGACTTTGTTCGGGATTTTAGCTTCACCCTGTTGAGCAAGATGAGGCGTGTTTTCGATAAATTTACCCAAAACATTCTTATCTGCATCATCACCAATCCCCATTGCCACACAAAAACACTTCGATGAGCGACCTTCATGGACAAATTCTTGCATTGGCAACTCCCAGTTATCGTTCGGTGCGCCATCTGAAACAAGAACCACTGTCGGACGATAAGCACGAGAGGGAACAATTTCCTTATTTTCAATTTGTTCCTTTGCCAACTTCAGGGCTGCACCCATAGCGGTTTCACCCTGAGCTGCAAATTCTTGCAGCGAAACCTCAGAAGCCCTTGTTGGACTAAGATGTAATTTGGCTTCGTCTCCAAAAGTTATGACTGAAATCAAAAATTCAGTCTCCATCTTTTCTTCTTCTTTGAAAGAATCTACCATCTTTTTGACCGCATCATTCAGGAGCTGCGTTTTGGTCGTTCCGCCTTCGACGAACTCAACATGCTGCCCATCAATGAATGCAGTTTCTCCTGTTCCGCGTGTATTTTCCGGATCAATTACGATATCCATGGAACCACTTACATCTAGTAAGAGCAATACTGGGAATGGCTTTGCTTGAGTTGTCGCGAATTTACTTGGATCAAACATTTTTCTCTCCTTTTTTGGGTTACCAATATCCTTGTTCTTCGTCAGATGAGTTTTTGACATCGCCGGCTGTAGCCGACTTGACGCTGCCTCCATCCAGTTTGATCTCCGACGGGGTCGGCACCACGTTCGGGTTCTTGGACTGGGTACGCATGGTCACCGACATGGTCACTCGCTGGAAAAACTCATGCAGCTGCCCGGCATTTTCCGCATAGAAAAGGTCGTGGGGCGTGCCCTCGATAAAACGCTTCAAAACCGTCTCATCCGCATCATGTCCGATAGCCATTGCCATGCGATCGCACTTGGAAGAGCGCCCTTCGGAAATGAAGTCATCCATAGCTTGCTTCCACATGTTGCCGTCAGTTGGCTGCCCATCTGAAACAAGGACGATAGTTGGTCGGTAGGCACGGGACGGCGTAGTCTCTTTGTCCTCAATCATGGCCTTGGCCATCTTGAGGGCTGTGCCCATGGGCGTATCTCCATTTACCTGAAGCCCATGCCACTGAACTTGTGACGCCTTGGTAAAGGGAACTTGCAGATCTACCTTACCGCCGAAAGTGATGACGGAAACAAGTATCTCAGTTTCCATCTTTTCTTCCTGAGCAAAGGTATCCAGCATATTCTCAACAGCCTTGTTGAGGTTGTCGATTTTATCTCCGGACATGCTGTAACTAACATCCAGAAGCAGAACAACGGGAAGCGGTTTGGCGGTTTGGGTGGTGAATTTTTTAGGATCAAACATGGATTATTCTCCTCATTAATTTGCTTGTTTCAATTTCATATATTTCTAAATACTTGGGGAAAAACTCGGCAAGGTTTCTGCTAATGTCAAACACTTCGCAGACCAGTCGGCCCCGATCCACCTTGTAAGTGGTACTGAGTTCAACCTGTAGCCCATTGATAAGTTTTGACAAAGCATCCTTCGCTTTCTGCCCTATGGCGGTGTACAGTTCCGGAGCATGGTAACCGGCGGGACGAACTCTAGTTCCGGCCTCACAGTTCCATTTCCACTCCGGTGACACCTCGATGGTATCTCCGTCAATAATTGAAGTGACTCTAAATGCTGGCATCGTTGCTCCTTTTGGTTTTTCAGCTAATTATGTTTTTTTCTGCATCTAGTTATAAGCAATCGGCGTGCCAAGTAATCAAAAAAAATTATAAGATATTGATATTGTATGACTTAAAGAGCCGCTTTCTATATTAAGGCTTTGATTGTGTTTCAACTCAGGTTGATGCATTATAAACCCTGGTTTAAAAATTTTGTTTTGTCTGGTTCAAAAACTTGTGCACCGCCTGAGGGGTTACACCCAACATTCTCGCCGCCTGACTCTGGTTGCCGTTTGCGGCCTCCAGCGCCCTCAAAATCATCTGCTTGCGGGCACTGCCGAGAAACTCATCCAGAGAAAAACCATCATAAGGCTCGGGCAAAGTATCCAATGGATCAGCATAGGTGATCGGCTCGGTAATCAACAGATCAGAGGCATCCAGTACCTCAACACGACTCAGCCTTACAGATCGCTCGATGACATTCTCAAGATCTCTGATGTTGCCTTCCCAGTTGTGCGCTTGAAGGCGACTGAGCGCATCTGTCGTGAGTCGGCGCTGTCTTTTCAGGGAACCGTTCAACCGATCCAGGATATGGAGTGCTAGTTTAGGAATATCTGAACGCCGATCACGCAAAGAGGGCAGTTGGATCTCGCCAACATTCAGCCGGTAATAAAGGTCTTCACGGAAATTACCTTTGCGGATCTGCTTACGGAGCTCACGATTGGTGGCCGCAATCATCCGAACATCAACCACATGGCCTTTGGTTTCACCGATCGGCTCGACAATTCCATCCTGAAGCACTCTCAAAAGTTTGGCCTGAGCAGGCAGCGGCAATTCTCCAAGCTCATCCAGAAACAGCGTCCCCTTGTGAGCCGCATCAAACTTTCCGGTCTGATCATTCACAGCTCCGGTAAAGGCACCTTTTTTGTGTCCAAAAAGGATGCTTTCAACAAGGTCCTCCGGGATTGCCGCACAGTTAACCGCGATAAAGGTATCCTGAGGGCGGCCACTTAATGCATGGACATAGCGGGCAAACAGTTCTTTTCCGGTTCCGGTCTCTCCGGTAATCAGGATCGGAGCAAGCGATGAGGCCAGCATGGCACCCATCTCAAGGGCTTTGAGCATAGCCGGATGATCTCCGACAATCCCGAGCTGCGCCCGGGCCGAATCCACATCCACCTCATGTTCATCAATCGTAAAACCCGATGATTTGAACCTGACCGAAGGAAACTCGTCCGATGACAGATCAATCTCGCTTACAGGTGGGAGATCCTTCGTTACAAAGCGTGGCGGTCTTACATGAAGAATCTTGGCCGGAATTTCACCGGATGCCGCCAGCAACACCCAGCAGGCATGCATCTGAGGTGTGCCCGATGCGACCGAGATAAAGAAGTTGGCCGGACCATGCTCTTCCTGAATGGCATGCGCATGCTGCTTCAATCCGCCAAAGATATCCCTATAGCTGGTCGGGTCCGACAGCTTCATATCCAGAACGTGAACCTCACAGTCCGGATGCAATACGTTGATCGCCTCTTTGGTGTTCCTGCTAATCTCTCGGGTGGTTGGCGTATCAAAGAGAAATACGTGCTCATAACTTCTGACGTTCAACAGCGACAGAATCGGCCCCGGTTGTTCTTCTTGGTCTACCAGCCCTTTTGAATAGGGGTCATGAAAACCTGTGAATGTAAGCAAGATATTTGTCAAACTATTGCTCTCCAATTATAAAGCGAAAATAGAAAGTTCTATTCTTATATATCTATCTACTCTCTTTGAACATGAATCTTTTGAGGATATTGGTTCCGTCTTAAGCATTGAATACATTTTACTTTGATAAGAAATAAACATAGTCTTTACATACAATTAAATAGTAACAAGAGAGTATTCAATACGATTAATATATTCTTTCATAGATAGTTTGAGTTCCCTTTTCCCCCTTATTACTACCATACTGAAACATTTGTGAACTATAAATACCTTGCAAAAAAGCAAATAAAATAATTCTAACTGATGAAGCGAATGATACATTAAGCTAACAACATATTTAATTTAGAATACCGATATACTAATATATGTGCTTATAAACAACTATACAACTAATATTTTTTTAACCTAAAAATATTACCCTTACTAACAAGACGTTTGAACTTTATGCTGAAAGTTAAATAACAAGTTGCTTTGGTTAAATAGTAGTAACTTTTTGGCACGTAGTGGATACATAAGTCTAAAAAACAACCTCTAATACTACAAAAGGTGACAAAAACTAATACTCTAGGTAATATCCTCAATACTCCCATACTTCATATTCATTGTAAAAGGAAGGATTTAGAAGAGCTGAATATGCTGTTTTTCCAATAAATGAAATGTAATTTTCATCGAATCACACTTTTTAGAGTCTCTTTTTAGGAAAAATGCAGCTTATTTTGATACATGGTTTTATGCATTTTTATACATTTTTTATGCATAAAGCAGACAAAAAACAGCCATAATTGTACATCGTTTGTACCAATTTTGTTTTAATTCACACAATTTTTGTCTTGAATAACACAACATTTGTTTGGAATCAAACATAAATCATGCAACTTTCATGCAAAAATAACTATTACTTGGATTTTGTAATAAGAAGAGCTTCCATTTAAGATAAAAAATGAGGATTCGCTTCATTTTTTGGGTTAATACCCTACTCCTTAAATACAGAATTGTTTACTACTGCATTTTCGACGTGGAAAAAGGTAAATCAGAAATATTTAATCTCTCTCAGACGCGTATCTAGCTTTTGTACAGAAGCTTTCATTAAGTCTACCCTTCGAGATAAAATTAAAAACCAGCCTTACAAATCCCATTCAGTTGGGGACTAATCGAGATAAATGTTAACGGTCTAATGTACCAAATGCAAAATGCGAAATTATTCCTCCAATTTTCTCAACTTCTCTAATAAAGAATTTGCCGCCAGATGGCTATAGCCTTGTGTAGTTATAACCGTTGAGTGTCCGGCCAATTCTTTCACTTCCATCGTATTAAAACCCGCATCAAGCCATTTTGTTACTCTTCCATGCCTGAAACCATGCAGCGTTTTATTTCTTAACCCCGCCATTTCCGCAAATCGTTTGAACTCTTTCGTTACATGTTCTTTAGTTAGCTTGAAAATCCTTTCATTTGGCTTCATTCCCTTAATATAAGGAATGAATACGTCTTGCAATTTTTTAGAAATGGGAATGATACGCTCTCTACCTGATTTTGTATGGTACACGTGAATGAATTGTTCGTCGTGTACATCACATGCTTGAAGCTGCAAGGCTTCCTTACGCCTTAATCCGGTTTCATAAACGAGAATACAAAAAGGCTTGAACCAAGATTGACTCATACTATCATGATAATATGGAGCTTCTTGTAAAGCTTTGTGATACGCATCAAATGCTCGAAATATAGAAATCAACTCTTTCTCTGAAGTGATTTTGCGCATAGTGGTGATCTGCTGACGAGGAAATTTTATTTCCGGATAAATCCGTTTTATCCATTTCATTTTAATACAATAGTTCCAGAATGCCTTTAGATGTCTGGAATCTTTTCGCATCGTAGCCGGTGATATACCTGGTCGTCTAACATAGCTTTCTATTTCTAAGTCTGTAACCCTGTCTAACCTCTTTCCTTCAACATACGAACTAAATCGATTTAAGATATGATTGTATGAGTGATACCCTGCCTCAGACAGCACAGCTTTTTTTGAGTCTAAGAAACGGTTAATAGCCTCATAAATCATTAAGTTGGTATCTCTCTCATGATCTGTTATCTCATGGAACCTTGCTAGCAGATCATAATCATTGCTCTCGCAGTATTCAATAAACTGCTTAATCAGATTCTTTGCTCTTTCCTTATTTTTAGTCTTTAGACTAACGCTTTTCTCGTATTTTTTACCTTCGGCTTGTCGGCGAATGCGTGCATAGTAGTTTTTATTCCGGCGAATAATCTCAATCATGGTGTTTATCCTTGTACACAATTTTTGTACACAACTCCAATTTCACCCAATTTTGTACACAACTTTGTATCACGAAAACGCTCTAAAAATGACTTGTAAGTGCTTACATGAAATTGCTAAAATCATGTGATTCGTGAAAAAATGGTTGATATTCTTATGAATATCAACCATTTAGCGTGTACCGCTGGCCGGACTCGAACCGGCACGAACTTTTGAGGTTCATTGGATTTTAAGTCCAACGTGTCTACCATTCCACCACAGCGGCGCTGAGTTGTTCAGCAAAGATTCCAAATATAAGGCTTAGATGACCACTTACACAATGATAAAATTAATATGTTTCTAAATTTAAGACATCAGCTATTATTTCTTTTAGCAAGTTAGTCTTCGTTTTGGTCTTCTTAAAATTCCCTATCCAAGTGGAGTAACTTCTTTCCTGTTTCTCTTTCTATGCCAAATGAAGGATACATACTCAACGTATCGCCAAACTCATACGATTTCCGATGAAGTTGATGCTCAAAGGTTTTTGTATTGATTGTACAGAAACAAGCACGCTTATCGGAATCTCGTGATTGCCCTACTGCACCGGGGTTAATTACAAATCGGTATCCCTTTTGTACTTTCAAAATCCCAAATTGATTAGAAATTACACCAGGACGATGTGTATGGCCAATAAAACAAAAGTCTTCAGAGGTCTGATTTAGTAGATCCATGCATTTGAGTGCTGAATTTAGATAAGGCCACTCCTCTTTCACCAAAGGGGTTGCATGGGCAGCTATCCAATTTTCTCCGGAGATTGTCATTGGTAAAGATTTCAACCATTCTTTGTTTTCATCTGTAATCAACTCTCTTGTTAAACTGAGAACCGAATGATTGGGCTCACGAAACGACCGAAGTGAGTAAAATCCTGCAATAGCCGCATCATGGTTTCCCATTACCGATGGAATTTTTCGATCTCGTAAAATTTGAATGACTTCATTTGGCTGAGGACCGTAGCCAACAACATCCCCAAGACAAAGTACGTAATCAGGTTTTATAGAATCAATTTCCCTTAAGACTGCATCAAACGCAGGAAGATTAGCATGAACGTCAGAAATTAAAGCAATAAGCATTATTTGTTTGCTGATTAATTGAACTATTGTTGTTTAAAAATAACAAAGAATAGTAACAAAGTACTTATTTATTTCTGAAATAAGTCAAGCTAAGTCAAGCTTAAAGTAGGATGATTATACCTAAATTATACGGCGATTTTCCGTTAATCGACACGCTGAATGATAAACTCACGGCGAAGTTCTGCGGGGAGCAGTCTTGCTTCCAGGTTGGCATCTGTTACCGTACTAAATTGACCTATCATTACACGCCATACACGGCTTCCATCAGTTCTTTGATGTGGTATCACTGAAGTCCTCCATTCGCGGGCACGAAGCCGTTCTGCAAGGTCATCTGCTTCACTTCTCAATGGACTTGAATAAATCACGATTCCATAAAACGGTGCGATATTAGGATTGAAATCACCGTTCAAACCAAATAAGCCTCCACGGTGTTGCCGGGTAAGTTCGAGAAGTACTTCATCTGCATTTAACACAGGATCAGTATTTGGTTGAGTTGTTGATTGATCAAGAGGATTTGTCATACCGGCCGCAGCTGCAGATCTGTTATCTAATCCTATGGCTGCTCTGTTCTCAAGATTCGCTGTACCTAAATTTGCACGGAAGAAATCAGGCTCCTGATGTGGAAATAAGGAATAAACCAAAAACAACATAATTGCAAAAAGGATCATCGCAGCAACACTAATCGCAACTCCTAACCCTTTGTCGCCAGCACCTTTATTGGAGTTGGGAAGCACAGGAGAAATAACACTATCCTGTAGGTGCGAATAATCTCTATTAATATTCTTTTTACCGGTTCTTTTGAAATTAAATTGACCGGAAAAAGCCTGAGTTTCTTCTTCTGGGATTTGATATTTGCTTCTAGATGCAGCTTCAAGAGCACGTTGCTCTTCTTCCAATAACCGCTGTTCTTCTGCTATACGGGCTTCTTCTTCTAAACGTAAACGTTCTTGCTCTAAACGCTCAGCATCTTCAGCTTTTTTCCTCTCTTCTTCTATTAAGCGCTGTCGTTCTGCTTCCTCTTCTAGCTTACGTTGTTCTTCTTTACGTTTCTTTTCCTCTTCTTCTAATCTCTTCTGTTCTAGAGCTTTATTTTTACCGAAAAAATTTACTTTAAAAGCACCGGCAGTAAGCTCTTCTTCAAATAAATCATGTGGGTTTTTCAGGGATGAAGCAGGATTCTCAAAAAACTTACTATCATCAAGAGTTGGAGCATAAACTGTTTTTTCTTCAACCCATGGCTGTTCAAATACAGCAGAAGCAAACTCTTGTTGCTCATCTTTATCAAGCTGAATTTCGGGTGATTTTTCGATGATTTGATTTGATGTTACAGCCTCAAAAGTTTCATCCTCATTAGTAAAAGAGTCTAATTTAGGTGAACTTGATTGAATTTTTATCTCATCAACAATTTTGAGTTCTTCAGAATCAACGATTTCTACTTCTTCTATTCTGGAAGTAAATTCATCAAAAATAGTAGGTTCAAAATCTTCGGCTTCATCTTGCTTATATCTGGCAGTTACAGACTCGGAAATTTCAGAATTTAGTCCTATAAATTCAGTTTTGCCTTCTGATGGTTGTTCAATTGGTTTTACCTTCGAAATTGATGTTTCAAGTGCATCTAATCTCGAAGTTAAATCATCTAATTCGGTTGGCTTAAAATCCTGCTTAAGTTTCTGCGCTTTTCTCTTCGTTCCAAATTCTGCCAAGCCATCATCAAAACCGATTCTATCTCCAAAATTGTAAGTATTGATTTTACTTCCATCAAAGAAAGGATCTGCTTTTAATAATTCAAACCCTTTGTTTGAAGAATTTTTCGTTGTTGAATCAGGAATTACGGAGATTGAGTCTTCAGAGGTCTGATCAGATTTCCAAAGAGACAGTTTGTAGATATTAGCAGCATTATCATTTTCTGTAATCGGGGTCACTACTGAAATCAACTCATCTTCATCCGGACCATTCGATAAACTTCTGGGCTTATTAAACTTAAATTTCGGCGTACTGTTAATTTCAATCTCTTTTAATCCCTCATAAACAGCATTGACTTCTTTTGAAAGGTCTTCAGAAGGTTTAAAACCTAATTTCCCATTCAAATTTCTAAAGGTTCCTAAACCATGAACTAAAACCGAACAATCTTTTGAGCTATTATAAATGTCGGTTGAAAAATTTTCGATAGCATCCTTCAATAAATCAACATCATAAAGCAAATCTTCTAGGAGCTTTTCCATTACAGGATCTGCCTTGGAAGATTTCAAAAACGGATCAGGCATAAACTCTATGATGTTAGCAGGCGGGGTCAAAACAACTGCACCATCATCTCGTGTACGTTCGGTTGGTTCTCGATGCACCATGCAAAACACACCCAAACCGCCTACTTTAGCGGGTTTACCTTGGGCAACGATCTCACGAATTGCCGTTACTAATCTATTTTGAAACTGATTTGCCATGTATCGAGTGCGAATAGGAGATAACGTATTATTATCACGATTATTTGCACGCAAAATCCTCTTTTGGCGAATCAATAGTGGACGCGTTTCGATAAGTTGTCCTTTTTTTTAGTTAAATCACGACGATGGTGCTAAAATGAACACTTTTATTAATACAATCAAGTAAAAAAATCAAATTTGTTAAATCTTTTTAGACATGCATTAAAAAAGGAAAATAGAAAGTTTTTTTTTATCATTGAGCCGAATCAAGAAATCAATCTATGGAACTTCAAAAAAAGTGGATTTTATTAATGTTGATGATGTCGTGCGTGATAACGGCTGTACTGATTTTTACTATCCCACAGCCCGAGAATCGTTCATTAGAATCATTAGATGAGATTGATTCCATCATAAATAAGGTACTATCATCAATTGATGCTGAGGAAAGGATAGTTCGAAGAACTAATTTCGTAGTTGACGGTCTATTTACCCGTAAACATTATCACATTTCTACCTCAAAAGATTTCCCAATCACTGCATTTCATGCGCAGGTTGCCCTCCCCCTTCAAGAAAAAAAAGTCTTTGTAACAGGAACACGTCAGTTCCCTGAACGAACATTGAGATTGCGATTTATTTATGGTAATACGGTTGTAAGGACGCTGGAGTTGAATCCTTCATTATAATTAGGCGACTTTTTTAAAGACTTTTTTAATCTGTTCGATCATTCATTTTTTTAAGTTCTAAAGATACCACCTGTATCCCCTATGGTTCTGGAACTACTAATTAAGTGCAGTTTTAGTAGTTTTTTTACTAATTCTCTGTTTAAAAAGACATTATAAACCTGTGTTATTAACATCTTATTAACATACCTTAATTATTAGAAAACAGTAGTACATGCGATTCATAAATCATTGAAATATGGTAACTTGCAATATAATTCTAATATTTTATTTTGACAGACGATTTGATGAAAAGACTGTTTCTATCACTTTTTGTGCTTTTAATTCTATTTAGTACACATTCAAAAGCTCAACTTCAACAACAATCAATTTTTCCGAGTTTAACAGGTAATGAACTTCTTGACAGCCTCTCAGTTCATTTTGCACCTGTTACCGTAGTGAATTATGATAATGCTCGTAATCTAATGTTCAGCACGGTAGATAATTTGAGCGGATTACTTGTCTGTATCTATACAGGAGATACAATAACTTTACCTGAGAATGTAGGTGATCCAAAAGGTTTCATGAATGATAATGGTTGGAACACCGAGCACATTTGGCCGCAATCCAAAGGTGCAATTGTTGGATTAGCCCGAAGTGACATTCACCACCTTAGGCCTATTCGTGCTGATGTCAACTCTTCACGAAGTAATAAACCTTTCGGATATCTGGAGCCGGCCCAAGTTAACCGCTGGTGGAAAGATGATATGAGTCAAACAACGGTTCCAATTGGTGAGTTAACGGATTGGAGCAGAACCGGTTCAACTTTTTTCCAGGTTAGAGATGCCCAAAAAGGGTTCGCAGCCCGTGCCATGTTTTATTTCTTTACTTTTTACTATGCTGAAGCCATGCAGGCCGATCCTGATTATTTCTTATTTCAGCTAGAAAATTTGAGAAGATATCATAATGAGTCTTATATAAATCAGTACGAGATTGATAGAACGTTACGAGTAGAAATTATTCAGGGGAATGTCAATCCATTCATTATGGATACTACTCTAGTACGTCGTGCATTTTTTGAAAACTTTGATCCAAATCAAGCTTTTGGCAACACCGGATACTTTGTTGATTTTGAAACGGGTTCTAAAGGAGGTTACGATTCCGGTACAGTAACTTTAAGTGGTATTCAATGGACGTTTAGTAATGCTTTGATTCTTGGAAATGCTGGGGATGAAGTCATCGGCTCGAAGGCTGCTCGCCTACGCCATCAAACCGAAGAAAATGCTGAAGAAGCTTTTATACGCATGGATGAAGACAAAGCTAATGGACTTGGGGTCATTTCTTTTTTGTATAGTCGTTCTAACTTCTCAGGTGATCGTTCAGGTACTTCACCAACAATTTTAGTTGAATATAGTACAAATCAAGGGGATACATGGTTATCAGCAGGTGCGCCCATTAATCTAGCCGGCGTAAATAGTCTGCAATCAGCCAACTTTCCGGTGAACATTGAAGCACCCGGACGTGTACGCATCCGCACGATTTCCGGAGATAACGGTAAGCGACTGAATATTGACAATTTTAGAATTACTGACTTTTCAACTGTTGTGTTGCCCTCATTATCTGAGATTGGTATCACGGAAAGTAATCAAGATTTCATCACTCTTAATGCTAGTGTAATCAATGCAGGAGGTGGGACAATTACCGCAAGGGGATTTATTTACTCTGTCGCATCAGAAAATAACGATCCTATCATCTCAGATGAGAATATCACTCTTGTAGCCGCAGGTTCAGGAACAGGTGGATTTTCTGCTACACTTCAAAATTTAGATTCGAATATTGACTATGCCGTTAAAGCTTTTGCAACGAATGAAACAGGCACATCTTATTCAGAAGAAATTTTTATTCAACTTTCAGAAGATGAGTTTATTGAATTAGATATGGCGTTCAAAGACTCTTTTTCAGGTACACAAAATGAAACCTTTACCACCTCAGGGGTAATTGGTGAAAGCGTATGGAACGTTTCAAGATCAGGTAATGATTGGGGTGCTCGTATTTTTAATAATCGGTTAGAGTTAACAAATACTGCTAGCGCAGCAACAAATGCTAACGGATGGATTTTCGCCTACACATCTACAAGTGATTTCGAAAAGGGGTATGAACCGGTGCTAAATCATCATCATGGAGTAATTAGTTGGACATTTAATATGCGTCAAATCCGAACAGATCCATCCGGATTTGGAACTGGAAATTATGGCGCTGCTTTTGTTTTGGGCTCAACTACAAGTGATGTACGAACAACCGGTTCAGGGTATGCCGTTGTGATTGGAAATGCATCTTCACCGGATCCAATCCGACTCGTTAGCTTTTCAAATGGATTATCTGGTGCTCAGGAAAACATTGTAACATCACCTGCCGGAAGTGTACTGGAAAATCCTCAAACAGGTTTTATGAGTATTGAAGTTAGATTTAATCCAATAACGGGATTATGGCAACTCTTTGGAAGATTAGATGGTTCTGCTTTCAGTGATCCATCTGAAGGTGAACTTGAGCTACTTGGCGAAATAACACACACTACTCACACATCAACACCTTTACTTTATATGGGTGGGTATTGGCAAGGTTCAACCGCCGCAAACCAAACGGCCTTTTTTGATAACATTACAGTTGATATAACCCCTTTAAACCTCCTTTTCTCTTCAGTTGTGGAAGGCCATGCGGGATGGCGTATAGTCGGGTCACCACTTGCTAACTCTGATTTTGGCACATTACTTGAACCTTTCTGGACACAAGGTTTTCAAGGAGCAGATACAAATACCGGAGATCCAAATGTCTTAATCTATGATTGGAATAATCCTGTTGGCGAAGAATTCATCCCCATAAATAATGCTCTCGACCTTCTTAAACCCGGAGAGGGTGTACTCTTTTATCTTTTTGAAAAAGATGATATCCAAAACGGTAGCTTTCCAAAAAGCTGGGAAATTTCAGGATTCGCCAACATGAGCGATATCACAGTTGATCTAAACCCCTCAATAAATGGATTTACCTTAGTGAGCAATCCATACCCGGTGACTCTTGATTGGGCTCAGGTTATCGCTCAAAATGCAGCAATTAAACCTGTAATCTATATCTATGACCATGCTTACAATGGAACATTAACGGGCGAAGATGTTTCGCTCGCAGCTGGTGCATATCGTACCTGGAATGGAGTTGCAGGAAGTTTAGGGAACTATCTGATTGCTCCCTTTCAAGGTTTTTGGATACAGAGTGATGTTGAAAACGGTAGTTTAACCATCCCCTCTTCCGCACGTGTATTTGGCACAGCTTCTCAACTTTACAATGATTCCTCTGCCTTTAAGATTTTAGCAGCGACTGAATCCGGTATAGAAAATGAACTATGGCTTTCTTTTGGTGAAGGAGGCTCCCTTGAAAAAAACAGCTATGATGCTTTAGCCCTTAATCCGCTTGAATTTGCGCCACATATACAATTCCATATTGAAGGTGAACTTGCTTTTAGTAGCAAACACTTGCCTTTAATTCAGGAAAAAATCATCCTGAATATAGAAGCAAATCCGTTAACCCCAAATGCAGAGGGATATTTTGAGGTTCATGAGGGATGGGTGACCTTTAACTGGCAAATTCCCACTGAATTGTCTCATTTAGATTTCTTTTTGATGGATAATCTAACCCAAACAACGATAGATATGAGAGAAGTTAGCAAATATTCGTGGGAGAGCTTTCCATCGAAAAACTTGATCAGCCAATATTCTTTTGGAAGCTTACAAAAACTATCAAACAGCAGTCGATTTTCAATATCCATTATTCCGGCTGATGAGATACTTGAAACGCAAAACCCAACTCAGATAGCCCTATATCAGAACTATCCAAATCCATTTAATCCTTCGACACAAATTCGGTTCAGTTTACCTGAAAATGCAACTGTATCGCTTTCTGTTTACAGCATTGAAGGGCGTCGCGTTGCAACCCTCGTAGAAGGACTCAAAACAAGTGGTGAGCATTCGGTTTCATTTGACGCATCACATTTGGCATCAGGAGTGTACCTGTATCGCTTACAGGTGGGAAATCATTACTTAACCAAAAAGTTGATGCTAGTTAAGTAATGTAAGCTTATTACTGATTTTCTTAACTCAATACAAATTCAGATTGGTATCGATTGAATCTCCTCTTGATTCCTGATACATCCGATAGAGTACCGTTCCGGATTGCATAAGCAATCTGGAAATCATATTGAACTCTTTGGTGCTAAAAACTCGCTGTCTTTTGATAATTACAAACCCGAACAACCCTGTAGATATAGGAATTTTCATCTGATTTTTGATGAGTTCTTTTTCGGTCAAAGAAAAGAGTGGAACTCCTATTTCTGCACTTAATCCATTTTTTATTGAGTATTCAGCAAAAATTCCGGTATTCTTTGATGCCGCATGATTTGTGAAATAAGGTTTGCGGGTTGCTGTTAATTTGGTGTAGGCTTCCTCCCGAATAAAATCACTTGGCCCAAAATTTTCCTGTTGATGATGGCCTAGAGAAAGAACAAGATTAACTCGGTCATCTTGTAGCGTCCAAAGAGAATAATAGCTGATATCAAACTCGAACATGAGTGAATTAGCCAATTTTCTGGAGGCTGTAAAAAAATCACCTGCAATGCTTTCAGCCATGAAGATGTTTGCAATATTTCGGCTAATTTTAGCTAAATCAATGTTCAAATCGGTTACATCAACCGCTGTTACAATATTGCCCTGAACACGTTTAAAAATTTCATTACGGTCATGAACAAAGAGTAATTTATCAATAAAATCGGTTGCTCCAAGTTCTCTTGCCTTTTGTTCAATATCTGAAGAAGCACTTCCTGTCATAATAATTACAGGGATATTCTTCGTAACGGTATCCGCCATTAACGATTCCAAAAGCTCCAATCCATTTAACTCAGGCATCTGAATGTCGAGTAAAATCAAATTGATCTTATTTTCAGAGAGCATATTAATACCATCCTGAGCATTATTGGCATGCATAAGAAGGTAATCATCTTTAAGTATTTGATTTAATATAAGATGAGTAACCTGTTCGTCGTCGATAATGAGTATAGAATGCTCTTTCATAGCTTGAGTAATTAGATACTAAGTTACGAAAATAAGAGTTCAAGATTTTTTTGATAATCAGGTTTTACAATTCCCTTTTCTGTGATAAATGCGGTAATATTTTTTGCGGGAGTTACATCAAATGCTGGATTGAAAACATTCACTTTATTTGGAGCAACAGTGGAACTACCAAAGTCTGTGATTTCTTTTGCGTCACGTTCTTCGATAGGGATATCATCACCCGTTTTAACATTCATATCTATGGAAGATAGCGGAGCAGCGACATAAAATGGTATCCCATGCTCTTTCGCTAAAACCGATAAAGAATACGTACCAATTTTATTTGCTATATCTCCATTGGCGGCAACTCTATCAGTTCCAACGACAATTAAATCAACTTTTTTAGATTTTAGAACGTGTCCGGCTGCCGAATCGCAAATGAGCGTCATTGGAATTTCGGCTTTCATTAATTCCCAAGCAGTCAGTCGGGCACCTTGTAATAGAGGACGCGTTTCATCAACCCAAACATGCACTTTTTTCCCGGCTAAATGTGCGTGATAAATCATAGATAATGCCGTGCCATACATACCCGTAGCAAGACTCCCGGTGTTACAATGCGTCAAAATTTCTGCATTTTGGGGGATGAGTTCTTGCCCGTTCTTCCCAATACGCTCGCAAATTCTTTTATCTTCTTCGTGGATTGTTATTGCTGTTTTTAGGATGATTCCTTTAATCTCAGAAACCGGTTTATCTCTATGTGCATGGATGGTTGTTTTTAACCGTTCTAATGCCCAATTCAAATTTATAGCCGTAGGGCGAGAAGAAGCCAAGTAATCTGCAATCCGATCCACTTCAATTTTGAATCCTGCATAACTTTCTTCCTGTAAATCACGAATTCCCAGATAAAACCCATACGCTGCCGCAATACCAATGGCAGGTGCCCCACGAACTCTAAGCTTTTTAATGGCTTCCCACATCTGACCTACATCTCGGATATCACAAAAAATAGTTCTAGCCGGCAAAAACGTCTGGTCAATGATTCTTACATAATCCGTTTTCCATTCTATTGATTGAATCACTAAATGATCTGACATAAATTTTACTTTAAATAATTCACTTCGCTAATGGAAGTACATTTATATTTCATGTTTTTTATTGTGATTTGAATATACAGGTTGAACAGGGTTTGATAAAGAAAAAATGCAAAAGATTTGGTTATATATATAAAAATAGTCCCTAAGTCAGAGTAGCTGAAAGCTTTTTAAGTTGAGAAGTTGAGAAGTTGCTTTCCAGCCCCCTAATTGATTGGACAAATACTAAACTACAAAAGTTTATATTTTATAATCATGACAAAACATAGAAAAACATGGAGCAAGGCTGAGAAATTAGCTGCTTTAGAATT
>Ga0213835_100555_pt1 | contig 32782 bp, 31 predicted proteins | sample SWPATP01_FD_160576 | JGI IMG/M metagenome (GOLD analysis project Ga0213835, IMG submission 160576) | Coastal seawater microbial communities from Marineland, Florida, United States - SWPA TP0 #1 | ecosystem: Environmental > Aquatic > Marine > Coastal | place: USA: Florida | collected 2016-08-05
CCTTGAGCTGGCTCAGGCTGACATGCCCGGCATTGGCCTGCCGCCACGCAGGTCCGTCGTGCTGAAAGCACGCCTCCGGCGTGACGGCACGGAAGATGTCAGCCAGCTCCAGCGTGGGGCGGGGCACGCGGCCCCGCCGTCAACCCGGCCCGTCGCCTTGCAGAACCTGATCCTGCAGCGCCTTCATCCGTTCGAGGGGCTTACTGTAGCGCGACATTGGCGGTGACTGGCGAGCGACATCGCTGGTGACGAGTCGACGACGATGGATTGAGGGTGTCGCGCTGCGTGCCATGAGATCAAGAGGCGATGTCGCTGGTCGATGTCGCGGTGCGCAAGGCGGCGCGGCGCCTGAAGCTCTCGACGGTCATCTTCAGGATGGTGGCGTGATGGAGTGAGCCCGTGAGGCGCCATTGCTCCGAGCCCACTGGCGAACCGGTCGATGGCGGCGATGGTCATGGCCTTGTCGGGGAACACGGTGTCCCATCCGCTGAAGGGCTGGTTGGCGGGGTACTGTACCCCGTGATCGGCTTCAGGCCGGGCATGCTGCGCAGGCGCGGGACGATCTCCTCCTCCCGGAGGTCGGCAAGGGGATCGGGCTTGCCACCGCCATGGCGGCGGCGGTCTTCCGCGGGTGTGCCTTGCGTGGGGTCATGCAATACCTGTGCTGTTGGTCGGTGACGGGACGGCCAGGCATCCGATCCGCTTCCTGGTCGTTGAAGATCGGACCATCCTGACCACCATCGCCGCCGACGGCACGGGCAAGACCCGCGCCCGAGTTGGGGGAAGCTACGGCCGGGCCACGCCCGACCTCCGCTTCCCCCAACGCGTCATCTGCGATGTCGCTGACCCTTCGTGTTCAATGTCGCTGAACAGGCGCGGTCCATATCGGCCTGCCGGGCAACCCGGTCTCGGCCTTCGTGACCTGGGCGGTGCCGGGCGCGCGCATGGCCGAGGCGCTGGCGGGGATCGCCGGCGCCGCCCCCCGGCGCCAGATCGTGCGCGCGACCGCACCGCTGAGCCGCCGCCCGGGCCGCTGCGCGTTCCGCCCCATGCGGCTGACCGACCCCGACGGGCGCGGCGTGGCGGGGGTGGCGTTCCTGTCGCCCTCCTTCTCGCAGCGCATCGCGCTGCTGGCCGGGGCCGACGGGCTCGCGCTGATCCCGGCCGAGGCGGACCGGCTGAGCCCCGGCGACCTGCTGGAATTCCTGCCCTTCTGACGCAACAGGCCCCGCCGGCGGCGGGGCCCTTCCATGCCGCAGACCGGGCGGGCGTCAGGCGTCGACATGCTCGAAGCGCGGGAACAGCACCTCGTTTTCCAGATGCATGTGCCGCACCAGATCGGTCGCGAACTTCTCGAGCCCGGCATAGAGCGCCTGCCAGGACCGGCAGGCCCCCTCGGGCGGGGTGTAACCATGGGTCATGTGCTCCAGCGCCTTCAGCTGGTCGGCGTGGCTGTCGTGCTCGTGGCGCATCATGGCGATGGGGTGCTCGATCATCGGATGCCCGCCCGAGCGCATCATCGGGAACAGCACCTGCTCTTCCTTGGCCATGTGCTCTTCCATCTCCTCATGCATCGCCATCAGCAAGTCCACGAGGCCCTGCGGCGCGTCCTCATGCTCGCCATGAACCGTCTCGACCTTGGCAGCCAGGGGGATGAGGTCCTCCAGCTCGGCGCGGTGGGTGGCGTGATAGCGGGTCAGGATATGGTCGATCAGCGCGTCGGTTTCCTCGGGTGCCTGCGCCGCGGCGTCGCGCTGCAAGGCCTGCAGGCCGGCGAGCAGGCCCTCCGCGTCGAGGCCCTTTTCCGCGGCCGTCTCGGCCAGGGTCTGGCCCGCGCCGCAGCAGAAGCTGATGCCCGAGCGGCGGAACATCCCGGCGGCGCCGGGCAGGGTGGCGGCGACATCGCCGATGCGGGTCTCGAGGGTGAGGTCGGTCATGGACAGGCTCCGTGAGGTCAGGGGTGGGGCGCAGGACACGCCGACCCGACGAATAGGCATCCGGAATGCCGATTGCCTTGATCTGGATCAGTATCCAGAATGCGCATTCATGCGAGAAGCCCCGCAAGGAGACCCCGCCATGCGTCTGACCAGCTTCACCGATTTCGGCCTGCGTGCGCTGATGCGCATGGCCGCCGAGCCCGAACGCGGCTTCACCACCGACGAGATCGCCCGCGAGTTCGCCATCTCGCGGCATCACCTGACAAAAGTCGTGCGTGACCTCGCCCGTGCCGGGTTTGTCGTCACCCAGCGCGGCGGCGGCGGCGGGCTGCGGCTGGCCCGCCCACCCGAGGACATCCGCATCGGCGCCGTCGTCCGCGCGCTGGAGAGTCGCGAGGCGCTGGTGGAGTGCTTCCGTCCCGACGGCGGCAGCTGCCGCATGACCGCGGGCTGCGTGCTGGCCGGGCGGCTCGCTGGCGCGCGCGAGGCCTTCCTGCGCCATCTCGACGCCACCACGCTGGCCGAATGCGCCTGGGCGCCAGCGGAGGCCTGATCCATGGGATGGGCCGAGTTCGCCGCCGCCTTCGCGGTGTTCCTGCTCAGCCATGCGCTGCCCGCCCGCCCGGCGGTCAAGGCGCCGCTGGTGCGCGTGCTGGGGGCGGGCGGCTATACGCTGGGCTACAGCCTCGTGTCGGTGGCGGTGCTGGCCTGGCTGATCGTGGCCGCCGGACGGGCGCCCCACGTGCCGCTGTGGAGCTGGTCACCGTGGCAGCCCTGGGTGCCGTTCCTGCTGATGCTCCCGGCCTGCCTTCTGATCGCCTGCGCCATCGGCGCGCCCAACCCGTTCTCCTTCGGCGGCCGGGCCGAGGGCTTCGACCCCGCCCGCCCCGGCATTGCGGGCGTCACACGCCACCCGCTGCTGTGGGCGCTCGTGCTTTGGGCCGGCGCGCATCTGGTGCCGAACGGGGATCTGGCGCATGTCGTGCTGTTCGGCAGCTTCGCCGGCTTCGCCGCGCTGGGGATGCGGATGCTCGACAGGCGGCGGCAGCGGCTCTGGGGGCCCGAGGTCTGGGCGGACCGGGCACGGGCGACCTCGCTCATGCCCGCCGCGGCACTCCTGTCGGGGCGCTGGCGCCCGGCGGGCGGCCCGCCGCTGCTGCGGCTGGCGGCGGGGCTGGCGCTCTACGCGCTGCTGCTGGCACTGCATCCGCCGGTGATCGGCGCCTGGCCCTGGCCGCCGCTGTGATTGCTTGACATATGTCAAGGTATCGCAGCCCTGTTCCGTGCCACACAGATCCTGCAAACAAGGAGTTCCCCCATGCGCCTTGCCGTCGTTCCCGCCAGCCGTCGCGGTGAAACCGATCTCCTGCTCTCCGAGGTGGCGAGCGACCTGATGCGCGCCGGGTTGCGCCTGGCGGGCGTGGTGCAGACCAACACCGATGTGCCCGGCCGGCACCACTGCGACATGGATGTGCGCGTGCTGCCGGACGGGCCGACCATCTGCATCAGCCAGAACCTCGGCCCGGCGGCCCGCGGCTGCCGGCTGGACCCCGACGGGCTGGAGCGGGCGGTGGCGGCCGTGGCGCTGCGGCTCGACGGTGCCGACCTTATGATTCTCAACAAATTCGGCAAGCACGAGGCCGAGGGCCGGGGCTTCGTTCCCCTGATCGTCGAGGCGGTGTCGCGCGACATCCCCGTCCTGCTGGGCGTGAGCGACCTGAATCGCCCGGCCTTCGACACTTTCGCATCGGGCGCGGCCATACCGCTGCCCGCCGAGCGAGCGGCGATCCTCGACTGGGCGCAGCGCCTGCCCGCCTGAGGTTCAGCCAGACCACGGCAGGGGCGGAACGCGTTGGGGCCGTCGCCTTGGCCGAGAGTAGCAGGCGCACCGCCGCGCCTGCATCGGGCGGCTGACCCCCATCGGCACAGGACACAGCGGCTGCGGCGCCCTGGAGGGCAGGACGACCGACAGGCGCGGCGCTCGGGGGCGCGGCCCGTCCGGCAGGCTGTGCCCCGGCCAGGCGGTCAGCGGTGCCGGACTCGCCGCCGTCAACCCGGACTGCAACGCGACCGGCAGGCCGGTTCGCCATACGATGCGTCAACTGCATCGTCATTTGGCATCACCCAGCGCCCCTAAGCGACATTGCATGTCCCGCGGCAGGCAATGCCTTCGGCGATCCGGGCGCCGCCACCGGCGCGGCGATTCCGCCCGGCCCGGGTCGGCATCCTGACGCGGACCTCGGGGATGCCCGCGGCGCTGCTGCACGCGGCGCTGCAGGCGCTGGACGCGGCGGTGATCCGGGCGTTCGGAGCCGGGACCATACCCCCGGACCCGGAACTCCACGCCGCGCTCTCCCGGGCGGTGGCGCGGGGCGTGTCGCTGCGCGCGGTCTCCGCCTGCGTGACCGGCGGGTTGTCGTGGGAGCCTATGCTTCCGGGGAGTCGCTGTGGGAATCGGGGGTGGTCAACGGCGGCAACGACACCGCCGCCGCGGCCTTCGTCCGGCTGTGGCTGCAACGCTCCGCCATGGGATGAGCCCCCGCGCGCCGCACGATCCGCCAGCCCCGATGCAACCCCGAACCCGAGTGTCGAACATGCAGATCTTCGTCTGCAATCCCAATTCCAGCCGCGCGATGACCGCGCTGATCGACCGTTCGGCCCGGGCCGCGGCCAGCCCCGGCACGAGGGTGGTGACCGACTGCGCCGGCCCGCCGGGGCCGCCCGGCATCGAGGGCCACCATGACGAGGCGCTGGCCGTACTGCCGATGCTGGCCGCGCTGCATGCCGCCGAGGCCGCGGGCGCCCGGGCCCATGTCATCGCCTGTCTCGACGATCCGGGCCTCGGCGCGGCACGCGAGGTGGTGGCGGGGCTTCTTGCGGCGCGCCATGCGGTCGTGACCACCTTGCCGAGGGCGATCCCGATCATCGAGGGTCTGGCGCTGCGCTACGGCGCCGGCCATGCCTTGCGCAGGGTGCGCGCGGTCGACCTGCCGGTGCCGGCGCTGAAGGCCGACCCGGCCCGCGCCGAGGCGCTGCTGCGCCAGCAGATCGAGGCGGCGCGCACCGAGGACGGGGCCGAGGCGGTGATCCTGGGCTGCGCGGGCATGTCCGAGATGTGCGGCGCGCTGTCAGCCCGGACCGGGATGCCGGTCATCGACGGGGTCCACGCCGCGGTGCGGCTGGCCGAGGCGCTGGCCGGCGGCGGCTACCGCACCGCCAAGACCGGCGCCTATGCCTGGCCGCGCGACAAGTCGGGCGACATCCCGGGCGATGCGGCGGCGCATGGGGCGCCGCCCTCGGCCTGACCCTGCGCCGCGCTCTGTTCCGCTGGCCGGGGGCGCGGTCAGGGCCACCCTGCGGCAGCGCGCCATATGCGAGTCCGACAGGTCTTCGATGGTGACCTGGCCGGTGCCGCAGCCTGCGTCGGCCAGGGTGCAACGCGGCGCGAAGGGGCGGCCCGGAGGCAGGTTGGCCAGATCGGGAGGGGCGCCGGGGATCGCATCCAGCCGGCGGCCCTTGACCATCGCATCATGCGCGCGGCTTTTCAGCAGCCCCGGCGTGCAGGGGGTGGCGCGGGTTGCGGTTCAGGTCGCGGGCGGTTCCCTGCTCGACGATCTGGCCGGCATACATCACCGTGATGCGGTCCGCGACCTCGACCGCCGCGCCGGTGTCATGGGTGACGAAGATGAGCGACAGGCCAAGGTCGCGTTGCAACTCGCGCAGCAACGCCAGAACCTGGATCTGCGCGGTGGCTTCCAGCGCGGTCGTGGGTTCGTCGGCGAGCAGGAGCTTCGGCCGGCAGGAGAGCGCCAGCGCGATCATCGCCCGCTGACGCATGCCGCCCGACATCGCGTGCGGATAGCTGTCGAGCCGGCGTGCGGCCGAAGGGATCCGGACGCGCCGATCAGCGCCACCGCCTCGCCCGCGCGGACGTCGAGCGAGACGTCGTTGACCGCGCGCACCGGCCGTGTGCCGCCGGTGAAGGTGACGTCGCGGTTGCGGCTCGGGAGATAGGGGAGCTCATTTGGCGGCCTCCCGCACGGCGGGGTCGGGCGCGCGCCAGCCCGAGGCCGGGTCATGGGCGTGGCAGGCCACGAGGTGATGCGCCGCGCGCTGCGTCAGCATCGGCTCGTCCCGGGCGCAGACCGGGGCAGCCAGCGGGCAGCGGGCAGCGGGCAGCGGGTATGGAAGCGGCAGCCCGGCGGCGGGTCGATGGGATTCGGCGGATCGCCGGTCAGTGCCGGCTCCTCGGTCCGGTTGTCGGGGTCCATCGACGGCATCGAGGACAGCAGCGCCCGCGAATAGGGGTGCAGCGGATCGGCTTAGAGCGCCTCGGCGTCGCCCAGTTCCGCGACCTGCCCCAATCACATCACCATCACCCGGTCCGACGCGAAGCGCAGGACGTTCAGGTCGTGGCTGATGAAGATGTAGGTGAGCCCGAATTCGGCCTTGAGGTCGGCCAGCAGGTTGAGCACCTGCGCCTCGACCGACTTGTCGAGCGCCGAGACCGCCTCGTCGAGGATGAGGACGCGCGGCCGCAGCGCCGGCGCCCGGGCGATGTTCACGCGCTGACACTGCCCGCCCGACAGCTCGTGCGGATAGCGCCCGGCAAAGCGCAGGGGGTCGAGGCCGACGCGGTCGCGCAGGTCATGCGTGCGCGCCAGCGCCTCGCGCGCGGGCGTGCCGTGGACGCGCGCGCCAAAGGCGATGTTGTCCTCGATGGTCAGCCGCGGGTTCAGGGAGGAATTGCTGACCTGAAACACCATCTGCACCTGCCGGCCGTATCCCTTGAGCGGCAGCTCGGGGCTGCCCACCAGCTTGCCGTCGAAGTGCAGTGTGCCGACGTCGGGCTCGATCAGGTGCATCAGCAGCCGCGCGGTGGTGGACTTGCCGCAGCCGGATTCGCCCACCACGCCCAGCGTCTCGCCGGCCATCACCTCGAGGTCCACCCCGTCCACGGCGTGCATCTTCTTCACCGTCCGGCCTTGGATGCCGCCCCGCACCGGAAAGTGCCTGGTCAGGTCCCGGACCGTCAGGATCGCGCCCTCGGAGCTCATTGCCGCACCTCCATGGCCGAGCGCAGCCCGTCCGACAGCATGTCGAACGAGATCGAGACCATGAAGATCATCAGCCCCGGCAGCGCCGCCACCCATGGCTGCACATAGATCGCCGTGCGCAGGGTGTTCAGCATCAGCCCCCATTCGGGGTTGGGCGGCCGCACGCCGAGGCCCAGGGCTCGCGCGGCCTCGATGAAGTCCGAACTGCGCAGCCGGGTGGTGACGGCTTCGGCCACCCGGGCGACGGGCGGGAAGACACCACCGTCAGCGACAGGAGCGCATTGCCCGGCCCAGCACGAATCCGATCAGCGTGGCCACCGCCGCCAGCGTCAGCGTGTTGCCCACAGCCCGGAACACCTCGGCGGTGACGGGGCGTCCGGTGGCGGTGGAGGTGCCGAGATCGCCCTGCAGCGCCCGGCCGAGCCAGAGCAGGAACTGTTCGAGATGGCTGCGGTCGAAGCCGTAGAGCACCCGCAGCCTTTCCTGCAGCTCCACCGAGGCATCGGCGGGCAGGATCGAGATGAGCGGATCGCCCGGCGAGATGTGGACGAGCGCGAAGCACACCACCGAGACGCCCAGCATCACGGGCAGGGTATAGAGGATGCGGCGCAGCGCAAGGCCAAGCATCGGGCGCCTCCCATCGGGGTGGAAACAGGCAGCGGGGACGGGGCGGCCCCGCCCCCTCGGGGGGGCGGGGCCGATCGGGTCAGGGCTCGATGTCCGTCGTTGCGATGTCGATGAACCAGCTTCTGGGCTGCACCACTCCGGTCACCCGCGGCGACATCGCCCGCGGGCCGATGTCATGGGCGATCCGGACGAAGGGCGCCTCTTCGACGATGCGGGCGTGCAGCCGCGCCAGCGCGGCGTCCAGCTCCTCGGCGTCGAAGCTGCCGCGCGCATCGGCGATCAGCGCGTCGAACTCGTCGTTGCCGAAATGGCCCCGGTTGTTCGACACCGGCGGGAAGGCCCCCGTCCAGGTGAAGCGGACCATGGCAAAGAACGGGTCCATCGCCGCGAAGGAGACGTTGATCGCATGCGCGCCGTTGGCCGAGGGGTCGGTGGCGCCCCGCCGCCAGTTGGTGAACAGCGTGTTCCACTCGATCACGTCCAGCTCGACGTCGAAGTAGCACTCGCGCAGCGCCTGCTGCATGTACTCGTTCATCGGGATCGGCGGCATGTGCCCCGAGCCCGAGGCCGAGGTCTGCGCCTTGACCCGCAGCGGGTTCGAGGCCGAGAAACCCGCCTCGGTCATCAGCCGCCGCGCCTCGTCGAGGTCATAGCGGATGTCGAAGGACGGGTTGCCCCACCACGGATGGTCCGGCCCCACCGTCCCCTTCTGCGCCCCCATGAAGCCGCCCAGCAGGATCTTGAGTTCCTCGCGGTCGAAGCAGAGGTTGGCGGCGTGGCGGACGTTGCGGTCGAGCCAGGGCGAGCCCTCGGCAAAGGACAGCTGCCACGGCCAGACATGCGGCTGCGGGTTGGAATACATCACGAAGCCGCGGGCCTCGATCTGCGGGATCGCATCCGGCGCCGGCGCCTCGATCCAGTCCACCTGCCCCGACAGAAGCGCCGCGGTGCGCGCGTTCGCCTCGGGCAGCGGCACCATCACCACGCGGTCCAGCGGCGAGCAGCGCGCCGGATCCCAGTAGGTCTCGTTCGGCACCAGCTCCAGCCGCTCGCGCGGGACGAAGCCCGTCACCCGGAACGGCCCCGAGCCCGAGGGGTCGGCGGCAAAGGGGGCCCGGGCGGCCTCGGCGTTGCCAGTCGCCTGATGCTCGGCCTGCCAGTGGCTGGGCGAGGCCGTGAACAGGTTGGTGAGGTTGATCGGCAGGAAGCTGTCGGGCTGCGAGGTGGTCAGCTCCACCGTGAACTCGTCGACGACGCGCGCCGAGCGCAGGGTGGGCATCCGAGAGGCGGTGACGCCGACCTGGCTGGCGTCGACATGTGGTGCGCTCGCGTCGAGCACCTTCCGGACGGTCCAGACCACCGCCTCGGCATTGAAGGGCGAAGCCTCGGTCGCAGGCTCGAAGCACCCGAGCCAAGGCGTTTCACGTCATCGTTCCGTGCGTGCGGCGCCGCAGGGTCGGCAGGGGTTTGGATCTCGACCAGATCGGGCAGAGAGCGATACGCCGACCTTGGTTCCATCTCAGTGACCGGCCCCGCCCCCACCAGGCCGAGCCGGGCAACCCCCGAGGCCGCGACCCAGTCGGCCAGCACCGACTGGAAGCTGACGAACTCTCCGGGCAGGCACAGCGCCTCGATCCGAGGGGCGAACCAGTTCAGGGTGTTGCAGGCGATCACCCAGTGATCGGCCCGCATCGCCATGGTCGCGGCCGCCTCCATCAGGGTCTCCCAGACGAGGAGCTCGTTGCAGGCCAGATCCATCGACAGGACCAGCAGCGGGTCGGACAGGATGGAGACGCGCGGCGCGTCGATGTCGCCGCGGAACGCCGCACCCATCGCCGCGGCGTTGTGGCGCAGCAGCTTGACCCACGGGTCGATGCCCGCCTCGGGGCCGGAACCGGCAACGATGCCCGGCCGTGGACGCGGCGCAAGCCTTGCAGGGATCGCGTTCATCGGCGAGCGTTTCCGTTCGTGGAAGGTTTCGATCCAGACGGGATCGGTGGGTATCGGGCAGGCTGCGCCGTTGCCGTCAGCTTGACGATTTTGTGGAATGGCGCAGTCTGAAACATTTCGCTGCGAAAAATGGGGCAAACTGCACCATGCGCAACATGCCGGCCAACCTGCGCCTGCTGCGCAGCTACCGTCCGTCGATTTCCCCGGTCACGCGTGATCTCGGTCTGAACCGCAGTCAGCTCAACCGTTATCTTGCCGGCACATCGACCCCGCGCGCCCCGCTGTTGCGCCGCATCTGCGACTGTTTCGGGGTCGAGGACTACGAGATCCAGCTGCCGGCCCGGGAGTTCGCCGCCATCGTCAAGCTGCGCGGCCTGGGCTCGGATGCGCTGTCGAGCACGCTCAGGGTCCATTTCGACCGGATCATGGCCCGCAACGACCCGCGCATCTTCAGCATGACCGGCACCTTCTTCGAGTATTGCTGGGCGATGTCCGCGCCGGGGCGGGTGCTCTGCGCGCTGGTCGGCTTCGCGCCCGAGGCCGACCACCTGTTCTACCGGCGGCTGGAGCGAATCAGCGACCCGCGCCAGCCGACCACCCGGCATTTCCGTTACCAGGGCGCTGCACTTATGACCGGTGATCGGGTGTTCATGAACGATTACGAGACCGGCGCGGGCATCGAGGTCACGCAGACCATCCTGTATCCGGACTATTCGCGGCACTGGCGGGTGCTCCATGGGGTCAAGGTGGGCGTCTCGGCCACCCGCGACCACACGCCTTGCGCGGTGCGCACCTTTCTGGAGCGCACGCCACCCAAGTCGAACCTGATCTCGAACCTGCGTCGCGTTGGCCTGTCCCGGCCCGATCACCCCGACCTGCCACCCGGGCTGCTGCAAATGATCGACAACACGATGACCGGACCCTACAGCTTCGCGGCGCACAGCGGCTGACGGGGGGCTGCCGCCAGGCGGCCCGCAGCCGCCGGGACCTGCCGGACAGGCGGGAGCGGGGCAATGGCGAGAGCGCCGCGCAAGGCGCCCGGGTTGCCCCCCCGGGGCCATGCGGGCATGTCCCTCAGGCCGCCGGAGCCAGAGCGCCCTCCACCGGCAGGAGGATCCGGCCCCGGATCCGGCCGTCGAGGAGCGCGACGGCAAGGCTCTCGACATCCTGCAGCCGTCCGGTCCGGGTGATCCGGGCCAGCAGGTCGCGGTCCAGCCGGTCCGACAGCATCTCCCAGGCGGCCGCCCGCAGCGGCAGGGGCGCCATCACCGAATCGACCCCCGCCAGCGTGACCCCGCGCAGGATGAAGGGCATCACCGTCGCGGGCAGGTCGAAGCCCTGCGCAAGGCCGCAGGCCGCCACGGTTCCGCCATAGCGCGTCTGCGACAGCACATTGGCGAGCGTCTGCCCCCCGACCGAGTCCACCGCCGCCGCAAACCGTTCACTGCCCAGCGGCCGCCCCTTCGCGGCGAACTCGGCCCGGTCCAGCACGGCGGCGGCGCCAAGGGCCGTCAGGTAATCGGCCTCGTCGGTCTTGCCCGTGGAGGCGATCACCTCGAAGCCCTGCGCCGCCAGCAGGGCGACGGCAACGGAGCCCACGCCGCCCGACGCCCCGGTCACGAGCACCGGCCCATCGCCCGGCGCGCAGCCCGCCGACAGGAGCCGCCCGACGCAGAGCGCGGCGGTGTAGCCGGCCGTCCCGATCGCCATGCAGTCGGCGCCCGTCAGGCCGCGGGGCACGTGCAGAAGCCATTCGCTGCGCAGTCGCGCCCTTTCGGCATATCCGCCCATGTGCGTCTCGCCCACGCCCCAGCCATTGAGGATGACCTCGTCCCCCGGGGCGAAGCCCGGGGCGGACGAGGCGAGCACGGTACCGGCCAGGTCGATCCCCGGGATCATCGGAAAGCGGCGCACCACCGGGCTCCGGCCGGTGACCGCCAGCGCATCCTTGTAGTTCAGCGTGGTGTGCGTGACGCGCAGGGTCACGTCGCCGTCCATCAACCCGTCGTCGGTCAGGTCCCGCCAGCCGGCCTGCCGGCTCTCGCCTTCCGGGCCGCGATCGATCACGTAGGCGCGGAAACTGTCGGTCATGTCGGTACTCCTCGGTTTCGGGATCAGCGATCCACGGGCTGGTCGGCCCGCGTGAGCCTGCGCATCGCCTCGACCCCGAGGCAGGGGCCGATGCCGAGCAGGGCAAGCGTCAGCGGCCAACCCAGATGCTCGGCCGCGATGGGGGTGCCCTGCACGCTGACGGTGGTGAGCAGGAAGCCGAGCGCCGTCTGCAGGGTCATCAGGCTGCCGGCGCGCTCGGGCGGCGCGGCATCGGCGACGAGGGCGGAGAACTGCGCAGAGTCCGGGATGATGAAGGCCCCCCAGACCAGCACGCACAGCGCCATGACCCAGGGCGCCCCGCCGAAGCTGGCAGCGGTGCCGAAGGCCGCCAGCGCGCTGACGGCCATGCAGATGCCCGCGATCCGGGCCTTGCCGAGACGGTCGGCCAGCTGCCCGGCCGGCACGCACAGCAGCGCACCCAGCGCGATGGCCGCGACCGCGAGGAGCCGTGCCGCAGTCAGCCCGGCCTCCTCGCCCAGACGGGGTGCGAAGGACAGCGCCGTCGCGGTCGCGATCCAGGCCCAGAAGGCATAGAGCTCCCACATGTGGCAGAGATAGCCGGCACAGGCGAGGCGCACCCGGCGGATGCGCCAGGCCAGCTGCACCGCGCTGGGGTCGAACCGCGGCGCCACGGCATGATGCGGGCCGAGGCCCACGAGCAGCACGAGCCCCGCGGCCGCCACCGCCGCGGCGCTGGCCAGCATGACGGTCAGGCGCCAGTCCGGCCCGCCCAGCAGCGCCATCAGATAGGGAGCGGCCGAGCCCAGCGTCAGGGCCCCCACCACGAGCCCGACCAGGGTGCCGCGCCGCGCGAGGCTCCATCCCACGGCGATCTTCATCCCCACCGGATAGACGCCTGCCAGGAGCATCCCCGTCGCCCCCCGCAGCAGCACCTGCGCGTCGCTGCCCGGCGGCACGACCAGAAGTGCGGCGTTGCTGCCCGCGGCCAGCAGCGCCGAGAGCGCCAGCACCCGCCGCGGGTCGAACCTGTCCGCGGTGCCATGAACCGCCAGCAGCAGGGCCCCGAGGAAGAAGCCGACCTGCACCGCCGTCGACAGGGCGGCGGCGCGCGCCGGGCTCAGCGCGGCCTCGGCCGTCATCTCGGGCAGGATCGCGGCCGAGACGAACCAAAGGCTCATCGCCGCGATCTGGACCACCACCAGAAGCGCGATGCTCCGCCCCATGCCCGGCCGGGACGTCGCGGACAAGTCAGGGGGCATCGTCCGCTTCCAGCCGGTGCCGCAGCGCGGCGCGGTCAGCCTTGCCCGTGCGCCCGAGGGGCAGGTTTTCGCCCAGATGGATGCGGTCGGGCAGCTTGAAACGCTCGATCCGGCCGGCCGCCCAGTCGCGCAGGGCCTCGGGCGTGACCCGCGCCCCGGGCCGGGGGACCACCATCAGATGCACCGCCTCGCCCAGCCGCGGGTCGGCCACGCCGGTGGCCATCGCCGCGCTGACGGCCGGGTGGGCGGCGAACAGCCCCTCGATTTCCAGCGGCGAGACCTTGTTGCCGGCGCGGTTGATGATCTCCTTCATCCGCCCGGTCAGCACGAGGCGGCCGTCGGGCGCGCGCGCCACCACATCGCCGGTGCGCAACCAGCCCTCGGCATAGGCCGCCCGGGTCTCGGCCGGCATGTCGAGGTATCCGAGCATGCCGAAGGGTGTGCGCAGCTGCAGCTCGCCGGTCTCGGGATCGACCCGGACCTCGACCCCCGGCGACGGATCGCCCAGCGAGTCATGCACCGCGCGCCCGGCGACATCGTGCAGGATCAGGTCGCTGGTGCCCGATTCGGTCAGCCCGTAGATGCTGAAGATCTCGGCCGCCGGCCACCAGTCCAGCAGCGCGCGGCGCAGATGCGGCTGAACCGCCTCGCCGCCGGTCAGGATCCGCACCGCCGGGCCCGGCGCGGGGCCGGGCGGGATCATGCGCAGCATGGTCGGAACGGCGGCGAGATGGCCGATGCCCGACCCCGCCAGACGCTGCAGCAGGGTGGCGGGTTCGAACCCTTCGGACAGATGCACGGTGCCGCCCCGCATGAGGGTGAGAAAGGTCACCCACTGGCCGAAGCTGAAGGTCAGCTGCAGCGGCATCAGCGTCGCCCCTCCGGCGGGGAAGCCCAGCACCTGCGCCAGCGTCCGGAGCTTGGCCAGCATCCGGTCGCCCGAGAGGATCACGCCCTTCGGCGCCCCGGTCGAGCCCGAGGTGAAGGTCACGAAGGCCGCACCCTGCAGCGCCGGCCGCGGCGCCGGCGCCCGGTCGCCGAAGACGGCGACGCCCGCGGCCTCGCCATCGACCGCAAGGCGCGCCCCGGTTGCGGCCCGGACATGGGCCGCGGTGTCGGGATGCGCGCGCCGGTGCAGCGGCACCGCCACACCGCCGGCGGCGAGGACCGCCATCATCGCCGCCACGTCGAGGCCGCGGCCCGAGACCGGCACGATCACGGGCTCGGCCGGCTGCAGGCCACTCGCCGCCAGCGCCTGCGCCCATGCGGCCGCCTGCGCCCGCAGCGCCGGCATGGGGTGCAGGCCCGCGGCATCGCGGATCGCGGCCCCGTCCGCCCCCATCACCGCCGCCGCAAGCGGAGACCGGACGGCGCATGCGCTCCAGCCGGTGCAGGCGGGCATGTCAGCCCTGTCCGGCAAAGCGCCGGTCGCGCCATTGCAGCGCGCCCCTCAGCCCGCCGGCGCGCAGCGCCTCGAGGAAATCGCGCTTGTCGACGCTGCCTTCGCCCTCGATCTCGAGGTCGATCGCCAGCGCATTCTCCAGCGCCCGGGACATGCCGGCGATGTCGAGACTCTCGTTCAGGGCGCGCTTGCTGCGCTGCATCACCATGGGGTCGACCACGGCCATGTGCCGCGCCACGGCCAAGGCCTCGTCCAGCACCCGGTCCTCGGGCACGACGCGGTTCACGAGGCCCATCTCGCGCGCCTCGGCGGCGGTGATGCCGTCGAGGCCGAGCAGGACGATCTCCTTGGCCTTCTTGGGGGGCACCAGCCAGGGCAGCAGCAGCACCACGATGCCGGCGCCGAACTTCAGCTCGGGCTCGCCGAAGATGGCGGTCTCGGCGGCGATGGTGATGTCGCAGGCCACGGCCATTTCGCACCCCCCCGCGAGGGCCGGGCCGCGGACGGCTGCGACCGTGGGCTTGGAAAGCCGCCAGAAGCGCATCACGCCGTCGAAATCGCGCCGGAGCACCGGTGCCCATTCCTCGGGTCCGCGCGGGGTGCGCGCGGCCTGGTCCTGCAGGTCGAAGCCCGCGGAAAACGCCTTGCCCGCCCCGGTCAGCACCAGCGCGCGCAGACCGTCCTCCGCCTCGACCGCATCGCAGGCGTCCGACAGTTCGGCCAGCATGGTCTGGCTGATCGCATTCAGACGCCCCGGACGGTTCAGGGTCAGGATCGCGACCGGCCCGTCGCGGTCCAGCGTTATGGTTTCGTATGTCATGCCGACCCCGTCATCCTTTCTCTCCCTCGGCCCGGGCCGCCGCCGGGCGTTCCCGGTCGCACTGCGCCGCAAGCCGCTCGATTCCGCCCACCACGAAGGGGATCAGAACGCTGCGATAACCTGCATAATCCCGTGCCATCGCGGTGTCGCCGCTCAGGCTGGAGATCCGCGTGTCGTCGGTCGTCGATCCGTAGATGGCGGCGAGCAGGAACTGGAAGGCCCGCACCGCGTCGCCCTCGCTCAGCTGCGGCCGCGCGCGCCGCAGCGCCGCCAGATAGCGGATGGCGGCACGGTTGAAGGCTTCGGTGAAGATGGGGGTCAACCTGCCGTCCCAGACGCTGCGGCCGATGAACAGCGCATAGCTGCGCCAGCCCTCGTCGTTGCTTTCCAGCCGGGCGAAATAGGGGTCCACGAATGCCCGGACCAGCGGTTCCAGCTGCACCCCGTCCTCGCCGACCAGCCGTTCGTAACTGTCCAGCACCCGGATCCGTTCGTCCGTCAGCTCGCCCGCCCGGCGCAGGATGACCGCGCGCAGCAGCGCCTCCTTCTGGCCGAAGTGATAGACGATCTGCCCGACGTTCGAGCCCGCCTCGCGCGCGATCTCGCGCAGGGTGACCGCCTCGTAATGCCGCTGGCCGAACAGCCGCTCGGCCGCATCCATGAGCTTGCCGGGCGTGGCCACGTTGTACCCGCCTCCGCGGGCTGTTGGAGCCTGGGGCATGCCTGCACCAATTCGATACGTCATGTCTAATTTAGGCATCAAATTTGTGATTGACAAGCTAATTATATCTCCAAATACTGACCTCATTGACTGGTTTGGCGGGTGCGGCGGACCATGGGAGGGAGGCGCATGCGCCTGCTGCGTTGGATCGACAAGGGCAACCTGTTTCTGGGCAAGGTCGCCAGCGTGCTGGTCTGGGCCGGCGCGGCGATCCTCGTCTGGGAGGTGGTGGCGCGCTACGCGCTCGGCGCGCCGACGGTCTGGGCGCATGGTTACACCCAGCGGGTCTTTGCGGCCTATTTCATCCTCATCGGCGCCTTCACGATGATCCGCGGCGGGCATGTGCGGGTGGACCTGTTCATCGGCGCATCGGGCACCCGTCGGCGGGCCGCGCTCGACATCGTCAACTGCAGCTTCCTGCTGGTCTGGGCGGGCGCCCTCACATGGCAGGGCTGGCTGTTCCTGGAGGATGCGCTGCTGTGGGACCTGCGCGACGACAGCGCGCTGGGGCACCGGATGTGGCCGATCAAGGCCTGCCTCCTCGCCGGGGCGGGCATGATCTTCGTGCAGGGCCTGGCCGAGCTGGCCCGGTCCGTCATCGGACTGATCGACCCGTCCGCCATCCGCGCCGAGGGAGACCGCGCATGAGCCCCGAACTTCTGACGCTGGGCATGTTCGGCTCCCTCCTGGTCGCGATCGTGCTGGGCGTCTCCCTCGCCTTTGCGCTGGGAGGCATCGCGGTGGTGTTCGCGGTGCTGCTGTTCGGGACCCAGGGGCTCTTTTCCATCGCCGCCAGCACCTTCGGCAACATGTGGTCGATCCTTCTGGCGGCGATTCCGCTGTTCATCTTCATCGGCGTGGCGCTGGGCCGGTCGCGCATCGCCGAGGACCTCTACAACGCCTTTCACCTGTGGTCGGGCCGGACCAACGGAGGGCTGCTGATCGGGACGTCGAGCTTTGCCGCGGTCCTGTCGGCGATGACCGGCAACTGTTCGGCCTCGACCATCACCACCGGGCTCGTCGGCATCCCGGCGATGCGCAAGCGCGGCTACGACAAGGCGCTCGTGCTGGGCACCATCGGCGCCTCGGGAACCCTGGGCATCCTGATCCCCCCGTCGATCACGCTGATCGTCATCAGCATGATGACCGGGCTGTCCGTGGGGCGGCTGTTCATGGGCGGGCTGATCGCGGGCCTCGCGGTCCTTGCCGCGTTCATCGCCTTCATCGCCATCCTGACCGCGCTGCGTCCGGACCTGGCCCCGGCCTCGCCCCGGCGTGCGCCGCTGTCGGACCGGCTCTGGGCGTTGCGTTCCGTGCTGCTGCCGCTGCTGATCGTGATCGCGGTGCTGGCCTCGATCTTCATGGGCATCGCCACGCCGACCGAGGCGGCGGCGGTGGGCGTGGCGGCGGTGCTGATCTCCGTCTGGCTGCGCGGCGACATGACCCTGCGCTTCATGCGCGAGGTCAGCTTCGAGACCGCGTCGGTCACCGGGATGGTGGTCTGGATCATCTTCGGCGCCGGTGCCTTCGTGGCGGTCTATGCCAGCGCCGGCGGGGTGACCTTCATGCAGGAGCTGCTGCGCGGCATGCCGTTCGGGCCCTGGACGATGATCATCTTCATGCAGCTCGTGACGCTGGTTCTGGGGATGTTCCTCGATCCGATCGGGATCATCCTGCTGGTGCTGCCGATCTTCTATCCGATCGTCGTGGAACTCGGGTTCGATCCGCTGTGGTTCTGCATCATCTTCCAGCTGAACCTCTGCATCGGCTACATCACTCCGCCCTTCGGATACAACCTGTTCTACCTCAAGAGCCTGGACCCCACGACGCCGATCACCACGATCTATCGCTCGGTGCTGCCGTTCCTCGGGATCATGCTGGCGACCGGGGCGCTCCTGCTGGCCTTCCCCGCGATCCTGGTCGAGCTCACGGCGATCATGAACTGACCACGGCCCGGCCGGATCCCCCGGCGGGCGTTGCGCAGAGGAGGGCGCACATCATGACCGGAGGAAACATCAGCCGCAGACGGATGCTCGCAACCGGCGGCCTCGGGGTTGCCGCAGCCGGGCTGGCGGCGCCGCCCGTGCTGTCGGCCGAGCCGATCCGCTGGCGGATCCAGAGCCACTGGACGCCGGGGCAGTACTACTTCGACACGGTCTATCGCGAGTTCGGCCGCTGGGTGATGGAGGCGACGGCGGGCGAGATCCAGATCGAGATGCTGCAGGCCGACACGCTGGTCCCGTCGGGCGAGGTGCTCGGGGCGGTCCGGCGCGGCCTGCTGAACGCTGCCTTCATCTTTCCCGGCTACTGGGTCGGACGGCTTCCGGTGGCGGGGCATCTGAACGGCAACCTCGCGACCTGGGACAACCACGAGGAGATGCAGTTCTTCTTCTACGAGATGGGCGCGCTCGACATCATCCGCGAGGCCTATGCCCAGATGGGCGTCTATCAGGCCGGCCCGATGTCCTTTGCCGGCATCGCCGTCTTCGCCACGAAACCGATCGAGACCCGCGCCGACTTTCAGGGCTTCAAGATCCGCTCGACGGGAACGCCGGCGCGGGTGTTCGAGCGGATGGGCGCCACCCCGGTCTCGATCCCCGGCGGCGAGCTCTATCAGGCGCTGCGCACCGGCGTCGTGGAGGGGGCCCATTGGGGGGCCGTCGCGACCGGCTGGGGCATGAACCTGCAGGAGGTCACGAGCCACATCGTCACGCCGGATTTCCTCAGCCATTCCAACGGCGAGTTCATGGTGTCGATGAACGACTGGAACCGGCTGGGCGAGGACCACAAGCGGGTCATCGAGACCGCGGTGCGGGCGATGAGCGCAAAGGCCTCGGCGCATTTCCGGCATCGCGACTTCCTGCACATGGAGGAGTTCACCGGCCCGATGGGCAAGCATGTCAGCCGGGTCAGCGACGATGTCGTCGCCGAGATGCGGCAGCATTCGCTGGCGGTGGTGGACGAGTTCTCGGCCCAGGATCCCCAGTATTGCGGCCGGGTGGGGGCGATCCTGCACGAGTTCATGCGCCTGACCGGCAAGGTCTGACCCGTCGGACCGCGGCTGGGGCGGCCGGCGTCGCGGCTCCTCTCCGGGCGCTGCGGTCGCGGCGCGCGGCTGCCTCCCGCCGGTGCGCGTGCCGGCAGGTCCGGCCCCTGTGGCGCTCGGCGCGGCCCCCGGGAGGGGGCCGATACCTGGCCGGGCGGCCGTGCTCCGCGCTTGCCCGGGAGGGGCCGATCGCGGCAGGATAGGGGGCGCGGTGGCGCCGGGCGGCCGCCTCGGCCAGGCGCCGAAGCGTTCCGCGACGACGGGGCCGGCATCGAGGGCGGGAAAGAGGCAGCGAATGGACGGAGCGGGCGAGCGGCGCGGCAAGGTCACGTCGAGCCACTGGGGCGCCTTCGAGGTCGAGGTCGAGGGCGACCGCATCGTCGCCACCCGTCCCTTTGCGCATGACCCGCACCCCCCGTCGATCCCCCAGGCGGTGCCGGCCGCGGTCCACCATCGCAGCCGGATCGCCCGCCCGTCGGTGCGCCGGGGCTGGCTGGACCGGCGCAGGGGCGGCGGGCGCGGGTCGGACGACTTCGTCGCGCTGCCCTGGGACGAGGCCCTCGACATCGCCGCGGCCGAGATCGACCGCATCCGCCGGACCCATGGCAACGAAGCGATCTTCGGCGGTTCCTACGGCTGGGGCTCGGCCGGGCGCTTTCATCACGCGCAAAGCCAGGTCCACCGCTTTCTCAACTGCATCGGCGGCCATGTCGCCTCGGTCGGCAGCTATTCGACCGGCTGCGCCCAGGCCATCATGCCCCATGTCTTCGGGGTGGATTTCCTCACGTTCCTCTACGAACACCAGGACGGCTGGCAGACCATCCACGACCACACCGAGACCCTGGTGATGTTCGGCGGGATCAACCCCAAGAACGCACAGGTCAGCATGGGCGGGGTCACCGAGCACGAGGCGGCGGACTGGTTCGCCCGCTTTGCCGCCCGCGGCATGCACTGCATCAACATCGCGCCGCAGCGGACCGACGCGCCCGCGGGCTGTGACTGGCTGCCGGTGCGCCCCGCCTCGGACACCGCGCTGATGCTGGCCCTGGCGCATGTGCTGGAGACGGAGGGGCTGACCGACCGCGACTTCCTCGCCCGCTGCACCGTGGGCTTCGACCGCTTCCGCCCCTATCTGCTGGGCGAGACGGATGGCCAGCCGAAAAGCCCGGAGTGGGCGAGCCCTCTCTGCGGTATCGCGGCCGACCGGATCCGCGAGCTCGCGCGCCGGATGGCCGCGAGCCGCACGCTCATCACCGTCGCCTGGTCGCTGCAGCGGGCAGAGCACGGCGAGCAGCCCTACTGGATGTCGGCGGTGCTGGCGGCGATGCTGGGCCAGATCGGACTGCCGGGGGGCGGCGTCGGCTATGGCTATGGCGCCATCGGCGGCGTCGGCAAGTCGCTGATCGGCCTGCGCGGCATGACCTTGCCGCAGGGCCGCAACCCGGTCGCCACCGCGATCCCGGTCGCCCGCATCGCCGACATGCTGCGCCATCCCGGCCAGCCCTACGACTTCAACGGCCGGCGCGCGTGCTACCCCGATATCCGCCTCGTCTACTGGGCCGGCGGCAACCCGTTCCACCACCACCAGGACCTCAACGCCCTGCACGAGGCCTGGCAACGGCCCGAGACGATCATCGTCCACGAACCCTGGTGGACCGCCACGGCGCGCCGCGCCGACATCGTCTTTCCCGCGACCACCCCCTACGAGCGCGAGGACATCGGGCGGACGAACCTCGACGACTATCTGTTCCACATGCCGCGGCTGATCCCGCCGGTGGGCGAGGCGCGCGACGACTTCGCGATCTTCGCGGGCCTTGCCGAGCGGCTCGGCGCCGGGCCCGCCTTCACCGAGGGCCGCAGCGCCGCCGACTGGATCGGCCATCTCTATGGGCAGTATCGCGCGCTGGCCGCGGAAAAGGGCATCGCGGTGCCCGATCTGGAGGAGTTGAAGGCGCGCAACTGGGTCCGCCTGCCGATCCGGGTGGAGGGGCCGAATCGCACGCTGTTCGCCCCCTTCCGCGAGGATCCCGACGCCGCTCCGCTGCAGACCCCGTCGGGCCGGATCGAGATCTTCTCGGCCACCATCGACAGCTTCGGCTACGACGACTGCCCGGGCCATCCCGTCTGGCTGCCGCCGGCCGAGTGGCTGGGGGCGGCGACTCCGGCGGCGCCGCTGCACCTCGTCTCGCCGCAGCCGGGCGACAAGCTGCACAGCCAGCTCGAATGCGCCCTCGCCGATGTCGACGGTGCCCGCCCCGAGACGCTCGTGATGCATCCCGACGACGCACGCCCGCGCCACATCCGGAACGGCGATCTGCTGCGGGTGTTCAACGCCCGTGGCGCCTGCCGTGCACGCGCGCGCGTGTCGGAGGACATCCTCCCCGGGGTCGTCGCGCTGCCGACCGGCGCCTGGTTCGGCGATCCCGGGCACAACATCGACCCGCACGGCAACCCGAACGTGCTGACCCCGGACGTCGGCACCTCGCGCCTCGGCCAGGGCTCCAGCGCCCATACGGCGCTGGTCCAGGTGGCACGTCTGTCGGCCCCCCCGGCCTGACGCGCCCGCCGCCGTGCACGGCACGTGCGGGCACGGCGCGAGGCACCGGTGCATCCGGCCGCGACGCGGATCGCGGCCGGCCGTCACGACCGGTGCCGGGCCGCGAGGTTGCGGACCAGCCGAACGGCCCGGTTGCGGACCTCGGCGAAAGACCCGTTCGGTTTGTCCCTCGTGATGCTCCATCCCGCTCGAGAGCGGGAGCCTCCGGGACCCCCGCGGCGGTTCACCGAGGGGCGTGCCGCGTTACGCGGTCCTTGCCTTGCGCTTCGGCGCGGCCTTCGTTTCGGTCTTCGCCTGCAACTCGTCGAGGGCGCGGAACCAGTGCTCCTCGGCTTGTCCCTCGGGCCGGCCTGCGTTGTTCCAGATGTGGTACGCGGCTTCGCGCACATGCTCTTCGGTGATTTCCGGGGTTTCCATGACGAGACCTCCTGGCCTGGCTCCGAGGGGCATTCGGACCGGATCGCGCCGTGAACCACGCCCACCCGACGGGCGTCCTGCGCCTGATCCTGACCCGATCACCCCCAGGCGACAGGCTACGCGGGTGTTGTGACGGGCCGATGACCGCCCGCTGCCGCACCGCGGCGATCGAGAAACCTCCGCCTTGGCTGCGGGGCCGCCGCTGCGACGTGTTCGCCGGGTGCAATTTCGTGCCGGAGCGGGCATGATCGGGCTGGCTGGAAGAGGGAGATGACGATGAAGGTCGAGGATCTCGCCATCCTGATCACGGGCGGCGCGCGGGGGATCGGCGGCGCAACGGCGCGGCTGCTGGCCGAGGGCGGCGCGCAGGTGATGATCACCGACGTTCTCGACGAGGAGGGCGCCGCGCTGGCCGAAAGTCTCGGCCCCAAGGTGCGATACCGGCGAATCGATGTCACCGACCCGGCCGACTGGGAGGCCGCGGTGGCGGCGACCGAAGAGGCGTTCGGCAAACTCAACGCGCTGTTCAACAACGCCGGCATCGTGGCCTTCGCCGGGGTCGAGGACTGCTCGGTCGAGGAGTTCCGCCGGGTCCAGGACATCAACGTGCTCGGCGTGTTCCTCGGGATCAGGACCTGCGCCCCGGCGCTGCGGCGGGCCGGTGGCGGCGCGATCGTCAACAACTCTTCCACCGCTGGGATGCAGGGCTATGCCGGCATCGCCGCCTATGTCGCCAGCAAATGGGCGGTGCGGGGGCTGTCCAAGGCGGCGGCCCTGGACCTCGCGCGCGACGGCATCCGGGTGATGTCGCTGCACCCCGGCCCGATCCGCACGCCCATGACCGACGACCTGCCGCGCGACATGGCCGAGACCCAGCCGCTGCCGCGCTTCGGCGAGCCCGAGGAGGTGGCGGCGATGACCCGCTTCCTGCTGTGCGAGGCGACCTATTCCACCGGCACCGAATTCGTCATCGACGGCGGCGCCATCGTCGGCCGGCTGGAGGCCGTCACGAGGGACTGACCGCGGCCTTCCGGGCCGGGCGATGCCGCCGCCCCACGCAGGGACGGCGGCCCGATGATGGCCGGCGAGGCGCGGTCAGGGTCACCGCGGGGGCTGCCTCGCGCTCTATCTGCTGATGCCCGTCATCCGGCGCGGGATGGAGAGCTACCTCGCGCGGCTGAAGTCAGGCGAGATCCGGCGAACTGGGTGATTGCGCGTGGGGGCGTCCACCGCCCAAGGGGGCGCTGCCACCGTTGCGTCGGACGGATGCCCAATGCCCCCCTTTCCCCGCCATCGGGCCCGTGCCATCCTCCATGCGCATGGCAGACGAACCCACCGCGCTTGTCCCCGACGACCTGCGCCGCCGCTGCGATCCGGCGACGCTGGGCTTCGACACGACCGACGATGTCGCGCCTCTGGACGAGCTGACCGGCCAGGCCCGCGCGATCGAGGCGATCCGCCTGTCCGCCGAGATGCGCCATCGCCGCTTCAACCTGTTCGTCCACGGACCCGAGGGCACGGGCCGGCATGCCGCGGTGGTGCGGCTTCTGGCCGAGGCGGCGGCGCAGCGTCCGGTCCCCGACGACCGGGTGCATGTCCATGATTTCGAGGCCCCCGACAGGCCGCGCGCGCTGCGGCTTCCGCGCGGCATGGGGCCGAAACTGCGCCAGGCGATGGCCGAGCTTGTCGACGATCTGGCGCAGGCGATCCCGGCGCTGTTCGACTCCGAGGAATACCAGTCGCGCCGCGCGGCCATCGAGGAGGCGTTCGGCAGTCGCAACGAGAAGGCCTTTGCCGATCTCGGCCGGCGGGCGCGGGAACGCGGCGTGGCGATCCTGCGCACGCCGATGGGCTTCGCGCTCGCACCCATGCGCGACGGCGAGGTGCAGAAGCCCGACGTCATCGACAAGCTGCCCGAAACCGAGCGCGCGGCGATCCGCGACAATGTCGCCAGGACGCAGGAGGAGCTTTCGGCGTTTCTCGAGGCCCTGCCGCGGATCGAAAAGGAACACCGCGCCGCCGTCGCCGCGCTCAATGCCGAGATGGCCGAGCAGGTGGTCGAGCTGAACCTGTCCGAGCTGCGGGAGGGCTTTGCCGGGATCGCGGTGCTCGACGGCCATTTCGCAGCGCTCCGCAAGGACCTGATCGGCAATGCCGAGCTGTTCATGAAGGCCGGCAGGCAGGGCGACGAAGGGCCGTTCCCCATGGCCTCCGCCCGTGTCCACGACACGCCGCGCTTTCACCGCTATGCGGTCAACGTCATGGTGTCCGCCCCCGAGGATGCCGTCGGCGCGCCGGTCGTCGTCGAGACCATGCCGACGCTCGCGAACCTGACTGGCCGGATCGAATACATCCAGCAGCTCGGCACGCTGGTCACCGATGTCACGCTGATCCGGCCGGGGGCGCTGCACCGGGCCAACGGCGGCTATCTGGTGCTGGACGCCCGCCGCGTCCTGGCCGAGCCCTTCGCCTGGGATGCGCTGAAACGCTGCCTCGAGACCGCCGAGATCCGCATCATCGGCGCGGGCGAGCGGCTGGGGCTGTCGGCCTCCGGCACGCTGGACCCCCAGCCGGTGCCGCTGGATCTGCGCGTCGTGCTGGTGGGCGACCGCTGGCTGATGCGGCTGCTGGAGACCCATGATCCCGAGTTCGCGCAGCTCTTCACCGTCAGGGCCGAGTTCGGGCCGGACATGGACTGGCGCCCCGACAGCCAGCGGCTGTTCGCCCGCCAGGTCGCCGCGCTGGTGCGTCGCGAGGGGCTGCGCCCGGTGGCGGCCGATGGAGTGGCGGCGCTGATCGAGGTGGCCGCGCGCGAGGCCGACGACCGCGAGAAGCTGTCGCTCCTGCTCAGCCCGCTCTGGGATGTGCTGCGCGAGGCCGATCATCGCGCCGGCCAGGAGGGGGCGGAGGCGATCGCGCGCGCCCATGTCGAGGGGGCCGAGGCGGCACGGCTGCGCCGCAGCGACGGGCTGGCCGAGCGCATCCACGAGATGATCGCCCGCGACAGGCTGATGATCGCCACCCGCGGCTCGGCGGTGGGGCAGGTCAACGGCCTGACGGTGGCCGAGCTGGGCGGGGCGCGCTTCGGCTGGCCCGTCCGGATCACGGCGCGGGTGCGGGTGGGCGCCGGTCGGCTGGTCGACATCGAGCGAGAGGTGAAGCTCGGCGGCCCGATCCACTCCAAGGGCGTGCTGATCCTGTCGGGCTATCTGGCCAGCCATTACCTGCCCGAGACGCCGCTTTCGCTCTGGGCCTCGCTGGTGTTCGAGCAGAGCTATGGCGGGGTCGAGGGCGACAGCGCCTCGGTGGCCGAACTCTGCGCGCTTCTGTCGGCGCTGGCGGGCGTGCCGCTCAGCCAGTCGCTGGCGGTGACGGGCTCGGTCAACCAGCAGGGCGAGGTGCAGCCCGTGGGCGGCGTCAACGAAAAGATCGAGGGGTTCTTCCAGACCTGCACGGCGCAGGGGTTGACCGGGCGCCAGGGCGTGCTGATCCCGCGGCGCAACGTCGACAACCTGATGCTGCGCCCTGAGGTGGTGGACGCGGTCGCCGAAGGGCGCTTCCACATCCATGCAATCGGCCATGTCGATCAGGCGCTGGAGCTGCTGACCGGCCTTCCCGCCGGGCAGCGGGGCCTGAACGGCGAATTCCCCGCCGGGTCGGTCAATGCGAACGTCGAGATGCGCCTGATGGATTTCGCCGAGGCGCGCCGCGATTTCGGACGCGCCGCCGGGCACATCATCGTGCAAGGCGATGACGACTGACGCTCCGCCATCCCGGCGCGTCCTGCTGCTGGCGGGCTGTTTTGCCGATGCGGCCCCCTCGATGGGTCTGGCGGTTGCGCTGGCGGCCCGGATGCAGGCGCGGCTCGAAGGCGTGCTGGCCCTCGATCCGCGGGCCGAGGCGGCCGCGCTCGTCACCGTCGGTCCCCGGGGACGCGCCGGACCGGCGCCGGGGGGCGAGCCGCTGCGCCGCGCCTGTGCCGCCGATGCCCGCGCGTTTCGCCAACGGCTCGATGTGGCTGCGGCCGGCGCGTCGTTGCCCTGGGGCTTCCGCATCGGGACGGGCCTGCCCTCGGAGCTGGCGTTGGGGTTGCGACAGCCGCGCGACGCCGTGATCCTCGGCCATCGCCGTTTCCTCTCCTTGCGCGGACCCCTGGTTTCGCTGGCCGGCAGCGACAGCGACCCGACTGCGCTTCTGGCGGCCGATCTGGCCCGGGCGCTGGGGCTGCGACTGCGCCTCCTGCCCGTCGAGACGCCGCCATCCGAGATCGAGCTGCTGGCAGCCAGCGCGATTGTCCTGCCGCGTGCCATTGGGGACAACCCGTCCTCGCTCAACATGCTGATGGACCTGGCACGCTGTCCTGTGCTGCTGGATGCAGCGGAATAGGCGGCGCTCCCGTCCGGTCGACTCTGCAGCCTCGGTCATGCGCCGCCAAGCCCGTGCCGGGCATCGGATGGGCGGCTGTCGCGCTCCCTTGACGGGGGCGAGGCTGCCAAGGGCGACCGCATCCCTCGACCGCCACGGTCGATCCCGGGCCGCGGCCACCCTGCCGCGCAGGCAAGTGGGCCTGCCCCTCGGGTCTCTGCCCGGACGCCCGGTGCCGCCGCTTCGGGCCGGCTGCGGGCGCGCCGTGAAGCGACGGCGCAGGGCGGGGCTCGCCCAGCGTCCGTTCGCGCATCGGAACAGCATCAGGGGATCGCGCTCAGGGCGGTCGGCAGGGTAACTCTGCGCACCACGCCAGTCCGGACCGGTGCGAACGGGCGAGGGCGCTAGACCATCCCGACCCTGACCACCATCTTCCGCCGCGTCCTGATGCCGGTGGTGATCCTGATGATCCTGCAGGAGGCGTGGGCACGGGCCCTTGCGCTGTTCGTGATCGCATCACCTTCATGGTGTCCAGGGTCATGACTCGGCCGATGGCCGTGAAGCCGCTCCCCATCAGCACGGTGAACCTCGCGCTGCAGATCGTCCTTGCCTTCGGTCCGGGCCCCGGCGGGTTCGAGGGCTTCCCTGCGGTCCTCGTCGTGGTGATGACGATCCGCACCGCCGGTCTCCATCTCGCCTGCTGGCTGTGACCATGGCGGGGTGAGATCGGGTCCGACGCCCCGGGGGCGCGCGGCGATCCCGTGACAATGCCGAGGGGGCGGTGATATCCTTGCTCCACGCAGGCGGCGTCCCGCGCCGATCGGTGCAGATGCAGGATGCGGCTGCTCGGCCGACACCGGGCGCCGGGGATGGGCACTGTCGCAGCCCGCCGCGCCATCGCCAGCTGCGGGAGCCGGAGCGCCGATGACCCGAGCCGATCAGCGCGCAGCCAGCCTCGAAATCGCAGGCAACCGCCTGGCGGTGGCCTTGGGGGCGATCTGGCTGGCGCTGGCGCTCGTTCTCGCCAGCCTCGTGCCGGCGCAGGGCGGCGCCCCGGGCAACGGCCCCGAGCTGCACGTGTTCTGGAGCGTCGACTGCCCGGTCTGCATCCGCCAGAAGCCATGGCTGGAGGGGCTGGAGGCACGCTTTCCCGGCCTGCGGGTGGAGGAGATGGAGCTGTCGCGCACCGACCGCCATCACGCGCGGTTCCTGGAGATGGCCGCCGCGCGCGGGATCAGCGCGACCCATGTGCCCACGCTCATGCTCGGTCCGCGCGCCTGGGTGGGGGACACGCCCGGCCAGCGTGCCGAGATCGAGGCGGCGATCACCGCCATGCTCGCGGGCGACGCGGCTCTGCCGACCCCGGGCGACGGGCTGCGCCTGCCCCTGCTGGGCGAGGTCGACCGGGCCGCGGCCTCGGTGCTGGGCCTGACCGTCCTGATCGCCTTCGTCGACGGGTTCAATCCCTGCTCGCTCTGGGTGCTGACCCTGCTGCTGGGCATGGTCATCGCCTCGGGCTCGCGCCGGCGGGTGGCGGTCGTGGGCATCAGCTTCCTGCTCACCACGGCGCTGATCTATGGCGCCTTCATCGCCGGGCTGTTCAGCGTTCTGGCCTTTGCCTTCGCCCTGCCGTGGGTGCGCTGGGCGGTTGCCCTGTTCGCGCTCGGCTTCGGTCTTGTCAGCATGAAGGACTATTTCCGGTTCGGGCGGGGGATCACCTTCTCGATCCCCGAGGGGCAGAAGCCCGGGCTCTATCAGCGCCTGCGCCGGCTGCGACAGGATGAGTTGAGCACGCCCGCGCTGATCGCGGCGACCGTGGTCGTGGCCAGCGGCATCGCGCTGGTGGAATTGCCCTGCACGGCGGGGTTCCCCGTGATCTGGTCGGGCATCCTTGTCGAGCGCGAGGTCGGCCGTGTCGGCTTTGCCGGGCTGCTGGCGGTGCATGTGCTGATCTACCTCGGCGTCGAACTGGTCATCCTTGCTGTCGCGATCGCCGGCATGCGCCTCGGACGGATGGGTGCGCGTCAGGGGCGCGCGCTCAAGCTTGTGGGCGGCACCCTGATGGTGGCGCTTGCGAGCGCGCTGGCGCTGCGGCCCGAGCTGATGGAGGATCTGACCGGAACCCTGATGCTCTTCGGCGCGGCGCTCGGCGTGGCGGCGCTGATCATGCTCGCGCATCGCATGAGGGCCGCAGGCGGATCCACCTTCAGGTGAATCCCTGTCGCGCTACCGCGACCATCAGCTCGCGCCGAACCGACCCGCCACGGCCTGTGCGGCCGGCTTGCCGCGTATGCCGAGGATCATCGCGGGGCATGTCCGGCGATGGCCGGATGTCGCGAAGGGCGCAGGGGGGACCTGCCCCGCTGCAGCGCCGGCCGAGTGGCCAGGACACAGGTTGTGTGTCGCTGCGGAAGCGGTCAGGGTGCGTCCGGGACGGTCGGTGGAATATCGCTGGGATGGCCGAGGACGAGATCGCGCGCGCGGTTCGCGAGTTCATGGGCGACGCCGCGACGGAGCGGGGCCTTGCCTATGCCCGGGCCGGGCGGGTCATCGAGTGGGGGGCGAATGCCGACTGCACGCGGCTGACAGGGACGGTCCAGGGGCAGGATGCCGCGCCCTATGTCCAGGACATCGCGCTCGAGTGGGGCGCGGGCGGGCGGATCGTGCTGATCGACGGGGAGTGCAGCTGCCCGGTGGAGGGCAACTGCAAGCATGTCGCCGCGGTGCTGCAGGCCGCGCGGCCGGTGCTGGAGCCGCGGTGGCGCACCTTGGCGGGGAAGGGTGCGCCGCCGCCGCCGGAGCGGCTGTCGGGGGCGTTGGCCGTCTGGTTGCACGACCTGCCGGACGCGGAGGCGGAGGAGGGCGCGGACGACGACTATGGCCCCCGCGTGCGCGACCGGATCCTCCATGTGCTGTCGGTCGAAGCCCGGCAGCTGGGGGTCACGCCGTGGAAGGTGTCGTTGCTGAAGGACGGCAGGCTGGGCGGGCAGCGGCGGGTCTACGACTTCCGCATTGTCAATCCCGACAAGCTGCCGAAATTCGTGCGCGAGGCCGATCTGGAGATCTGGCGGCTGCTGAGGCTGTCGGAAGACCGCTACGTCTACAGCACCGGCAAGCCCCTGCCGCCGGGTCCGGAGGGGGAGCGGCTGTTGTCGCTGATCCTCGCCACGGGGCGCGGCCGGTGGGAGGACCTCGACGGGCCGCCCCTGTCCGAGGGGCCGGAGGCCGAGGGCCGCTTTGTCTGGCGTGCCGCGGAGGACGGGCTGCAACGGCTGGTGGTGGAGACCCCGGAGGGCAAGACGCTGCACCCGCTGCCCCTGCGCCCGCTGTGGTATGTGGAGCCCGAAACGGGCCGCTGCGGCCGCCTTGCCACCGACCAGCCGGCGGCGCGCGCGGCCTGGCTCGCGACCGCACCGCCCGTGCCCGCGCGCGAGGCCGAGGCGCTCGACCATGCGCTCGCGGGCATCGCCGGCGTCCCGCGGCCCCGGGCGATCCGCCGCGAGGTGCTGACGGGGCGCGCCCCGGTGCCGGTGTTGCGCCTCTCGGCCGTGCCTGCACGCGCCGTCGATCACCGCGACTGGCGCCGTCCGCTGCACGGCAGCTTCCGGACGGGCGAGATCGCCCCGGCGCTGCATGTCTTCTTCGAGTATGGCGGCATGCGCATCGCCGCCACCGACCGGAGGTCGGAGCTGGAACGCAATGCCGGTGGCGCGCTGGAGATCTGGCAGCGCAGCCGCCAGGCCGAGGAGGCCCGCCTCGCGGAGATCGACGCCCGCGCGCAGGCCCATGGCTTCCGCCGCGAGGAGGCGCTGCGCCGCCAGCTGAGCCTCGGGCGCGGGGCGGCGGGGGGCTGGCTGCTCTGGCCCTTCGACGCCGAGACCCCGATCAGCCCGGAGGGCGGGGGGCTGGAGGCGCTGGGGTTCCTCGACCATGTCGTGCCGGCCCTGCGCGCCGCCGGCTGGACGGTGGAGATCGACGCAAGCTGGCCGCTGCGGTTCCACGAGGGCGAACAGGTCATCCGCGCGGGCGTGACCGAGGATGACGGCGGCTGGTTCTCCATGGCGCTGAAGGTGGAGGTGGACGGGCAGGAGGTGGACCTGCTGCCGGTGCTGCTGCGCTTCGTGCGGGGTCTGCCGGCCGAGGCGCTGGAGCCCGGCTTCGACCTCGCCGCGCATGTGGGCGAGCAGCGCCTTCTGGTGGAGACGGGGCCCGGCCGCTTCCTCGCCACGCCCATCGCGCCGTTCGTCCCCGCGCTGCGGCTGTTCCTCGCGCTGCAGGCGCAGATGCACCCGGCCGAGGCCGGGGTGATCCCGGAGATCGCCGAGGCGCTGAAGGGGGCCGGCATCCCCTTCGAGGGGGGCGAGCGGCTGCGGGCCCTGGGCGAACGCCTGCGCGCGCTGGCCGCCCCCGAGGCCGCCCCGCCGCAACCCGAGGGCTTTGCCGGCGATCTGCGGCCCTATCAGCGGACCGGCCTCGGCTGGATGCTGGCGCTGTCGGAGACGGGCTTCGGCGGCATCCTGGCCGACGACATGGGGCTGGGCAAGACGGTGCAGACGCTGGCCTTCCTTGTCGCCAGGCGGCGGGCCGGGCAGCCGCCGGATCTGCTTGTCGTGCCGACGTCGCTGGTGGGGACATGGACACGCGAGGCCGCCCGCTTCGCCCCCGGCCTGCGGGTGCTGGCGCTGCACGGACCCGACCGGAAGGCCGACTTTGACCGCATCGGCGACAGCGATCTGGTCATCACCACCTATCCGCTGCTGCACCGCGACCACGCCGCGCTCTTTGCCCGCCCCTGGGACTGCATCGTGCTGGACGAGGCGCAGGCGGTGCGCAACCCGACCTCGCGCGCGGCAAGGCTCATCCGCACCGCCACCGCACGGCACCGGCTGGCGCTGACCGGCACGCCGATGGACAACGACCTGGGCGAACTGTGGACGCTCTATGACTGGCTGGTGCCGGGCCTTCTGGGCGATCGCAAGCGCTTCGAGGCCGAGACCCGCCGGCCCATCGAGAAGCAGGGCGACGTCGCCGCCCGCGCCCGCCTCGCCCGCCGCATCGCGCCGTTCCTCCTGCGCCGGACCAAGGATGCGGTGGCCGCCGACCTGCCCCCGAAGACCGAGATCACCGAGACGGTGGAGCTGACCGGCCCGCAGCGCGTGCTGTACGAGACCGTCCGCCTCGCCATGGACCGCCGCGTGCGCGAGGCGCTGGCTGCCAGGGGTCTCTCGGGCAGCCGCATCACCGTGCTGGATGCGCTTCTGAAGCTGCGGCAGGTCTGTTGCGACCCGGCGCTGGTGAAGCTGCCCGCCGCCCGCTCCGTCACCGCCAGCGCCAAGCGCGCGCATCTGCTGGAGATGCTGGAGCAGCTGATGGCCGAGGGCCGCCGCGTGCTCGTCTTCTCGCAATTCGTCGAGATGCTGCGGCTGATCGAGGCCGACATCCGCGCCCGCGGCTGGTCCCATGTCTGGCTCACGGGAGAGACCACCGACCGCGCCGCGGTGGTGGAGGCGTTCCAGCGCGGCGATGCCCCGATCTTCCTGATCAGCCTCAAGGCCGGCGGTGTGGGTCTGACCCTGACGGCCGCCGACACGGTGATCCTCTACGACCCGTGGTGGAACCCGGGCGTGGAGCGTCAGGCCATGGACCGCACCCACCGCATCGGCCAGGACAAGCCGGTCTTCGTCCACCGCCTCATCGCTGCCGGCACGGTGGAGACCCGCATCCTGCAGATCCAGGCCCGCAAGCAGGCCCTCGCCGATGCCCTCTTCGACCCGGACGCCACCGGCCCCGCCGCGCTCACCGAGGACGACATCCTTTCGCTCTTCCAGCCCCTCGATCCCGCGGAGGGCTGAGCACCGATCGCCCGGAGCACGCGACACTTCCGCCGACCCGTCCCGCACAGCCCTTCCTGCGCGCCGGTCAACACCGTCTCGAGCGGGCCGCGCGGCCAGAGGCCGGTCTGCTGGCGCTGCTGCGCGCGGCCCGGGCCCGTTTCCCGGATCCCCGGTTGCGCCGACATGGCCCACCCCGCCCGCGACACGCTGCCGGAGGCCCGCAGGCCGGCAAAGGTTCGTGCCCTTGCGCGTTTGGAGGTTGACCGCTGCAGCGCCGAGGATCGACGGTGGCGGTGCGGTTGCGTCCGGACGGGGGGCCGCCAACGGGGGGAGAGGGCGACGATGCAACGATGGGCGATGACGACGGCGCTGGCTCTGGCGGTCGCCACCGCCGCGGCGGCGCAACAGGCGGCGGATGCGGTCGATCCGGAGATTGCGGTCGACCTGCCCGCGGCGTTCGACGGCCTGTCGGACGCAGCGGCCGCCGCCTGGGCTGCGCGCGCGCAGGGCCGGCCGGTCGAGGCCGGGCGCTGGATGGTGGCGGCCCAGAACCCGCTCGCGGCCGAGGCCGGCGCGCGGGTGCTGCGCGCGGGCGGCACCGCGGCCGATGCGATGGTGGCGGTGCAGGCGGTGCTGGGGCTGGTCGAGCCGCAGTCCTCGGGCCTTGGCGGCGGGGCGTTTCTGGTGTGGTACGATGCGGCCACGGGCGCGGTGACG
>Ga0213835_100556_pt1 | contig 32767 bp, 25 predicted proteins | sample SWPATP01_FD_160576 | JGI IMG/M metagenome (GOLD analysis project Ga0213835, IMG submission 160576) | Coastal seawater microbial communities from Marineland, Florida, United States - SWPA TP0 #1 | ecosystem: Environmental > Aquatic > Marine > Coastal | place: USA: Florida | collected 2016-08-05
GGCTTGCCTCTGACCATCTCCATAACTGTTTATATGTCCCAACGTTTGGTATAGAAATATACAAAACAAGGCAGGGAACCCAAGGTCAAAACGAACTAACTCATACAAATTCCTTATAGGAAGCCCATAAATGGATAAGTAAAGTTAGGAAATTAGGGTAACGGCGATAGCCACCCCCAGTTTTGGGAATCACAACCTCAGGATTGAAGCGGGGAACGGAAGGCTCCGAGGTGTAACCCAACACCAGAACCGAGACCACTGCCAACCATCCATGATTAGGGAAACCGAATGTCCGGCTTGAACCATCGTCACTGTTAAGTAGCGAAATAGGTTGACACGCTGCGCTCAAAAGAGCAAGGGGAAGAGTAGGAGGATTCTTTCATTTACCTACACAGACCTTTAAAAGTACCCCGGTGGAGAGGACAAATCTAAAGATGGAATGCCCATATAAACGGAACGTTTTAAGTCCTCCTGGACTCTAACTATCTGGTCGAGGTAGTTAGTAGGGATAAGTGTAACCGCAAGTCCTAGAGGATGTGAGATGTGACCAAAAGCCAACGTCCTGCCGTAATGGCAGGGATATGCTAACAGGTCACGGTTTGATTGTAAGAATAGAGTCTAGTAGGTGTACAAATGGCGATAGCGAGTTCAAAGAAAGGATTTGAGAAATCAAAACCAATCAAGACTACGAACAACGCATGGAAGACAATCCCGTGGACTAAGGTTCAACGGAAAGTTTTCAAGCTCCAAAAGAGTATATTTCAAGCAGCTAAATCGGGACAAGATGCAAAAGCCAGAAGGTGGCAACGTCTATTGGTGAAATCATACTATGCCCGGCTCTTAGCAGTGCGGCTGTAGGGGCGGGTTCCACGGTCAGCCATGCTTCCCAACAGTCAGCTTAATAAACCCGCCCCCCCAAGCGGGTCAAGGCAAGAAAACAGCCGGAGTTGATGGAGTAAGAGCAATCTCTTCAAGACAAAGGTTCGAGCTTGTTAAGAACATTAAGGGAAATCTCAAATCAAAACCACTGCGACGGGTGTGGATACCAAAACCTGGCAGGGATGATAAAAGCTGGAATAGGAATACCCACAATCCAAGATAGAGCAAGGCAAGCCTTGGTCAAGTCGGCTCTCGAACCTGAATGGGAATCGAGATTTGAAGGTACAAGCTACGGGTTCCGTCCCGGACGGTCCGCCCATGACGCAATTGGCAGAATTTATACTGCCATAAATCAAGGACAATATTATGTTCTCGATGCCGATATAGCAAAATGCTCTTACCGTGAACCATGATTACCTACTGTCCAAAATTCATTGTCCAAGCCGCCTAAAAAGAGACCTGAAACAATGGCTCAAAGCGGGAGTGCTAGATAAAGGTGTATTTGAGGATACAGAAACAGGGACACCCCAGGGAGGGGTAATAAGTCCAATACTCGCCAACATCGCACTGTTGGGTATGGAAAGGCTAGTTAAAGAAATGTATCCTAATAAAGGAACAGCCACACAAGCCAACCTAATACGATACGCCGATGATTTCGTGGTTATCTCAAAAGACCTAGGAATCATTGAACAGTGCAAAACTGCTATTTCTGAATGGCTAAAGCCTGTTGGATTAGAGATTAAACCTGAAAAAACTCGAATCTGCCATACACTCAAATCTATTGAGTATAATGGCAAAGCAGAGAAACCCGGATTTGATTTCTTAGGTTTCAATATTAGGCAATATCCTGTAGGAAAATATAGAACTGGGAAAATCCAACATGGGAAACCATTAGGAAACAAAACACATATAAAACCCAGCCAAAAAGCAGTTGCCCACACAGAAGTGATAAAAGGTGTAATTAAACAATTTAAAACAGCACCTCAATCAGCCCTGATTAACAAACTAAACCCAATTATTAGGGGATGGTCAAACTATTACTCAGCGGTAGTCTCAACAGAGACATTCACCAAACTAGATAAGACAATCTGGCAAATGTTACGGGCATGGACAGTATCAAGATGCGGAAAGGGAAGTCACGAAAAGCTAAGAAATTATTTCAGACATGGAACAATTAAACTTAGCAATGGGAAAGAAAGACACGAAAATTGGATGTTCCAAACCAAAGATGGGTTACATCTATTCAAACACAACTGGACTCCAATTGTCAGACATACCTTAATACGCCCTGACGCAACACTTTATGACGGAAATTGGACCTACTGGGCAAGCAGGAAAGGACGAGCAATCGATACGCCAAATAGGGTAGCAAAACTACTCAAAAAGCAAAAAGGTAGATGTACCTGGTGTGGGCAATTCTTTACCCCATCAGATTTAATTGAAATAGACCACATTGTACCTAGAAGCCAAGGCGGAAAGGATGACTACAAGAATCTTCAATTATTACATCGCCATTGTCACGACGATAAAACAGCTCTTGATGAAGAGATGATGCTGTACTCTTAACAAGGAGACGGTCAAACTAGGAGCCGTATGAGGTGAAAGTCTCAAGTACGGTTTTGAATGGGAGGGGTAGACCGTGAGGTCTATCTCGACCCCTAATCCAGCCGCCTTTGAAGGCTTGCCGTGAGTTGGTCGAAGGGGGCGGAGCTTGAAACCCATAATTTGGGGTAAGTGATGAGTAGGGTTGTCTGGCAATGGCTTCTAACTTGTAGTGTTAAGACATACGTGCGAGACGTTTAGGAGTCAAATAAGGCTGCAATGCCTGAAATAACCTCCTAGTGGGACTTCCACCCCTTGGTGGAATATAAGGGATTCGCACCCCTAACCATCCCATAACTGTTTATATGTCCCGACGCTTGGAGAAATCTAAGCAAGGCAGGGAACTCAAGGTCATAAACCAACTGAGAAATCAGGGCGTTGAGAGTAACGGCGATAGCCACCCCCAGTTTTGGGAATCATAACCCCAGGATTGAAGCGGGGAACGGAAGGCGTGAGGGAAACCTATTCCCAATAATCCGACCACTGCCAACCATCCATGATTAGGGAAACCGAATGTCCGGCTTGAACCATCGTAATAACACAGTAGCGAAATAGGTTGATACGCTGCGCTCAAAAGAGTAAGGGGAAAAGTAGGATTTTGTATGAGATACCTACACAGACCTTTAAAAGTACCCCGGTTCTGAGGACAAATCTAAAGATGGAATGCCCGTATAAACGGAACGTTTAAACCCCTTTTAGGCTCTCAAGTGGCAGGATGTACCTGCACAGTAGTGAAAGTGTAAGCGCATACCTTTAAGGGGAAAGGATGTGACTGAAAGCCAATGCCTAACTGTAATGGTTAGGATATGCCCACTAGTCACGGTGTGGATATAGAGATGGCGACAATTAGGAGTGTTTACGACGATAGCGAGTTTAAAGACTACGATGTTGTATTTAGCTCTAAAAGTTGAAGTCACAAAGCAGGAAGTCGTTACCCTGTTCCCGATGTCAAAAGGGGTATCCACATCAGGAGCCGTGTGATGTGAAAGTATCAAGCACGGTTTTGTATTGGAGTTGGGGAAGGCGACTTCCCTTTCGACCATAACCAGGTTAACAGTACCGCTCATAATAAAGCTCGGCGTTAAATTGTCGATAGGAGGGCAGCCGTGCCGACCAGCCAAGACCAAAAAATAATCGCTATCTTTATGGAAGAGGCGGGAGAACGCCTCGAAGAACTTAGTACGGGGTTGAAGGATCTGCCAAAAATTATGGCCTCCTCCGATCGCGAACCGATGATTACTATGTACAGAGCGGCGCACTCGATTAAGGGAGCCTCGGCTATGTTAACGCAACAGATGCCGAGTTTAGCCAGTATTAATAAGGTATCTAAACGACTTGAAGATTGTTTTAAGTCGGTTAAAGACACTCCCATCAAAGCTGATACCAAGGTTGTTACACTGTCAAACAAGTGTTATGAGGTACTCAAGAACCTGATTCAAAGGGCACAAAGTCCGTCTGGTTTATCTGTGGAAATGGGGGAAAAAATTGCTACGGCTGCCCTTCCGGTGTATGATATGCTGGAGAAGCATCTGGCGGATTTGATGAGTGGTAAGGCAGCGCCTGCAGTGGCGGCAGCTTCGTCTGGAGGAAGTAAACCTGTACCTTCGGCGGTGGCTAAGGTGACGGCGGTTCTGAAACCGATGTTACAAGGATTGAGCAAACCGGAATCTCCGGCGCTACGGAAACAAATAGCGGGGCTGTGTGGTCATTTGCAAAAAATTGCGCCGGGAGTGGAACCTTGGCAAAATTTGGTGAAAACTACCCATGGCGCGATCGCTAATCCTAGGGCTCCTTTTCCGCTTCTGAAAAATACGGTAATTAAGGAACTTCAGCAGGCGGCGAAACTCCTGGAAGCGGGAAAAGCTGATGCTATAGCGCCCAGTGATGCTCTAGTTAAACTGGGAAGTAGCCAAGGGGCGGCTCCGGCGACTGCTAAGGAAATTACGATACCAGCAGATCCGAAGGAAGTGGTGAAGGTGTTACTGAAGACTTTCAACAAAAAAGAACTTCAGGCGATCGCTCAATTGTTGATCAAGCACATCAAATCCTGATTTCGATTCTAAGTCGAATTATCCAAGCGATCGCTGATGGCTACTTCCACCTGTCGAGGTAAATTAGCGATCGCCACAGAAACTTTGTCCTGTAACTCATTTAACTGTTGCTGTTGGAGGGCTCCCCATTGGGGTAGTTGATTGATAAACTGCTGTAAATCGACAATCACATGGGTTAAACTCTCGACTTGTTCTAACTCAGGTCGCTGCTGGAACTTTCGCACCACCAATTCCAACTCTCCCTGAATGGCATCGATCGCCTGTTCGAGGGCGTTTTGGCGCTCTAAAATATTCTGGAGAGTACCATTAAGGGTAGTTAAGTTATCGGTGAGCGCCGCCATGTCTAAATTAGCGGTAGATTTTAGGGTGTTGATATTAGCAGAAACAGCATTAGCCTCAGCAATATGATGTAACTGTTCGATCGCCTGAGTGTTCAAGTCAACATTAGCTTTGACATTGAAAGTAAGCGATCGCATATATTGCTTTAACAGATAGCGGTTAACTAGACCAATAGCTAGAAAAATCAATAGGGGAATGCCGCCATATAATAGCGATCGGCCGGTGAAAGTTGCCACAGTTCCCACCACAGTCACGGCTAAACCGACATATTCAGCTATTTCTAGTAGATTACGGTAATTCAACATTCTGTTAATTGAGACTATTACTTTGCAAAATCATCCGAGCTAAATTCAAATATATTAACACCCCCAACACATCAACGGCGGTGGTAATAAACGGCGCAGACATCAAAGTTGGGTCTAATTTGAGCGACCGGAACAAAAAAGGCAAAGCCGAACCGGCTACAGAAGCCAACATGGAAATCGCCAATAAACTCATACCAACTGCGATCGCCACTGCTATTTGACCGGGGACAATAAATACACTAGCCCATATAGTCGCCAAAGTCCCCAAAACTAGACCCAGTAAAGCACCCGCCATAGCCTCCCGCCGAATTACCTGGAAAGATCCCAAAGACCAAATTTCATCGGTATTCATCCCCCGAATTACCACAGTGGAAGACTGAGCGCCGACATTTCCCCCGGTTCCGGTCAATAGGGGGATAAAAAACGATAAGGCCACCACGTCTTGGAGAATATCTCTCTGGGTCTTGAGAATAGAGGCGGTAATACTATTGGTCACTAACAATACTAACAGCCAGACCACCCGGCGGCGGGCTACTGTGAGTAAACTTACCTGAAAATAGTTATCTCCGTCCGCCTGTAAGCCACCCAAGGCGTAGATATCTTTGGTGGTTTCCTTCTCGAGGATATCCAAGATATCATCCACGGTGATAATTCCCACGAGTCGCTTTTCACTATCGACCACAGGAACTGCTAGGAAATCATATCGCTTAATGATGCGCGCGACTTCTTCTTGGTCTGTATCGGTTTGTACAGAGACAAAATCTCGGCTGAGGATTTCACCCACGGTTTGATTTAACTGAGCGGTTACTAAGTCCCGCAGGGAGAGAATACCAATTAAATGGCGATCGGAGTCGGTAACATACAAAGAATAGACGGTTTCGGTAACATGGGCTAAACTGCGAATACGCTCCAAACTCTCACCTACGGTGTACTCTTCCTTGAGGGAAATGTATTCAGGGGTCATAATTCGCCCGGCTGTGTCAGCCTCATAACCTAGTAACAAGGCTGTGGCTTGGCGTTCAGATAGACTCAGTTCGGCAACTAAGCGACGCACTACGGCGGCGGGTAATTCGTCAAATAGCCTAGCGCGATCGTCCGGGGACATTTTATCGACAATATCTATCACTTCCTGGCGTTTGAATTTTTCGCACAATGACTGCTGAACGCTAGAGTCGAGTTGCTCATAAACCTTGATCGCCTCATCTTTCGATAATAGGCGAAAGGCAATGACCTGCATGGTTTCGGGTAATCCCTCAATGGCTTCGGCAATGTCTGCTGGTTGGACTGGAACTAAAATAGCCTTGGCAGTTTGCAGATCTCGGCGTTCTAACAATACTTGTAGTTGCGATCGGACTAATTCCCTCAGTTCTTTACGCGACATGGTAGACAGGGGAACGGATGGTTGAGGGTTTTCAGTCAAGGGATGATCTCCAAAACTGCTACTGAATCTTAACTTAATTCTCCTATTGTCTGTTAGAAACAGCTTTACATACAAGTTGTCTGATCTCAAAGGGCTAATCCCATAGTTCCCCCCATTTTTGATATCTTAATCACTGCCACATCCTGAAAGTCTGTCTTTGGGTATACAGTGCCATGGAAATTTGGGTATACAATTTTATCAAAAACTGAGTGCCATAATGCGGCTGTGCCCATATCACATAAATAATTCGGAAACCCAAATCTTAGTATTTTTTTAACATTTGGTGTACAATCGCCAAGAGTAGCTTCTCATACACCTATTGCATCTCGGAATCTGACTCATCCTAGGGGTCTGCTGATTGGGTCTAGCTGAACCGAGAAACGTTACAGGGTTCGGTCAGTCGTCGTTTACGGAACAAAATTAGTGGCTATGAATGATTTGGATGCCTATAGGGGGCAGTTAGTTCCTCAACTCCATATTGATGAGAGTGTTGTGGCTGGGGGTGGTTCTTGTGGTGAGCATGATTCTGCACAGAATTTGAGCTTACCGATGATAGAACACTTAAAGTTATTGGCGACAGCGGTTTGCTCTGCTGAGGACTCTGTGGTGATTACTAGCGCCAATCTGGAATTTCCTGGACCTGAAATTGTGTTTGTCAATAAAGCATTTACCAGAATGACTGGTTATGGTCCCACAGAGGCGATCGGTCAAACTCCCAGAATTTTGCAAGGAGAAAAAACAGATCGCACGATTTTGGAAAGGATGAAACTGGATCTGAAAGCTGGAGGGGTCTTTTATGGTCAGACAATTAACTATCGCAAGGATGGAAGGGAATTTGTCAATGAGTGGCATATTGAACCTATATATAACGATCGCCAAGAGATAACCCACTATTTAGCTATTCAAAGAGATGTGACTGAACGACAAAATCAACAGAATCGCCTCATCTACGAGGCTAACCATGATAGCCTAACGGGTCTATATAACCGAGGCTACTTTAGAACTGAACTTCAGAAAGCCATAGACCGCACACAAGACTCTCAAGACTATTTGTTTGGTCTGTTGTTTATGGATCTTGACCGCTTTAAATTGATTAATGATAGCTTTGGACATCAAGCGGGAGATCAACTACTGATTGAAATTGGCGATCGTCTACAAAGCTGTATCCGTCCCCAAGATATTCTATCTCGGTGGGGAGGAGATGAATTTGCGATTCTGATTGATGATATCCAAGACCTATCTGAAATTTCTCAACTCACTCATAAAATTCAACAGACAATCAAAAAACCTATTCTGCTCGGGGAAGAGAACCTCGAAACTGTTACCAGTCTTAGTATTGGTATCGCTCTGAGTAGTATGGGGTATAATTGCAGCGAGGATATGCTCCGAGATGCTGATACGGCTTTATATAGAGCGAAAGAGCGAGGGAAGGGAAGTTATGCAATTTTTACCCAAGCTATGCACCACCAAGTCCGACAGCAACTACAGCTAGAAACGGATTTGCGTTATGCTCTCAAACGTCAGGAATTGATACTCAACTATCAGCCAATTATCTCGATGACAACTAATCGGATTGTGGGTTGTGAAGCCTTGCTTAGGTGGGAACATAAAACTTTTGGCTGTGTTTCTCCGGCTAAATTTATTCCTATTGCTGAAGAAACTGGGTTAATTTGTCCCCTGGGAGATTGGGTAATTGAACAGGCTTGTATTCAAGCTAAACAATGGGAATCTATTTATCAAGATTTACCACCATTTATTAGTGTTAATCTGGCGACTAAACAACTAACACAGGCGGGAATTGTTGAGACAATTAAGGAAATATTAGAAGCGACTAAATGCTCTCCTGAATTGATTAAGTTTGAACTGACAGAAACGGCGATCGCTGAATCGACAGAAGTGGCGGTTACTACTCTCCGAAAAATTAAAGATTTGGGGATTAGATTATGTATAGATGATTTCGGAACCGGACATTCCTCCCTCAGTCGCCTCTCATGTTTTCCTATTGATACCCTGAAAATAGACCGCTCTTTTATTAAGGGTATCAATGCTTCGGAACATCAAACTAAAATTGCCTATGCTATTGTGAAGCTGGCTCAATCCCTAGGAATGGAAACTATTGCTGAAGGGATTGAAAACTTGGAACAATTTTGTCAACTAAAATCTTGGGGATGCGAACTGGCTCAAGGGTTTTTGATGGCTGAACCTATAGCCTCAGAAACTTTCCAAGAAGTTCTTAACCAAAACTTGATTTACCCCATGGAGTGCTAATGACCGCTGAACTAATTGTTAATAACTATCCTGAAGATTTATTCAACGCCTATCAAACGGCGATCGCTGAGTTACGTTTACTCAAAAATGAACTTCGTCAAACTCAGCAAGAATATGCGGAACTGCAAAATATTATCGATCGCACTAACCCGGTTAGTATGATTGATAAACATGGGACGGTTTTAGATGCTAACCTACCTTTTATTGAGATGTGGGGTAAGTCTTGGGAACAGGTGATTAATCACCCTCACCCTTTGTTTGAATCCCCTTATTATTCCCCTACTTTTTGGGAAGAATTATGGTCAGTGGTTAATCAAGGTAATATTTGGGAAGGAGAAATTCAACATCATATTGCTAACGGACAACACATTTGGGTAAAAACAACTATTGTTCCTGTGGAAGCATCATCGGGATTATGTCCTTATCGCTATTGGGTAATTACCAATAAAGATGACACTCAACCGCAGATAGAACAACAACTGCTACAGTTATCCTGGGTTGCTACTCAGACTGATAATGCTGTAATTATTTGTGATTGTGATGGTTATATTGAGTGGGTTAATACCGGATTTGTAACTATTACTGGATATTTCTTTGATGAGGTACAAGGTCGCAAGCCTGGTTCGTTTTTGCCGGGTGCTGACACTAACCCAGATACTATCTTGGAGATTGCTAACGCACTCAAACAACATCAACCTTATCAAGGGGAAATCCTGAACTATAGACGCAATGGAGAAGCCTATTGGCTGTCTATAAGTATTACTCCTGTTTTTGATAAATGGGGAAATTTGACTAAGTTTATTGCTGTGGAAAGTGATATCACTGAACGCCAAAAAATTGCCTCGGCTTGGAGAGAAAGTGAGGTGAGAAATCGCAGCCTGATTGAGGCTATTCCTGATTTGATATTTAGGATAAATTCTCAGGGAGTAATTCTTGACTACTTCCCGGCTAAAAATTCCCCCAATCCCGGTTTACCACCAAATATTGTGGGACAGACAATTGATGCCGTTTTTTCTCAAGATTTGGCTGAATGGACGCGCCATTATTTAACTCAAACCCTCAATACTAGACAAATTCAGCAGGGGGAATATGTGCTATCGGTTTCGGGTAGCTATCACCATTATGAAGCGCGTTATGTCCCTAGTGGTGATGATCAGGTCTTGGCGATTGTTAGGGATATTAGCGATCGCAAAGCTATGGAAGTTAGCCTCAGACTTGAACAGATACAACAACGCCATAAAGCGATCGAGTTATCCCAAACCATACAAGAATTAAAACGCACCCAAACACAATTAATTCAGGCTGAGAAAATGTCCGGCTTAGGACAAATGGTGGCAGGGGTGGCCCATGAAATCAATAATCCTTTAGGGTTTATACATGGGAATTTGATGCACCTAGAAACCTGCACTCAAGATTTAATTGAACTGGTGAAATTATATCATAAAAACTACCCTCAACCTGTTGAGGAAATTATTAATTTTGCCCAAGAAATTGATTTGCAGTTTATGCTTGATGATTTACCTCATGCTTTGGATTCAATGAAGTTGGGAACTACTCGGATTCAAGATATTGTTGTCTCTTTAAGAAACTTTTCTCGCCTCGATGAAGCTACCCGCAAGGCTGTAGATTTACATGAGGGTATCGAAAGCACTTTACTGATTTTACAAGGTCGCATCAAAATGCACCCAGGTTCGGAAATTCAAATTCTTAAAGATTATGGAGAATTGCCTAAGTTGGAATGCTATCCTAGTCAATTGAATCAGGTATTTATGAATATATTGGCTAATGCGATCGATGCTTTAGCAACTCAACCAGATCCTGGTATAATTACCATCAAAACTACAGTGGAAAAAGCTAATTTTCCCGACCAACTAGACTCTATTGTTATTAAAATTGCTGATAATGGTCCGGGAATTTCTGAATCTATCCAAAGACAGATTTTTAATCCATTTTTTACGACTAAGCCTGTGGGTCAAGGGACGGGTTTGGGATTGTCTATTTCTCATCAAATTGTAGTTGAAAATCACGGCGGAAAATTAGAGTGCAATTCGCAGGTAGGTAGCGGTACAGAATTTGTGATTACCCTCAGCATACCTGAACAGCAAAAATCTGTTACTCATTAATTTCTAGGAAATACTAAATTTTTGTGAAATTTCAGGGAATTGACCATAATTTTCCTATAATGGATAATTAGACTTTTTAGACCTGATTTGGTTATGCAATATTACTTCACTGGCTTTATTGTTATTTTCTTCCTGGTTTGCTATGGCTACAGTTACGTTATTGTGAAATTGGCTAAGGATCGCGGCGACCAATTTTTGCTTTATGGAATGCTGGGGGGTTTATTTGGGTTTATGGCTTTTTGTGCGGCGGCGGTTCCCTTTTTGCATTGGATATTTGACTAACAAATAGGAGTCGATTAAATGCCACAATGGCGGGTGGGGTGTTATAGTTTTTATGGTGAATTACACGGCGATCGCACTCAGCCTATAATTTTGCTATTACATGGCTTTATGGGAAATTGCCGAGACTTTGACCCGGCTATACCCTCCCTTTCTCAGCATTTCTCCTGCTTAACTATTGATTTACCAGGACAAGGAAAAACTCAGGTATTAGCAGGAGATGAAGCCTATCAAATACCAGCGATCGCCTCCGGTTTAATTGGTCTTTTGGATTACCTGAAAATTGATAATTGTGTCCTGATTGGATATTCTATGGGAGGTCGTTTAGGACTCTATTTGATTTTACACTATCCCACACGATTTAAGCAAGCAATTCTGGAATCAGCATCACCGGGACTGAAAACGGAAATTGAGCGATCGCAGCGGCGTTTATCAGATAATCAAATAGCCAATAAACTACAAAATAGTAACTTTCAAGACTTCCTCAACTGGTGGTATAGTTTACCCCTATTTACATCCTTTAAAAACTCGCCCAATTTTGATAAAATTATAGGCGATCGTCTCAAAAATAACCCTACAGAATTAGCGAAAATCCTCATAAATTCGGGAACCGGAACCCAGCCAACACTCTGGGATAAGTTATCTCAAAATCAGATACCTTTACTATTATTAGTGGGAGAATTTGACCATAAATTTAAACAAATTAACCGAGAAATTACGGGTTTATGTACCTTCGCAACCATAAAAATAGTTCCCGGCTGTGGCCATAACATCCACGGCGAAAATCCCCAAATTTGGGTAGACTTAATCCTTGACTTTATTTCCTAAATATGACAATCTTTAACAAACCCTTAAATAACCAGGTATGAAAACTATTGCTGTTTACCATAATAAAGGTGGAGTAGGTAAAACCACCATAGCCATTAACCTAGCCGCCTGTTTACAAAAACAAGGTCACAAAATACTACTTATCGATTTAGACTCTCAAGCCAACTCCACCTTTGCGACTGGCTTAATGAAATTTTTATTTGTGGAAGATGATGATTTAAGAGATCGCAATGTTTCCCATGTTATCGAATCAGGTGATTATCACTTTATTCCTGATGTCGTCAGAAAAACCGACGGATTTAATCAACCCGAAATTGATGTAATACCCTCCCATATTAACTTAATTGAAAAGCAATATAAACTCAACCAAGTTGCATCTAATAAAACCCGTTTAGTCACCAAGCTAAGGCGAGTTAAAGAAGATTATGATATCGTGATTATTGATACTCCTCCCTCGCGGGATATTTATGCAGAAATTGCCTTAATTGCGGCGGATTATTTAATAATCCCATCAGACCTGAAACCCTTTGCTAATCAAGGATTACCTACGGTTTTAGAATTTATTGGTCAAATTGATGAATTTCGTGCCTTAATTGGTAAAAATGATTTGGCAATTTTGGGGATATTGCCATCTAAAATATCCACCAATTCGCGATTTTTTAATTATGTCTTCCCCAAGCAAAAAGAATCCCTGTTAAATTCCCATAATGTACCGATTATGAATAGCATAATCTTTGAAAGAACAGTTTTGTCTCAATGTACCAACCAGACTATAACTATGGGAGATTTAGAGATACCGGACCCCCAATCTGTGCTAGAATTTGCGCCAGATTCACCAGCAGCAATGGAATTTGTACAGTTGACAGAGGAAGTTTTAGAAAAGTTAGGTAAATAAATCATGATCAGATTTTCTTTGGTGGATGTTAAAAGCATTAATTCTCATGTACCTCGGTCTAATTTTTCCGAATCTGAATTAGAGGAGTTAGCGGATAAAATTTTAGAATGTGGCGGAATTATTAAACCCTTAATCCTGAAAATGCAAGGGTTAGAAAGTTATCAAGTTATTTCAGGGGATTTAGAATATTATGCGGCGGTGAAAGCTAGGGAAAAAGACCCCCGCAACGCTGAGATGGTTAATGCTTTTGTTATTGCTGATAAACATGAGGCTAAGGTATTAAAACAGGTCGAGTTAATTGAGCGTTTTACGGTAACTCCTAGCTTGGTAAATAATCAGATAGGGGAAACTGTAACATTAACGACATCTCCATCTCCTCATTTAGAGTCTCGGTTAAATAATCTTGAACAACGACTAGAAACCTATGTGAGTCAAATTCAGCAGGAATTGAGGGATTATCAACAACAAAATGAACGGCGATTTAAAGCTATAGAATCTCCCCAACCTTCCCCAATGAGAGAGTCAGAGTCGCCAAATCAACCCATTATTAACCCTCTCGATTTATTCAATAGTTTGACTCAGGAGGAGTTATTGAGGCGATTAAATCGGGCTAATATTAGTAATTCTAAAAACTTAGCTAAAGGTATTTGTGAAGCGAGGGAAAAACTGGGTAAATTTATCAATTATCAACAAGTGATTGCTAATGTTAAGGGTTTAGCAGACAAAACTATGATTAAAATTATTGATGCTTGGTCTAGTTAAATGCAATTCAATGACTATCAAATTTAAGTTTAATAAATACTCCCGTAGATTTAAACAGCCTTTAAAAACTCATCACGGACTCTGGGGGGTTAGGGAAGGGATTATTATTGAGTTAATGGACGAAAAGGGTAAAGTTGGCTGGGGAGAAATTGCGCCTCTTAGTTGGTTTGGGTCGGAAACTCTCAGGGAGGCTATGGATTTTTGTGAAAGTCTACCTGGGATAATTACAGAAAATCTGATTTTTTCGATTCCTATGAGTCTCCCAGCTTGTCAGTTTGGCTTGGAGTCGGCTTTAACTCAATTACAGGGAAATGATGAGGAAATACCTAAGCTAGAAAATAGCGGACTGCTTCCTACAGGAAAAGCGGGTTTATCTGCTTGGAAAGATTTAGTTAATAGGGGATATACAACTCTCAAGTGGAAAATCGGGGTTGATAGCATTGATAATGAGTTGAATTGGTTGGAGATATTAGCCAGCCAAATGAGTGAAATTCAAGGGTTATCGCTGCGACTCGATGCGAATGGTGGGTTAAATTTTGCGGAAAGCGATCGCTTGTTAGATATTTGTGATAGAATAAGCCTGGGAGATACTAGCTTTAAAATAGAGTTTTTAGAGCAACCTCTAGGTGTTAATGAGTTAGAGGGAATGTTAGCCTTAACTAAAGGTCATTTAACCTCCATAGCCTTAGATGAATCTGTCGCGACCCTCACCCAAATCAATCAATGTTATCAACAAGGTTGGCGAGGTATTTTTGTGATAAAACCTGCTATAGTAGGTTCCCCAAAGCAGTTAAGGAAATTATATCATACCCTAGGGATTGATGGGGTATTTTCTTCGGTATTTGAAACCGAAATCGGTCAAAAAGCGTCACTACAATTAGCCGCAGAATTATGTCAATCTCATCGCGCGGTAGGATTTGGTATTAATCACTGGTTTGTCGATACTGACTAACTAAAAAATAATTAATCATCCCATAATTATCACATTTTAAACATATTTACCCTCACACAATTCCTCAAGCATATCAACAAGTTTAACTGCATTTTGATAGTATACTCTAATTATTACTGCTGTTTGTAACGCACAACTGTTACATTTTTTATTGTACATTTTTAAAAGCATTGATAGCTTGTTCGAGACGCTTTTCTACAGTTGATTTCTCGGTAGTACGGGAACTGTTGACAGTTACATCCAAGAAATTTTGACTTTTAAAAAGATTTTGATAATTAGTATCGAGTGATTCTTTATCCTTAATAGAACCCTTTTCTAATCGGCGAGCCAAACCCACCATAATACAGTCAAAAACTGCTGCATTAATCTGATTTTTAGGTTTAAAAGCTCGAACCCCCCAAATGTCATAAGCAGTTTCAATAGTGCGAATAAAAGCTAGTTGAATTTCTGATTTATCATACCTATGAAGATGGCGATTTTTACCAATAAAATCATTTAAGAAACCTTTCATCGGTTTTTGATAGTTATCACCCTCAAAATATAGAGCCAGAAAACGCAAAATCATTTCCTGATCTCGCATACGTTTATCAGGTTTTGGGGAACCATATATATCTCGCCAATACTGATGATAATTAAGTTCTGCTAATAAATTATTAAACTCTCCGTGATAGATACAGGCGCGAATTTCTTGAGGTTTTAATTGTTGACCACCAGTATTAAGTCGCTCAAAAATATAGTAAATACTGCTATTATCATCTGAGGGTTCATCCTGTTTAACAATGGTAGCAGGTATAATGGAATCATCGAGTCTACGTCTATCCTCTTCCGAGAGAGTTTGATAAGTTAATCCGTCAAACTTATGAGCTACTTTGGTTAAGGAAAATTCCTTTTGATTAGGTTCAAAAACACCATCATAAAAGTATTGAATAGTCTTTAACCTTTGTTGACCATCAATAACTAGAAGTTTTTGAGTATCTTGTTCTTTAGCGAGAAAAATTCCCGGTACTGGTAGACCCAATAACAGGGACTCAATAAAACGAGATGCTTCTCTATGGTCCCAGACATATCCTCGTTGAAATGTGGGTACATATATGCTGCCATTTTTCATCCGTTTAACTAAACTATCAACGGGATAATCAGCACCATAACTGGTTATTGAATACTTAAAGGTAAGTAGTTCTTCGTCACTATCTTCTAAATTGTGGCTGGAATTTTTTGGCATATCTAATTAGCGATATATTGGGTATAGTAGCAGTTCTTACTATCCTAAAATCCCACAACAATTTGCCATGATATGAAGCCTAAAATAAGGGTGGCTAAATGTTGAGGTAATAGGGTTTTGATGGGTTGGCGGGCAATTTTTTGAGTTAGTAAAATGGCGATTAATATCCCGGATAATAAGGTGGTTCCCTGCAAAAATTCAATGACTGCTGGGTGAGCAACCCAAACGGGGAGACTGGAACCATCTAAGCCAAAAGTAGCAAGGGTAACTGGTAAAATTCTGCCACCTTCTGCTAACCCTAACCGTAGATAATGAGCTAAATTAATGGCTAACGCAAAGGGAAGTAAACCATAAGCTAACTCGATAAATTTCCGAGGCTTTCTTGGGGAAATTAACCGATAAATAAGATGAGCAAAACCGGGAATTATAGCAGGTAAAGCTAAGACTACGGTTGCAACTCCTAAATGTATCCAGAAATTATCTAAATTTAGGGTAAAATTAAAATACTGTTGTAATTGGGGTAAATGATGTAAAAAGACGGCATCTAATAATAAAAACAGTAAGGCTACTTCATAGGTGCGAGGTATATGAGTAGTCCATAATTCAATTCCTGGGGGTCGCAAATTGACCTCAACTGAACGATGGGGACAGGCTTTTAAACAGGTCATACACAATACACAATCTCGATTATCTTCTAATTGTGCAGGGTGAGAATATAAAGGACATCCGGCTGTTTCCATTCCTTCGCCTTTTTGGGGTCCTCCTTTATAGCATTGGTAGGTGTTGCATTCGGCGGAACAGGTTCCCTGCTGTGCGCGTAATTCGGTGATGGCTAATTTGGCAAACATCCCATTCATACCGCCAATGGGACACAGATAACGACACCAAAAACGCCGTTCAAAAATAGCTGAAAAAATCATGGCTCCGGCGGTAATGAGTAGCAATAAACAAGCTGATAAATAGGCGGTATTTGGTAAATCCCACAATTCTTCCCAGAGTAAAATTAGGGCGAATAAACCGAATAAAAACCACCCTCCCCACTTTTCGGCTGACTGTCTCGGCCATTTTTTTAATTGACGCGGAAACAGCCAGAGAGATAGTTTTTGGGTGATTTCTCCGTAAATCATAAAGGGACAAACTGCACACCATACGCGACCTAAAAATGGGAAGATTAACAAAACCAATGGCCACCACCAGGCCCAAAATAGGTTGAGAGCGAAATTTTGCGATCGCGTTTGAGGACCGAGGAATAAAATCGCCACCACGGCGGCAAAAACAGCTACAGTAAAGCCATAATTAATCCGATCCGGCCACCAGGGACTTCTGAGAAATTTGCGGAATTTCGGATAGGTATTTAATAAATTAACTCGGAATTGCTGCTTTTTAGTTTGAGACGGCCAAATAATTTCTTCGGTGATTTCTGCACAGCCTTGGAGTTGAACGATCGCCCTTTCGACCAGGTTTCGTAATTCCCGCAAATTATTGGGAAAATCATAGGCTTGTAGTCGTCGCAAGGCTTCCGGGGTCATCTGGACTCGGTTAATACCTTTATTCCGACAAATTAGGCTAATATTATAATTAACCCAATCGCCAATATCAGATTTTCTTACCCTCAAAGGTGGCACTTTAATCACGGTTTCGACTAAGGTTTCAATCTTAGCCACCATCTTTTCTGATATAATGATAATCCGAGCTTGAGAAACTTTAGCATTGACGGTTTCCGCGCCACCTTTACTGACCGGAATATAAGTTCCTAGTTCTAATAAATTTGAGATGGCGGGGATTAATTCTGGGGGTAATTCTTGGATATTATTAAATATTAAAGTTCCCTTTCCCAAGGCTTCAATTAACCCAGATTTTCCCCCTGTCCGTCCAAATAAATCTGCGCCACTGGTTTGGAGTTTAGAACAATTTACTTGAATGACTGGTTCTCGGCGGTCATCAGACCCAAAATGAATCAAAGCCGCTAAGTTGTCTTTTTCGATTCCTGGTTCCCCAAAAATTAGGACGGATTTACGATTTTTAGAAGCCTCTTTAATTTGCGATCGCAACCTCACCGCATAACGACTTTTTCCGACAATTCCTCGCCGCGCTCTCGGAATTAAATAGGGTTGTAAAATGGCTAACCTTTCCTGCTCATAAACCAATTGAGCGGAAAGTTCCTCGACTTCTTCGGCTAGTTGCTGAGAAAAGGCTTGATTAATTTCGGGATGGGCTTCTACAAACTTGTGAAATTCTCCCGCCTTCATCACCCAAAATTGACAATCTGTTCGGGTAATTAATGTTTGTTGAACTGGATTATTTAACAGTAATGATTGCAGATTAATGGCGATTCCAGGTAAATACTTATCCGCCTTGGGTGCGTCTGGGTTTTCCCAATCACCCGATCGCAAAATATAAAGCCGATCTGGGGAAGTTCCTTTAGTCACCACGACGGTATTTATAGGAATGGTGCGTTCTTCCAGTTGAGGTGCGATCGCCTGCAATATTTCATCATCAAGGAGGCTCAGTGCAGTTCTTTCCTGCAACCATTTCACCAGATCAGTTTGATTCATGGTTTCCCCCTAGATAACTTTCACCGAAAAAGTTACCCTATATTATAACACACATTAAGACAGGAATCACAATTCCGATAAAATCATGTCAACTAATACGCCTATTTTATCTCTGTTAGTTCCCCTCGCATTACTAGGGTTAATTATTCTGGCTGCCGTATTTTTCAGCCAGCAAAAAAACTAACACACTTGAGAGTCTGACGGTTAAGCAAAGCCGGAGCGGGATAGCAGCGACCAGTGTTAAACTGAAGCTGCTAAACCCGCTCACTCATGGCGACCTTTACAGTCAATTAGGAAGCGACACGAGCTGCTGTGCGAGGTCTTCTCCGTCCGGTAGTTGGCTGGGGAGTTTCCGAAGAAGAAGAAGCACTAGAATCAGGACTTTCTTCGGGAGTTTGCATCAACACCACTAACAGAGGATTGCTTTGTAATTCACGCCGCAACAAACGAGCGATCGCTCTTTCAATCTCGGTGCGTACCCCCACCCAATCAATTTGATTACCTTCGCCATTACCAAAGGACCGACTCAACTCTGACCAGCGATCGCTTAAAGTAGCCTCAATCACCTTAACAATATGTTGTTTAAACGCAGCCTGATCAGCAGTCATCACCACCCCTTTCAGGTGAGTTTCAGGAGTCGCCAAAAGTTTACCCTCATCACTAACAGCCACCGCTACAGTAATTAAACCATCCTCAGCCAACTGCTGGCGTTCTTTCAGGACATCATCACGCACAAACCCAGTGCGAGAGGAATCGACCGGCTCAATACCAGAAGGAACTTTACCACCAACGCGAATGGAATTTTCGGTCAACTCCACCACATCACCGTTATTGATAATCACCATATTTTCTGGTGGAATACCCATACTTTTAGCAGTTTTGCTGTGTTGTACTAACATCCGATGTTCACCATGTACAGGAACAAAAAACTTAGGACGAGTCAACGCCAACATCAATTTATGGTCTTCCTGACAACCATGACCGGAAACATGAATACCATGATGGCGGCCATAAATCACATTAGCACCCTGCATCATCAGTTTATCAATAGTATTGACAACCGCAATGGTATTTCCGGGAATCGGGTTAGCAGAAAAGACAATTGTATCCCCTTGTTTAATGCTAATTTGTCGGTGAGCGCCATTAGCAATTCGGGTCATCGCCGCCAAGGGTTCACCCTGGGAACCTGTAGTTAAAATCAACACCTTTTCATCAGGTAAACTGCGAATCGCATTGAGGGGAATAAACAGATTATCAGGACATTTTATATAACCCAAATTCCGAGAATGAGCAATCACATTTAACATCGATCGCCCTACCACAGCCACAGAACGCCCCAATTTTTGAGCAATACTCAGAATAATATTGACCCGGTGAACCGATGAAGCGAAAGTAGTGACCAACACCCGTCCCGAAGCAGTCGCAATAATTCTTTCCAGATTCGGATAAACGGAAGCCTCCGAGGGAGTAAAGCCAGGAACTTCAGCGTTAGTCGAATCACTCAGCAGACAGTGAACCCCTTTTTCCCCATACTCAGCCAACCGCTGAAAATCGAAAAATTCGCCATCCACCGGGGTATGATCCACCTTAAAGTCACCACTATGGATAACTACTCCCACGGGGGTATTAATTGCTACGGTAAAACTATCAGCGATTGAGTGAGTATTGCGGATATATTCCACCAGGAAGTTTTTGCCAATCCGCACTATATCGCGAGGTCTGACCGTTCTTAATTCGGTGCGATCGCTCACCCCCGCCTCTTCTAATTTACCATGAAGCAGAGCCATGGCTAATCTCGGACCATAAATCACCGGAATATCAAACTGTTTCAGGTGAAAAGCAATGCCACCAATATGGTCTTCGTGACCGTGGGTGACAATCATACCCTTAATTTTATCCCGATTTTCCCGCAGGTAGGTAACATCTGGTAAAACTATATTTACGCCGTGCATTCCATCGGTGGGGAAGGCTAAACCAGCATCTAGGATGATGATTTCATCTTCATATTCAAATACACAGGTATTTTTGCCAATTTCGTGGAGTCCACCCAGGGGAATTATTTTCAATTTCGGAGAGTTATCTTCCGGGGTTTGTTCCCTGTTTTTGGGTACATTATCCAACTTTTTGGTGATTTTCACTGACCTAGCAGAAGGTCTAGTTCTGGTGTAAGATTTGCCGTTACTTGACATAATAAAACCTCATTAACTTAGTTTGCCATGGTTGATTTTTCCCGGTTTAAACAGCTATCTATAAGTTTGAATTAAGCAGTCATCAAAACCTAGGAATAATCACAACTATTCAATTGTCTGAAACCCGGATTTTTATTGAATTTACCGAGTTTCAATCAAACCCAATTCGCCCAAAACTCCCTTGACCTTTTCAATCACTTCTGGGGAAGGTTCACACATGGGAGACCGACTCAGACCCACATTCCAGCCCAACAATTTCAGAGCCGCTTTAATCGGAATAGGATTAGTAGTGATAAACAACGTTTTAAACAAACTGAAGAGTTTGATATGAATTTCCGTTGCTTCCTGCACCCGACCCGCTTCAAACATCTGGATCATATCTTGAATTTGCTTCCCTACCAGGTGACTCGCTACACTCACCACCCCAGTTCCACCCACTGCTAACAGTGGTAAAGTCAGGGAATCATCCCCAGAATATATCTGAAACTCTTTAGGTGTCAACTGCCTGATTTGACTAGCTTGGTCTAGGCTGCCACTAGCTTCTTTGATGGCGACAATATTAGGAACCGATGCCAAACGTGCAACGGTTTCCGGTTGGAGATTTTGTCCTGTACGCCCAGGAATATTATATAACACAATCGGCAAATCTGCACAAGCTGAGGCGATCGCCAAAAAGTGTTGATACAATCCCTCTTGGGGAGGCTTGTTGTAATAGGGAACCACCTGCAAAGAACCATCCACCCCCAGTTTAGCGGCTTTCTGAGTGGCGGCGATCGCCTCTTGGGTAGAATTTGACCCCGTACCAGCAATCACCTTAGCCTTACCCGCCACAGCCTGCTGAACCACCTTAAACAACTCATGCTCCTCATCCCAAGTCAGAGTCGGAGACTCTCCAGTAGTGCCACACACCACCAGAGTATCACTGCCATTATCCGCCAAGTGAGCCGCCAGTCGCTCTGCTTCTGGATAGTTAATGCTACCATCTTCCCAAAACGGCGTTACCATTGCCGTCATTACTCTGCCAAAACTTACCATTTCTTTTGTGTCAATTGTGCCGTATAGTTAGCCGTCTTGTTATCATTCATTCCCCCCAACACGGGGGACTTACAGAAGGTCTTTACTTACCAATAATTCAGCAATTTGGACAGCATTTAAAGCCGCTCCCTTGCGAACTTGATCGCCGCATAGCCATAATTCCAACCCACAGGGATGAGAAAGATCCTGGCGGATACGACCCACCAAAACCGGATCGCAGCCCGTTGCATCAATAGGCATGGGGAAATAATTAGCCTGCCAGTCTTCCACCAACTTGACCCCTGGGGCTTGACTCAGGACATCCCGCGCCTTAGCCACATCAAAAGGCTGCTCAAACTCTAAGTTAATCGCCTCCGAGTGGGCACGCAGTACCGGAACCCGTACACAAGTCGCGGAAACTCTCAACTTTTCATCACCAAAAATTTTCCGCGTCTCATTAATCATTTTCATCTCTTCCTCACAATAGCCTAAATCATTGATAGGCGAGTTGTGGGGAAACAGATTAAAAGCCAAGGGGTAGGGGAATATTTCTGCCTGGGGAGTTTTTCCCTGCAAAATCGCCCTGGCTTGGGTTTTCACCTCCTCCATAGCCCTGGCTCCCGCACCACTAGCGGATTGATAAGTAGATACTACTATACGCCGCAGGGGTTGTACCTGATACAGTGGCCAAACCGCCACATTCATCAAAATAGTGGTGCAGTTAGGATTAGCAATAATCCCCTGATGATTAACTACTGCTTCTGGGTTCACTTCTGGCACCACCAGGGGAACTTGGGGGTCCATGCGGAAGGCACTGGAGTTGTCCACTACCACCGCCCCTGCTGCTACGGCTTGGTGAGCCCATTGCTTAGAAGTAGAGCCTCCGGCGGAAGCTAATACCAAATCTACCCCATCAAAACTGCGATCGCCAACGGCTTCTACTGTGAGTTGCTCTCCTCGAAAACGGAGACTATTTCCGGCCGAACGGGGAGAAGCCAATAGCTTCAACTCCGACAGAGGAAAATCGCGACTTTCCAGCAATTCCAGCAACTCGGTTCCCACGGCCCCGGTCGCACCCAAAATAGCAACTCTATAGGATTTTGACAAATTCACTTCCTCCCGGAACTTTAGACAATCGATAATCTGAGAATCAATCAGAAATTTTAATAATATATAAGGCTAATCAGTCTTGTATCTATACTAAAGGCTATTATATCGGTAACTGTGACAGTTGATGTGACAGTCAATGGCGATCGCTACCCATTTCGAGCCATCTACTGATAGCATCAAATATTGGCTAGTCTATCAATTATAGTTCTCCAGAGTTAAAATTGTGGTACAGAAACAATGACACTACCATACCACGAACTGTCAGCATCTGGAACCAAATAGTCTGGGCCTACAACCCAGACAGCAGTTTAGATAGCTCCCTTTCCTTAGTCCGCGCTTAAACAAGGTACATCATGAAAGTCACCCAGGAAAAACTTCCCGCCAGCCAGATTGGACTGGATATCGAAATTTCTCCAGAAATCTCCAAAAATGCCTATGAGAAGGTAATTAACCAATATGCTCGTTCTGCCAATATTCCTGGGTTCCGAAAAGGCAAAGTCCCCCGCCATATCCTAGTCCAGCGACTAGGAGCCTCTAGGATTAAAGCAGCGGCTCTCGATGATTTGATGCAGGAATATTTCCCCAAAATCGTTGAAGAAGAAAAAATCCCGGCCATTGGCAGTTTTGAAGTAGTTGGCAATATTGAAGAACTCATCGAACAGTACGAACCTGGCCAACCCATCACCATCAAAGCGGCTGTAGATGTGGAACCAGAAGTTAAACTCAACAAGTACCAGGATTTTCAGGTCCAAGCTGAAGAGGTCAAATTTGATCCGCAGCAAGTTGATGAGATCCTCGAACGTGAACGGGTGAAAATGGCAACCCTAGTCCCCGTAGAAAAACGACCCGCTCAAAAAGGTGATACCGCCTATGTGGACTTTAAGGGATACTTTACCCCCAAAGGAGCAACGGAACCCGAAGAAATTGAAGGGGGACAAGGTGATAACTACCAAGTGGAACTCACCGAAGGTCAGTTTATCCCCGGTTTTACCGAAGGCATTGAAGGCATGAGTCCTGGGGAAACTAAAGAGCTAAACATTGAGTTTCCGGCTGACTATGGTAAACCGGAATTAGCTGGCTGTCCGGCAACCTTTACGATTACTCTACTCGAACTCAAAGAAAAAGAGTTGCCAGAGTTGGATGATGATTTTGCGGCTGAAGTGAGCGAGTTTGAGACTTTGGCGGAACTACGCGAGTCCCTAGAAAAGCGTTTTCAGGAAGAAAAGGCCGAACAAACTACCTCTAATAAACACAAGGCTTTGGCTGAGGCTTTAGTGGCAGAAATGGAAGTGGAATTGCCGGAAACCCTGGTTAAGGAAGAAGTAGACCGCCTCTTGACTCAGCAGGCTATGCAGTTGAGTAATATGGGCATTGACCTTAAACAACTGTTTAACAGTGAAACTGTACCACGGATGCGAGAACATCTCCGCCCTGATGCGATCGCTCAACTCAAGGAAACTTTGGCTATCAAAGAAGTTGCTAAACAACAATCGATCACTGTCACCGAAGAGGAAATTCAGGCTAAGTGTGAAGAAATGATGGAGCAACTTCAAGGCCAAGAGGTGAACCCAGAGCGCCTACGCATGGTGGTTACTGATGACCTGATTAGCAAAAAGACTTATCAGTGGATTGAAGAACATTCCACCATTGAATTAGTCCCTGAAGGTACTTTAACCCCAGAGGAAGAAGAACCAGAAGATTCAGAAGATTCAGAAGAAGTGGTCGTCGCTGAAGCTGAAGTCGTTACCGACTAGCTATTTGACCACCAGTGGGATCGGGTGTCAAAATTTCCAAAAAGCGCTAACATGGAGTGGGGGAAAGAAAGGCGATCGCACTAATTTTAAGTCGGTTGATCTGTTCTTCTCCCCCAACAATTGCCCTGGCGTTTCCCTAAAATTTCCAATTAACTGTAGAAACAACCATAAGATTAAACTACCATCCGCTTTATGATGATCTCTGAGTATTCCCGCGATTCCATTGGCAGCACCCGTAACAGCCATATAATTAGTGGTTCACAACCAGTTACTATTAACTCATCCGCTGCGGGTGTCATTCCCATGGTAGTTGAACAGTCGGGAATGGGAGAAAGGGCTTTTGACCTCTATTCCCGTCTCCTACGCGATCGCATTATTTTTCTGGGAACACCCATTGACGATGAAGTAGCCAATGCCGTAAGCGCCCAAATGTTGTTTTTGGAATCAGAAGATCCCGAAAAAGATATCCAACTTTACATCAACTCCCCTGGCGGTTCAGTCACCGCAGGTATGGGAATTTACGACACCATGCAACAAATTCGCCCCGATGTGGTGACTATATGTTATGGATTGGCGGCAAGTATGGGTGCATTTCTCCTCGCTTCCGGTACCGCTGGCAAGCGAATGTCCTTACCTAGTTCTCGAATTATGATTCACCAACCCCTAGGCGGCGCTCAAGGACAGGCAATAGACATAGAAATTCAAGCCAAAGAAATTCTCTATCACAAGCACACCCTTAATACACTCTTAGCCCAACATACAGGGCAACCCATAGAGCGCATTAATGCTGATACCGAAAGAGACTTTTTTATGTCCGCCGCCGAAGCTCAAGAATATGGTCTAATAGATCAAGTGATCCTAAAACAGAATCTTCCGGTTCCCGGAGAATCTGTTAGCGCAACATAAAACGAGGCAATTATGTCCAAGTACGACTCCCATTTGAAGTGTTCCTTCTGTGGCAAGTCCCAGGAGCAGGTTCGCAAGTTAATTGCCGGGCCAGGAGTCTACATCTGCGATGAATGCGTGGAACTGTGTAACGAAATTTTGGACGAGGAGCTATTTGATACCAATTCAGCTCCTCCTACACCCCAGGCCAAGCGCCCCCAAGCAGCCCCCACCTCTAAACGTCGCAACACTCCCAGCCGAGTCGCCTTAAATCAAATTCCTAAACCTAGGGAAATTAAGGCCTACCTAGATCATCATGTCATTGGTCAGGATGATGCCAAAAAAGTGCTATCAGTGGCTGTTTACAACCACTACAAGCGTCTAGGCTTTATCCCAGGTCATAGACAGGGTGATGATCAGATCGAACTGCAAAAATCCAATATTTTGCTAATTGGTCCCACTGGGTGCGGTAAAACTCTATTGGCGGAAACTCTGGCTAAAATGCTTGATGTTCCCTTTGCGGTCGCTGACGCTACCACCCTCACTGAGGCGGGCTATGTTGGGGAAGATGTAGAAAATATCCTCCTGCGACTCCTACAAGTGGCTGATTTTGATGTGGAAGAAGCACAGCGCGGCATTGTCTACATCGATGAGATTGATAAAATTGCCCGTAAGAGCGAAAATCCCTCCATTACTAGAGATGTCTCCGGTGAAGGTGTCCAGCAAGCCTTATTGAAAATGCTGGAGGGAACTACTGCTAATGTTCCTCCCCAAGGCGGTCGTAAGCATCCTTATCAAGATTGCATTCAGATTGATACTAGCAACATCCTATTTGTTTGTGGCGGCGCTTTTGTGGGCCTGGAAAAAATTATTGAGCAAAGAAGCGGTAAAAAGTCCATGGGCTTTGTCCGCTCCGGCGAAGAAGTGACCCCAGAACAAAAAGACACAGAAGCTCTCAAGGGTATCGAACCTAATGATTTGGTCAAGTTTGGCTTAATTCCAGAGTTGATCGGTCGTATTCCTATGGTGGCGGTTCTCGATCCTCTCGATGAGAAAACTTTGATGTCAATTCTCACCGAACCTCGCAGCGCTTTGGTCAAACAATACCAAAAATTGCTGCGTATGGATAATGTGCATCTGGAGTTTGAACCTGACGCTATTCAGGCGATCGCCAGAGAAGCCTTCCGCCGTAAAACTGGCGCTCGTGCTTTGCGCGGTATCGTGGAAGAGTTGATGCTAGATGTTATGTATGAACTGCCTTCGCGTAAAGATGTCAAACGATGTCTGGTTACTCAGGCAATGGTTGAGAAGCGATCGACTGCTGAGTTGCTCGTTCATCCTTCCTCATTACCTAAGCCCGAATCGGCTTAATCTCCCTCTCTGGTTTAAGGAAGATCAAAAAATGAGTTGTTTAACCTAACTCTAATTGGCTTCCTTACAGGGTGTTCCTACCCTAATTTCCGGCTTGGGATAAGTTTTGCTAATCTTTACCCCCGCAACAGTTTTCAAATTCCAAAGATTGTTAAGAATTATTACAATTTTATTGCTAATTACTTGCAAAAGGTTGACGAAATCATAGGGGTTGTAGTACCATCAGAGAAATAGCACCCAAGGCGTTGTTGTGTCTACTGCCAAAAATAGAGGCTAAAACCCTCATTGCGTGGCAGATTCGATTATTTTCTGAGGAGATTTTAAAACTGGCGATGCACGAGTTTTCAGTGATTTAGGGTCCGTCCCAGTTTACCCTCTTGACAAAAAACCCAGTTTGTGCATAGACTCAGACAGCCATAATCCCAAAAATTTAGTTAGCACTCCCCAAACCTATAATTTTTAGCACTGATGAATATTAACTACCTTGATAGTTTACGCGACGAAATATTACAGGCAGTTGATGGGTATGACTCAAATACAAATCCGGTGTTTCATGAAACCATGAGGAAGCATTTTCCGGGCAGTTTACCGATGAAAGATTATATAAAAAAGACCTATATTGAACTTAAAAATTATGGCTTTGAAACCGGAAAAACCATTGGTATGGTCGCGATTTGTCGGGATGAAATCACCGATATTTTAATGGATGAAGTCATCAAATATTGGGGTAAAACCTTTTTTGATAATATTCGGCGATTTACATTTTATGCAATGCCACATATTGCTATTTCCAAAAATGGAGAAATCGGCAAAGTTTATCGGTCGGGAATAGATAAGGCTTCCCATGCTTGTGGTGCTTTAGAAGCAATTGTTAAGGAGTTAGAATCTGGTTGTCTGCAATTAATGACTGATATGCAGGATATTGAGCAATCTATCATCCGTCAAAAAAACATTTCGGCGCTGAAATATGGCGACAAACCGAATCTAGTAGAAATGACGCAGTTAGCCAGTAAAATCATTTCAGAAGATGTAGAGAAGTTGTTATCTTCGGTGGATAATTCCCTGTTTAACTATGCGGTGATGACTGGGATTCAGATTCATGGTCCCATGGATACTCATTGGATTTACCCCCAAGATTTTTATGTGGTGAGTTCCCAGTTACCAGGAGGCAAGAAAAACCTATCTTTATAGGATTATAGCAGAACGGTTAACGCACCGATTAACTGGAAAGAACTGATGCGATCGCCTTTAAAAACCCATTTAAAAACTCAGCACATCAGTTCTCAGGTAGCGCCAAAATTAGATATCCAAATCAGTGATATCCAAACGAGGAGCATGATCCTCAATAAACTGGCGACGAGGCGCAACCCGATCGCCCATTAACACAGTAAAGATGTGATCAGCCTCCGCCGCATCCTCAATTTCCACCCGTTTAATGCTGCGAGTTTCCGGGTTCATAGTTGTATCCCAGAGTTGATTGGGCATCATTTCCCCCAACCCCTTAAACCGTTGGATGGTGTAATTAGCATTATCGGGGAACTCAGCCAATTGTTGCTGCAATTGTTGCTCATTATAGCAATAGTAGTGATTGCGTCCCCGTTCCACCTTATAAAGAGGCGGACAGGCGATATAAATAAAACCCTGAGCAACCAACTCTCGCTGATAGCGATAGAAAAAGGTTAACAGCAAAGTCCGAATATGAGCCCCATCAACATCAGCATCAGTCATAATGATGACCTTGTGATAGCGCAACTGAGACGAGTCAAACTCTTCGCCCTTAATACCCAATCCCAAAGCCGTAATTAGTGATTGAATCTCATTATTTTTATAGATTTTCGCATCATCAGTTTTCTCAATGTTCAGAATCTTACCACGCAGGGGTAAAATCGCTTGAGTACGGCGATCGCGTCCTTGTTTAGCGCTACCACCCGCACTATCTCCCTCAACCAAAAAGATTTCCGACTCTTCCGGGTCACGGCTGCTACAGTCTGCCAACTTTCCTGGTAACGGAGAAGATTCTAACACCGATTTGCGGCGTACCAAATCCCGCGCGCGCCGTGCTGCTTCCGCCGCCTTAAAAGCCTGAATAGCTTTTTCTAAAATGGCATCAGCCACATTAGGGTTAAAATCGAGAAACTCAGTCAGAACCTCTCCCACCAGGGAATCGACAATTCCGCGAACTTCGGTATTTCCCAGCTTGGTTTTAGTTTGTCCCTCAAATTCCGGGTCAGGAACCTTAACAGAAATCACCCCAGTCAAACCTTCCCGGACATTTTCCCCTCCCAGGTTAGGCTCATTATCCTTTATTTTATTGCGCTTACGAGCGATCGCATTCATGGTGCGAGTCAGCACAGTTTTCAGCCCTTCCAAATGGGTACCACCATCAACGGTGCGGATATTGTTAGCAAAACCCAAAATCGTATCGCTGTAGGCATCAACACACCACTGTAGAGCCACTTCCACCTGAACATTATTGCGTTCACCAGACACATAAATAGTATCCTCGTGGAGAGCCTGCTTTTCCCGGTTCATGTAGGTAACATATTCCTTAATCCCCCCCTCGTAACAGTAACTCTCAACCTTAGCCTCTTCCCGTTTGAGTAACTCCAGCCTGTTATCCGTGAGAGTAATGCGTACCCCCGCATTCAGATAAGCCAGTTCCCTTAAACGGCTGGCAATGGTATCATATTCAAACTCTATCCCCGTGGTGAAAATCTTGGTATCGGGTTTAAAACAGACAGAAGTTCCCGTTTGGCTTTCTTTGCTAGAGTGTTCCTCTAGTTCTGTCACCGGAACCCCTCGCTCATAACGTTGAACGTATCGTTTGTGGTCTCGTAATACTGTTACTTCCACCCATTCCGATAAAGCGTTCACAACGGAGATACCCACCCCGTGTAAGCCGCCTGATACCTTATAGCCACCACCGCCGAACTTTCCTCCGGCATGGAGAACAGTCATTACGGTTTCTAGGGCTGATCTGCCAGTTTTAGAGTGGGTGTCAATGGGGATACCTCGGCCATCGTCAGTTACTCTGACGGAGTTATCTGGGTTGATATCAACTTCGATGTGGGTGCAATAGCCAGCTAACGCCTCATCAACGGAGTTATCAACAACCTCATAAACTAAGTGGTGAAGGCCGCGCGGTCCGGTAGAACCAATATACATCCCCGGACGTTTGCGGACTGCTTCAAGACCTTCAAGAACTTGGATCTGGTCTGCTGAGTACGTGCTGGTCATCTAAAAACTGCTCCAATAATGGCGCTGAAGCCCTGGGGCCTCAAAAATGATAAATATAGCCAAAATTGTAACACAAAAGGGTTATAGACGAGATTAGGGTAGGCTAAATTGAAGTTTTGATATGGGATGGACAAATACTAGAATCGATGATGATCAACTTTTCACTCCTCCAACTGGGGTGATTGTGGTTTGTGGTGCGACAGCCACCGGAAAATCCGGGTTAGCCCTAACCTTGGCTAAACGCCTGGAAACAGTGATTATCAGCGCCGACTCACGCCAAGTATACCGGGAGTTTGACATCGGAACTGCTAAACCTACTTTAGCAGAAAGGGAACAAGTCCCCCATTATCTGATTGATATCTGCGATCCGACCGAAACCCTAACTTTAGCAGATTATCAGGATCGGGCTAATCAGTTAATCAGCCAATCCGATATATTAGCGGGACCGGGTAAGCCTTTACTTCTGGTGGGAGGAACAGGGTTATATATTAAGGCGATCGCCGCTGGTTTGAAAATTCCCAGAGTTCCACCACACCCCCAATTGCGATCGCAACTCACAGCTTTGGGTCAACCTTTCGCATACAGTATGTTACAGCAGGTTGATCCTATCGCCGCCCAAAAAATTCACCCCAATGATGCTGTACGCACCCTCAGAGGTTTAGAAGTTTATTATGTCACCGGACAAACCATCTCAGCCCAACAAGGGGAAAACCCGCCTAATTACCCGATTTTGCAGTTAGGTCTAACCTGTCAAGACCCACTCACCCTCACCCGGCGGATCTGCGATCGCACTGAGGCTATGATAGAATCAGGCTTGGTGGCGGAAGTGCAAAGTTTAGGCGATCGCTACGGTCAAGATTTACCCCTATTGAAAACTTTAGGCTATCAGGAGATTAGTCAATACCTAGCTGGCGATATTACCCTCGCCGCCGCCAAAGAATTGACAGTTTTGCATACTCGCCAATTTGCTAAACGACAAAACACCTGGTTTAAGGCTATTCCTCAAATTCACTGGTTTGATGCTGATAGTAACAACTTAGTAGACCAAGTTTGGGAAACCATTAACCGTTTTTTAATCGTTTTTTAACTCATCATTAACCTACACAGATTAAATCTCCCCACTGACCCTAACTGGAGGATAAATGAGGAGTAACTTGGAAAACAAGGAGAGAATCATGTCCCGCCCTTATTTTATCACAAGTTAGTTAGTTTAGTGTCGGGCAGACAGATTACCCACTCACCAATTAGCTATCCGCTGCATCAGAAACATCCTCAATAGTCCGTTGTGCAGACTTCTTAGCCTCTCCTACTTTTTCCTTAACTACATCAGCAGTATCTTCTAACTGTCGTTTAGCTTCCTTAGCCATATCTCCACCTTCCTGCTTAACTACATCAGCAGTATCTTCTAACTGTCGTTTAGCTTTCTTAGTCATATTTCCACCTTCTTCCTTAACTATACCCGTAGCCTCTTCCACCTTAGTCTGTACTTCCGCACCCAGGTCTTCAAGTTCCTGACGAAAATCACTCAAATTTTCAGCTACATTTTCCTGAGACTTACCCGCCTCTGAATTATCGTAACTAGCAGTTTCCGTGGTGCCGCAAGCTGCTGTCACCAATAGTAAAGTCACCGCCATTAACACCGTCACCAAATGACCCAATCTCAGAGACTTCATAAAATCAGACAATCGTTTCATCAAAAAACTCCTTAAATTAACTGCAATTGTAGACAAAAAATAAATTTATCTATCATTTATCATCACAAATTATGGGCTATTTGGTATCTATCATAAGGTAGAAATCTGGTGATTTTCCCGGTATTTATACCGGCGATTTTTCTGATACCTGGCTGGACAATATAACTATGTCAACCCCTCCCATGGCTACGCGCGATCGCCATTAAAGTTGAGCAACTGCTTGATATATACCCTGTAGATAATCTGCAATATCCTCTATTTCTAAACCCAAAATACTATAGTCTAGTAAAACTTGACGGGTGGGGGTTTCATCTTCCTGGTTAGCAAATTCAACTAAGCGTTTTTGTGGTAGACCCTGGAGGTCAACCTGAAACTATTACGATCGCCTAACTGTATCGGGAATAGGGAGGAAGGGTTTTTGTGGTAGACCCTTGAGGTCAACCTAAAACTATTGCGATGGTGTAACTGTATCGGGAATAGGGGGGAGGGTTTTTGTGGTAGACCCTTGAGGTCAACCTGAAACTATTACGATCGCCTAACTGTATCGGGAATAGGGAGGAAGGGTTTTTGTGGTAGACCCTTGAGGTCAACCTAAAACTATTGCGATGGTGTAACTGTATCGGGAATAGGGGGGAGGGTTTTTGTGGTAGACCCTTGAGGTCAACCTGAAACTATTACGATGGCGTAACTGTATCGGGAATAGGGGGGAGGGTTTTTGTGGTAGACCCTTGAGGTCAACCTGAAACTATTACGATGGTGTAAGTGTATCGGGAATAGGGGGAAGGGTTTTTGTGGTAGACCCTTGAGGTCAACCTGAAACTATTACGATGGTGTAAGTGTATCGGGAATAGGGGGAAGGGTTTTTGTGGTAGACCCTTGAGGTCAACCTGAAACTATTACGATGGTGTAACTGTATCGGGAATAGGGGGAAGGGTTTTTGTGGTAGACCCTTGAGGTCAACCTGAAACTATTACGATGGTGTAACTGTATCGGGAATAGGGAGGGAGGGTTTTTGTGGTAGACCCTTGAGGTC